>ERZ1034427.67-NODE-67-length-22214-cov-327.308768_pt1 | contig 22214 bp, 18 predicted proteins | sample MGYA00520607_ERZ1034427 | MGnify/ENA primary metagenome ERZ1034427 (study PRJEB33736, sample SAMEA104288489) | Azolla caroliniana | place: Brazil | collected 1987 | study: EMG produced TPA metagenomics assembly of the PRJEB19522 data set (Is there foul play in the... | reverse complement strand
GGTAGTAATGGGGAGCGTGAGGAGTAGTCGGCAGGTATCAAAATGAATTGGAGCTTTGCGAAACGAAAGTAGCTGTTTATGGTAAAGGTGGAATCGGAAAGTCAACGACCAGCTGTAACATATCCATAGCTTTAGCAAGGCGAGGGAGACGAGTATTACAGATAGGATGTGATCCAAAGCATGATAGTACTTTCACACTCACAGGTTTTTCAATACCTACAATTATAGATACTTTACAATCAAAAGATTATCATTATGAAGATGTATGGCCCGAGGATGTTATTTATAAAGGTTACGGAGGGGTAGATTGCGTTGAAGCGGGTGGGCCACCCGCCGGAGCGGGATGCGGAGGATACGTGGTGGGAGAGACTGTAAAACTATTGAAAGAATTAAATGCTTTTTATGAGTATGACATAATTTTATTTGACGTCTTAGGGGATGTAGTCTGTGGAGGCTTCGCAGCTCCATCGAATTATGCGGATTATTGCATTACAATAACTGATAATGGGTTTGATGCTCTTTTTGCGGCAAACCGTATTGCTGCATCAGTCAGAGAAAAAGCACATACGCATCCATTGCGATTAGCTGGTCTAGTAGGAAATCGTACATCTCAAAGAGACCTTATCGATAAATACGTAGAGGCTTGTCCCATGCCTGTACTAGAAGTACTACCTCTAATAGAAGACATTCGAGTATCACGAGTAAAAGGAAAGACTTTGTTTGAAATGGCTGAATTTCAACCGGACCTGAATTATGTTTGTAATTTTTATTTGAACATAGCAGATCAGATTTTATCTCAACCGGAAGGGGTTGTGCCAAGAGAAGTTCCCGATAGAGAATCATTTAGTTTACTCTCCGACTTTTATTTGAACCCCAATTCTGGTAAGGAAGTGAATACGTCGGATAATAAACAAAAGACTCAATTGGATTTTACAATAATTTAAATTTGAGATTTTAAAGTCTCTGCATATATATATTTTTGAAGGAAAGGTTTTCATGAGAACTTCCGAAACTACTGCTTTTGAATGTGAAACTGGGAACTATCACACGTTTTGTCCTATCAGTTGTGTAGCTTGGTTACATCAAAAGATCGAAGATAGTTTCTTTTTGGTTATCGGTACGAAGACTTGTGGTTATTTCCTGCAGAATGCTCTTGGAGTTATGATCCTTGCGGAACCTCGTTATGCAATGGCAGAATTGGAAGAGGGAGATATATCAGCTCAACTCAACGATCAGAAAGAATTAGAAAGACTCTGTCTTCAAATAAAAAGAGATAGAAACCCTAGTGTTATTGTGTGGATTGGCACATGTACCACAGAAATAATAAAGATGGATTTAGAGGGAATAGCACCAAAACTGGAAAGTCAACTCGAGATACCCATCGTAGTAGCACGAGCTAACGGATCAGATTACGCCTTTACTCAGGGAGAAGATACCGTATTAGCAGCCATGATACACCGGTGTCCGGAATATAATTACTACACTACCGACATCGAGAAAAAAAAAACGGAAAATGGAGAAATTAACGAATCTACCTGCACAAGGAGCAAGTCTAATAATCATGCTTCAGTACCTTTCGGATCCTTGCCTTCCATCGTAGCTTCTCAACTAAACTCTGAATTAAGACGACAATCCATTCATGTGTCAGGCTGGTTACCATCCCAGAGGTATGCCGAACTTCCTGCTTTGGGTGAGGGAGTTCGTGTCTGCGGTGTAAACCCTTTCCTGAGCCGTACAGCAACAACACTGATGCGTCGAAGGAGATGTCAGTTGATTGGGGCACCCTTCCCAATTGGTCCCGATGGAACACGAGCCTGGATCGAAAAGATATGCTCAGTTTTTGGTGTGAAACCTCAAGGTTTGGAAAATAGAGAGGCTGATATTTGGAAAAGCTTGAGGGATTACATCGGAGTAGTTACTGGAAAATCCATTTTTTTTATGGGAGATAATCTCCTAGAAGTATCCATAGCAAGATTTCTAATTCGATGTGGAATGATCGTTTACGAAATAGGTATTCCCTATATGGACAAAAGATATCAAGCTGCTGAGTCGTTACTTTTGCAAAACACTTGCAAAAAGATGAAGGTACCTATGCCCCGAATTGTGGAGAAACCGGATAATTATAGTCAGGTACAGCGTATGCATGAGCTGGGACCCAACCTAGCGATCACCGGAATGGCCCATGCTAATCCTTTGGAGGCGAGGGGTATCGATACGAAATGGTCCGTTGAATTCACATTCGCTCAAATTCATGGATCTACTAATGCCAGAGATGTTCTTGAGCTCGTAACTCGTCCCCTGCGACGCAATGACGACTCTCTCCTAGATTGGAAAAATATGTCAAGGCAGGTAGTGGAGATTTAGTCATAAACTTTCCGTTTATTCTATATCAAGATAGACGAACTCTATTTCTTCTTTACTAATCGTTATGGAGATATTCGTGCAGACTATAAAGTAAAGTGTCTTAGTCATATGATTGATTATTCTATTTCATCTTCTTAAATTATGATTAAGAATAAGTCTTTTAGACACTTTACTTTAGATATTTGGTATCGAATTAATTGCTCTATGTCTATCAAAAAAATCAGTTGGAATTTTTTAATGTTTGTATGTATAATGTAGATAGTAATAAAACTGATTCGAGCTAAAAAAATGGGCAATCTAAAAAAAAGAGCGAGGTTTGAGAAGAAGTCACAGAAAGGAGAATAAGAGTAATAGAAAAAAAAATAAAGAATACTACAACGATTTTATATATATTTCAAGTTTTGGCATTGATTTGTATCAACACAACGGGTCCCTACGTACTATTCGGTCTCTATTATGGTTTACTCACAACATTACCTGTTGGATTTTCCCAAATTCTATGTGTAAGAGCTTTGGTTACTGGGGGGAATCTTTGCGGTATTGTCGCCTTGAGTGGATCAATGATCGGACAGCTATTAATTATTCTATCGATATATTGTTCACCCCTATATATATTATTCTCCAAACCACACCTACTTACTATTGTAGTAGTGCCATACTTTTTTTTCTTTTGGTTTCAAATAAAAGATTTACAAAATTCTCAGGACTTACGTCCCGCTACCTCATTGCGTGATCCACGAATGGTTCGTATATTTTTGAATAGCTTTCTTTTTCAGATTTTGAATCCAATATTATTACCAAGCCCTGTACTAGCGAGACTGATTCATCTTCTTCTGTTTCGTCGGAGTAACAACGGTATTTTTCTAATTAGCAGTTTGATGGGTTGGCTATTGGGTCACATAATATTTAGTTCCTTATCTCGACTATTCATTGTTCGGATAGAGAGAGATTCGCCAATGGTTTATCTATTGGTAAAACGCGCTATTCAAGCAACTTTTAGTATTATTGCTGCCGTTCAGCTAATATCCTACTTGGGTAGAGCACCAGTACCCTTCTGCACGAAAAAATACAAAAACGAATTTATTGAAAAAGACTTGGAATTTCAGAAAATAGAATATACGGACATAATCTGGTGGATTTTCAAACCATGGCCTGCTTCTTTTTTCGATCCCTCCAGATCAAATCAGCCTACAAGATTCAAGAGGATTAGTAGAGTCAACGGTAGTAGTCTTGTCAAGACAAAAGTATCTAATTACTATTTTGGTAATTGTTTGACTGATGGAAAGCAGAGATTATGCTTCGCATCGTTGCCAGGTTCGTCAATTCTTGAAGAATAAATGGAAAATTATTTAGAAAACGAAAACTACAGTATTTCGGTATCTCCTTCTATCCCACACCAAGATTGGATTTTCGAGGAGTTAGCAAGAGCTGAGTCTTTAGATAAAGAATTAAAGGACCGAATCGATTTGTTAGATGCTGGGTCTACCTTTTGGAATGCAATGGAGAAAGAAGCTAGATTGACTATTGCAGAGAGTAGTACGAGACTACCCAACGTTTATGATCCTTTCCTGGCTAAGTTCTCTCGTATAACAATCGGAACTCCACAGACTTTTATGGCTGTGGATGAGTTGAATCCCGTGACCCAGAAAAAGACAGAATCATTAGATGGGGTAGATTCCATAGTAACTATAGAGAGCGATATGGATACGGACGAGCGGTTTGAGGATTGGATCTCGGGCAAATACTCACAATCGAAATATTGGAAGAAAGTCGCCCTTCCGTGGGAAGAGCTACCAAAAAGAACTCAGCGTTTGTTTCATTTCATGGCCAATGGACGATTTTTATCACAGTCTAATATACCAGACATCGTCAACGAAATAGAAACTTCACCCAGAATTGATGTCATTTGGGAAGACATATTTGATTTAGATGCTGCGGAACGAGCCCTCTTTTTTATATACCTCCACGAAAATTATCATAGCTTTAATCAAATAAATCTATCAAATATTCTTTCAGTTAATCGAGAGAGATACTTTCGAGATCTGAGACACGAGGTCGGTTCCATCCACGAGATCGAGGATCTAGAAAAAGTGTTGCTTCATTATACTAAAGCAATATTCGAAAGTAAGTATGACCTTCCCGGGATGGAAAGTGACGTTCGTTATAGAAAATTGAGAAATCTGGGAATTAATGTTGGGAAGACGAAACGCAAAACAACAAAGATAGTGAAACGATTTGCAAGAGTACCCGACTTCCGTCGTAGAATTGTAAAGGGAGCCTTGCGGTCGAAAAGGCGTAAGATACCGCTTTGGAGATTTTTCGAGGATAAAGTACACTCACCTTTTTTCTTAAGATTTATGGAAGTGCCTAACCTACCCAAGCTACCTGCACGGGTAAATTCGTTTAGTTCAGATTCTGAGAAGGCTTTGATCGATCTGGAAAGAACAACAGCCCTTGAGAATAAACAAAAATCAAGAAATTTTTCAAATACAAAAGCATTAATGGAATCCCAGAACAATGCTCGTTCAATGATTGCTGCCAGAATGGATATAGGCCCTATTCACAGTGGAAGGGGTTTGTTACTAGTCTTCCAGGCAATTCTTCGAAAATACTTTAGAATCCCCTTAGCAATAATTTGTAAGAATCTTGTACGTAGCTTGTTACGTCAAGACTCCGAATGGGATATAGATTGGATGGAATGGAATAGAGAGACTTACATTAATTGTACTTACGACGGCGAAGAATATTCGCAAATTAGGTTTCCCGGTCGCTGGTTGAAAGAGGGATTGCAAATAAAAATATTATATCCGTTTGAGTTGAAGCCTTGGCACACTTGTGACAAGAAGAAGCAATCGATTATTGGTAGAGAGAAGAGTTTGAAACCCGTCCGAGATCGATTATCAAAGAATGTTGATCACTTTTTGCAAGGAAGACCCCGGTTTAGCTATTTAACGGCTTGGGGATTCCAAGTAGAGGCCCCTTTCGGAAAAATAAAAAAACAATCTTCTTTCTGGAAACCCATTAGGAAGGAACTTTTTCGGATTTGGCGGAATAATATTACGCGGCGAACCCGGCAGTTGTTTAGTTTATATACGAAACTTTCTCTTTTGTTTATTCCAAAATCTGGTGAATATGTTGACTCAGTGCGTCAAACTGGAGTAGTTCCCAGAAATAACTCTAGTTCTAAAAAAACCAAAAAGATTGATAGAGATACATTTACAATTGAGCATCAAAATTTGATAGAACCCAAGTCGAGTGTTGGTGGATCAGATAGGACATCTTTTCGCACCAACAAGAAAATTCAACCAGTTATCGATATTAATGAGTCACGAATCTGTGACAAACCCAATAACAGGCACAATTTTCTTGTTATTCCTTCGGGAATACGAAGAAAAGACATTGCAAGTTTTAGAGGAATTGGTCTCCAATTACGCCTATCGCTAGCGGAAGTAACTGAACAGTTTTTTGGAGTAGCCTCAATATTCTGTCGAGTAACCGAACGAACTCTTGTTTACTATCTTAATGAACTTGTTGCATTACAAAGGCAGCTGGTAAGAGCGAAAAGTAACACTATTGAGGATTACAGGGAAGCAGAACATTCAGGATCATCCGTTCCCGGGACCAAAGAATTTTTATCGCGGCTCAACAAGTTTGAATCAATATCTCAGGCTTATATTTATGAGAGTTTGTGGAACACGAGTATAGATGGAAATTCATATTTGAATCTTCTATTGAGTAATAGTCCAGATAGTTATGCTCCCGCGGCGAAAAAGAAAGGCACCAGGTATCTGAAAAAAAATCCAGAATTGTTTTATCCATCTATGGAAGGTTTGGACTACAAAAATTCTGTTGATATCACCCCAGCAGATGAATATTTCGTATCAGGTTTTATCAACGAAAGCATAATAGAATCCGTAGAGGGTTGGGGATTCTCCAAAAAAAAATCTGCCTTGGATGCCCATAATTGGAAGAATTGGATAGATTCTTTTTACAGATATAATTTACCACTAGAAGTTTGGGATAGTATAGTACCAAAAAAATGGAAACTCAATTTATGTAATTCTGATACGTTCAAAAATACCGAAACGGAGATTCTAAATAAAAAGAATCAACCCTTAGGGGAAGAAGAATCACAAAGCTATTCCATTTACGCAAAAAATCCCTTACTGAAGGACCGGATTAACAATTATAATAAACGTTTCAAGTATATTTATTTGTTAAATAGTTTTACCGATTTTCTGCGAGATGGGCATACGCAGCAATTTGCTACACAACAGGATTCCCTAAAGCAAACTATTGAGTCCAAGCTTTTAATCGATGGGTTATATGATATATTTGATGGGTTGGATGAGCTTGCTGGATTTGATGATGTTTTTGAGGCAATTCCTGCATATGATGAAATTAAGGAAATCGATCCTTTTGATGGAATTGATGAATTTCGTGGAATTGGTCGAATTCAAATAATTCCAGAAATTCTTGATATTTCTGGAATTGATAAATTTCCTGGAATTGAGGATATTGAAGATATTCCTGATATTGAGGATATTCCTGATATTGAGGATATTCCTGATATTGAGGATATTCCTGATGTTGAGGATATTCCTGATGTTGAGGATATTCCTGATGTTGAGGATATTGGTTATCTTAATGAAATAGCGTATGCAGAAAAATTTTATCAACAAAAAAATAACGAATCAGAAATAAAGATAAATTCCATTTTTGATTTGAAGTTATGGATAGTTCCAGATCCTATGGAATTTAACAATTTTTTTCTAAAAACAATAGAATCTAATCTTAGTTTTTCAAGTACAAAGAAAGAGGATACCGAAAAAAAGACGTCAAATAATTTAGACTTAACACCTAATAATTTAGAATTAAAATCAAACAATTTAGACTTAACACCTAATAATTTAGAATTAAAATCAAACAATTTAGACTTAACACCTAATGAGTTAGACTTAACACCTAATGAGTTAGACTTAACACCTAATGATTTAGACTTGACGTCTAAGAATTTAGAATTAGATGATAGCTTTAAAGGTATATTGAAACAGAAATACGATATAACATTAAAAAAGAGAGAGAGTCTCAATTATCTATCTCGGTGGAAGTGGAAATCCAAAGCGTTGGAAGGAAAATTAGAAGACTTGAGGAATTTCATGGTTCTTGTTGATGTATTGGAAAATGATCAAGATCTCATTGCGTTTCGTTCTAACACAGGCATAAATTCAGACCTATTAAGTTTGTTTTTCGATAAAAATAGACGTAATATAGCAGAAAATTTGTGTTTTTATTGTGCTCATCGTCTAGTACCGATCTCTAAGGATCATATTTTAATTTACAGAACGATTAACCTTTTACGGAAATTAAACGATAAATTCAAAAATCGGTTTAAGAAACCAGTGAATAATGAAATGGATAGTGAACCTACCTCAGCTCTATCTCTCACAGCGACGGAAAAATCAAAAAACTTAAAGGAATTAGAAGAACAGTATAGTTCCTATAACGTTGAGGATGTTCTACTTTCGGGACGTCGTCGAGAATTGCGATTCCTCCAATCCGTTGTAGATATGAAAACGCCTGGATTAGAATTAGAGGAACACTTTTCAGATTTACTTACTGGGGTGGAGCAATCTTGCGAAAGTGAAACACATTACCCAAGCGATATTCGTATAATGAAGCGTTTTCTATGGCCAAGTTACCGTCTGGAAGAACTAGCCTGTATAGGTAGATTTTGTCTCAATATTAGTAACGGAAGTTGTTTTACCACGCTCAAGTTACGGATGTATCCGATCGCCTTTTAGAATCGACATGAACAGAAACAGATGATCGGTAAATATAGACATCAACACCAATTCGATCATTTATTTGGTTGAGATTACCGAAGTTTCGGTAATCTCAACCAAGTATTCGACATATGAATGGATTCGTCTTGAATGGCTGAGCCCTAAAAAAAAAAAACCATTCCTCAATCAATATGAGTAATGGATCTGTACCTAGCCAAAAAATCCTAAGAAATCGAAGCATAAGAGGCAATTAGAATAAAAATGAATAAAAAAAAATCAACTGATTCGCTGTTAGTAAGTGAAGTAGATACAGGATCTGCCAACATCCAAATTAGCAATCTGACTTATCGAGTCTCGATACTAACATCTCATCTAGAACTACATCCCAAAGATTATTCATCCCAAAGAGGTTTATGGAGGGTGCTGGGCAAGCGGAAACGTCTTCTTATCTATCTATCGAATCGAGATCCCGTTTCATATAAGAAAGTTCTGAAAAATATGAATATTCGGAGATTGAAGGAACGACAATAAAAAAGTCCATAAAATTTCCTATTGTATAACACGCATTACTACAGAAGAAGTCTTTTTTTTTATGGAAACTACATTTTGTGACATCTACTGAGAAGGAATAAATTTACGAATATGTCTCTCAAAAAAGTGGATCCAGTTACTATAAGTATGGGTCCTCACCACCCATCGATGCATGGTGTTCTTCGGCTTATTGTCACTCTGGATGGAGAAAATGTTGTTGATTGCGAACCAGTACTGGGATATTTGCATAGGGGAATGGAAAAGATCGCCGAGAACCGAACAATTGTACAATACCTTCCTTACGTCACGAGGTGGGATTACCTAGCAACCATGTTTACGGAGGCAGTGACTGTCAACGCACCGGAAAGATTGGCAAATATCCGAGTACCTGAAAGGGCTAGTTATATACGTGTGATAATGCTTGAACTAAGCCGAATAGCTTCTCACTTGCTGTGGCTTGGACCCTTCCTTGCGGATATCGGTGCTCAGACTCCCTTTTTCTATATATTACGAGAAAGGGAGATGATTTATGACTTATTTGAAGCTGCTACAGGTATGCGAATGATGCATAACTACTTCCGAATTGGGGGAGTAGCTGCGGATCTTCCGTATGGGTGGGTAGACAAATGTATCGACTTCTGTAAGTATTGTCTTCCAAAAATTGATGAGTATGAGCGACTAATAACAAGGAATCCTATTTTTCTGAGACGAGTAGAGGGTATAGGTTTCGTGAGTAAGGAAGAGGCTATCAACTGGGGCTTATCAGGACCTTTGTTACGAGCATCGGGAGTTAAGTGGGATCTCCGAAAGGTTGATAATTATGAATGTTATGATAAATTGGATTGGCAAATCCAATCAAAAAAAGAAGGAGATTCGTTGGCTCGTTACTTGGTACGAATCAACGAAATGAGAGAGTCAATTAAGATTATTCAACAAGCATTGAAACTACCTCCGGGAGGTCCGTACGAAAATTTAGAGGGCCGGCGGTTTCGTCAGCGACAGGGAGATGCAAAATGGAACGAATTCAATTACCAATTTGTTGGTAAAAAATCTTCCCCTACAATTAAGTTACCTAAGCAAGAACATTATGTGAGGGTGGAGGCTCCAAAAGGTGAATTAGGTGTATTCCCAATTGGAGATGATAGTGTTTTTCCCTGGAGATGGAAGATTCGTTCTCCTGGTTTTACAAATCTACAGATTCTATCCCAATTAATAAAAGGAATGAAGTTAGCAGATATTATGACAATATCAGGTAGTATAGATATTATTATGGGAGAGGTCGATCGTCGAAACGGTAATTAGTTTCGAAACCTATTTGGAACAATTAGTTCACTTGCTCGATATTGCTAGAAATCCCCTCGAATCAATTCGAATTCTAGCCTCTATCCTTTTGTTGGTCGTGGGAGTTACAGTAGGGGTTTTAGTGATCGTATGGCTCGAACGAAAAGTGTCTGCGGGGGTGCAGCAGCGTATCGGACCGGAATATGCGGGTCCCTTGGGGATTATTCAATCCTTGGCAGATGGTATTAAGCTTCTTCTAAAGGAAGATATTGTCCCGGCTGGAAGTGATCCCTGGTTATTCAAAACCGGACCAGCTGTTGTAGTCATACCAGTCTTCATAACTCGTTTGGTGATACCCTTTGGTCAGCATATAATCCTATCTAATCCGAATATAGGTGTTTCTTTTTGGATTGCTATCCCAAGTATTGTACCCTTGGGTCTTCTAATGGCTGGATATGGGTCAAATAACAAATATTCTTTTCCGGGTGGTCTGAGAGCAGCTGCTCAATCAATCAGTTATGAAATCCCTTTAGCGTTATGCGTTTTGTCGATATCCCTACGTGCGATTCGTTGAACGAAACGAAGATGAAAAAAATTCTTAGGCTTAGGAAATTAATGTATCGTTTCTTCATAAACTAAATAGTCATTTGGGTGAGATCGAACAGCATATCGCAGTTACTAGATCAAGCCCCATTCACCGTGTGCGGGTGTAAAGTATATCCGAGCGGCAGGCACCGCTTAAATCCAGATTTAGGCGAATCCACCAAAACCTGTAGCGGATACTAAGAATCCTAATAAAATAGAACATGTTAGGATTAAACGAAAGTAGATGGTAAGGAACACTAATATACACAAGAGATTCGTTAGACAAATAGAGAAAAAAAAGATATATATATATATATATACACGGATAAGTTTGGATTAGTTCGGGGAATTACCAAACAAAAAATTTGTCCTTTTTTTTAGAGGATTTACAAGGCTCAGCTTTGGTGGGGGTGACTGAGTCGTACACCTAGAAAAAATCTCAATCTCGAGTATATTTCTATCTACGCGAATCATGACTATTTGGAACGAAACAACCTTTGTAACAGTCTACCAAATCTAGCAAAAACAAGGTTTTTTTTTTATATACATACTTTAAAAGATTGCTGAAATTTTTTTGTACCTTGGTTTTCAAATGTGGTTTTCTAGATGGGTGGGTACTTATCTTACGACGAACCAAAAAGGTTTGGTGCAATTAAGAAACTAATATTAAGAACTGGTAAGGTAGAGATAGATTCAGAAGCAATCACTTTCTAGCAAACGGAATCTCATTGATAGGGAAATCTTATACAGTTCCGTATTTCGCGGTACAAAAAAAGGATCGAACGAGTCGATGGGGAGCCGTATGAAAATCAAATTCATGTACGGTTCTGCATTAGAGGCGGCAACCAGAGCGATGCTGTCGACTATCCTTATCCGGTAGTTTGAGTACGGTCGATATCGTTGAAACGCAATCCAAGTATGGTTTCTTGGGGTGGAATCTGTGGCGGCAGCCCATAGGTTTTATAGCGTTCTTCATTGCATCACTGGCAGAATGTGAAAGACTACCATTCGATCTACCAGAGGCGGAGGAGGAACTGGTGGCAGGTTATCAAACTGAATATTCGGGAATAAAATTTGGTTTATTTTATGTCGGTTCCTATCCGAATCTATTGGTTCCTTCATCATTTGTAACAGTCCTTTATCTAGGTGGATGGGATTCATCAATTCCGTTCTTGGAGAAACTCACACAAGAATCTTTATCTTGGGGTTTCAGTAGTGAGTTAAGTACTTCATTTAAGATAGTGATAGATATTGTTACTACACTATCAAAATGTTATTTATTCTTATTCATATCTATTTTGACGAGATGGACATTACCCAGAGTAAGAATAGATCAGTTATTAGATCTCGGATGGAAATTTCTCTTGCCCATCTCTCTGGGGAATCTGTTGCCGACAGCTCCATTCCAACCTTTTTCACTTAAATAACGTATGTTATCCTTTTTTTCGTTCGTTTCAAATCCACTTTAAGTAAAGTCTATCTAAATCTAGTATGAAATCATAAGTAAATATTTATAGATTTATACTTATTTATTTCTATTCTTGGGTTTAAAAAGTAAAAAAAAAAAATAAGATTAGGTTTATCTATCACACGTTTTCAACATTAATGACGTTTCAGAATCATGGACAACAAGCACTAGATGCTGCGAAATACATTGGTCAGGGATTTGCAGTTACTTTAGACCATTCGAGCCGTTCGCCTATAACCATCCAATATCCGTATGAAAAAACTGTACCATCCGAACGTTTTCGCGGTCGTATTCACTTTGAATTCGACAAATGTATCGCTTGCGAAGTCTGTGTCCGAGTGTGCCCGATCAATCTGCCTGTCGTTGATTGGATGTTGGTGAAGAGCATGAAAAAGAAGCAATTGAAGAGTTATAGCATTGATTTTGGAGTTTGCATCTTCTGCGGGAATCGTGTCGAATATTGCCCAACCAATTGTTTGTCAATGACTGAGGAGTATGAACCTTCGAGTTACGATCGTCATGAATTGAATTACGACCAAACAGCTTCGGGGCGTTTACCCCTCTCTATTTCTCAAGACGTTTCGATCCAGACAGTTTCAACAACTCGCTTACCAAAAAGAGTTATTGATGGATTTTTCGTTGTTGATCGAACCATTACTCATATCAGCGATTGATTTTTTGGGATAATAACCGACCTGTCTCGCCGTGCGCGATCACAAAAATATACGAAAAAATAGAATGGGCTGGAAAATGAGACAAAAATTTTTAGCAATCAATTATGTACAATGAATCTATCTGAATCAATTCATCAAGTTATTTTGGTATTAATAGAATCAGGTATTCTACTAGGGAGTTTGGGAGTAGTATTACTTCCTAATGTGGTTCATTCTGCTTTTCTTCCAGGGTTGGTGTTCACCTGTGTATCTCCATCATACCTCGTATTGAATGCCGATTCTGTAGCTGCGGCACAATTGCTTATCTATGTAGGAGCTATAAATGTTTTAATCGTGTCTGCTGTTATGGTCACTGACGAGCCGGCGGGTCCTCGTACACCTTTGAATGCAGGATACTCCATAGCTTCGGTAGTTCGTGTAGGCCTTTCTTCACTACTAATTGCTATGATTCATGGTACGAAATGGTCGGATGTACAATCAATCGATCGGTTGAATTTTTCTATTTCCGTGGGGGACGCTCCGAAGAATAATGCTCAAGAAGCGGGATACCAACTATTAACCACCTTTATCGTTCCGTTTGAACCGCTTTCGATACTACTCCTAATCGCTCTAGTAGGAGCTATTACCATGGCTCGTAATGATGGGTTAGCCATAAAAAAAAAGGTTCCACCGTCATCCCAGGATAATTCTTCATCTTGATCAATCATGGTGACTTTATAAATACAGAATCGATGAAAAGACAGTTTTATATAGGAAGAAAAAGGAATCTATTGTCACTATTCTTAGAAGGAGGGGGAAGTTGATAATTTATGCTCGAACACGGACTAGTTTTAGGTGCTTATCCCCATTGTGTTGGTTTCTTTGGATTGATCACGAGTCGAAACACGGTTAGGGCACTAATGTGTCTTGAGTCAATATTTAATGCAATTAATATTAACATTATAGCATTCTCTCATCTTCTTTTTGATGATTCAATCCAGCAAACGAGGGGAGAAATCTTTTGTTTATTCATTATAGCTGTTGCAGCCGCCGAAGCTGCCATTGGGTTAGCCCTTGCTCTCGTTATTCGGCGAAACAGAAGATCGACTCGTATCGATCAATTCGATTTGTTAAAATGGTAATCGATTGATCAGTATGGATTTTTTCCCGGATCCGATCAAATCGGTACCCGATTCAGTAATAGATATCAGTGTCGAACGAACCGTGTCGTTGATCCCTGTTCCTTCCATCTCTCTTTTGTGAGAAACATGAGTCAGGAACGAGTCAATAAAACAACAAAAAAGGTTGTGGTCTAGCGGTGGACCGTGCAAATCCCGTACATGGGATGCATCCCAGACGAGAATCAGTAACATCCGTATGAGGAATAGAACAAAGGTCTAATCGTAATCCACATGCGGTAGGTTTCGATATAAAAATCCGATAGGAGTAAATAGACTAAATGGCACATTCAGTTAAAATATATGATACCTGTATCGGCTGTACTCAATGCGTAAGAGCATGTCCCACGGATGTACTGGAGATGATACCCTGGGATGGGTGTAAAGCCAATCAAATAGCTTCTGCTCCTAGAACAGAGGATTGTGTAGGTTGTAAGAGGTGTGAGTCCGCTTGTCCAACAGATTTTCTGAGTGTACGTGTCTATCTGGGCGCTGAAACTACCCGTAGTATGGGTCTGGCTTACTAGTTGAATGAGAGATAGGGTATAAACAACGAAACAAAATTGATCCAATTTAGTCCTCATTAGTCCTCATTCTTTTTCGGCCCATATTCGAAGTTTCGTGATAACGAAGTCTGAGTATGGGTCGAAATGCACAGTTCGCATAACATAATCAACCCTACAACATCTTCTTTCTTTCTCCTTCCCATACATAAATGATTAGTAACGTACCTCGGCTAACAATAATAGTTCTCTTTCCAATCTTTGCTGGTTTGCTTCTTCCGATGCTGCCTCGTAACGGAAATAGAATAATCCGATGGTACACTCCGGGCATTCGTATACCAGAATTCTTATTGATAATTCATACATTTCATTGCCATTTTCAAATTGATTCTAATTTTGTTCAGTTGGTAGAAAAATTAAACTGGATAAACTCTATTAAATTCCATTGGAGTTCAGGTATCGACGGACTTTCCATGGGTCTCATTCTATCAACGGGTTTTGTTACAACTTCGGCGACTTCGGCAGCTTGGCCAATAACACGCAATACAAGACTATTCTATTTCCTAATGTTAGCCATGTATAGTGGCCAAATCGGATTATTTGCCTCTCGGGATATTTTGCTTTTCTTCCTCATGTGGGAGCTCGAACTTATTCCAGTCTATTTGCTTTTGTGTTTGTGGGGCGGGAAGAGACGTTCATACTCAGCTACCAAATTTGTTCTATATACAGCTGGTGGTTCCATTTTCCTTTTAATAGCTGCGTTAACTACGGGTTTCTATGGAACAGAGACACCCTCTTTCGACATTCAGGATTTGACTTATAAATCGTATCCTATAACATCCGAAGTCCTTATCTATTTAGGTTTTCTAATAGCTTATGCCGTAAAACTACCACTCTTTCCTTTTCATACTTGGTTACCTGACACTCATGGCGAGGCTCATTACAGTACATGTATGTTACTCGCTGGGATATTACTCAAAATGGGAGGGTACGGACTGGTCCGAATAAACCTAGGGATACTGACCCATGCACACTCCATCTACAGCTCATGGTTAGTTTTGTTGGGAGCGGCCCAGATCGTATACGCCTCTATTATTTCCATCAGTCAACGTAATCTCAAGAGGAGAATAGCCTATTCTTCCATCTCTCACATGGGCTTTGTAACAATCGGAATAGGCTCTTCAACAAACATGGGTATTAATGGAGCTATATTACAAATGATTTCCCATGGTTTGATAGGTGCAGCCCTTTTCTTTCTCGCAGGGACTCTATACGATCGAACTCGTACTCTTTTTTTGGATCAACTAGGAGGAATGGCAATTCAAATGCCTAGACTATTTATAATGTTTACTATCTTTTCGTTTGCATCTTTAGCATTACCAGGAATGAGTGGGTTCGCATCAGAATCATTAGTATTCCCGGGAGTTGTCACTAACAAGCAATATTCGTTCTTATTCAAAGTCGGAATAACTGTAGTAGAAGCTATTGGTACAGCATTAACCCCCATCTATCCATTATCTATGTTACGTCGAACCTTTTATGGGTACAAACAATCCAACAAATTAGATCCGTATCTAACCGATTCTGGACCTAGAGAACTATTTACTTCAGTTTGTCTTTTCCTACCTATACTAGGTATCGGTCTATACCCAAACATGGTTCTGAGTTTATGGAACAATGATGTACTTTCAATTTTGTCTTTACATTCCCTTTCATTGTGAAATGATGGATATATAGGTGCAAAAAAAGGAAAAAAATATATATATAATTCTATATATATATTTTTTCCTTTTTTTTCATTTAGATCTTATAAATGATATTTTTTTGTCTCAAACTCTTGCTGATTGGTTAATGCTAGAAGTCTAAAGTTAATTTAGACTTTAAACTCGATATCATCAAAGTTTTGCTTTGCAGATTTTCTGGTATTTGGGGAACGCTCAAAAGGTAACCCCTACTTACTTCCTGACAGATGATATTATCAACTGTACTCATAATTCCAGAGAAGGATGGAGGAAAGTAAAAGAAAACGACAAGGAAAAAGATGAGATAATAAGAATCATACTATCTGTTCGTTTCTACTGGTTCCCGTCTCCAACGAAACTGATATACCAACTCGATATAGTTATACAGATTTTTTCATTTTTCAATTTGTGAATGAATCTAAATTCACTTTTTTTTAGAAATTATCTTGTGGTTTAGCTTATTGCTGGGCTAGCCATCCATGATTGTGTAATCCGATTCCCAGTAAGTTTACTCCCAAAAAGCGAATCCGAACCAAAAAAAATCCAATAGATGCTACTATGGCAGGTCCTTCCTTTCCCCAACATTGAGTCATTTTGGTATGAAGATAAATTGCATGTATTAACCAAGTCACTAACGCCCAAGTCTCTTTAGGATCCCAGCTCCGGTAAGATCCCCACGCTTCATTGGCCCATACTGCTCCAGAGAGAATACCAATAGTTGAGAGGGAAAATCCTAAACTTATTATATTATAAGCCCATTGATCCAGTTGATTAACAAGTCGACACTTACGCAAATTAGGGGATAGCAAATAGAAAAAAGGCCTTTCCACATCAGCTTTTCTTTGATCAGAATAAAAAAAAGTTGTATCTGACGCACGGACGTACGTTTCCTGACTGAACCCACGATTAGATTCATAAACGAAACTACCGGTTTTTCTATCAAAATAGATAATTGGTAAAGCTATTGCCGATAGAGATCCACATGAAGGGGTTGCGTAGCTCGGTAGCGTCGTACTTACATGCATCATCAACCAGTGGGACTGTGAAGCGGGTACTAGCTGCGTGGATCGTTGTATTTCCTCAGGTAGACCCGAAGTAGCAAATGCATGAGTCGATGTAGCACCCGGTGCCACAACAGCACCTGACCATTCATTTTGATTTCCTATTTTTAAAAGTATGTACAATAAGGAGAAGCTCCACGATAGAAACATGGACGATTCATACAGATTGCTCAAGGGTAAATGCTTGGTTTCGATCCATCGAATCAACAAAAAACCTGTTATACGGAGAGAGGCAACTGCCATACCTTTATTGATCAAATTATTCAATTTATCAGATTTATAGCTTAGAACGATCCAATGGAGTGAAGTAACGACAAGGAGCATAATGAAAGAAATATGCGCACATATGTACTCTATATCGATGTATGTCGTAATAGAGAAGGACCAGTCGATCGGTTAATCAGGTTGAATCAGTATAAGATTAATAAATATCTAGCAGCTCATACCGTTTGTTACCGTATCCTCCATTTAAAAAATGGATTATATCATTATAGAAAATCTAGCTATACCAGGTTTGAAAAGTAAAACCCATTCCTTTTTTTTGTCCCTTTCGTTAAATTGTTTTTTATTTGACAAATAAAAAAGTTTATTAAACTCGAACCCGAATGCCGCTACTCGGATTCGAACCGAGATGCTCTAGCACTGCTTCCTAAGAGCAGCGTGTCTACCAGTTTCACCATAGCGGCGGCATATGCTTCACCCTAATTGATTCTATCATAGTCTCGTATAAGAGGTCAACACTGCATTTCTTTTTTTTTTTTACAAAGAGCGAATTTTAAAAAGGAAATTCTATTTCTGCACGATAGAGAATCTAAACCTCGATTGATATTTAGTGCTATACTCGTATGAAAGTCACGGGATATAGCGCAGTTTGGTAGCGCGCCACCTTGGGGTGGTGGAGGTCACAGGTTCGAATCCTGTTATTCCGATTCAGGAACAAATAAAGGCGAAGGAATATAAAGGAGTGTCAATTATCCCATATTCATTTTCTTCGTTCGAGTAATAAGAAATACGAAATCTCATACGGATGAAACAAGAAACTCTGGCTATGTCCAAGCTATGATTTTTTTACGTTGTTGAACCCCCTCCTCAAGCCTCTTGTTCTCGGATTTTTCTATTATCCAAAAATCCCGCACAAAATAAAATTATTTGTTTAATTTCCATTCCAAGTACGGTGGTCTGAAACAAGGATCCTTTCAATTATCCATTCGTTTTCTTTCCCAATAAAGAAAAATAAGCTTTGTTACTCGTACTACCAATTAAAAATATCCGACACTTTTTAAGTTAGAGGTCTGACAGTACCCATAACTTCAAATTCAATAGATTTAGTTGGCTTCTAAGAAAAACAGTCGATACCTATATTCAAAAGATTTCATAAAATAACATCGTGATGTTAAACAATGAATTTTTAGCTCTGCTCTTAGAGACATAAACTATACTGGTTTCTTTTTTGTTTTTCAAAAATAAGGAATTGGGAAGGGTATAAAATATAATATTTTTAATTATGGTATTTTGTACTAAACTATGTTTTCTTTGAAATCATACTTTTGTTTTTTTTTTTTTAGTACTAGTTTTCTAATGACTTAGACTCTATCTGGATATCGGCAGCTATATGACTATATATAATGGTATATAACCAAACGAATAAAAATACCATTATATATAGTCATTTTTTTACTGCAACTACTACAACTCTGGGTACTGAACCCCATTAACCAAATTGGCCAAGCCTGAATCAGGTTATCGCAACTAGAAAATCCGATAATTCTTATAATTAGTTATAGAGATAGACTAATCATTCGGTCCAGAAGCTTTCTCGTTTGTTACGTAATAGAAGCTCTTTGAGCGACCGCTCAAGATGGACCGGGCTGAGGAAAGAGCTCTTGCTGCTACATTTACTGACCCATCTCGCCACACGCGATTACGAATTTTTTTTTTCGAACCAGAGGTACGTTTCTTTGGTACTGCCATAGGTAACTTTTTTTCTTAAGGTTAAAGTCTATTTTTTATTCCTAGTAGGGTTAATCGTATTGATACGCAGCAATGATATATATATAATGAGGGGATTTTCTTGATAGATGGCGCGAGCGAAAATGAAAAAACAAAATACAAATAGAAAGGCTTTCTTTCTCAAAGAATCTTGCTCGTAAAAAAATGACTGATACGAGGAATCATTCAGTAATCGTTCAAATCTTTACCATTGAGATAGATAGAATCAACCACAAATCGGGTCAATTTCTCTCTATATCCCACCTTTCTTCATGTTTTCTTCTTAGAATGGATCTTCTGTATCAATAGTTTCTTTCCAAAACAAGGGTGTAATAATCTTCCCCTGACAACTGCATCACTAAGCCATGGTTGTCCGATAGTTATTTCGGATCCGCAACAAACGAGTAAAACGCGATTTATCGATGCTTTGACGTTGACATTGGATCCTGATACGTTTCGGAGTGATGCGAAATGACGAATGTCATAAAATCTCCCCGGTTCCACTCGGAGTTGTTCCCCACCGATTCCGATTATTGCATATCTATTCATCACGATTTCTATTTATGGACTAGGGAGGGGACTTGTTAAACCAACTTTTTAGGGTTGGGTTTTCTATTTTAAATAAGTATCTCTAACGCTTTTTAATTCTGTCAAGTTTTTTCGTTGTTGTCCGAAAGAAAGTTGGATATTGCTAGCATGAAAACGAAAGAATACTAATTATTTGCTCGAGCACACCCATTCCATTCTACATAGTTCCGAGATGAAGGAGGAAAAGACAACTTCAAAAAAAAAAAATCTAAAAATATATATATGTTCGTAGAGTTTTCATGCGAGTATGCTTGGATCATTCCCGCTTGTCCACTAGTGTCTTCTGCTCTAACTGGATTAATTTCGTTCTTTTTTCCCAAGGCTACAAACGGTATTCGTCGTTTATGCGCTGCACTTAGCATATCATTGCTAGCTGTTTCTATGGTCATATCCATATCTTCATTCTGGCAACAAAGTATTAGTCACTCCACCAAACAATATCTGTGGCCCTGGATCCTTAGAAATGATATTCCTCCGAAGATAGGTTTTTTGGTAGATCCACTCACGCTCATTATGTCAATACCAGTTACTACTGTAGGTATCTTAGTTACGATTCACAGTGATAGTTATACGTGTCACGATCAAGGATATGTGAGATTCTTTACCTATTTGAGTCTATTCGCTGCATCCATGTTAGGATCGGTATTCAGCCCCAACTTAGTACAAATTCATGCGTTTTGGGAATTAGTGGGGATGTGTTCCTACTTGCTTATCGGTTTTTGGTTCTCACGACCAAACGCCGCCAATGCTTGTCAGAAAGCCTTCGTCACTAACCGTATGGGAGATTTCGGGTTGTTGCTGGGTATATTAGGTATCTATCGGATAACTGGAAGTTTTGAAATTTGTGAACTATGTCAACGATTCGTCGAATTGATCGATACTCGTAGTGTCGATCCCATTCTTGCTAATATCGTGGCTCTTTTACTCTTTTTAGGCCCGATAGCTAAGTCTGCGCAATTTCCACCGCATGTATGGCTGCCTGACGCAATGGAAGGACCCACACCAATATCAGCCTTGATCCATGCCGCTACTATGGTAGCGGCGGGGATTTTTCTTATAGCTCGAATCTTTGATCTCTTTCAATTACTACCCTTGAGTATGAATGTTATATCCTGGATAGGTGGAATAACAGCTTTATTAGGATCCACACTTGCTCTCGCTCAAAGGGATCTTAAGAAGGGTTTGGCCTACTCTACCATGTCTCAATTAGGATATATGGTACTAGCTTTGGGGATTGGCGCTTATCGATCTGCATTATTTCATTTGATTACACATGCTTATTCCAAAGCTTCATTATTTCCCGGATCTGGTTCAGTAATTCATTCAATGGAAAAGATTGTTGGATATTCCCCCACTAAAAGTTAGGATCTTTTTTCAATGGGTGGTTTACGAAGGTATATGCCGATTACCGGAACTACTTTTCTTTCAGGTACTCTTTCTCTATGTGGTATACCACCACTCGCTTGTCTCTGGTCCAAGGATGAAACTACTGCAGAAAGTTGGTTATTTTCTTCTTCGCTCGGATGGATAACGTCTATCACAGCCGGTTTCACAGCATCTTACATGTTTCGTATTTACTTTCTGACCTTCGAGGGCTTTTTTCGTGGTGGTACTATCCAAATAAAAAAAGCTCAAGTTTCTGAATCCTACCAAACAGAAACAGAATTTTTTTTGTGGGGAGAGTCTTTAAAAAAAACAAATAGCGTAATAAATAAAAAGGATTCTTCAAGACATTTCATTGATCAAGCAGATTCGTTAACTCTACTTGGTCAAGTAGTTGATATTAATAATGAAACCTCTCCCTTTCGAGATTTACCTTTTCCCAAAGAATCAAGTTTTGCAATGCTGTTGCCCCTAATACTTCTGGCAATACCTACCCCATTCGTTGGTTCTATCGGAATTAAATATCTTACTAAAGAGACAAGTCTAGATTTTTTATCCCAATGGCTAATTCCACTGATAATCCCTGACCAGCGTCGTGAAACTTTGACAGAGTTTTTCTTAAAATCCATTGGTTCCTTAAGTTTTTCTTTCGTTGGGTTTTTTCTTTCTTATTTAATCTATGGTCCAAACTCTTCTTTGGCAAAGAATATATTTTCTTTTTTTATAAAAAGGAACTTTATAAATATTGTTTTCTTAGATTCATTTAAACAATTTGTTCGAGGTTGGTCATTAAATCGAGGTTATATTGATAAATTCTATGATACTTTTTTTATCAGTAATATAATCTTTGTAAGTAAGTCAATTACTTTTTTTGATCGATGGTTAATTGATGGTTTTATCAACGGAACGGGAATTTTCAGCTTATTTGGTGGAGAAGGTATAAGATATGGAGGTGGTGGTAGAGTATCTTATTATCTTTTTGCATTAACTGTTGCAGTTATGTTACTGTTAGTATTAACTGTAATAGTTTTTACAACAACTTAGATTAGCTCCAATTCATTTTGATACCTGCCGACTACTCCTCACGCTCCCCATTACTACC
>ERZ1034427.66-NODE-66-length-22287-cov-2.978859_pt1 | contig 22287 bp, 13 predicted proteins | sample MGYA00520607_ERZ1034427 | MGnify/ENA primary metagenome ERZ1034427 (study PRJEB33736, sample SAMEA104288489) | Azolla caroliniana | place: Brazil | collected 1987 | study: EMG produced TPA metagenomics assembly of the PRJEB19522 data set (Is there foul play in the... | reverse complement strand
CAGACCAAGACGGGCCTGGATTTCGCCCATGGCGTGCGAACCGGACGCCACGCTGTCGATGATGTCGAGCGCGCGTTGCAGGGTCTGGCTGGAGCGGTCGGCGCGCATCGAGGTCATGGTCTGATCGTGTACAGCGACTGAGCTTCGACCGCGGCCCTGGCGCAGGCGTCGGCGGTCTCATGACTGGTGTCGGCGACGGCGAGGCCTCCCGCCAGGCGACCTCCGCGATAGAGCGGCAAGGAGCCGCCGTGCGCGTTGTACAGATCCGGCCGCGCCGCGATGACGGCGGCGAACGCGGGATCGGCCTTCTCGCGCGCCTCCAGCACGGACCCAGGCGTTTCAAAGGCCACGGCCGTGGCGGCCTTGCGCGGCGCGGCGACCGGCGACTTGGGCGCGCCATCGGCGCGCAGCACGACAATCGTAACGCCGGCGGCGTCCACCACGCTGGCGCTGACGGGTTGCCCCTTGACCTCGCAGGCCCGGATCGCCGCCCGCGCGAGGTTCAGGGACTCCTCGAGAGTGGGTCCCGCCGCCAAGGCGGTCAGCATGAAAAGCAATGTCGGCACGGTCCCTCCGAGCGCCTATCGATAGCCGAACTCGGCGCTGATCTTGGCGGTCGCCTCGCGGACATAGGCCCCGACGGTCTCGATCCGAGCGTCGTCCATGTACTGAGCGACCGACGACACCGAGACGGCCGCGATGATCTTGCCGCTCATGTCGCGGATCGGCGCGGCGACGCAGCGGATGTGGTCCTCGTTCTCATCCATGTCCAAGGCGACGCCGCGGGCGCGATATCCCCGCATGATCTCCAACCATTGCCGCAGGTCATAGCGATAGCGCGGGAAAAGCGTCGCCTCGCGTTGGAAGACCTCGCGCCAGACCTCCTCGCTCTCATCGAACAGCAGGGCCTTGCCCAGACCCGTGTGGCGAAGGGGCTGACGCTCGCCGACCACGCAGCGAACCTCGATCCGTCGGGAGCCCGGGATCTTGTCGATGTAGTGGACCTGGTCGCGATCGAGCACGCCAAGATTGACGGTGTCGCCCGTATCGATCGACAGCTGTCGCAGATGCTCGCGGCTGACGCGGGTCAAGGTGATCTGCTGCGAGGCAGCATAGCCCAGCTCGAGCAGTTTGGTTCCCAGGGTGTAGCCGTCCCGCGAATTGAACGACAGGAAGCCGGCGTCCACCAGGGTGGTGGCCAGGCGATGCACGGTCGTCTTGTTCAGCGCCAGCGCCGCGGCCATCTGGGCCAGCGTCGTGTCGCCCTTAGCGACGCGGCTCAGCACCTCCAGGCCCTTGAACAGGGTCAGGGCCGCGGCACCGGCGCGGGCCGAGCTGGCGTCCTCGCCGATCGCGTCGATGTCCTTCGGCTCTTGCACGCCCCTATCGCCCCGCATCGAGTTCGGCCTTGCGCGCGCCAAGCCAGGTCTTGAACGCGGCCGCGTCCTTCACGCCCTGCTGGTCCTGAACCCAGGCGGTCCCGAACGCATAGTCGATCCGGGCTGGATCCTTGAAGGTCACGAAGACCGAGCTTCCGTCGTCTCGAGGGCCGCCGTCGGTCGCGGTTGGTCGATAGAAGACCGCGATGCCCAGACCGTCACCCGCCAGGCTCTGTTTGCCGAACGTGGCGAGATAGGCCCAGCCGTCCGTCCCCGGCGGCGAGGCGATCACCTCCACCCCGTCATGCTTGATCAACCCGGTCAGCAGGGGTCCGCCCTGGCTGTCGCCCACGGCCGTCACCCGCGTCAAAGTCGAGCCGCGTCGGATCGCATAGCGTGTCCGCAGGGTCGACTTGCCGCCCGAGAGGCCGGTGTTGATCACCTCGACAACGGCCGTGTCCCGCCCGCTTTCCAGCACCTCGGCGCGGATGGTCGAGGCGCCCAGTTGAACGGCCTTGCCGTCCTTCAGCCGACCGATCCCGCCAACTCCAACGGTCTCGCCGACCTTGAAGATGTCCATGCCCCAGGGGGCCATGTCGTGGTAGTTGTCGACGCCCTGCCCGATCTTGTCGAGCACGGGCCCGGGCGTCTTCTTACCGAAGATATCGACCGCCATCCGCTCGTCGAGATAGAGCCGATAGGCCACCAGGTCGGACTCCCAGCCCACGCCCTCGAAGGCCATGAGGCCGTCGTGGATGAAGTGGTCCGCCGGCACCGTGAAGCTCTTGCGCTGATGGAAGATGCCGCCCTGAAGCACCTTGTCCTTCAGCACGCCGCCGTCCTGAACGTTCAGCACCGCCTGGACCGGCGCCCGCGGCGCTTGAACGGTCTGATCCTTGCCTGGCTTGAGATCGAGATCGGCGATCGCCGTCGCGGCCAGCAGGAAGGCGCCGACGCCGTAGAACTGGGTGTCGTCGTAACTGACGCTCTCAGGGCGATCGGACACTGGCTGCACATAGCCGAACTTGCCGTCCGGATGGACCGCGCGCGTCAGAGCCGTCCAGCCCTTGCGCACCGTCGGTTCGAAGATCTGGCGGTCCAGTAGACCCGCCTTGATCCCCCACGCGAGACCATAGGTGAAGAAGGCGGTACCGCTCGACTCTGGCGGCGACTTGGTGGGGTCCGAGAGAAGGGACGGCGACCAGTAGCCATCGGGTTTCTGGATCGCCGCGAGCTTGGCCGACATCTCCTTGAAGACCGTCTCCATGCGCGCGCGGGTCGGATCCCCGGCCGGCAGCAGCGGGATCACCCGCGCCAGACCCGCCAGGACCCAGCCGTCGCCCCGGCTCCAGAAGATTTTCTCGCCGTTCGGTCCGCGCCTCGGGAAGAACCGGGAGTCGCGATAGTAGAGGTGTTCGTCACGGTCATAGAGGAAGTCGGTGACGGCGTTGAACTCCGACTTGGCGTACGCGGCGTAGCGCGGGTCGCCGGTGACCTTGCCGAGCTCGAACCAGGTCGCCGGGGCCATGAACAGGGCGTCGCTCCAGCACCAGCGCTTGTCGCACTCGACGCCGCGCGGGTCGGTGTATTCGGCGTGCTCCAGCCCGACTTTCGGCGGATAGGCCAGGATCGCGTCGAAGCGGGCCTTCAATGGCGCGATGGCTTCCGGGCCCGCGCCATTCTGGACGGCCCACAGATAAGCCTGCCCGATCACGTGATCGTCGGCGTGATAGAAGCGCGGGCCCAGCTGCCACTGATTGGCTTGCCCCCTGGCCAGGATGGCCTGGCGATAGGCGGGGTTTGGCGAGCGGTCGGCCAGATCGGTCAGCCCCACGAACAGTGCGCCCTGCACCCAGCCCTTGGGGTCGGGCGTGTCGCGCGAGGTGTTAGGCGGGATGTAGCCCGCGGCCATGGTGGCCAGCTGGTAGTCGGCCACCTTCTCGGCCAGCCGCATCACGTCGGCGGGACGGTACGGGATAACCTCCGCCGCGGCGCTAGCGACGGGCGTCGCGTTGGCCATGACGGCGCCCACCGGCGAAAGCAGGATCGCCGACGCCAACGCCGCGCGGAGCAAGGCGGCCCGATGGCCGCGCGAAAGCTGTTGTGAAAAGTCCATCGCCCTTCCCTCTCCTATTGTCCGCGACCTACGCGCCAAGACTGTTGCCATAACCGATGACGATGGTCGCCAGCACCAGCAGGCTCGCGCCACCCCAGACCACCGCCCGGGTGGCGGCTTTCGCGTTGCGCCATTCCGCGAGCGCGAAGCCCCAGAGGGTCCCGAAGATGATGATGCTGGCCATGTGCAGGGTCCAGCTGGAGAAGCCGTAGCGCCCCATCTGGCTCTCGCCCATCGTGTAGAAGAAGAACTGGAAGTACCAGGCCACGCCAGCCAGGGCGCAGAGGGCGTAGTTGCGCGCGACCGGCGCCTTGGCCTCGTCGCCTTCGCCGCGTCCCAACCATTGTCCGGCAGAGCGGTTCTTGATCACCAGCCAGCCGCACCAGACAAGATTGGTGGCGAGTCCGCCCAGCAGCACCACGCACAGCACCGGCAGGCCGGTCCACAGCGGTCCGGTGCCGGCCTGCGCCGAGAGCTGCTTGATCGGCTCCCCCGCCGCGAGGCCGTAGGCGAAACAAGCGGACATGATCCCCGAGAGGATCGCCACGATCAGGCCCTTGCGATAGTCGAACTCGGCGATGGCGGCCTTGGCGTCCTCGGCCGACATGTCGCGTTCCTTCAAGGAGCCGGCCCAGGCCACGACCACGATGCCGACGAGAGTGAGAACGATACCGCCCAGCACGATCCGCCCCGGCGTGTGCGCCAGCAGCTTTTCGTGGAACTCGCCGGAGACCAGCGGCGGGATCAGGGTGCCGAACGCCGTGCACAGCCCCAGCACCACCGCCATGCCCAGCGACAAGCCCAGATAACGCATGGTCAGGCCATAACCGAGGCCGCCGAAGCCCCAGAGCGCGCCGAACATCACGCACGTTCCCAGCACCTTCGGCGGAGTCCGCGCCAGAACGCCGACCAGGTCGTGGGTCCCGAGCGCGGCGAAGAACCAGGGCGCCAGCAGCCACGAGAAAATCCCACCCGCTAGCCAGTAGATCTCCCACGACCAGCGGCGCACGCCCTTGTAGGGTACGTAGAAGCTGGCCGACGCGAAGCCGCCCAGCCAGTGAAGAAAGACGCCGAAAAGAGGATTGGCGGGCACTTTGGCTCTCCAGTGCGGTGGGTCGGCCAGACCCGGAAAAAGGACGAAATCAGCGATGCTCGGTTCTTGTCACGGCGCGGCGTTAGCCAGACGCAGCAGCAGCAGCGTCGTGGGCGGCGGAATGTCCTCGGTTGGACGGTCGCGGTTCGGCGGACGGGTCGGCCAGACCAGGGCGTAGTCGCCTTCCGGTCCGCCAGCGATCTGCAGCACATTGGCGCGCATGTCGCCCGGGAGCCGCAGCTTGTCGCCGAGGCGCGCGACGAGGTCTTGCGTCTGACGCTCCTCGATCGGCGCCAAGGTCTTCTCGTCGAAGACCAGGTCCGAGGACCGTCCATCGCGCACGACGGGCGCCATCATCCGCCCCGGCGCTTCGACCTTGGCGCCGCCGACCGAGAGTCTGCCCGCCAGGCTGCCGGGCCCGCCGAAGTCCCAGCGGAAACCCTTCCACTGGCTGATCGGCGCCGTACGCCAGCCCGAGGCCTCGCGGCGCGCCAGATAGACCTGGGTGTCTCCGGCGGCGTCGAACTTGTGGTAAGTGATGGTCGGCCGCCCCTGGGAGTCGAAGCCCAGCACGGTGTTGTTGTTGATCATCCCGCCACGGACGGGCACGGGATCGACGACCTCGGCCTTGCCCAGGGTGATCGGCAGGGACAGCGGCTGACCATCGGACCGCTCCCAGTGGACTAGGTCGTTGCTGCGCGCGTAGCTCAGGTCGTGATTGGTGGAGGCGTCGGGCGAGTCACGCCAGACCCAGACGATGTGGAACATCTTGTCGGGCCCCAGCACGGGTCCGACGAAATAGGCGTTGCGCTTGCCCTCGCCGCTGACCAGCGGCGTGGACAGCAGGCGGCTCCAGCGGCCGGTCTGGGCGTCGAGGACGTTGTAGATCTCGTCGCCCGCGCCGCTGCGGCCCGAGCGGTATTTGACGATCAGGCGTCCCGACGCGTCGTGCAGAAAGATCGGATAGGTCACCCGCGCCTCGTCCTCGGCGCCGACCATCTGGGCCTCGCGGCGCAGGGTCCTCGCGTCGCCGGACTCCGCCGAGCGGAAATAGATCAGCGGCTCGGAATGCATGTTGGCCATGACGTGCAGGCGGCCGGCCGAGTCCACGGCCAGGGCGACGTAGTTGTGGCTGTCCCAGCCTAGCCAGGTGTCGAGCTTTGCGTAGGTCCAGTAGCTCCCGGCGCGATCGCGCTGAGCGATCGTCAGCTGTCGGTTGGCGTCGTAGTAGCCGACGTAGAGACGCGTTGGACTGACCGCGAGTGCGAAGCCGACCTTGTGGCCCGACCAAACCTGGTCGACGGCCTCGATCGAGGCGACCGGCGGCGCCTTGGTCGGATGGTCCGCCTCGGGCGCTTGAGCATTGGTGGCCGACGCGCCCATCAGGCAGGCCGCCGACAGAGCGACGGAGACGATGATCCCCGAGAGACCGGAACGCATGGGCGCCTCGTATGACAAAAAAGGCGGCCGCCGCCCTTCGGCGACGGCCAGCAGGAGGATCCTAGAACGAGGTGCGGATGGCGAGCTGGAACGTGCGGCCGTCGTAATCGACGCGACGCGGCTTGAGCTCCTGGCCCTCGAACTCCGTTCGCATGGCGTCCGTGAGATTGAAGGCGTCGAGGCTGATCGTCGTCTTCTCATTGATGTTGTAGGAAGCCGAGAGGTCTAGCTGGCCACGCGCCTTCACCCGGCGCGCCGCGCCCGAGAAGGTGCCGCCCGCCGCCAGGTCGTAGACGTCGCGATAGTTGAACACCGCGCGCACGCCGAACTTCGAGGTCTCGTAGTAGCCGATCACGTTGACCGCGTTCTTCGAGACGCCCGGCAACACCGCCTTCGTGCCGTTGGCGTTCGTGCCGCTGACCGTCGTGTAGGAATAGTTGAAGGCGCCGCCGAAGTTCTTCCAGAAGCCCGGCAGGAAATCGAGGTTCTGCTGGATGTTGAACTCGACGCCCGAGACCTTGATCGGATTGTTCTGGTTGACGCTCATCGAGGCCGTGATCACGGCCGGCTGGCCGTTGATCAGGATGTCGCTGACGCAGGTGTCGCCATTCAGGGTCAGATGGCCCAGTCCGAGCGCCGTGGCGTCGGCCGGACACAGCGTCGCCCTGTCGGTCGCCGAGCCGATGAGCCCGCGGACCCGCTTCTGGAAGGCGGCGATCGCGATCATGCCGCCGGGGCGGTTGTACCATTCCAGCGAGGTGTCATACGACGTCGCCTCGTACGGCTTCAGATCGCGGCTGCCGAAGCTGACGCTGTAGCCGTTGGTCGTGTTCGAGATGCTGGTCGACGGCACGACCTGACGCCGCTGAGGCCGCACATAGGTCTTGTAGGCGGCCGCCCGCAGCACGAGGTCGTCCGCGAGGTCGGCGGCCAGGATGAACGACGGCAGCAGCTTGTGGTACTTCGTGACGTATTCGTTGGTCACGCGCTGCCTGGCGGCGTTGAACTCCAGCGCCTCGATGGTGTTCTTGGTGTCCTCGTAGCGCAGACCGGCGGATGCCCGCACCGTACGGCCCGCGACATCGCCCTTCAGGTTCGCTACCGCGTAGGCCGAAGCGATGTCGTCCGTATTGCTGAAGTTCTGCTGGATGACCCCGCCGTTGGTGGTGTCGTTGATCCAGCCCGTGCGGGTCAGGGTCTGGCCCGGCGCGACCGTGACAGGACGCAGGGCGTTGTACATCGCGTCGAAGTTCACCGTCTGCCAATTGGACAGATAGCTCCCGGCGTTGCCACCGAAGAAGTCCTGGGCGTAGGCGCTTTGCGTCACGAAGGTCGACGAGACGTTCTGCAGCTGCACGCCGGCGGCCGAGGTGCGGTACTGGTCCGACGAGAAGCCGTTGGACTCGTAGCGCGCGCCGAACTTGATCGAGCTCAGCCAGCCCATGTCGAGGAACCGCTCGGCGTCGCCCTGGATCGCCTTCACTTCCGTTCGGGCCTCGCCTTCGCTACCCGCCACGATCAGCTGGTCGCCTTGCGAGCCGACCAGGGTGGGACCAGAGCCTGAATAGGTGTAGGGCCCCGCGCCGACCACGACGCCCGGATTGGGCGCCAGGGTGAACAGGTAGTCGCCGATATCGCCTCCGCCCGAGAAGAAGGTCCCGGAGGTGCCGTTGCCGCCCGCCTTGGGCAAACGGCGGACGTCGAACTGGGTCTGCAGGACGTGGTTCTTGGCCTTGGACAGGGTCCCGATCGCGGACGCCTTCCACTGATCGTTCTTCCACTCCAGGCGCGGATTGACGCCCCAGGTCTGCTCCAGCAACGGCTCCTTCCGCATCGAGGCGAAGATGCTGGCGTTGCTGTAGCTGTAGCGATTGATGTAGGCGCGCCCGTCGTCCAGCGAGAACACCGGCCCGGTCGGGTCGATGACCGTGAGACTGTTGCGCATGTCGACATCGAGGATGTCGAGCGAGTTTCCGTCCAGATCACGTCGCGTGATGAAACCCGTCAGGTCGAATGTCACATGGTCGCTTGGCTTGTAGGCCACGCCGCCCGCGGCCGTCAGCATGTGGCCCTCGTTGTTGCGCGCCGCCTGGCGGATATCGGACGGGAAAAGCACGCCGGCGGGATTGGCCGAGGCGAAGCGCGTGGCGTAGTTCGGCGTCGTCGTCGGGCTGAGCGCCGTGTACTGGTTGAAGAAGATCGAGTCCCGCCGGAACTTCTCCTTCGAATAGGCGACCACGCCAAACACCCCGAACGTGTCGTCCTTGAAGCGCTTGGCGTAGCTGAGCGTGCCGCGCGGCGACCAGCTCTTGCCGAGTTCATTGTACTCAACGGCGACCTTCGCCGCGCCGCCTTGCGGCCGATCCAGCGCGCCCTGGATACGCAGGTCGATGTTGCCGCTCAGCCCCCCGGCCTGGTCGGCCGCCGTGGGCGACTTGATGACCGTGATGGCCGAGAAGATGTCGGAATTGAAGGCGCCGAGCGGCGTCGAGCCGTCCAGGATCGGATCGGCGAAGCTGACGCCGTTCAGGGTGACGCGAGCGAAGGTGCCCGGCAGGCCGCGCAGGTTGATGGTGGCGTCACGCGAGTCGGCTTCGCGGTTGATCTGGACGCCGGGAATGCGTTGCATCGCCTCCCCGACGTTCAGGTCGGGGAAGCGGCCTAGGCCATCCGACGAAATGCTGTCGCTGATCTGGATCGCGTCGCGCTTCATCTGCGCCGCGTTCGCGTACATCTGCTTGAAGCCGGTGACGACGACTTCCTCGACGGCGTCGGACTCGATCCGCTCCGGCGCCGTCGTCTGCGCCCTGGCCGCCCCCGCGATCAGCGCGATCAAACTCGCCGTCGCCAGCGCCATCGCGCAGACGCGGCTCATCTTGCCCTGAGACATGACTCGGTACCCCTCTTTGCTTCCACCCCGGTCCCGAAATATGAGACCTTGTTTCATTGATTGGTACTTGAGCTACACCATCAGAAGCGGTTTGTCATACAAGTCATCCGAGTATTCGAAACGATGCCAGGGCTTTACCTCGCGGAGATCCGCGCGCCTATGGATATAATGTCCATATAAGACAAAGACCTAGAACTCGGCTTTGCCCGGCGCGAACCTGTAAGGCGGTCGCAAGAGTCACGATATTTTTATAGATCATACCGATTATCGGAACGCCGCAAGCCTTCCGCGAGGCTCGTATCCGCTCCATGCCGCCCCTGGCCTATCGCGAGGCGCGAAGAAGAGGATAGAAGACGCGTTCAAGGCTTTGCCGCCGGAGAATCGGCGACCTCGTTTGGACCTTCCAAGGCGGCGCCACGACTAGACTTTTTCTGGAACCGAAACCGAATAGCCGCGTTTCAGCCCAACGCGCTTTGGCGCGCACGGGGGCGTGGTGTTCATCTTCACGGCAATGAACGGCGACGAGGGACGCGGCTCCGCCGCGAAACCGGCGGCGCAATGGCGACCGTCGCCCCGCCCCGCAATATCCTAGCGCCCCGCGCTCTGGCCTCGGAATACAGATGTCGACCACAAATTCATCGCGTTCGTTGCTGCCTTGGTCTCGCATGGAGGTCTGGGCGGCGTTCGGCTTGGCCTTGGTGCTGCTGTTCTTCGTGGCGAGCGGCATGGTCGCCTATCGCAACGTCGAGATGTTGCGGGCTAACAGCAGGATGATCTGGCACTCGCACGATGTCCTGATGGCGATCGATGATCTGATGTCCACCGTGCAGGACAGCGAAACTGGCCAGCGCGGCTATCTCCTCACTGGCAACGATCGCTATCTGGAGCCCTATCAGGCCGCGACCTCCGCGGTGGCGTCGCGCGCGGACGCCGTCAGGACCCTTACCCGCGACAACCCCACGCAACAGGCCAACCTCGCCGTGCTCGAACGGCAGATCACCGCCAAGCTCGGCGAGCTCGATGAAACCATCACGCTGCGCCGCAAGGGCGAAACCCAGGCGGCCGTGGCCCTGGTCAACACCGATCGCGGCAAGGTCGAGATGGACGCCATCCGTCGGCAGATCGCCGTCATGCGGCAAGAGGAAAACCGCCTCCGCGATATCCGCCTGAACGAGATGGGCGCGGCGTACAACACGGCCCTGATGAGCGGCGTGCTGGCGAGCCTGCTTGGTGCGATCCTGACGGTGGTGGTGTTCTATCTAATCCGCCGCGCCGCTCGGGCCCATGCGCGCGGGGAATGGCTGCAAGGCGGCCAAGTGGGCCTGGCCTCGGCGATGATGGGCGACCTCTCGGTCGAGATGCTGGCCGAGAACATCCTGGCCTTCCTCTCCCAGTACCTCGGCTTTCAGGCTGGCGCCCTATTCAAGGGCCACGGCGGCCACTTCTATCGCGCCGCTAGTCTGGGAATTCCCGCCGACTCCAAGACGCCCGACCGCTTCAATCTGAAGGAAGGTCTGCTGGGCAAGGTGGCGGCCGAGGGCCAAGCGACCGTCGTCCGCGACGTGCCCGACGGCTACATTCAGATCGGCTCCGCCCTGGGTCATGACAAGCCCAGGCATCTTGTCATCGTGCCGGTAAAAGCCGACGGCGTGGTCAACGCGGTCATCGAGCTCGGCTTTCTGCAGCCCATCGATGATCGCGTCCTGGAGTTTCTGGAGGAAGCATCCGGAGCGATTGGCGTCGGCCTGCGTTCGGCCCGCTACCGCGCCGAACTGCAGGACACGCTCGAGGAAACCCAGCGCCAATCCGAGGAATTGCAGGTCCAAAGCGAGGAGCTGCGCGTATCCAACGAGGAACTGGAGGAACAGGGTCGCGCGCTCAGGGAAACTCAGACTCGCCTTGAGCAGCAGCAGGCCGAGCTGGAGCAGACCAACAGCCAGCTCGAGGAACAGGCCCAGATGCTCGAGACGCAGCGCGATGAGCTGGAGCGTACGAGCGCCGCCGTGACTCTCAAGGCCCGCGAACTGGAGCAAGCCAGCCAGTACAAGTCGGACTTCCTGGCGAACATGTCCCACGAGCTGCGCACGCCGCTCAATTCCTTGCTGATCCTCTCCAAGCTGCTCAGCGACAACCCCGTCGGCAATCTTTCGGCCGAGCAGGTGAAGTTCGCCCAGACCATCGAGTCCTCGGGCAATGACCTCCTGAACTTGATCAACGACATCCTCGACCTGTCCAAGATCGAAGCGGGTCACGTCGAGGTGCGTCCCGAGAGTGTCTCCCTGCAACGCCTGACCAGCGACTTGCGCCAGGTGTTCGACCCTGTCGCCGACAGCCGCGAGCTCGACTTCACGATCGAGGTCGCCAAGGGTTCTCCCACGGTCATCGAGACGGACCGACAGCGTCTGGAGCAGGTGCTGAAGAACCTTCTCTCCAACGCCTTCAAGTTCACCGAAAAGGGCCGGGTGAGCCTGAGGATCACGCCGGCGAACGATGGCGGCATCGCCTTCGCCGTCAAGGACACCGGTATCGGCGTCTCGGCCGAGCAGCAGGAGGCCATCTTCGAAGCCTTCCGTCAGGCGGACGGCACCATCAGCCGCAAGTACGGCGGCACCGGTCTAGGCCTATCGATCAGTCGGCAGCTTTCGCGCTTGTTGGGCGGGTCGATCACCCTGGAAAGCCAGCCCGGCGAAGGCAGCACCTTCACCATCACCATCCCCATCGCCTACGACCCATCGCGCGTCGCGCCGCGCGAAACGCCACGGCTGGTCGACACGGCCGCCCCCGCGACCGCTGCGCCGCGATCGCGCGCGAAACGCGAAACGCTCCCCAAAGCCGTCGAGGACGACCGCGATGAAGCGCTCGGCGGTCGGCGACTACTGCTGGTCGTCGAGGATGACAACACGTTCGCCGGCATCGTCCGAGACCTCTCGCGCGAGCAGGGCTTCCATTGCCTCGTGGCCAGCACCGCGGAGGAAGCCGTAAGGCTCGCCCGGGAATTCAAGCCAAGCGCCGTGGTGCTGGACGTCGGTCTGCCGGATGAGTCGGGCTTGTTGGTTCTGGATCGTCTGAAGCGCGACGACGCCACCCGTCACATCCCGATTCACGTGATCTCGGCCGAAGACCATAGCCAGACGGCCCTGTCGCTCGGCGCGATCGGCTATCTGGTCAAACCGGTCAAACGCGATGATCTCACCGAGGTGCTGAAGACTCTGGAGGCCAAGCTGGCCAGCACCGTGCGACGGGTGCTGATCGTCGAGGATGACAATGTCCAGCGCGAGGCGCTCGGCAAGCTCCTGACCTCCGCCGACGTGCAGGCCGACGACGTCGAATGCCATCCGGTGGGAACGGCGGCCGAATGCCTTGAGGCGCTGAAGGCCGGAACCTATGACTGCATGGTGCTGGACCTGTCCCTGCCGGACGCCTCGGGCTATTCGCTGTTGGAGACGCTCAGTCAGGATGGCGACCACGCCTTCCCGCCGGTCATCGTCTATACCGGGCGCGATCTGTCCGCCGATGACGAACAGCGCCTGCGCCGCTACTCCAGCTCGATCATCATCAAGGGCGCCAAGTCGCCGGAGCGTTTGCTCGACGAGGTTTCGCTGTTCCTGCACCAGGTCGTTTCGGCGCTGCCGCCCGAGCAGCAGAAGATGATCCAGAAGGCGCGCAACCGCGACGCGGTGCTGGAAGGCCGCCGGATCCTGGTCGTCGAGGACGACATCCGCAACGTCTACTCCCTGACCAACGTGCTCGAACCGCGCGGCGCGGTCGTCGAGATCGCCCGTAACGGCGAGGAGGCTATCACCGCGCTCGGTCGCGCCGCGCGGGATCCGACCAAGACGATCGATCTCGTCCTGATGGACGTGATGATGCCGGTGATGGACGGTCTGACGGCGACCCGCGCGATCCGCGACGATCCGCGCTGGTCGAAGCTTCCGATCCTGATGCTGACGGCGAAGGCCATGCCCGACGACCAAGCCCGCTGCATCGAGGCCGGGGCGAACGACTACATGGCCAAGCCGATCGACGTCGACAAGCTGCTGTCGCTGGTCCGCGTCTGGATGCCGAGGTAGGCGTGTCTGAGATCGAGGACCTTGAGATACAGCTGCTGCTGGAGGCGCTGTACCAGCGCTATCACTACGACTTCCGTCACTACGCGCGCGCGTCGATCAAGCGTCGCCTGACGCAGGCGCGCACTCAGCTAGGCTTTCCATCCGTCTCGGCGATGCAGGACCGGGTCCTTCACGACCCTTCCATGCTGCCGCGCCTGCTGGGCTTTCTCACCGTGCAAGTGAGCGAGATGTTCCGCGACCCGTCGTACTTCCGGGCGCTGCGCGAAAACGTCCTGCCGCACCTGCGAACCTACCCGTCGCTGAAGGTCTGGATCGCCGGCTGCAGCACCGGCGAGGAGGTCTATTCGTTGGCCATCCTGTTTCGCGAGGAAGGGCTCTACGACCGGACGATCTTCTACGCGACGGACATCAATCCCGACGCCCTGGCCGCGGCGGAAGCTGGTGTCTATGCCCTCGATCGCATTCGCAAGTTCACCGAGAACCACCAGAAATCGGGCGGCAAGTCCTCGCTGTCCGACTACTACACCGCCGCCTACGGCCGGGCCGCGTTCGACAAGTCCCTGCGCAATCGGGTGGTCTTCTCCGACCATAGCCTGGTCACCGACGCGGTCTTCGCCGAGATGCATCTGATCTCGTGCCGCAACGTGATGATCTATTTCGATCGACCGTTACAGGACCGGGCCATCGGCCTCTTCCGCGAGTCCTTGACCCGCAAGGGTTTCCTTGGACTTGGCTCCAAGGAGAGCCTCAGGTTCTCCGCCCACGCCGCGGCCTTCTCCGAGTTCGCCGCCGCCGAGAAGATTTACCAGAGGCGTGAGCCATGAACGGCGCCCGCCTTGTCGTGATTGGCGCGTCGGCCGGCGCCGTGCAGGCGCTCCTCGCCCTGCTGCCCGCCCTGCCCGCCGGCTTCCCCCTGCCGGTGCTGGTCGTCGTCCATGTGCCACCCGATCGCGACAACGTTCTCGTCCCCCTCCTAGGGGCCAAGTGCGGACTGGCGGTGAAGGAAGCGGAGGACAAGGAGCCGCTCGTCGGCGGGGTGATCTATTTCGCGCCGTCGGACTACCACCTTCTCGTGGAGCGCGGCGAAACCCTGGCCCTATCGACCGACGAGCCGGTCAACTATTCACGCCCCTCGATCGACGTGCTTTTCGAAAGCGCGGCCGACGCGTTCGGCGGCGCCGTCGTCGGCGTCGTCATGACCGGGGCCAATCACGATGGCGCGGCCGGCCTCAAGGCGGTGCGGGAGGCTGGCGGAATAGCGATCGTCCAGGACCGCGCCGAAGCTTACGCCACGGCCATGCCCGACGCCGCGCTCGAGGCCTGCCCGACCGCTTTCACCATGACCCTCGACGCGATCGCGTCGTATCTGTCGAGTTTGGGGACCGCATGACCACAGCGGACAAGCCGATCAATTTCCTCCTGGTCGATGACCTGGACGAAAACATCCTGGCGCTTGAAGCCCTGCTGCAGCGCGATGGCCTTCGATGCCTCAAGGCGCGTTCGGGCGAGGAGGCGTTGGAACTGCTCCTGACGCATGAGGTCGCCCTGGCGCTGCTCGACGTGCAGATGCCCGGCATGGATGGCTTCGAACTGGCCGAATTCATGCGGGGCAGCGAACGCGCGCGCCATATCCCGATCATCTTCGTCACGGCCGGCGCGGCCTCCAACCAGCGCCGCTTTCGCGGCTACGAGGCGGGCGCGGTCGACTTCATCCAGAAGCCGATCGAGGCCCATATCCTGCGTAGCAAGGCCAACGTCTTCTTCGACCTTTACGAGCAGCGTCGACAAATCGAAGCCCAGCGCGACGAGCTGGAGGCGGCCGCCCAGGCCTTGCGGCAGGCCGACCGGCACAAGGACAACTTCCTCGCCGTCTTGGCCCATGAACTGCGCAACCCGGTCGCGGCCCTCGGCGGGGGCCTGCACCTTCTCAACAAGGATATCCCACCCGACCGCGCCAAGGACATTCGCGGTCGGATGGAGCGGATGCTTGAGCACCTGACTCATCTCGTCGATGACCTGCTGGACGTTTCGCGCGTGAGCCAGGGCAAGATCGTCCTGAAGACGGCGCGGGTGGAGTTGGGCGAGGTTCTGCGGTCGGCGATCGACGCCAGCCAGCACCTTCTTGAAGCCGCCGGCCACGACTTCGTCGTCGACTTGCCCGATGCGCCGGTGTGGCTGGACGGCGATCACACGCGCCTGGCCCAGATTGTCTCGAACCTGTTGAACAACGCCGCCAAGTACACGCCCCGGGGCGGGACGGTCACCCTCTCGGCGACGGCGGCCGAAGGTTGGGCGACCATCACGGTATCGGATACGGGCGTCGGCGTGCCCGCCGAGATGCAGGCCAAGATCTTCGAGATCTTCGCTCAGGTCGAAGACCACCTGGGGAAGGCGCAGGGCGGGCTGGGGATCGGCCTAGCCCTGGTCAAGCAGCTCGTCTCCCTACACGGCGGATCCATCACGGTGGCGAGCGCGGGCGAGGACCGCGGCAGCGCCTTCACGGTTCGCCTTCCTATCGCGAGCTAGTAGCGTCTTGATATTTATTCATACAAGTCAAATATTTATTCCCATTACCCAACCGCTCAGCCTTTGAAGATCGCGCGGACGCTCTAAGGCGACTTGCCTTGAGCGGCAGGATCGCTCACAAAATCCCATCGATTTTGTAGAGTTTGAATCATGAGCCGCTCTTCAGCGCCGATCATCGCCGTCATCGGGGCGGGTTTCAGCGGGGTCATGACGACGCTGAATCTGCTGTCGCTAAGCCGCGCGGCGAAGGTTCTGCTTTTCGAAAAGCGCGCGCCAGTCGGCCTTGGCGCGGCCTACTCCACCCATAATCCGAGCCACAGGCTGAATGTGCGGGCGGGCAATATGAGCGCCTGGCCGGATCGCCCGGATCACTTCGTGACCTGGCTCGCCGATCAAGGGCTGGATCTTGGTCCTGGCGGCTTCGCCAGCCGCGCGGACTATGGGCGTTATCTTCAGGCGCAGATCGCCGGCGTCGCCGAGGGCCGGGACGGCATGGGCCGTCTTGTCGTCAATCCGGACGCGGTCGTCGGCATCTCCCCGCGCGGCCAGGGCTGGCGACTGACCACGGCGCTTGGACAGACCCACGACGTGGACGCCGCGATCCTGGCGCTGGGTAATCCGCCGCCGGGGCGCCCGCCAGGCGTCGAAGAGGCGTTCGTCGCGTCGTCGGCCTATATCGCCAATCCATGGCGATGGCGCGCCAGCGAACTGCCGGAAGGCTCGGTCATGCTGATTGGCACGGGCCTGACCATGGTTGACGTCGCCCTGTCGCTCGACGACGCCCAGCCGGGCCGTCCGATGCTGGCGCTGTCGCGGCGCGGCCTCGCGCCGTTGCGCCACCAGGGCGCGCCCGCCTCCTGCCCGGCTCCGCCGAGCGACCTGTCGCCCCTGGCCTTGCTCGCCTGGCTGAAGCAAACCGCGCGCGAACGAGGTTGGCGCACGGCGGTCGACGCGGTTCGCCCCGTGACCCAAGCTCTGTGGCGAAGCTGGTCGCCTCGGCGCCGCCAAGCCTTCCTGCGCCACGCGCGGCCCTTCTGGGACATCCATCGTCACCGCTTGGCCCCGGAGGTCGCGGACCGCATCGACGCCATGCTGGCCAGCGGCCAATTGGTGATCGCGGCGGGCAAGATCCGGGAGATGAGCCTGGACGCCGAGGGCCACGCCGTGTGCAAGTGGCGCGCGCGCGGCGCCAAGACCGGCTACGCCTTCCGCGCCGTCCGCGTGATCAACTGCACGGGGCCGACCGGCGACATTCTGGCCGCCGAAGACGAGTTCGTGCGCGACCTCGTGCGCCAGGGGCTCGCGCGCCCGGATCCGCTGCGCCTCGGTTTCGATCTCGACGACGACAACCGTCTGCGAAACGCGAGCGGCGACGCCCTCCCTCGCCTCTTCGCCGTGGGCCCCTCCACCCGCGCCGCGCACTGGGAGATCATCGCGGTGCCTGATATTCGCGGCCAGGCCGCCGCGGTGGCGAAAGCCGCTCTAGCCAGCCTCGACTCCTAGACGGCCCGCTTACCAGGTGAAGGTGCCGGCCGAACGGGCCGGCAATGACCCCTTGAAGTGGTTGCCGCCATCCGAGATGGCGAAGTCCGCCGCTGCCGCGCCGATATTCAGGACCAGGAGAACGCGCCGACCGTCTGGGTTTTGGAAGGCGACGGTGCGCAGGTCTCCAACCTTCGCGGGCGATCCGATGCGCGTGGCGCCGGGCTTCACGAACCGGCTAGCGTGCCCGAACGCGTAGTACTCCTGCGTCCGGGTGATCGCGCCGGTCTTGCTATCGATCGTCACCACTGGCCGGCAGTCGCCGCAACCGCCCTTGTGCGGGCCAAACTTTTCATCGAGCGCCAGATTCCACATCAGCACGCCGCGTGAGCCGCCGCGCGTCGAGCCGATGATCAGATTCTCCACCATCCAGGAGAAGCTGTCGTCGAACTTCGGCGCCCATTCGCCACCCGAGCATTCGGTTAGGAAAATCTCCTTGTCCGGATGCGCCGCCGTTACCGGCGCCTGGGCCGAGACGTCGCCAGCGTAGCAATGCCAAGCCACCCCCGCGAGGAAGGCTTTGGCTTTCGGATCCGCCAGCACGGTCATCGGCTGCCGAGGCTGATCCCAGTTATGGTCCCAATCGAGAACCTTGGTCCTGATCTTCTCGCGCCGGAAAACCGGCGCCAGGTTCTCGCCGAAGAAGCGGGCGCGATCCTCGGGCTTCCAGCGCATGCCGGGATAGCTGTCCGGCTCGAAGTCCGGCTCGTTCTGGATACTCAAATAGTCGGTCGGCACGCCCAGCTTGGCCGCGCCCTTGATGTAGCGCGCGAAGAAATCAGCATAGACCGGATAAGACTCGGGCTTCAGTTCGCCCTGGATTAAAGAGCCGGTGGTCTTCATCCAGGCTGGCGCGCTCCAGGGCGAATGCATGACCTTGAGGTTCGGGTTGATCCTCAGCGCCGCCCGGACGGTCGGGAAGACGTATTCCTCCGGCCGCTTCAAGGAGAAATGCTCGAGCCTCGGATCGGGCGCGCCGTTCGGCGTGTCGTCTAGGCTGTAGTGATCCAGCGAAAAGTCCGAGGCGCCGATCGTCACGCGGGTGAAGCTGAAGCCGAGCCCACCGTTGGCGCGACCGAACAACTCACGCAGCAGGGCGTCGCGCTGGGTTGGGGTCAGCTTGTTCTGGATCAGCCAAGCCGAAGCGTCGGTGATCGAGGCGCCAAAGCCCACGATCGACTGGTGGCGCTCCTTGGCGTCGATGGCGATCAGCGGCAGGCCCTCGACGGCCTTCGCCGAAACGGCGTCGGACGGTGGCTGGGCGGCCAGGAGCTGGGTCTTGTCGCCCGTCGTCACCCAGGCCCGCAGCTTGGGCGCGGCGGTGGCCGGGAAAGCCACCGCCAGCGCGGCGAGCGTGGTGCAAAACGCGCGCATCAGGGCTTCCTCGACCAGGCTTTCAGGTTTGCCTTGCCCGAGAGAACGGGCTCGCCGACGTTACGGCCGACATAGAGCGGATAGCTTCCCGCCGCGATCGACCAGCCGGGCTTGGAGGTCTCGTAGTCGGCCAGAATGCGCGGCTCCACCGTGAGCGTGACGCGCTTGGTCTCGCCCGGCGCGAGATCCACCTTCTCGAAGCCGGCCAGTCGAACCGTGGACGCGCGCTTGCCCGCGGTGACGTAGAGCTGGGGCGTGTCGGCGCCGGCGACCTTGCCGGTGTTCGTGACATCGAAACTGACCTTCAGGCCCGCGGCGTCATCCACCTTGAGGTTCTTGTAGGCGAACGACGTGTACGAGAGGCCGTGTCCGAACGGATAGAGCGGCGTCAGCTTCCGTTGAGCGTACCAGCGGTAGCCGACGGCCGCGCCCTCGACATACCTCACCGGGAAGCTCTTGATCCCGGGAACGGTCTGGCCGGCGCGGCGAGCGTCGTCGATCGCGGCCTGCTCGGCGAACCCGGGCGCGCTCGCGCGCGGAGCCTGGTCGGCCGATTTCGGGAAGGTCATGGCCAGTCGGCCCGACGGATTGACCTCGCCAAACAGCAGGCGGGCGATCGCCTGACCGCCGCGCTGGCCGGGATACCAGGCCTGCAGCACCGCGCCGACGCGGTCGAGCCAGGGCATCAGCACTGGCCCGCCGGTCTCCAGCACCACGATGGACTTCTTGTTGGCGGCGGCGACGGCCTCGATAAGGGCGTGCTGGTTCTCGGGCAGGACGATCGAGGGCGCGTCCTGCGCCTCGGTCTGCCAATGCCAGGCGAAGACGATGGCCACGTCGGCGTCCTTGGCGGCGGCCGCGGCGGCGACGGAATCCTTGCCGTCGACGTACACGACCTCAGCGCCCGGCGCGGCGGCCTTGATCGCCTCCAGCGGCGAGGAGGCGTGCCAGGTGACGCGAACGAACGAGGCCGCCTCGCCGCCGTTCAGCGGGATCTCGACGGGCGCGCCGCCCACCGATCGGACCTGGGACGAGCCCCCGCCCGACAGCACGCCGACGTCGGCATGCGCGCCGATCAGGACGATCTTCTTGGCCGTCTTAGCCAACGGCAGCAGGTTGCGCTCATTCTTGAGCAGCACCGAGCCGCGTTCAGCCACCGCCTGGGCGACCTTGGCGTGGGCGTCGTAGTCGATGGGCCGAGCCGTGGTCGGGGTCGGATTGTCCATCAGGCCGGAGGAGATCACCCCGTGCAGGATGCGGCGGACCATGTCGTCGATCCGCGCCTGGCTAACCTCGCCCTTGGCCACGGCGGCCTTCAGGTCGTCGCCGAAGAAGATCTGGGTGTCCAGTTCCTGGCCCGACTGCTGGTCCAGGCCCGCGAGCGCGGCCTTGACCGTGCTGTGCACCGCGCCCCAGTCGGACATCACGAAGCCCGGATAGTTCCAGTCGCGCTTAAGCACCTTGTTCAGCAGGAAGTCGTTCTGGCAGGCCCAGTCGCCATTGACCTTGTTGTAGGCGCACATGACCGAGGCGGGATTGCTCTTCTCGATCGCGATCTGAAAGGCCAGCAGGTCGCTTTCGCGGAGATCGGCTTCGTCGATCTGGGCGTCCATGACATGACGGCCCGTCTCCTGGGCGTTCAAGGCGAAGTGCTTGATCGTCGAAACGATGTGGTTGGACTGCACGCCCTTGATCTGCTCGGCGGCCATATCCCCGGCCAGCAGCGGATCTTCTCCGAGATACTCGAAATTGCGCCCCGCCCACGGGTCGCGCGTCAGGTTGACGCCGCCGGCCAGAAGCACGTTGAAGGTCTTGGCGCGGGCTTCGGCGCCGATCATGGCCCCGCCAGCGTAGGCCAGGTTCGGTTCGAACGTCGAGGCGAGCGCCAGACCCGAGGGCAGAGCCGTGGCGACGTCGCCCTTGCGCTGTTCGACCTGGTTGGCGACGCCGAGGCTGGCGTCGCTCTCGCGCAGGGTCGGGATCTTCAGGCGTGGCACGCCCGGCACGTAGCCGGCCGAGGGGATCATGTCGGCGGGCGCGGGCTTGGTGTTGGGCGGAAACAGGCCGTGCAGGTAGGTGATCTTCTCGTCCAGGGTCATCTGCTTGACCAGGGCGTCGGCGCGGGCCCAGGCGGGGTCATTGGCGCGCGGGGCCAGGGGCGCGCTCTCCTTGGTCGGCATGACCTCGGCCAGGGCGCCAGACAGAGGCGCGAGCGAGAGCAACGCCACGGCGGCGGTGGTCCGGCACAGGATCCGCAGGGCGGAAGAAGGCTGGGCGGTCGTCATGGCGTTACTCCGTGCCATCAGGGTGTGGGAACGAGCGGCGGCGCACGCGACACGCCAGGTGGCGGCGCCGCGCAGGCGTGGGCCACGAACTCGGCGTGGCTGGGCATTACGGCGAGGCACTTGCCGATCACCGTCTCGATGTCGCGCAGGTGCTGGGCGATGGCCTCGTCCGAATGGACGCGAACCAGCGGGTCGTATCCGCGCGGGATCACGCCTTGGCCGAGGAAGACCTGGATCCAGCTTTCCTCGGTGAACAGTTCGTCGTCCTCGCGGAACACCCGGCCGTTGGCGCGGAAGAGATCCATCTTTCGCCGCAGGGTCTCGGGGACCTCCATGTCGCGGCAATGGCGCCAGAAGGCGGTATCGTCGCGCTCGGTGGCCTTGTAGTGCAGGATGATGAAGTCGCGGATCCGCTCGTATTCGAAGTCGGTCTGGCGGTTGAATTCGTCGATGGTCGCCTGGTCGAAGCCGGCATCCGGCAGGAGGCGGACCATGCGGATCACCGACGACTGGATCAGGTGCAGGCTGGTCGATTCCAGCGGCTCCATGAAGCCGGCGGCCAGGCCCACGGCCACGCAGTTCTTGTTCCAGATCTTCTTGCGCTTGCCCGTCGTGAAGCGGATGCGCAGCGGATCGGCGCGCTGGGCCCCGTCCAAGTTGGACAACAGGACGCGCTCGGCCTCGTCGTCGTCGATAAAGCGGCTGCAATAGACGTGGCCGTTGCCGGTTCGATGCTGCAGCGGGATGCGCCATTGCCAGCCGGCGTCGTGCGCCGTCGAGCGCGTATACGGCGTGAAGTGCTCCGAGCGCTCGGACGGCACGGCGATAGCCCGGTCGCAGGGCAGCCAGTGGGTCCAGTCCTCGTAGCCCGTCTTCAGGGCCTGTTCGATGATCAGGCCTCGGAACCCCGAACAGTCGATGAAGAAGTCGGCGGCGATCGTCTCGCCGTCTTCCAGGGTGATCGACTGGACGAAGCCGTCGTCGGAGCGCAGCGTCACGTCGACGATCTTGCCCTCGCGCCGCGTGACTCCACGCGCCTGGGCATAGGTCGACAGGTGCTTGGCGTAGAGGCCGGCGTCGAAATGGAAGGCGTGGGCGATGTGGCCGATCGGCGACTCGCTCATGTCGGCCCGAGCGCGCATGAACTTGTCGTTCAGCGCCATGGCGTTGTTGATCGCGAGATTGTCCAAGGGCGGCGCGCGCCCCAGCTCGCGCATGCGCAGCCAGTATTGGTGAGCGCGCAGCCAACCCAGGTCCTGGCCGATGACGCCAAAGCCGTGCAGGTAGCTCTCGCCCTTGCGCCACCAGTTTCGGAACTGGATGCCAAGCTTGAAGGAGCCCTGCGTCTTGCGCAGGAAATCGTCCTCGTCGAGGCCGAGCAGTTCGTTGAAGGTCTTGATGGCCGGGATGGTCGCCTCGCCGACGCCGATCGTGCCGATCTGCTCGGACTCGACCAGCACGATCTCGTAGAGGCCTTGGAACAGGCGAGCGCAGAGCGCCGCCGTCATCCACCCGGCCGATCCGCCGCCGGCGATCAGTATCTTCTTGAGCGGTTGCACGCCCGCCTCCCGG
>ERZ1034427.65-NODE-65-length-22812-cov-34.677550_pt1 | contig 22812 bp, 22 predicted proteins | sample MGYA00520607_ERZ1034427 | MGnify/ENA primary metagenome ERZ1034427 (study PRJEB33736, sample SAMEA104288489) | Azolla caroliniana | place: Brazil | collected 1987 | study: EMG produced TPA metagenomics assembly of the PRJEB19522 data set (Is there foul play in the... | reverse complement strand
AAGCTGATGCTATCAAGGGTTTATCTAAACTATTCAAACAGTTCAAATATCACCAAATTAACCAGAGTAAAGTTAATCAAATCAAATCTAAGAAGAAAGATAGTTCAGGAGAAATATCCTCTGAAATATCAGCTACATTCTCCCAGAATGAAAATGAAATTAATACAGAATTTATAAGGGCAGGGCCGGTCCTTTTATTATTGGTACGAACCTTTTGGATTCCAATGAACTTACCCATGACTCCATCTTGAGTGAATATAAGGCTCAACAGTCTTGCGAGAGAGGGTTTACTTTTCTCAAAGACCCATTATTTTTTGCAGACAGTATTTTCCTAAAAAGTCCAGAGAGAATAGAGTCCCTGGGAATGGTTATGGGTTTATGTCTGCTGGTTTATACTTTAGCTCAACGATAAATCAGAATCCCTTTAAGAGAGTCTAAATCAACAGTAAAAAATCAATTGGGCAAACCAACTCACCGCCCCACTTTACCCTGGATTTTTCCATGCTTTCAGTCTATTCATTTAGTTACACTTAACCAGGAGAAACACATCTATAACTGGACTCAAGAGAGAGATTTAATTGTGATTTTTTTAACATATAATTGTTTTCCCTACTATCAATTACTTACCTAATTGTTCTCTCTATTAATTTAATTTCTATCAGAAAATAAACTAATGTCTTTGATTTATAGCTCTATTTTACTATGTCTATAATTTCTTTTTTTACTTCAATCTATGAGTCTAAGTTATGATTGACTCTTGAATATCTTCATTTATCTGTTGACTCCGCTGAGCGGTGTTATTTGTTATTGCTCCTTATTGAGAATAGCTTTTGATGCTATTTTTGGTGCTTTACTGTTTCTCCAATGCCTCTCTTCATGCCTATCTTCACTGCATCTGTTTATTTTTATGCTCCCTTGGATTTTTTCTCTCCGTAATTTCTCTCTGTGGTACTTTATGGTGCCGAATGTGGGATACAACAGATTAGAAATTCATATTTAGATAAATAAGCCTTAAAATTGCAATTCAACTAAATCCCTATTAGGGATTGAAAAAGGCACCAAAAAAGAAACCCCACGATAGATGTGGGGCATAGAAAAACACAGCTTGGATAAATTAGAAATGCTTGGACAGCAGATTACTTGCCGTTTAGAAATCCAATCAATACCACTCCCAGCATAATAGATCCGCCACTGAGTATAAATGACCAAAAGCGATGATAGCTGTTGACAACTGTGCCATTTTCGCCTTCTAGTTGAATTAAGTCCATCCAGGGCATCACGCCCCTACGAAACCAACCAGGGGAGCAACGCGATTTTGTGAAGTGGGGCAAAAAGTGTGCGCTCGCTAAACCCAAAACAGGCATCGATAAAAATCATTTACCGTACAATTAAAATATTGTATAGATACAAGTTATCAATTTAAGAATGAAAGGGAACAGTAAATTTTGGTTAAAAGAAAATGGGGAAATTATGTTACATCTTCCTTCTGAATGGATAGCTGGAAGTTGGTATAATTTCTGTAATTCCATTTTTACCTGTTTTATCCATCTTGAAACTGTATAATATTTTATACCTACAACTCCCATTTAACAGAATTCTTTGTGCTAAGCACTACCTACTTATTTGATTACTGATATAAACAGCTTATTCCCACCAGCCACAAATTATTGAATGCAAGTCTTCGTAGGATATTTTGAGAAGATACTTTGTCTTGGAATTTTATTTGTTCGATGTAATTTATTTTACTTTGATTCCATAAAAATATTTTAGCGATCTCTGTGATTGACGTAGCTAGAAGCACAGTTTTTGCCCCACCTCACAAAATCGCGTTGCTCCCGATTGAATATTAAGGTAATACCAATAGCGATCGCTAAACCGGTTAAAGGATCGCTACTAATGTAAATTAATATTACACTTAAACTTAAAACAAAAACTATGCCAAATAGTAAGGCGATGGTAACACCAGATGCTAGGGCCAAACTACCACCGACACCTGCGATGGCCAAGCTGAGACCCATGGTTGCTGTACGTCCCGGTTTAGACCTGGTGGCAACTGAGGAAAAAAATCGACGGTCTTGTTCTGCCCATTCTCGTACCTGTTAGTTTTCACTATTGATTAACTTTTGCCACAGAATTTTGGCTTGTTCGGTTTTGCCTGTTTTTTGATAAGCTTTCATCAGCCACATTTGGTCTGTTAAATAATCTGGAGAATTAAATTCTAAAGAATTTTTATAAAATTCCTCTAGGAGATACACTGTGTCTTGATAGTGCCCCTGTTGAAAGGTATCTAAGCCCCATTGCAATCATATGATGATATCCCTGAGCAAAAGGCTCGTACTGTATTCCATGAATACCCAATAATCTAGGATTCGTGATCAGAATTTTGTAAAAGTTTAAGAAGAGGGAGTTTTAGGAGGGAGAAGGTAGGAAGCAAGAGTTCAGAATAAATATTTCCTATTCCCACTGATAACTGTCACCTATTCCAACGGATTTGATATAAGTTAAAGTAAAACGTTTTTGAGCGTCAGGAGCAACCATGTACGTGCTAATTGGTGGAGCAGGCTTAGTAGGGCTTTCTTTGGCTCAAAAATTGGTAGAACTAGGACATACTGTTGCCATTATTGATATTGACCCCACTGCCTGCCGCTACGCCCGTGAACAAGTCGGAGCTATGGCTTTTGAAGGCAGTGCTGTGAGTACAGAAGTGTTGTTAGAAGCTGGAATTCGTAAAGCAGATTCCTTAGCAGCTGTCCTCAGAAGTGATGCTTTAAACTTAGCGATGGTAACTCTTGCCAAGCACTACGGTGTTCCCCATATGATCAGTCGAATGCGTCACCCCGATTTTGTCGAACCGCTTCGTCTGGCAGGAGCAAACCATATTATCAGTACCGTCGAGCTAGCAGTTTCCACAATGGTGAATGCCATTGAGTATCCCCAAATAGAATCAATGATGCATTTTGACCAGGGGCAGATTGAGGTTTTAAAACTCGCTATTCCCAACAGTTGTTATGTAGCTAGTCGCAGCGTTGCTGAAATTGCTCAAGATTCTCGGTTTCCCACTGGCTCACTAATTATCGGCTACCAACCTCTTCCTCACGAGGATTTAATGATTCCTAATGGTAGTACAGTGCTAGAACCAGGTTCGACTGTACTGATTGTGACTAAACCAGGATGTTTACACCAAGTTATTGATTTTATCGAAGGTTGTGATAACAGGTGACAGGTGACAGGTGACAGTAAGAAGGGAATAGGGAATAGGGAATAAAAAAGTAAAATGTTTATGTGATTTGTTGAAAACTCAAATAGGATTCCTATAGTTTTAGTGAACCTATGTCCAAAGATTTATTTTATTTATTTAATAGTCGCAGTGACTTTGCTTGCGTCTTGTCAATCAACAGACATTCCATCTAAGTCACAAGCTAATACTACTCCAACCATCTCATTTCACAAAACTGTGACCTTAGATAAAAACTTCAAGATAGCAATGGGTCAGACTATTTATGTTCCTGTCTACTCTCATATTTATCATCACAGTCGACAGGAGATTTTTAATTTAGCGGCCACGTTGAGTATTCGCAATACAGATTTAGAAAAACCGATCATCATTACTTCTGTGCGTTACTCTGACTCAGATGGGAAATTAATAAAGCAATATTTAGAGCATCCTATTCAAGTGGATACCCTGGCTTCAACAGATGTTCTTATCAATAGAAATGATACCAGTGGTAGTTTGGGTGCAAACTTTATTGTCGAGTGGGTAGCCTCAACAGAAGTTTCTGAACCGATAGTAGAGGCAATCATTATTAGTACTGATTTTCAGCAAGGAATTTCTTTTACCAGTCCTGGCAAGGGGATTGAAAACCAAAATTAATCATCATCAAGTTGGAGTAACTGTTCATCGATAGTTTGTATCCGGCCTCGCGTAATATCTTCGGAAAGAATTCGCTTCCGCATTGCTTCGTTAAGTGCCCCTTTTTCTGCAAGCAATAAACGACGGCGAATAGCATCTAGTTTACCAATATCATGACTTTTAGCTGCAAACTCGTCTGGACGGCGATTATAAAATTCTCGCAATACCTTTTCTGCTCCAGCAATTCTTACCTGATAAGCTGAACGCATTTCTTCATAGAGGGCTTTTGGTAATACCCCTGACTTCAACAAGCTATCTAATTCATCCTGTGCTGCTTTACTTGTAATCAGTTGGGCTTGCATTTCTTCGACTTGGTGCTGTGATTCTGAGACTTTAGATAATTTTAAGCGTTTGACTAGCCAAGGCAAGCTTAAACCCTGTCCTACTAATGACACCAACACACTACCAAAGACTAAAGTAATAAGAAATTCTCGACCTGCCAGCATACTGGGTAGGCTCAATGCCAGAGCCATCGAAAGTGAACCCTTGATGTTACCTAAAAAGAGTAAATGTTGCCAGCGCAGAGGAATTGGGCGGTCAAACCAACGAACCGCTGTCAGTAGTGGATAGACTGTCAGAATTCTTCCCGCTTGATAAACTAAAACAGCAAGTAGAATAGCAGGTAAAGTTCTCCAAAGTGTCACTAGGTTTATTTCTACACCAATTAGGAGAAAAATAAAGGTGTTGACAGTAAAACTGGCATATTCCCAGAAACTAAACAAGGTAATACGACTGGAAGCGGAAGTCTTCCCAGACAGTCCAAAATTACCGAAAATTAATCCAGCTACAACTACGGCAACAGCGCCTGATACACCCAGGAATTGTCCAACCTGAAAAGTTCCTAATGCAACTGTGACGGTCAGTAAGAGACTGCCTAGGGGATCATCTAAACGGGAAAATATAGGTATGCTTAAGTAGCCTAGTACTAAACCTACGAGGCAGCCCCCTACAGAGATAAATAGTAGTTGTTGGATTCCTTCTAGTAATGTGAGTGAACCTGTGGAATATACTTGCAAAATCAGATTGAAGAAAACTAGGGCAGCGGCATCGTTAAAAAGAGTTTCTCCTTCAACAATGGCAGAAAGCCGGGAGGGTACTGGTATATCCTTAAAGACGGCAATCATGGAAACTGTATCAGTGTTTGCCAGAATTACTCCTATCAATAGAGCAGGTATCCAAGTCAGTGCTAGCCCAAATTTTAATAGGACGGCAATAATAGCACTGGAAAGCACAGCCCCAGGCCCCGCTAGAAGGGCAATTGGTTTAAACGTGCTGCGTAGACGGCTGATATCGGTGTTGATACCAGCCTCAAAGATGAGAATTGGCAGGAAAAGATTCAAAACCAGGGCAGGATCTAAACCAATGGGACGAGATAATAGTTCTGTGATTGGCAAACCTGCCAAGACTAAACCCGTAACATAAGGGACTCCCAAACGACGAGATACCAAAGCTACACCAGTGGCAACGAGCAGGAGAATAACTGAAATCTTGACTAATTCGGTAATATTCATTTACATACTGAGGATTTATTTTAATTTTGTTGATAGACCTTGCTAAAGGGATGATTGGCACTAAATCTCATGTCCGACAAATTAGCTATGATTACCACATTTGTGCAAAAATTGGTAATTACTTGAGTGTTGAGTGATTTACTAGATTCCCTACTCATCACTAAAAACTCAATGCAAGCTCGGTGTGTAGGGACTACGCTCTTGTAACTCAGCACTCTTGATTGACTTTGGTTATTATAATTAACTTTATTTTCGTTATGACTACTGTGCAAGTTACTTTTCCGTTAGTTCAGATTGCCCAACAAACCCGTTTAGCGGCTAGTAAGTTAGCTTTGCTTTCGACTGAGGAGAAAAATCAAGCTATTGATGCGATTGCACTGGCGTTAGAATCTGCTAAAGAGGAAATATTGACAGCAAATCTGGCTGATTGTCAAGCGGCTGTGGCTGAAGGGATTGCTAAACCTCTTTATAAACGTTTGCAGTTAGATGAACATAAGTTAAGAGATGCCATCGCAGGTGTGCGTGATGTTGGTAAATTAGATGATCCTGTGGGTAAGGTACAAATTCACCGGGAAGTTGATACTGGCTTAATTCTCAAACGTATTACCTGTCCTTTGGGTGTATTAGGAATTATTTTTGAAGCCCGTCCTGAAGCTGCAATTCAAATTGTTTCTCTAGCAATTAAATCAGGTAACGGTGTAATTCTCAAAGGTGGGAAAGAAGCTTTACGTTCTTGTGAAGTCATAGTTAAAGCCATTAAACAAGAATTATCTGACACGGCTGTTAACCCGGATGCGGTACAATTGCTAACAACCAGAGAAGAAATATTAGAACTTTTACAATTAGATAAATATGTAGATCTAATTATTCCCAGAGGTTCTAATTCTTTTGTCAGATTCGTCCAAGAAAATACTCGCATTCCTGTACTTGGTCATGCCGATGGAATTTGTCATCTTTATGTAGACAAAGCGGCTGATATTGATAAAGCCATTAATATTACTCTTGATTCTAAAACTCAATATCCTGCTGCTTGTAATTCCATTGAAACTTTATTAGTTCACAATAGCATTGCTTCAGAGTTTTTACCAAAAATCGCCGCAGCTTTAGCAGCACAAAATGTAGAGTTAAGAGGTGATGAACGCACTTTAGAAATTTTACCTAATCTTGATAGTACGACAGAAATAGACTGGGAAACAGAATACGGTGATTTGATTTTAGCAATTAAAATTGTTGATTCTTTAGAAGATTCCATAAGTCACATTAGGGAATATGGTTCTCGGCACACAGAAGCAATTGTGACGGAAGATGTAGCAGCAGCAGAAACTTTTCAAGCTTTAGTAAATGCAGCGGGAGTTTATCATAATTGTTCTACCCGTTTTGCCGATGGTTTCCGTTATGGTTTCGGTGCAGAAGTAGGAATTAGTACCCAACAAATGCCACCTCGGGGACCTGTGGGTTTAGAGGGTTTGGTGACATATAAATATCAAATGTCTGGTGATGGTCATATTGTTAGCAGCTACACAGGGGCTAATGGGAAATCATTTACCCATCGTGATTTGGAATAAAATTCAAGAAAGTAGCGATGATAAATTGCTGGTAGACAAACAAAGTCCAACTGTATGGATTGATAACAAATCAAGGTTTTGTCTGTTTATGCGTGATTGATCATTGCTATAAGGTTTTATGATAAAAAACACCTATTTTACCTGACTGATTATACCTACAGCTTCTAGCTGGTTTGCGGTTTGAAAAAGACATAATTCAACAACTATTCCCAGAGGAAATTATGCGAGAATCTCTAATTTATCAAGATATCCTGCAAAAAGGAAAGTGGGAAGAAAAACAGGAAGGTTTGTAAATCGGTAAACAGGAAGGAAAACAAGAAGCAGAGCTGTTGTTAATTCTCCGTTTAGTTTCCCGTCAATTTGGTGCTGTTGAACCTCAGATAGAAGAGAGAATGAATCAGTTGTCTACAACTCAATATAGAAAGTTTAGCAGAAGCAAGCACTTTTAGATTTTTCTAGTCAAGCTTATGTGATTCGCTGGTTAGAGGATATTTAACAAATTTTCAAACCCCCATAAATCCTCCTTAAATAAGGGGGATTTATCAGAGTTCGAATACATCCATAACCAATTTTCCAAAACTTTTCCAGATTCTGGTATCTGTTAAACCAACGCTTTGAGTAAAGCTTGCAGCTTAAGTTGCACTTCCGCAAATTCCTTATCAGGATCGGAACCAGCAACTATACCAGCACCTGCATATAGTCTAGCATGATCGCCATCAATTAATGCTGAACGAATCCCGACAATAAACTCACAATTTCCGTTGCCATCTACCCAACCCAGGGGTGCGGCATATAAACCTCTTTCAAAATTTTCATAACGGCGAATTTCTGCACAAGCAATATCTCTGGGTGCACCTGCAACGGCTGGTGTAGGATGTAATTGGGAAAGGATTTTGAACGGATGGATGTTAACAGGTACTACAGCCGTAATTGGTGTCCATAAATGCTGAATATTGGATAATTGTCGCAGACGTGGGGCTAAAATTTGCGGAAATAAACCTAATTGTGATAGACGTTGGGTGATAAAATCAATAACTAGGGAGTGTTCGTGCTTTTCTTTGTTGCTATTAACTAAATCATTGGCATTAGCTGCATCTTCATTAGGTGTTTTTCCTCTGGGTGCTGAACCTGCTAAAGCATCTGTTATTAATTGCTGTTCTTTAATACTAATTAAGCGTTCTGGACTAGCACCAATAAAATTTTGTCCTTTACCATTGCTGGTAGAAAAAACATAACAGTTAGGATGTAGTTGTCGCAGATTATTTAAAGATTTGAATAAGTTCAACGAATGATATGCTCTGACATCTAAAGCATCTGCTAAAACAATTTTTCTTAAATGATTAGATGCAATTTTTTCTAAAGCTGATGATACTGAATGCTTGAAAGTGTGGGAATTGGTAATCTTACTTTTGTTAAAGTTAGATGGAGAAATTTCAATGTTGGGAGAATAATCTGCTAAAGATTGGAGAGTTTTGACTTTATTTTGTAATTCTCGTAATATGCTTTGAATATTCAAATTGGCATGAATCAAATTATTCACCACTAAAGTACAGGATGAATTTTTTACAGCTACTTGCAATCTAGGTAGAAAAATAGTAGCGACTGGAAATGGATAATCTGCTTGGTGATGCTGATCAAAAAAACTAAAACAACAAAAAAAGTGCATACCTGCAAATGATTGATTTGTATTGCCAAAGTTGATGACATTTTTGAGGCAATTTTTGATAAAGTCCTCTGTCTTACTAAACCTGTGTTTACCAGTAATCTCTAATTTAGTTACAGCATCAATGGCTGCAATGGCTTCACCTTTACTTCTATTTTCAAAGTAAAAATTTGATGTATTTGCTTGGGCAAATTTATCCAATACCACTAAAGGATCAATGAAGTCAACTTGTAGAGAAATACTAACAATTCGCTGGCTATGATTTTCACAGCACTTTTCTTTAACTACTAACAGCAATTGATGCAAATCTTCATAGTCTACAAAGCAACGGCTGCGACATGGTGACATTGTCATGGATGTGTAAGTTAATTTTTTTTAAGTTATCTTCCTAAAGCGTAATAAGTTGTGGTCCTATTTCTATAGGTAACATATTCAGTGGCCAATTAACCAGCCTCAAATTTGCTTGGTTCTGGGAAACCCCAGAACCAAGGCTGTTTAGTGGCTGCAAAATGTAAAGCCAAGTTTTATGACCATGAGGTAAACCAGCAATCACAAAGTTAGCATTTTTTGGCAATTCACCACCCCTAAATGTCTCACTAAACTATAAAATCTAATTGATAAGTAAATTTTTGGTAATTTAATTCATCACGACTGATGACTAGAAATCATATATCAATGCCCAAAAACAAATTATGGATAGCGGCTATTAAACCGCCGATGTATAGTGTTGCTATTATGCCTATATGGGTAGGTTCAGCGGTAGCCTTTGCAGAAACTAAAATTTTTAATGGCGTAATATTTGCAGTTTTTATGACTGCGGCGATTTTAATTCTGGCTTGGGAAAATATCAGTAATGATGTTTTTGACTCGGAAACAGGGATTGATAAAAATAAACATCACTCGCTGGTGAACTTATCTGGTAATAAGCAGTTAATGTTTTGGTTAGGAAATTTATGTTTAGGTTCGGGTTTGTTGGGGATAATTGTGATCGCCCTTTTGCAAAAAGACCCGACTGTAATTGGTATAATTTTACTATGCTGCGGTTTGGGCTATATGTACCAAGGACCTCCCTTTCGTCTAGGATACCAGGGTTTGGGCGAAATTCTCTGTTTTGTTGCTTTTGGACCATTGGGAATGGCAGCAGCCTACTACAGTCAAACACAAACTTGGTCTATCACCAATTTAGCTGCTTCCGTGATTGTCGGTATTGTCACCAGCTTAGTTTTATTTTGCTCACACTTTCACCAAATTAAGGATGATATAGCGGCAGGAAAGCGATCGCCTATTGTTCGTTTAGGTACACAGAAGAGCGCACAAGTCCTAGTTTGGTTTACAGCTAGTATTTATCCCTTGTCTTTGTTGTTGGTTGGATTAGGAGTTTTCCCAATTTGGACGCTATTAAGTTGGGTAAGTTTACCCTTTGCATTCAAATTATGTCGTCATGTCCTAGAAAACCACGATTTACCAGATACAGTTAGTAACTGTAAATTTATTGCTGTAACTGTACATTTTTGGAGTTGCTTATTATTTGGTACAGGATTTATGCTGGGCTAATGGTTTATCAATTTTCCTATCGTCCTATTAGTAAAAAATTCACTCGTCCTGTAATTACCAATCATGGAATTTGGGAAATTCGTGAAAGCGTAATTATCAGGCTTGTGGATATTACAGGTAAAGTTAGTTGGGGGGAAATTTCCCCTATTCATTGGTTTGGTTCTGAAACCCTAGAACAAGCTTTAAATTTTTGTAGTCAACTACCAGGAGAAATTACACCAGAAATAATTTTTGATATTCCAGATAAATTACCAGCTTGTCAATTTTGTTTTGAATCAGCATTAGAAAATTTACTAGGAAAGCACGAATCTATAAATTACCAAAATCTCACCTATAGCGCCTTATTACCAGCAGGAGAACCAGCTTTAGACCAATGGAAAACCTTATGGAGACAAGGATATCAAACATTAAAATGGAAAATAGGTATTGATGAAACATCCAAAGAAATAAAAATTTTTAATTCACTGATTCAGAAGTTACCCAAATCAGCAAAACTGCGTTTAGATGCTAATGGTGGACTGAGCTATGCATCAACTAAATTATGGTTGACAACTTGCGAAAATCTAAAAAATAGAATTGAATTTATTGAACAACCTCTACCTGTTGATAAATTCCCAGAAATACTGGAATTAAGTAATGCTTATAATACAAAAATCGCTTTAGATGAATCTGTCGCCACATTGCAACAACTTGAAGACTATTATAAAAAAGGTTGGGAAGGGATCTTTGTGATTAAACCTGGGATAGTTGGTTCACCATCACAGTTAAGGAAATTTTGTCACCAGCATCAAATTGATGTAGTATTTTCATCTGTATTTGAAACTGCAATTGGTAGAGAAGCAGCACTAAAATTAGCAGCAGAACTATCCAGAAATAACCGCGCAGTAGGTTTTGGTATCAACCACTTTTTTATATAAACAGGACTTACGCAACTGGCAGATTAGTAGGGTGCGTCAGATGTCGAAAATCTGTTTATAGGTCTGACGCACCCTAAACGAGACTACAAGAGACTTGAGTGTGAAACTTGCGAAGTCATAAGAAAAAGACTCAAACTAGCTGAAAGTTTATGGAACAACCTTTAGACTATCTACAAAACCTGAAAAATCAGGATTGGTTAATTAGTAACAATAGCCAATATTTTTACCAAATAGCCACAGAAATATATTTACAATTATCCCAATTATCAACACAAGAAAAACCACCAAAAATAATTTTGGCTGAACGTGAACCAGTCCGATTCCTAGCTATTTTCATCGCTGCTTGTGCTGCCAAATGTCCAGTTTTTTTATGTAACCCAGACTGGGCAGAAAATGAATGGCAACAAGTTTTTGATTTAGTCCAACCGGATATAGTTTGGGGACTAGATAATATTAGTTTCCAACCACCGAGCGGCAATTACCAATCACGAATTACCAATTATATTATGATTCCTACAGGTGGTTCTTCGGGTAAGATTAAATTTGCTATTCATACTTGGGAAACATTAACGGCTTCTGTACAAGGATTTACAGAATATTTTCAATTAAATGCAGTTAATTCTTTTTGTATTTTACCCCTATATCATGTCAGTGGTTTAATGCAATTTATGAGAAGCTTTACTACAGGTGGTAAATTAGTTATTAGTCCATTTAAAGAAGTTGAATCTTATCAGTTAGCAAATATTAATATTTCAAATTTTTTTATATCTTTAGTTCCTACCCAGTTACAACGGTTACTGCAAAATCCCCAACTAACCCAGTGGTTATCTCAATTTCAAACTGTGCTTTTAGGAGGTGCGCCACCATGGGATGAACTCTTAGAAGAAGCGAGATTCCATCAGATTAGGTTAGGACCTACTTACGGAATGACAGAAACGGCTTCTCAAATTGCTACTCTGAAACCTGATGATTTTCTGAATGGTAAAATTAACAGTGGTCATATTCTTCCCCATGCCAAAATCACCATTGACAATTTAACAGAAAATCTCAATATTCAAGCTAAATCATTGGCGTTAGGTTACTATCCACAACTTTGGATAAATCCAGGCCATTTCTTAGTTGATGATATTGGTTTTTTAGATTCAGACGGATATTTACATATTATTGGACGCAGCAGCAACAAAATTATTACAGGTGGTGAAAATATTTATCCAGCAGAAATAGAATCAGCAATTAGAAAGACAAACCTGATTATTGATGTTTGTGTAATTGGTATACCGGATAAATATTGGGGACAAGCATTAACAGCTATTTATATTCCTAAACACCCAAATACATCCAACTTAGAAATTGAAACCCAACTCAAAAGTCAACTGAGTAAATTCAAAATTCCTAAATATTGGATTCCCCTACCAAACTTACCCCGTAACGCCCAAGGTAAAATTAACCGCCAACAAATACAACAAATTGCTGAAGATTTTCTGCCAAGTATATAATTTTTCTTTACCTAGCTTTTAGTAGGGCTTTTAAAGCCTCTCACCCACAGGGAGAGAGGTTTGGAAAAAGGTTTATTTATCGTTATCCTTGGACTTCTAAACCTTGACTCGTGCCTCCTAGCCAATAAAAACCACAGGCAATCTTGTTGGATGAACTTTGTTGAGTAATATTTTAAATTTTTTTCAACCCACCAAGTTTTTACGGAACTTTTTGTATTTTCATATCTCCTTATTGTAGCAACTACAACTAACAATTCTCCTTTGTTATTGATAAGCTCAAATCGACAAGGACCTTCTCCTGTGCCTGAACAATCTTTAATTTCTTTGTATCCTAAGTCAAATAGTTCCTTAACCGAAATATCCCGGAGATTTGGCGATTCACCTTGTAAGTTTGGACTCCAATCCTGCTGTATGATAAGTTTCCTTGCTTCCCTGTATGCCATATTTTGTTGTTGTAGAGACACTTCTTCAGAAGCATTTGCAAAAATAACTTCACTATCAGTATTTATAGTTGAGTTATTTTCGCCTTTATTAGCAGAAATATTTTCGCTTGAAGTATTGATATTTGGGTTTTGTCCACTATAAGTTGCAAAGGTTCCACATCCAAGAGTAATTAGTCCAGCAAAACCAGCAACCACACTCACGGTAACGATAGAGGGACGAGATTCCCAGTTTTTCCATTTTATAAAATGCAAACCTTATCAATACAAAATCTAACCTTTTCTCAGTGATCTGTACCGCATTGAAAACACGAATACACTTTTGGTTAATTCTTAATTACAAATTACGAATTACGAATTACGAATTACATAATTTCCTCTCTGGACTTTCTTCTCTCTACACCCTCTGCATCTCTGCGGTTCGTTTCCAACCAAGAAATCATCTCATCTGGTAATTCCTGCTTAGTTCTACTATTCACGTCAATACAAACCTGCCTAGTAATTGCTTTGGCAACTATTACATCATTCACCGTAATTTCATAGCTAATTTCAAACTTATCCATACCTATTTTTTGAGGAATTAAACTAATCATCAATTTATCACCACAATACATAGGACGCAAAAGATCTACATTAGCATGAACAATGGGAAAAGCCACAAATGGACGAGTGAAAAAATTATGAATATTTATACCTGAATGCCCTAGAGATTCTTCGTAGGCTTCATGACACATACTTAAAACATTAGCAAAATAAACGACTCCACCGGCATCAGTATCTTGAAATCTTATCGTGCGTTGATATGTGAAAATCATGTTTTTAATTTCCTCAATAAAAATAAAAAGCAGGCGTAATGCCTGCTCTATAAACTTATGTTACTCTACTTACCAAGGTTAGGAATTTAAGGGGATATATATATCTTCAGAACTGGGGTTCAAGTAAGGACGCTGGACATCAATTAAATTCTGTGCAAAATGCTGGTCAATTATCCTCATGCGTTCTTCAATGGCATTTTTACCTTTTTCCCAAGCTTCTAATAAGGCATTAGCAACTATTTGACATCGGTTCATACCAAAACTTTCCTGTGGGGCAAATTTTTGGGTTGGTGCTTCTGCTAAACTTAGTCCGGGTGCTAGAAATTTGGTAAATAGGGGAATTTCTGGCTGAAAATAAGATTGGTGCTGTTTATAAACTATCTGGAGAATTTTGTGAATTATGGCATAATCTTGTAGTTCAAAGTGAAGTACGCCTGCATCATAACGCCCATAAGTTGATGGGTTATAAAGAACTTCAAAGCTAAAGGGAATGTTGGCGTTGTTAAGATGTTGTGTCAGGCTATCCATGAGTCCGATCGCACCGAATGAACTGAAATTAAAATAAATTCGCCCTACTCCCAAATTAGTATCTCCTGTATCTTGGCGTTCCTGTCCTAGATTACTAACTGCCACATAACAGCCATTTTGTAAGCGATTTTTAGGCATCCAAATAGCGGTTAAATCACCCACTTTTGCATATTTCTTACAGGATTTCAGATAACATTCTGCTTCAACATACAATGTTAAATCATTTTTTGTCACTGCTAAACTCCCATCAGGTTCTAGTCGCAAAACTTCCCAATTACAATCATAATGACCATTACCATGATTGTGCTGGTGTAATTGTTCATAAAAGTCCCAATCAATGCCCACGTTAGAGTTATGCTCTAAAATTTTATGTGATGAGTAATTCCCATTATTAGCATTTATTGATAAAGCTGTTTGGAGTGAACCATTATAATAAATACCATGTAGAAAATTTCGCAAAAGTAGAGCTAGATATTTATGTTGTAAATCTGGTGAATTCTGTTGAAATCTATTTGCTACTGTAGTTGGTAGAGCAAAAGGTTGATAGTTGGGATGTTGAATACAGAAGTTAGGTTCAATTTGGATATTGGCGGCAATATCAAATAAAGAATTGAGGATCTCATTAGTAGAATTGTTTAACATTAATAAATTTGCACCTCCAAATTTATTCTAAATAAAAAAATCTAGAATTACTAGCAACCGCGTAGACGCGTTTTTCCGTAATAAATCCGCAGTAGTTGCTTTTCTTCAGATTGAACTATTTTGTGGTAGCCTTTGACAGATTGCAGGATTTCGGCTTCAGAACTTCCAAAAACAGTTAATACAGATTCTTCAGGACTAATTAACAAATTTTTGGCCACTTCCAACATACAGATGTGAGTATTATCAAAGTATTTGCAGCACTCAATCATATTTTGAATTTGGTGAGTTAGTGCTAATCCTGTAAACTGAATCACACGCAAAATAAAGTCTTGGCGTTCATCTAAAATCAGGCGAAAAGCCTGGAGGTAAGCACGAATTACAGCCAACATGGAAGGTTGAATGATTTCTAGGGGAATCATTGCCAAATTTAGAGATTCTTCTAACTCTAAACTGGGATCTACTACCAAACTTGAAAGCCAGATTTTGATGTAACTTGCTAATAAAGTTCCTAAATCAAAAGCTGGGTCTCCCCAAGCGCAAGCTTCCCAATCAATTACTCTCATTAAGCAATTATCTAGTTGTTGCCAACGGGAATGTACCAAAATATTGTTTAACTGCAAATCATTGTGAGTCAAACAGCAAGGGTTCCACTCATAAGCTAAGTCAGCAATTGCTGATTCTAAACTTTCGTACCTTTGATAGAGAACATGAAACTTCAGTGCTTCAGTGGGGATCTTGCTAAAAATATCTTGATTAATTGAACCTATTCCTTGAGCAGGATTATAAAAGTGATAGCGAAACTGTCCTTGGGGAGCAGTATCCATAAAATCTTGATACTCTCGTCGTTGAAAAGTGGAACAATGTAATCCTGCTAGTGTGGTACCAATAGCGGTGGCGATTTCTGTGGGAAAAATACTGTTATTTTGATAAAATTTACCTAGTTCCACATATTCGCTTAAATAACTACGAACAATAATAGAATTTTCTTCATCAAAATGTAGTAATAATGATGGAAGCTCCGAAATATTGCCAAGAACTGGAAATTTTTGGAGTAATTGGTGAAATAGCCACTCATTAAAGAATTGATGGATATTGCTATCAAAATTCAGGCGACGTTCTTGTTTAACCAGCAGTTTACGATTATCCGGCAGATTCACCAATAAATTTCGATTATTACCGCTATTTTCTGGCAACTCAGATTCATATAAGGTGCCATCTTCTAAGCTACACAGACCTACATTTTGCAGATACTGAATAACATTTTGAGAAGACAGTGATAATATCATGTATGATTTTCCTAGTTTCTTAAGTTGCTGAGAGAACTACTGAAGTCAGAGTTGATTTAGACTAATGATGATTCGGTAGGTAATCAGAAGGGAGTAAGCATTAATCACGATTACTACTATCTAGTAATATCTTATTTATGCCTGGTAAACCTGCCAAAATGGCAAAATAACCTTTATGTTTCCTTTAAAGTATACTGAGAATACCATAAAATCTTTACAGGATTGACATTAATAACTCTAGTATATATAGAGTTATGTGGTTAAATGCTATTGATCGTAAAGTTTACTAACTAGTTTATGATTGCTAGTCAATGTTTTTGGCTCTCAAGAAATATCTGTTACCGATGATAGATGACTAGTGACAGGAAACAGCATTCAATTTTTTGTGTTTATTCCTGATGTAACGAAGGGGTTAAATACTTTTAATTCCACTCTTGTAGGTCATTTTACAGGAGTTATTTATTCATACTTGCTGTGATGTTGTAAAAATCATAGTGTTATTTAATAATATTAATGTACTAATAAATCTACTGGTGTTCAGGAAATGTATATGTTTACTTAAACATGAATAACCCAAGCTGCGAGTTATAGCAGGTGACAGTGTGCAAGGTCTTTTCGTATATGGGTTTTATCATCAATTGGTGTCCTAACCGCCTTGTCCGTTCCTATACAAAATAGGGATGTAGGCGAAAAACCTTGATTCTTTCTCCTGGTAGCGCAGCGTGACGCAAGCCATACTTCTGAATTCTGAATAAACACAGGTGGCTACTAAGAAGCAAAGATTTGATTCACTATTATCGCTAATGTCAGAATACCAAAAATAATCATCAAGCCCACAGGCATAAATTTGCGTGTTCTAGCTAGTCTAAAGGCAAAAAAAACTACTAAAATACCAGTAACAAAAGCTGCTAAAGTTAAACCCCAGGTTTGTCCCTGAAGTTGACTTTAGGCAGCAAAGATGATCAAGAAACCGCTAATGCTACCACTTAGTAAAGAAACTTTGCTCTTAGCCTGAATATAACCAATGATTCCACCTACTAATGCTAAAATGCCGTAGCCAAAAGCAACAACTATACCTAAATTCATTGTTACCGACAATTCCTTTATGTTACAAAGCCCCGGATTGATCCGTGGTATCAATCCAAAATCTGATAGAGTCAGTGGGAAATTACAGTTGATTGATGGATTATCAAGCGATGTCTACGGTAAATACCTCTTTTTACACCAAAGTTCAATTTTTCCAGCGTCAAGCAGCATCTCTTTTACTTTACCAATCTGTCCTTCAAGGCGAAGTGCCGATCGCATTTCTTGATCTATTACAATCTATACGTTACAGTGATGCCGATGGGCGGAACTGTCTCCAAGCTTACGGTAATTACTTTCAAGCTTTAGCTGCCAGCAAACAAACTTGGGAAGAATACTTAATTTGTCAAATTCTCATTGCTGACAACCCTTTTACTAGATTAGCTCAACAACGAGCATTTGCTGATTTACCAACCGCGTTGGTTGCGGCAGCCCAACATGATTTACAAATATTACAAAATTTATATGACTGTAACAGTGCTATTTTAAGTGAGTGGGTGCAATTTGTTGCTCATTTGCCAGTTTCCCCGGTGGTGTGGTACCAAGAATCAGAAAGCATAGAAATTGATACAGATTTTATTTCCTCATTTCTACAGTTGGAAACATGGGCGGATGCTGTGGAAAGTTTAGTCCCTTATTATCAGCAATACGGAACAGGTTTATTTGCACAATATCGGGCTTTTCGCTGGCAAAATGGGAATCTTACTGGTATCCTCTATCCTGCTCCAGTTAAACTAGATACATTGCTAGGCTATGAGTGGCAAAAAGATACATTGTTAAAAAATCCCAAGTTTTTATTGTCAGGACAGCCAGCATTGCACCTATTACTTTACGGTAGTGGGGGTTATGGCAAATCTTCTTTAGTCAAATCCTTGCTACATGAAAATGGTCACAAAAACCTACGTTTGATAGAAGTAACAAAACCAGAGTTAAAAAACTTACCGCAAATTATCGAACAGTTGCGGGGGATACCACAAAAATTTATCATTTTTGTCGATGATCTTTCCCTTCAGGAAGATAATGATGCTTTTAAAGTATTGAAAGTAGTTTTGGAAGGGAGTTTAACTGATAGACCACAAAATGTAGTAATTTATGCTACTTCGAACTGTCATCACCTAATTCGAGAGTATTTTAATGATAGACCCACCCCCAAGAATGACGAGGAAGTCCATGCTTGGGATACAATGCAGGAGAGGCTTTCCTTTAGCGATCACTTTGGTTTAACATTAACATTTGAATCAGCAGATCAAAAAACATATTTACAAATTGTTCAACGTTTAGCAGCACAAGTGGATCTTAATCTCAATCAAGAAGATTTAGAATACAAAGCTTTACAATGGGCAAGTCGCCATAATGGCCGTTCTGGACGCACGGCACAGCAGTTTATAGACTTCTTAAAAGCAGATTTATCTGTAGATAGAGAAAATAAAAATAGCCTGTAATTAACTGAATTATCAACTTTTATTAGAAATAATCCCAATCAACTTAAACCACAAGAAAATGTGAAAAATAATGACATTAATAACTACTAATTCGGACAAATTTACTACGCTAAAAACAAGCAATATGCAGTCAGCAATAGTCAGCAATAGATTAATTCTATGTGTATTTGCCTTTAGTGTCAGTTTTGGTTTAAGCCTAGTCCCCAACTGGGATTTTACTAAAGCCTTACTCACAGCTATAATTACCGTCTTAGCAACCTATTCAGCCGCATTATTTGTTGATAAACGGCGTAGAAATTATGAAATGCTAGTTTTAAGTTCTCTGCATAGAAGAATTAGAGAACTGGAAGGATTAAAATATCGGATTGCTAGAGAAATCAAACAAGTAGAAGAACATAAAACCATCCTCTATACAGAATCACAACAACTACAAAATCAGATCGCAGAATGTCGTAATCAAAGAGATAGCCTTCATCGAGAGCTAGGGACCTTCGCCGGACAAAAAAAGCAGTTAGAATTAGAAATTAATAATTTCACAACCGAACTGGATAAACTACAAAATAATACAGAGGAACTTAATAATTCTTGCTCTGAACTCGCAGCAGAAAAACGCCGTCTAGAACTAAATTGTAACGTATTTCGTTCAGAAATTACCCAACTAAAAGCACAAATTGAAGCCTTCAGGCAAGAAAAACAGGAAATAGAAAATAACCTAGTTCTCATCAATCGACTCAAACCCCAACTAGACGAAAAACTTTATGAACTGAGAATCGAAATTCACGAATTACAAATCAAAGTATCCAATCAGAATAACTTACTCACACATACAATAACCGCCAGAGAAAATCTCGAAAATATTCTCACCGACCTATACACCAAAAAACAAGCACAACAATCAGAAATTAGCCAATTACACAATCAAATCTCTTTATTACAAGATGAGCGCCACTTGTTGCAAAACCAAGTTTGGGAATTACTCCAAAACATGGAAACTCTCCATCAAGACCCATTAACTGAAAACACACAAGAAGATATTGAATTATTTCCTTTTGATGAAATACTAGAACCCGTAGATCCTTCAAGTCCTACTTCAGATAATTTACCACCAGAATGGAGTAATTTTCTAGAAAGATTACCAACAAACCAAATTCACGTATTAAAAGCCATAGTTGCTCAAGATAATCCCAAGGCTATTATCAAAGAAATCGCCGAAGAACATATGACCATGCCAAATTTATTAATTGATGCTATAAATGAAGTTGCCAATCATACCCTTGGGGAACTAGTTATTAAAACAGATGCAGAAGTCCCCGAAATTTATCAAGATCATATACTAAATTTGAAAAAAATGCTCACCAAGCATGAAGAATTAATTACTCAATCCTAAAAAATCAGAATAATTATATTACTCAATAGCTGACATATCTGATATAAACGGATTTTAGATAGTCAAAATCGACCAAGAATATATATCCCAACTGGGTATGATATACTTGCTATTTCTAATAGAGATTAGAAATCCAGTAATTTCAACTACATCACAAAGCTCAAAACCTCGAAAAAAGTATCCACTGCTTTCATTAATTCACTAGGTGCAGGAGTAGTACCCAGAAGAGGAATTGAACATATAGCAGTAGGTCGAGAAAAAGAACTAAATAGCCTATTACAAAATCTCAACGATATTGCAGAAGCTGTAGCTGCATTTCGATTTATAGTTGGTAACTATGGCTCAGGTAAAAGCTTCATGCTGCAAATGATTCGTAACCGTGCAATGGAGCAAGGATTTATAGTTGCTGACGCTGATTTATCCTCTGAACGCAGACTAGCAGGAAGTCACAATCAGGGTTTAGCAACCTATCGAGAATTAATGAGTCATGTCGCTACAAAAACCCGTCCTGATGGTGGTGCTTTAGTTTCCATATTAGAAGGATGGATTAATAAAATTGAGCAAGAAGTAGCTAAAGAAACTGGAATGTACCCCAATGATGAAGGTTTTGATGACCAAGTAGAAACAAAAATTCGAGAAGTAATTCAGTATATTGAAGACTTAGTTCACTCCTTTGATTTGGCTAGTGTCATTATAGTCTATTGGCGGAGCTATCGCTGAGAGGAGGATCAATTAAAAAATGCCTCCTTACGGTGGTTAAGAGGAGAATTTAACACCAAAACTGAAGCTAAAGCAGCTTTAGGAGTGGGCGTCATCATTGATGATGAGACTTTGTTTTATCATATCAAATTATTAGGTAAATTTGTTGCCGAAATCATCTATGAAGGACTATTAATTTTAGTAGATGAAGCTGTAAATTTATATCAAATTTCTACCACAGTTACTCATGAAAAAAACTACAACGGACTTTTAGCAATCTTTAATGATACCAAGCAGTGTAAAGCTGAATATCTTGGTATTTGTATTGGTGGAACAACAAAATTTTTAGAAGACCCAACCCAAATCGTGGACTATTTCCAGACTAAGCTTGGCGCAGACGCACCAAAGAAAGCTGATTTGTTACCCAAGCCAATGTACAAGAATATATAGGATCTGTGATTCATCTCAACCACCTAACAGAAACACAAATACTCACACTTTTACAGCGTTTAACAGATATTCATACTCTTAATTTTGGGTATTAATAAATATTAAGGAATAGTGATTTAAAAGAATTTGTCCCAGAAATTATCAATCGCTTGGGTGCAGAAGCATTATTGACACCAGGGGAAATCATTAGAGATTTTATTAGCGTGTTAAATGTTATTTATCAAAATCCAGACATGAAACTTACTGAATTAATTCAGGGTGCTAATTTTAAACCCATCTTAGCAGGTGAAGATGGTGATTTAGATGATGATGCAGCCGGATTTAGTTTATTATTGATGAATAACAGGTAGTTGCTGACTGTGTAAATATTTAAGAATTTCTAGTAATGCTTTTGCTAACTGTTTAACTTCTTCTTGACTAAAACTGCGTCCTGCCTTCAGTTGAGTTTCCAAAGAAAGATTCAGCAGGAAGATAACTCTGTACTAATGCAAATCCTTTGTAGGTTTGTGTATCTAATTCAAAATAATCTAGATAGCGGGGAATAACTGGATGAGAAAGTGATTTGAGGGTTTTAGCTTCGCATTCAAACAAATTTAAATCGTGCCATTGAAACTCATCATCAAATGTCAGTAGTTTAACCACTACTAGTTCTTGAGTTTGTAAATTATGAGTTAGCAGCGTCCTCCGTCCTGCTTTTTCATCCAGTTTCTGCTGCACTTCATAATGTACTAATAGCATTTCTTTGGCAAAATCACCCAAGTTTTAATTTGTCATGTTGCTAACTTCACAGCTTCGTTACTTTTATCACTTAACTCCTTGTTACTAGGTTACTGTAAGCTTAGTTAGGTGAGCAACTAGTGTGAAACACAGTATTCTGTGAATATTCTTCCATCTAACCTACATTCCGCACCCTAAAGTGCCACAGAGAGAAATTATGTAGAGGAGAAATCCAATGGAGTATAAAAACAAACATATGCAGTGAAGAAAGGCATTGGAGAAACAGTAAAGCACCAAAAATAGTATCAAAAGCTATTCTCAATAAGAAGCAATAAGAAAGAAAACTGCCCAGAGGAGTCAACAGATAAATGAAGATATTCAAGAGATGAATCATAACTTAGACTAATAGATCGAAGTAAAAAGAGAAATTATGGACATAGTAAAATAGAGCTATCAATCAGAGAGATTAGGTTATTTTCTGATAGAAATTAAATTAATAGAGAGAAAAGTTAGGTAACTAATTGAGAGTAGGGAAAACAACGATATGGTAAAAGATTCACAATGAAATCTCTCTCTTGAGTCCAGTGAGAGATGTGTTTTTCTTGGTTAAGTGTAACTAAACGAATAGACTGAAAGCATTGAAAAATCCAGTGTAAAGTGGGGCGGTCAGTTGGTTTGCCCAATTGATTTTTTACTGTTGATTTAGA
>ERZ1034427.64-NODE-64-length-22888-cov-32.930671_pt1 | contig 22888 bp, 19 predicted proteins | sample MGYA00520607_ERZ1034427 | MGnify/ENA primary metagenome ERZ1034427 (study PRJEB33736, sample SAMEA104288489) | Azolla caroliniana | place: Brazil | collected 1987 | study: EMG produced TPA metagenomics assembly of the PRJEB19522 data set (Is there foul play in the... | reverse complement strand
TGGGGGATGGTCATGATGGAGTTTGGAATTTAGTTAAAGAGTTTGGAAGTGAAAAGTTCAAACCTTTGGAAATTTTGGATTGGTATCACCTCAAAGAGAATCTTTATCAAATTGGTGGTTCTTCAAAGCGTCTCCAAGCTGTTGAGAGTTGATTGTGGTAAGGTCAGATAGAGCCAATTCAAGCTTTATTTAATAATTGTCGAGGCAAACAGGTTAAGAAGTTTTTCCCTTATCTCGAAAAATATCCCACTGGCATTATTAACTACACCTACTACCAAGGTAAATAACTGTGTTCTATTGGTTCTGGATCTGTCGAATCTGCTATTAATTAAACAGATTGGAGCAAGGATTAAAATTTCTGGCCTACAGTGGAATGTTGGCACTGTCTACCAAATCCTTTCCCTTCCTTGTGCTTGTCTCAATGGTTTGCTTCCTATTTAAGTCGTTCTGCCAAAACTCGATCCTCCCAAAAAATTTTGGGGAGAAAGCATTCGGGGGATTAATCAACCTTAGTAATTTCTTCCATTAATTAGTTACTCTCCCACTCCCCAATGTCATGCTAGGTAATAGCATTGAGTCTCAGTCAGTAATAGATGATCAAGAACGACTTGATTTTTTACATGAACTTGATGATGAGGGCTGGCAGACTTTTGACTCAGTTGAACCACTTCTAGAAGAAGTAGATTCACCACCTACGATTACCCAATCAACTGGGTAATCGTAGGTGGTGAATCAGGCAGCGATGCTAGAGGCTACAATGTTGAGTGGATTCGGTCAGTTGTTCAAAAGTGCCAAATCAACAAAAACAGGGATTTTGTAAAACACATGGGAAGTAATGCCTGTGAGTATGGTAAAGGTAGCTTGGCATATTCATACAGCTCACCTGGATGGAAGAAGGGGAAAGATATAAAGTTTGGGGATAGTAAATACTTCCCTCTTGACCTACAGGTGAGGGAATTCCCCCCATGATTATCAGCTTCTAAATCACTGCGAAACGCGCCAAAGAACGATCTTAACAACCTTGAAAAATTTGCTGACATGGCAGCAGATTCTGACCAATTAGCATCTCATATATACGCGTTATTGCTCGCTAAAAAATACTTTGATGCAATGGAGAATATGTCAGATGGTCAAGTTAAGTAGACAGAGTTACGCAGAAAGTTCACTTCTAAAGTGGCTGATTCACTAGCTAAAATCAGAAAATTTGATTCCGAATTTGGCTTTGATATCGAGCGAATTGACGCTCAGGATAGAAGCGACCGAAGAAAATCAGAAGCCAAACGTAAAAATGCTTTAACTGAAATTCCTACCAGCTTGGAGCATGATTTACACGCTGAATTATTTCGCCACCAAAACAAAATTGCTAACATCACTAGTCGTGAGAAGGTCCAATCCGAGCCACAAGCAATTCAGCAATCTGTTAGGGAGAAACGCCAATCACTGATGCAAAGAGTAAAACTTGGCAGTCGTGGGCGCAATCCCCCAGAAGAGAAAATCAACGTTGGTTAATTTTCACTAAAAAGGAGCAAGGCTGATGTTAGTAAGGGACTCTAGAACCGCTAACACCAGCTCCTTTCATTTTAAAGGGCTGAGTGAAAAACAGACAACAGGAACGGTGAACAGGGATAAAATCTGAAAACAACCGTGAGCGAACTTTGAGACGTGCAGCTAATGCTTGTGAAATTGCAGCCGGAACTTGCCTAAACTCAACAATAATTTACCTTCCATCTATTGCAAATTGACTCAGCCGGTTTACTGCTGGCGATTGGTACTTGTCATTTTTACTTTACCGCCACTCCTATTGGTGAAAAGTTATTCCCAACTGCAATGGTTGGTGGTACCGGTTCGTTATCAGTTTTGTGCCCTCTTTCTGAACCGACGGGGGAATAGTTTGAGGCTCGAACCTCTGTACATCTTGGCGTTGTGGAAATTGACCGCATTTACAACCCTAAAAATAAATGATCCACCTGATTGGTTAGGTGGAGTTGCGATCGCTCTCATCATTTTTGGGGGGAGAGTTGCACTTTCCAAGATACTTTTGAAAAAGTGACGGTTAGTGACGTTCGCAGTGACTGTCAAAGTGATGTTGTCAAACCCTTGCCAGATAAGGAAAGTGACGTTCCTTATGTTCGTTACGTTCAAAACGAAAATCATTATTTATTTTGCAGATGAAATATATAAATGAACAACACAAATATCTAAGCAAATTCCAAGAGTCCAATTTTGGAGCCAGAATTTCAATACTGAGATTTGACACACGGGTAGGGGTAGGAATTATCGCCACTGCTCTATTTTCTCGAATAACCGCCAGCTCAATGGCATCGAACGGGACATGATCAGCCAGAATTTACTTCTGTATCAAATCCCCACCGGGGGAAATTTGCGCTGATGAAAAAAACAGGCCGTTTAGAATGACTCGTCACGATTGGGAGCAGTGGGAACTGGCTGGACGCTCTAAGCACGTGGTTTTCAAAAGATTGGAACTCCCTAGCAATCGAGGTAAACCGATTCATTCAGGCAGGATGGGGTTTTGTCAGTTTTACTATGGCCGGCTACATGCTTAGGCAGTTGCAGTTTGCTGAAAATCAAAAAGCTAAATGGGATCCTCTTATTGATCAGAGAGATGAGGCGATCGCTCAACTCGACACCTAAATTCAACTAAAGGTAACTTTAGAGCCAATGGCAATAGGTCAGGCACGGGTGAAGCTTGATAGCTCTAAGGAATGGTTGGATGTTGAGTTACCAAAACTGACAGCTAAATTTACCAAATTTTCTGCTTCACCTGACTCCTTCCTCATTTACTTCACTTTTTAGCCCGGATGACACTTCACCACCTCTCAAAGACCCACCTTTATGTAAGGAAACTGGTGAAGGGAATGAAGCACCAGGTGAAGTAAGTGAAGTAATATCGCTCATCCCCACAAATGCAGATTATGCAATTTGGAGAGGGTTAGGTGTTCTAATGATGGGTCTTACTGCTGCTAGTAGAGATGTTTTTAGATGTGGTACTGGTGGTAAAACTTTTCACAAGCTGAAACAGTATTATGAGTTTTTGGAACACCAGTTTGGCAAAATAAAAAAATGAAGGCAAAACGTAAAATCCAAATTCGTATTTTTTTTTATGCAGACGGTAACAAATAAATGTATCACTGTCAAATTAACCAGAGTCCCCTGTATTGGAGAAACGATTATGTTTGATTCCAATTCCTTCCCTGAAGGAATTGGAATCAAGGGAACTATATTTAAAGTTGTTCGAGTTAATCACTGGGTGGATGTAGATGATGATGGAATAGTCGGAGATGTTGAAATCACACTGCAAAGATAATAGTAATGACAATCAAAAAGCGAGCGCGTTTCGGGGGTGACAGGTGACAGGTGACGGGTCGAGTGACAGGTAAGGTGACGGGTCAAAATTCCTACTGTATAAGGAAAGTGACAAGTGTGACGGATAAACCTATTCTTTACCAGAGAATTTACAACGAAATCAGTATATCTACTAAAAGTAATCGTATTTCACTTAACACTTAAGTTCAGTTTTCTAAAGTCCCAATACTACCTGCTTCAAAAGGGCGACTCTATCACCGTGCTTCATGAGCATCACCGCAGTTATGAACTCCGCACCCAAAGCACACGCAGTTTAAGGAGCTGGCTCAAGTCTCCTGTGGCCTTCAAGCCCGGTGATGAAATCGGCCAGTAACATACGGCGATGAAAATCAAAATTATCAATATTCAGGACCTTACCCATTATTAGCTCCCTTCCCTATATGAAGCTTGATTTCTAAAATATCTCTACCTAAAGTCTGGAAATGCTCTTTCAACTTATCAGACACCAGCAATATCCCAAGGAAAATTGCTGGTGTCTTATTGGTGCGTAAATGTGCAAAATCCCTTTCGGTTGCATATCGCTTTTTGGCTGACTTTAAATTTCCCTGACTTTGATGGATCAAAAGTAAGCGGTATTTCCTCTATCTCTTCTTTGTGCTGGAGACTCATCCAGTCGATGATAGCCATAACTGCCTTAAAGCATTTAGACCCCTGTTGCTTAATAGCCGCATTCTCTATCATGATGTGCGTAACTATATTTAAAGTGGTATCGACTCTAGTATGATTGTGGAGAATCAATGTAAAAATTTCTCTAATTGCTTCAGCGAAATTCGGAAGTCGAACAATTTCTTCCGATTCCCCATCCTTAATTTTCGCGGTAGACTCCCACTCTCCCATTAATTCATCAAGCTGTTCATAATGCCATTTCATAAACTCGCTGAGAGAGTCTATTTTTCTGCCAAACTCTTCTGGCTGGAGTGCATTCTCTGTGAATCAAGTATTTGGGAATTGAGTAGGGGATAGTCCGACTCATTTTAATAGTAAAGCCAAATATTCTCTCAGTTTACCGCAACAGTTATCTCTCATTGGTAGCAGTGGTGCGGGTGGTTTTGGTACGTTGCACTTAAATAAATATAAGTATAGGTGTAAGTTCTAGTTGTTATGAATGAATAAGGGAGTCAAAAGTTAATTTTTCCATCTCCATCCAAATATTTAAAATGAGTATTGATGTTTTTAGCTGCTGCTTCTGCTGTCCAAGTCGGATTTCCAAAATAAGCTTCATGATAATATTCCTCACGAAATTTTATTTGCTCTGAATCCCACTGTTTTATAGTATCTGGCAATTGATCTGGTGTTATCGTTCCGGCTGGATTAAGATTTACCAACCCAAAACTTAGAGCAATTGCTTTTAATGTGTTGTTGTCGTCTCCCTGATCAGCACTCTGCAAATATCCATCCAATATCTGTACCTTGAGTTTTAAAAAAACCCGAAAAACTTTTATCGATATCATGATTTTATGTCCTTTCATCCCAAGCAAATCCCACTCCAAAAATATTATATCTAAGTCCAGAATAAGGAAATTTCACCTGATACATTCTTATTCCGGATCGATAAGTCACTTTACCAAATCAAAGATTTATCCAACTAATACCACCAAAGAACCTTCTTTCAGTCCTTACTATCACAGAGGGAATTTGTGTATTTATTAATCCCTTGTTTTCCAAACACCAATTACCATTATTCTGAGTTCTGAAATTATAGCTGAGTCCATCAACAATTAAGTTTAGATAGCAAAAAGGTACTTACTCAGGACAGGTCAGATAATAACGCCGATAATATTTTAGCTGCCAAAAAAGGTCAGAAGTACAAGGAACTGAATATACAGGGGGAAGCTTAAATGGATCTTCTGGGAGAGAACATCTTGGATTTCTCCAAACAAACTGGAAAGCTGGTGATCTCATGTATAAAAGAACGCCATGTATCTGAATGGCTTTATTACATTCATCATCAACTATTTTGATTTCAAATCCAATAGGTTTTCTTGCAAATGGGTCTGAGTAATTTGGCGGCTGCGGTGTGGCAGGAGTTGCATAAAAACTACCTCCGATATTTGTTAAATTGGGTTAGGCTGGAGTTCTAAGTATCTAAAGAATTATTAATTTTATATTATTTAATATTGAATCCATAAGTGGCCATGTTCCAGTAATATTCCTCCCTAGCCTAATTATAGGAGTTAGCTAAAATTGGTTATCATCAAGATAATCATCAGTTTCTACTTCATTGACGACTAACTTATCCATTCCTTGAATGCGTCGATAAACACAGCTTAATAGTGCTAGGTGATATTGGTAGGAATAATTTTATTTATTTCATTATTTATCAAAATTTTAAGTTCTAACTCGCTCGTATGTATCCCAGTTTGTACCTATTGCTATCATTGGTGTTGAGAACTGTATCGATTGCCTGAAATCAGCGATTGTATATGATCCATCGGAAGCATTCGTTGTCAGATCCAATTCAAAGATGAAATCACTATTCAGATCGATTCCGGTTAGTGCGCTTTCTCAGGTTATTGAATCGTCGTTAAACATAATGCCATTATTATCTATTCTCGTTCCATCATCAGTAATTGTCATAAGTAGGTAGACGAAAATCAACATAACTATGTAACATACTTGAAATCCTTGCGATTGATTGATTCCGCTTTGCTGCATTCACCATGAGATAGTTATACATTTTTCCGCCCACCTACTTATCTATTCTACTTCCAGAACTCACCAGTGCGTTACCACTTCCAAACAGGCTGATCATCGGTGCGGTAATATTTTCTTTTAAATCATTAACGGTAACTGCAAACTGTTTTTGATAGCTCCAATTATTACCATCTAACTTCTGAACTCTAATACTGTAAATAGACTTAGTTGTATAGTCTGGGGAAGCATTAATTTGCAGGCTGCTGCCATCAATTGTAAAAGCATTATTATCTGCATTACCTATACTGCTAACTAATATGTAAGTGAAACTAGTTAAACTAAAACTAGTAGAAATAAAATTACCAATCACCGTTCCAGCTGCAACATTTTCATTAACCGATGTGGAACTTAAACTGATATCAGTCGGTGGTGTAGTTTGATTTTCTGTTAAATTATTAACGGTAACTGCAAACTGCTTTTGATAGCTCAAATTATTACCATCTAAAGTCTGAACTCTAATGCTGTAACGAGATTTAGTTTCATAGTAGACCTATTGCAAAATTGTTTCTGTGGTATGATAGAGAGTCTTATATTTTATGTATTTTCGGTGTTCTTTGGGCTCGCTAATTCAAACATAACCCTGTAACTCTAACTTTTAGCTAAAACAAAGACAGGCTACCATTGTAACATAAAATTAATTGTGCAATAGGTCTATTAAATAATAATCTAATGACTTTCTGGGGCTAGTCCACTGAACATTTAGCATTTTTTGGCTTTCTCTTCTCAGCTATCTTCTAGCAAAATTTCTGGGAGAGATACTTCTCCCAGAGACGATATCCAAGCTGTGGCTTTTAGCTAGTGGATGAGTAGAGATACTGCTGCTAGTTAATGTTAAGCCGATGGTTTCGTGAGTTGAAAAGGTTCTTATGGTCATATAATTACACTCGAATATAACTATATTATCGGATAAGGTTCAGGAGGATGCGATCGCACTCCAAACACCAAGGCAAAAAGGAGAGTAAAAATACTCTCCTTAATCATTAGGGATTGTTGTTGAATTTAGTCAAAGCCTTGTTGGCTGTTTTCCCGGAAAATCAAGGGTTTTGGAGGCGGATCATTGGGGAATTTAGGCAAGATTTAGTCAGTCCGAAAAATCGTAGTGGCTGAAACGGAGTGGGTGACCTGAGACTCGAACTCAGAACCAGCGGATTAAGAGTCCGATGCTCTACCGTTGAGCTAGTCACCCTTACTAAAACCTATAGTAGCAGACTTTTGACGCTGCCGCTAGTGTTGCAGTTAAAAAACTGGTTCAAGCGGGAATTTAATTGTGAACGTGATGTGATTATCTGTGTTTACGACATTAATTGAGCCGTTTAGACGTTCCATCATTGGTTTCACCAAAGCCAGTTCTAGTCCAGAATCGCTGGATTTCCAGGGAGCATTGTTGGTAAAATGATAAAATGGCTGAAAAACCCTTGTTAATTAATGGTTGGGAATCTCGACATCGGAATAACAGACTTTTAACTCTACTGTGTCTGCACTCAAGTTAGCTGAGATAGTAATTGATTCACCTACGGGGGTGAATTTGCAAGCATTTTTGAGCAATTCTGTGATAATTTGTTCAAGGTTGGTAGTGTCTGTTTCTAAAGGTGGCAGGTTTGGCGCAATATTTAACCTTAAGTTTTATTTCTGACAATTGGCAACATCCCGAAAGGATTCAACAATGGGAGTTAGCCAAGTTTGCAAATCAATGGCAATTAATGTTGGGGGTTCCGGTTCATTTTTTAGATATGTTAGTGTGAGTTAATAGTCGATTAATTGATTTTCGCGTCCAGATTCATTATGTAAACTTTGTAAGAGTTGTGGTACTAATTCAATATCTAAAATACCGTTGGGTGTGAGGAAACCTTCTAAAGTTTGAGCCGCAAGACTAATACTAGTAACGGGTGTGCAGAGTTCTTGGGAAAGGGTTTTGAGGAATTCGTTTTTGTGACGTTCTCATTTTTATAGTTCTTTTACTTATGCTTTAGTTTTCTCATGGAGTTGAGAGTGACGAGTTGCGCTCGCACATCTATTAGCTATTTACTGTACTAAGGATATCTCCAATTGCTCGAAAGTTTCTTCTATCGATTTGATTAACCAAATATTGCCTAAGACTCCTTTACCATCAAAAATCAGACAAGCAAGTTGGCAAACGACTTTTATTTGTAAATTCCACCCAGGAAGAATTTCTAAAGATTGGAAAGATTCTTTTTGTAATAATGACTAATAAACTTGGGGAAAGTCTGAAATTTCCCTAGTTAATCCCTGTCCATGTGGCAAAACTGTTGGAACTATATTCACTGCTAACTGTAACTGATCTTTGGCAGATATTATACAGTTATATTTGACATCTTTCTAGTTCTAACAATTGAGCTAATTCTTGAACTGCGGTTTGTAGGACTTGGTTAACATCCAGACGGTTGCAGATTTTGTGAGTAATTCTTCGCATAATTCCTTGAAAATCCTGCGTCTGATTTAATTCTTATCTGTGCTGTTTTTGTTGTAATTCTAGTTGTTTTTGTAGATATATTACCTGTTCTTGTAGTTCTGCTTGCTGAGTAGCAATACCAATTTGCAGAGCGATCTGTTTGAATAGGTCCATTTATTCTTGTTGCCATTTTCGCGTTCCTCGGCATTGTTGAGCAATTAAAAGTCCCCATAAATTTTGCTGTAATAAAGTTGGGACTACTAGATCAGCTGGCACTTGTATAGAGGCGAGAAAATCTATTTAGTAAGGGTATAAACCTGTGTTATAAATATCTTCACTAACATGAATATAACCACGTTTATAAAATTCTTGAAGCTGAATATCAAAACAGGAATCTTGGATTTTCTGACCGAGTAGGGAATCGCGAGCCATAATTGTTGGTCCAGCCAGAATTACTCCACTATTTTCAGTTTGGAAATAGTAAATTAGGATGCGATCACAATCCAGTAAAATGACGGATTTCTTTAACTATTTGCTGGAGAATAATCTCTAAATCTTAACATTGACTAATCTTATGGGCAATTGCTTCTAGTAATCTCTCCCTTTCTGCTGTCATTCTTCCAGCTTTTTCTAAATAATTTAGAAGAAGTAATATTGCTGGTAATACCAATCAATCTGTAAGTTCTAGAATTTGGATCTCGCAATGGAGTTAAAGTGGGACTCCACCAATTATTGACACCTTGTAAATGCAAACATTGTTTATAGGAAATTGTTTTTCCCAACCGCACACAATCAGCATAACGTTTACGCACCCTAGCAGCATCTACAGGTGAAAGAATATCCTCTGGTTTATTACTGTGCAGTTCCTCTGAGGGAATACCAAGCTATCTCTCATGGGTGAGATTAAGTGCTAGATACTGAAAATCTCCCTCTTCCAAAACATCGACAATAAATGGACCTCTTGCAAAATTGTTTCTGTGGTATGATAGAAACTTTTAGGTTTTATGTATTTTTGGTGTTCTTTGGGCTCCCTAATTCAAAGATAACCTTGTAACTCTAAGTTTTGGCTAGAACAAATACATTGTCCCATTATAACATATAATTAACTCTGCAAGAGGTCTAATATAGATGTTTGCACAGAATTGTACATACTTGCTAGAAACTGCTCACTACTGCTTGTTTCATCGAGTTCTCTTCTGTACCGAAAAAAGTCTCCCTGGGTGCTGTGTTGGTCAACTTGGGAATAGATTCAACTGAATTGATTTTCATGAGAGACCTTATTTGATTTGATATTTCTGACTCTTATAGGCGCTCTCTTGGTATTAATTTTGGTGACAAAAACTCCCTAGCAGCTAAAGCTAAGTATTGTTCAGATTTGACTCATGGATATTTATTTCTCTAATTTTTAACCGAAATATCGTTAAGGGAATAGGTGTAAACGGAAGCATTGCTGCTGGTTACAGACAACAATTTATCTCACGCGCGTAAAACTATACTGAATGTTTGTCGATTATGTTTTAACATACTTGCATATACTGAGTTATAAATCAGAAAAATCTTCATAATTGTTAAAATTTCTCATATTTCCCCGAATATTTGTAATGGGTAATTGGTAACGTCAAAATGTCTTTGACAGACTATTATCTTTCCGTACACCCCTACACTCTATCCTTTCTCACTTATGAACGAAACAACTTGTAAGCGGTGATTCCTGTGAGGACTCCTACATTCAACCAAGTAATAGCTAAACCGACAACTTCCCCTGAAAATAACTGTGTGAAGCGGCGCGAAAATATACCTATAATCGAACCAACTGGTAAAGCCACAGCCCAAATTGCTTAATTCAGGAATATCCAAGACTATCCCCAGTGGAGTCATGAAAGAATTACTAACCACCATTGTGCCACTCCAATCACCAAGCTGCCAATACCCCCGGAAATAATTCCAAAGACGATTGTAAAAGATAACAATTCTGTTGATGGTACATACCAGGCTATAGTACCGCCGCCAATGGCGGTAATTAGAGTACCCAACCTAAGACTGTTGATAGTATCCAGCGGAAAGGAAAGATAGTTTGTCTGAGTATATAACTTTAGGGGAATGCGAGGGCAAATCCACCCACAACAGCTTCTAGGATTCCCACATCAGGCCTTTCACCAATTTCAACCGAAAATAAACTTAAGAAAAAACCACTTAAAGTAGTGAAACTCCACAGTAACGTAAAAGTAAAGATATTAAACTTAGTTTTTAATAATGCTAATTGCATCACAATTTTTTTAAATGTAAAGGTTGAACTGCTTTGGTAGAAAACAAATCTAAAAAGCCTTACGCCGCTTTTAAGGAGATTCAGGAGCAATATAACCCCATCAACTTTCCCAATAGAAAAAAGAAAAACCTGCAAAATTGTGATCACCTTTACTGGAGTGAATTCCATCACGCACAATTTGCACCTGTTCTTGAATTCGTTTAATATCCACAGGACTGATAGTAGTTACCTTGGAAATCCTAATACTAACAGGAATTTTAGTCATTGCATATTGTACCGCAAGTTTTTCTATTTCTGCAACGAAAGAGTTCTTATCATCTCGATATACCTGCAAAATCAACTCATCGACTAAACCTTTATTTACCCAGTTTTCCTAATCTTGCAAATAATATTTATAGGCATAATACTGAAAATTAGGAAAAAGAGATATTTTCAAATGGGGTTTAATTGCTTTAACAGCTTGACTGATTCTCACCATAAAATCAGCAATTCCATTTGCCCGCCACCACATCTATTCGGCTGCGAAAGGCTCATAACGTGGATTCTTACCTAAATGTTCCTTTTGGTAAAGTTTAACAGTATATGTATATGTATCATAACTAAATTGTACCGACATACCAAAATAGTCATCAACTTAAATCCCAGCCACATCATAATTTTTGACAACTTATAAGATTAAATTTTGAATAAGTTCCTGCACCTGGGGATGAAGAGGATTTAACTAAACTTGCCGATTAAAAACACCATTATTTTCAACTTCTTACGGCAGAATTTCATTAATGGAATTAATACCTTTTTGCCCAATTGTTAACCATTATGAGTGTAACTTTGCCAATGGAGAATTAGGTAGAGTCATGAACCCATATTCAAACTAAGGAATAATATTTATATCTTTACTTTTTGACGAATTTACCAACTTTGCTAAAGTATCCTTACCACGATGCATAAAATTTATAAAAGGTTGAATTGCATCACCTGTAACAGTTTGGGCAACAGCACTTTTACAAGAAGTGTAACCTCTGTTCTAGACTACTGGATAATTAGTATTAAAATTCAACGATGCTAATTGATCAATAGCACGGTAAATACCCCAAGGGACAAAAAGCATACCACTGGCAACATTAATCAATCAAAGACCGCAAATTTCTGTAGTCAAAGAAATTACTTTCTGAGACGACACAGAAGTAGAAGAAATTGGAAATGCTGTTAAACTAAAGATAAGTCCTAAACACAGAAAAAATAAAAAATAACGACGGAATACCCTCTTCATTTGCAAATTAAACTTACTATTCTCCTACTATATATAACTACAAAATCAAATTATATGTGTCAGGATTATGTAATGATATGAAGACTCTTTAGAAAGAAATAAAAAAAGCACAAAATAGATGTAGTAATCATTCAGACATAAAGCACTATCCTTAATACTTACGTAACGTGCCTATACTTTAGCATCAAATTAAAATCTTTCCACACCTGCAAACTGCTGAATTGACACTTTCGCAGCTTCTCCACAAGTGCGCGGTGTAGGGAATATCTTACCAGGATTAGCCAAACCTCGAGGATTAAAAACTTGCTTTACCCATTGCATAGTTTCTAAATCAGCCTGACTAAACATATCTGGCATATAGCATTTTTTATCCTCACCAATACCATGTTCACCAGAAATGCTACCACCTACTTTCACACAAAGTTTAAGTATTTCTCCTCCCGCTTCTTCAACTTTCTCGAACTCTCCCGCTACAGAATTATTAAATAAAATCAAGGGATGAAGATTTCCATCACCAGCATGAAATACATTCGCAATACGATAACCATATTTTTGACTGATAGCTTCAATTTCCTTTAACACATAAGGTAATTGAGTCCGAGGAATTACACCATCTTGAACATAATAATCAGGGCTGATATGTCCCGCAGCAGCAAAAGCAGCTTTTCTCCCCTTCCATAATTTTAATCTGGTTTCTGGGTCAGTAGCAGAAGTAATATTACGCGCTCCATTTTTCTGACAAATTCCTGCTACCCGCTGTTTATTGACTGCGACTTCTACATCTAAACCATCAATTTCTACTAATAAAATTGCTGCTGCATCACGGGGATAACAATTAGTAGCGACAACATCTTCGACAGCATTAATACTAATATTATCCATCATTTCCATGCCACTAGGAATAATGCCGGCACTAATAATATCAGAAACACTTGCTGCGGCAGCATTAACACTATTAAAGTCTGCCAAAAGTACACAAATTGATTCCGCACTTTTGAGGATTTTCAAAGTTATTTCTGTAGCAATTCCTAAAGTTCCTTCCGAACCGACAAATACACCAGGTAAATCATAACCAGGCATTTCAGGAATTTGTCCACCGACATCAACAATAGAACCATCAGGAAGTACGAGTTTTAAACCCAAAACATGATTAGTAGTCACACCGTATTTTAAACAATGTACTCCCCCGGAATTTTCGGCAATATTTCCACCAATAGAACAGATTATTTGACTAGAAGGGTCAGGTGCAAAGTAAAAACCAGCACCGCTTACAGCTTGTGTTACCCAACTATTAATTACCCCTGGTTGAACAACAGCAAGGTGATTTCGTAAATCAATGCTGAGGATTTGTCGCATTAGAGCAGTGACAATTAACACTGAATTTTCCGATGGTAAAGCGCCACCAGATAAACCCGTACCAGAACCTCGTGCAATGAAAGGAACGGAGTATTGATTACATATTTTTACAACTTCTGCTACCTGTTCTGTAGTTCTGGGTAAAACTGCTACTGGAGGAGTTTGACGATAGCTGGTTAAACCGTCACATTCATAAGTAAGGAGTTCTTCTTTGCGTTTAACTACACCTTTTTCACCAATAACAGCGATAAATTTTTTGATGATGGGTTTCCAGTTGATTTGTTTTTTATCTTGGGTAAGCATAGAGTTTTAATTATTAGTGATTTACTGGTGTGACAAGGTTGTAATTATGTCACTAGAATAATAGTACCAGTTTTAGAAGGAGTAAATTTTAGAGGATGTTTGAAAAGTCCACCAGTTCCGGGAATTCAAAATTCAAAATTCAAAAATCTGATCGTTCAGGCCTGTAGTCTATTTTAAATAGTTGCTCTATTTAGTCCAAAATCAAGATATTAGGTTCATCATTAACAATGAGAATTTTTTGAGTCATACCATTTTGGATTAGAGGTCAATGTTGCCTAGTCGGAACATCCTTAGTAAGGCTGGATTAAATCCTGTAATTTGTCCGTTAATATCAGTAACAAGTAGTCTATCTGCTAGATTGTCAATAATAGCGGTCAGGTCAGCGAATGTTGTTTGCAGTTCTGCGTCTGCCTCTTACCGTCGTAAGCGGGATAGGACTAATAACCTACTACCTCTATCAACCGACTCAAAAAAATGTGTAAGAGCAGATATTAATTAAAGGATCTCTGCGGTCGCGCACGGTTTTAGATGTGCCAATGGTGATCGCAGCCAATATCCGCCCTTTGGCTCTCAACGTTACACAAATCAAAGCATTATGGCAACGAAGAATTAGTAATTGTAGCAATTGATTTCCACTAAAAATGCCCATTGATGTGTCATCCTACTTTTGTCCAATATATACTAGAAACGGTTTAAAAGTGTGATTCTGAAGGTTCGCGGAGCATCTCTGAAAGAGATAGTGAAGAATCATAGTGAAGAATCTCCGAGATACTTCGCTGCATTACGTGACGTATGGCTTACGCCACGCTGCCCTATCAATATGACATAAGTCGAAGTCTCACCGATTTGTAGTATATCAATACTACTTTTACCTAACACCAAAATTAGTGAGTATTCATTGATCACAATTTAAGATAAAAGCAATTTTTCTCACCGAGTATAACTACTTAAAGTTATTTAAAATTTGTCTAAAAGAGAAAGAACATTAGCCAGGACTTATGTCATTATTTTATCGGTGCTCTTGTTGTGATCAACTAATTTTTCTAAACTTGAGTATTTTTCTAGTTTTTCCCCCTTTGTTTCTTAGTGACAAAACGCCCCTTCTTCCTCAGCAACAACCTTTAATACTTACTAATGAATGGCATTAAGTGTTAAGTGTTTCTAATTATTACCTTTTTTATACTGCTTGGCTAGTATTATTAACGTGTGATATGATAGGTTATACGCTTGAGTTAAAAGAGTATAAAAATTTATCCCCCCCATCTCATGACAAAGGGGGTGAAAAGGTTAAGCAGTGAAATACTTCGCTACAGGGTGATAAGTAATAATCGCAGTCGTAGACTGTTCAGGATATAACTGTTCACTTTCATCCATGAACATCTTCATCCTGTCAGTTCCCAACAACTCCAACTGCTTAAACTGATCCTGAATATTCGGACAAGCAGGATAGCCAAAACTATACCGAGAACCTTGATAACGCTGTGCCAAGATATCCCGAATATTGTCCGGTTCAGCATCACCAAAACCCAATTCCCGGCGAATTCTGGCGTGAGTCCATTCCGCCAAAGCCTCCGTCACCTGCACCGCCACACCGTGGAAATACAGGTAATCAGTGTATTGATTATCAGCAAATAACTTTTGTGCAAACTCTGTCGCTACTTCCCCCACAGTCACCGCTTGCATTGGGAAAACATCAATTATTCCCGACTCCTTCGGTGCAAAGAAATCTGCAATACAATATCTTCTCCCAGAACGTTGACGGGGAAACTCAAAACTAGCAATTTGTTGTGATTGATTTTCTACATCATATATATGTAGAGAATTTCCCTCAGACTGACAAGGGAAATAGCCATAAATCACCTGAGGATGTAACAAATTTTCTTCAATAATTCGCTGTTTCCAACCTTCTAAAATTGGATAAACCTTCTCAGCTAAAAACGCCTGATATTCCTCTTTAGATTGTTCCTTCAGCTTGCGGAATTGCCACTGTCCAGCCACCAAAGCTTGCCAATCCAAGTACCAGAGTAATTCTTCTAAAGAAATATCATCAGGTTGTAAAAATTGCGTTCCCCAAAAAGGTGGTTGAGGACGCTCAATATCTATTGCTACAGCCTCAGAACGATGGGTATGTATTTCCTTCGGTTCAGCAGCTACTTGATATTTAACACTATTCTCTACTATTTCTTGATGCCTATGGGTTGATTCTTGAGATCCTGCTAATTCATCCAGAAATCCTTTTAAATCATCCCAATTACCTGCATTTTTGGCTGGCATTAATTTATCCATAAAATGCAAATCAGAAAAAGCATCTTTGCCATAAACAACTTTACCTTTATAAGTTCCTTGACAATCTTGATTTACAAATTTAGGAGTTAAAGCCGCACCACCTAAGATTACAGGAACAGTAATTCCTTGTTCATTGAAGACCTGCAAGTTTTCTTTCATGAAAGCGGTAGATTTCACCAGTAAACCACTCATGGCAATACAATCAGGTTTATGCTGTTCATAAGCTTGAATGATATTTTCTACTGATTGCTTAATTCCCAAATTAATCACCTTGTAACCATTATTTGACAAGATAATGTCCACCAGGTTTTTACCAATGTCGTGAACATCCCCTTTTACTGTCGCAATGACAAAAGTTCCCTTAGCATTATTACCAGATTCTGATCTTTCCATGAACGGTTCAAGATAAGCAACCGCAGTTTTCATGGTTTCCGCCGATTGTAAAACAAAAGGTAATTGCATTTGTCCAGAACCGAACAATTCACCAACTACTTTCATCCCATCTAACAGGAAAGTATTGATGATTTCTAAGGGAGGATATTGTTCTAAAGCTTTTGTCAATTGTGCTTCTAAACCAATCCGTTCACCGTCGATAATATGAAGTTTTAAACGTTCTTCGATTGGTAAACTCTCATCAAAGCTAGTCCTAGGTTTAGTTTTGACTCCTGCAAAAATGCTTGTTAGTTCTCCCAAAGGATCATAAATGCATACATCACCATCAAATTTCCGTTCATCGTAGATTAACTGACGGCAAACTTCTTGATGCTGAGATTCAATTTTAGCCAGTGGTAAAATTTTGCTGGCGCTAACAATTGCTGCATCCATTCCCGCAGTCATCGCTTCATGTAAAAACATTGAGTTCAAGACAATACGCGATGCTGGGTTTAAACCAAAAGATATATTAGAAACACCCAAGATTATATGACATCCAGGCAATTCCCGACGAATACGGCGAATTGACTCGATTGTGGCTTTACCATTTTTCCGATCTTCTTCAATCCCTGTAGAAATCGGTAAAGCCAGAGTATCAAAAAATATTTCTGTGGGACCAATACCATACTCTACGGCTTGGCGATAAGCACGTTGAGCGATCACAAATTTTTTGTCTGCTGTTCGCGCCATGCCATCTTCATCAATTGTACCAATAATAACACCAGCGCCGTATTTTTTGGCTAATTCCAGCACCTTCAGAAAGCGCGGTTCACCGTCTTCATAGTTGGTAGAATTGAGTAAACATTTACCACCAGCAACTTTTAACCCCGCTTCCATTTTTTCCCATTCGGTGGAGTCGAGCATTAATGGTAAAGTCACATTATTGACAACGCGGGAAACTAACTCGTGCATATCACGCACGCCATCACGCCCTACATAATCAACGTTAATATCTAAAATGTGTGAGCCTTCTTTAACTTGCGATCGCGCCATGGACACCAAACCATCCCAATCTTCCGCGTTGAGTAAATCACGGCATTTTTTAGAACCACTGGCGTTAAGACGTTCACCGACTATCAAGAAAGAATTATCTTGCTGGTAGGGTTGAGTAGTATAAATTGAAGCTGCTGCTGGTTCTAAACTCGGTTGTCTAACTTTCGGTTTTAAATCTTGAGCAATTTCTGCTAATTGTTGAATATGTTCAGGTCTTGTCCCACAGCAACCCCCAATCACTTGGACACCTAAATCTTCAATAAAGTTCATTAAGGCCATCCGTAATTCTACAGGTGTAAGCTTGTAATGTGCTTGACCACCAACATTTTCTGGTAAACCTGCATTGGGAATACAAGAAACTACGAAGGGTGAATGTTCTGATAAATACTTGATATGTGGTTTCATCAAATCGGGACCAGTAGCACAGTTTAAACCGAGAATATCAATGGGATAAGGTTCTAAAATCGTCAGAACAGCAGCAATTTCTGTACCTACCAGCATTGTACCCATGCTTTCCATAGTCACGGAAACCATTAAGGGTCTTCTTTCACCTTTTTTGCTAAAAACTTCCTCAATAGCATTCAACGCCGCTTTAATTTGCAGCACATCTTGGCAAGTTTCCACCAAGAATAAATCAACACCACCATCAAACAAAGCTTCTGCTTGTTCGGCGAAAGAGGCTTTCATGGTGTCAAAGTCAATATGTCCCAAGGTAGGGAGTTTGGTAGTCGGTCCAATAGAACCAGCAACAAAGCGGGGTTTTTCAGTGGTAGAAAATTCAGAGGTGATACTTTTAGCTAATTCTGCTGCTTTCTTACTGAGATAATAAGCTTGGTCTGCTAAGTCGTATTCTGCCAGAACTATGGACATAGCACCAAATGTGTCAGTTTCAATAACATCAGCACCAGCGGTGAGAAAGTCACGGTGAACTTGGGCTACAGCTTCCGGTTTACTATGAACCAAATATTCGTTACAACCTTCATACTGTGCGCCGCCAAAATCTTCTGCTGTCAGGTTTTGGGTTTGCAGGTTAGTTCCCATCGCACCGTCAAAAACGATAACGGGACGTTCTGGACTATGTAGCCGTTCTAGGAAGGGATGTGTCATATTTATTGTCTGAGAAATAATTTAGTTAATCTGGTAATAATAGACGTATATTTATTATTTTCCAAAATCTTGATACTGGACGTAAAATTGACAGAAATAAAATATTTTAATGCTTAAAAGTGCCTTTCAACAAAGCCCCGTTACAATGGGTTTTTGCTGGTAATTTTATTTTGTATCTACCACAACCTGAATATTAAGAATGTTAAAATAAATCTACAGACAGAGCGAGAGGTAAAAAAATACTTATACTTTACTAGTATAGAATCATACCTTTTCCTGACAGTCAAAGTATTACTTTTCATGCCAGCAATTTTATCTATATTTAGATATATGAGATTTAGAGATTGGGCATCTAGAGTCACGCTCATTTTTTTCATGTTTGCTACTCTGATTTTGGTAGTATTTATGAGTGGGTCAAGACAGATACAAAGTCATAGCAATGCTTCCACTTCAGAAGCTACTGTTGGGAGTCAATATCCACAAGCACAATTTCCGTCAGTAATAACTACAGAGGAAAAAAAGCGAACTTTATCTAAAGCACCTGTTAATAATCAAAATCAAATTAATAAGATTAATACCCAATACGCCACTACTGCCGCTTTTTCCCAATATAAACCCAATTTAGCTAGGGCTGAAGTAGACCCTAGCAATTATGGAGAACGATATACCAAAGATGCTAATGGTGTACCACTAAATAATCAACCTCTGGTCGTACTCCATGAAACTAGTAATTCTGCTTCTAGTGCAGTTAACTTTTTTCAGACACCACACGATGATGAAGATGTGCAAGCAAGTTATCATGCGTTAATTACACTCGATGGGACAGTCATTTACTTAGTACCACCAGAGAAACGCGCATTTGGTGCAGGTAATTCTGTTTTTAAGGGTGTTAATGGTATGGAAACTGTACAGACTAATCCCCAGTTACCACCATCTGTGAATAATTTTGCTTATAATGTTTCCTTAGAAACTCCTCGTGATGCTTGGGGGAAAACTAATATCGAGCAACACAGTGGTTATACTGAGGTTCAATATGATTCTTTGGCTTGGTTAATTGCTCAGAGTCAAGTTTTAGATGATAGAATTACAACCCATCGCGCTGTAGATATTACTAATGGGAAAGTTGATCCCTTAAGTTTTGATTTTGATAAGTTTTTTAATAAATTGCATTCTTTTCGGGAGTTGAAAACTTTTAATAATGCGAAAGAGAGTTAGTAATTTATTTAAATTCTTTTTGTTCTTGAAGTTCTTTGACTAGAATATGTACTTTTGTTCATTGATTCGTACATCCATCTTCATTAGGATGCGTTTCTTCTAATTTAATTACATGATTAATTGCTGTGTATTGATGGTTCTTGAGTTTTTCATATAGCAATTTATCACTTTTGTCATAATTATCTCCTTGTTTGAGGATACCAGCTTTCTTTTATTTCTGTTTCTAGTTTTGGACGTAGTTCCTTGTAACTTCACTCAAGCATACAGAAATCATAAACAAATAGCTCTAGCTATGATAAAACTAGAGCTTGATCAATGTGTAGAAATCCTAAATCCTACTTACTAAAACTATAAATCTGCTGTGTCTGCAAGTGGTGGCTCAAAGAAGAAGGTAGTACATCAGAATTAAATGCCTGCCGATCTAACTGTACTTGCAAATTAGTCAGAGGATCACTACCAGAAGAAATTAAGAAATCCAACTTCTGGACATAGGGTAAATTTAGTAATTGATCCAAAATCTGACAAATTGCTTGCAAGTAAGGATGACCCTTCTGTTCATACCAATTAGCGTCAGCAACTTTTGGCTGGTCAAATCCCAAATGAACAGTTAAGGCTGGCTTATCAAATAAGGCAACTCGTAACGGACGTGCTTCTTCTTGTAAAAGTAAATGATTCGTTTTTGCTAAATGCCGAAGTTTCTCTAAACGTTCATAGCGTTGCGTCACTGAATCTGGTTCATCTTCCCAGTGTAATGCTACTGTCACCAGATAAGTTTGTAACAACATATGTCCCAACTTTTTGGCTTTTGTAGCTAGGTAAGAAGAGTTATAATCATTGGCTTCAATTAACAAAGGCACTCGATCTACAACTTCCAAACCATAGCCCTTGACACCAGCAATTTTACGAGGATTATTGGTAATCAGACGAATTTTTTTAATACCCAAATCCATGAGTATTTGCGCCCCCATTCCATAATCGCGCAAATCAGCAGGAAAACCTAAACGCTCATTAGCTTCCACCGTATCAAGTCCCATATCCTGCAACGAGTAGGCTTTGAGTTTATTAATCAAGCCTATACCCCGTCCTTCTTGACGCAGGTAAACAACCACACCTTGACCAGCATTTTCAATCATTTTCAATGCGGAATTTAACTGCATTCTACAGTCACAGCGCAAAGAACCTAAAGCATCACCCGTCAAACATTCGGAGTGCATCCGCACCATCACAGGCTCATCTTGGAAATTTGCTGGGTCGCCCTTGATGATCGCTACATGGTCAGTATTATCTAAAGTGTGGCGGTATCCGTAAATATCAAATTGTCCAAATTGACTGGGTAGCTTGGTAACGATTTCTCGATACACCAGGCGATCGTTTTGGAGACGATAGCTGATAAGATCGGCAATGCTAATAATTTTAAGTTTATGCGTTTTAGCATATTCGATTAACTGCTGTAATCTTGCCATTGAACCATCAGGATTTTGAATTTCACAAATTACCCCAGCGGGGTATAATCCTGCTAGTCTTGCTAAATCAACTGCTGCTTCTGTGTGTCCTGCCCGTTTGAGTACACCTCCAGCTTTAGCCCGAATCGGGAAAATATGCCCAGGACGTCGTAAATCCAGCGGCTGTGTGGCAGGGTTGAGGGTAACTTGAATAGTACGGGCGCGGTCTTCTGCGGAAATGCCAGTGCTAACGCCCAAGTGAGGACCAGCGTCAATGCTGACAGTAAAAGCAGTCTGGTTAGTATCTGTGATGTTACTGACCATTAATGGTAAGTCTAGTTCATCCAGGCGATCGCCCGTCATGGCTAGACAAATTAGCCCTCTGGCTTCTACCGCCATGAAATTTATCATGTCGGGGGTGGCAAATTGGGCAGGACAAATTAAATCCCCTTCATTTTCTCGATTTTCGTCATCTACCACCACAATCACACGACCCGCTTTGAGGTCGGCTAAAGCGGCATCAATAGAATCAAATTCAAAGGCTTGGCTAGTCTTAGGCTGTGACACAGAAAATTTCCAGCTACCAACGTAAATTTTTTTAACAATTTCTTATTGTAAATTGTAGCTTGTTTATCTAAACCAGATACTATCTGAAAGTAAGTAATATATCTTTTGCTTGACAAACAATTAGCTCATACATACTATTAAGGGTATAAAATCTAATATATATAGAGTGTAAGGCTATGGATTAGACCTCGTTACAGAATTAATTTCTTGTTACTCCGTTCCCACTAAAAGAATAAGGTCATAGTAATGGGGTAGAGGGATAATGCTTCTGCGTAAGGTGGAATCCCACACCCCTGATTTCATACTGGCAAGGTAGTAAACTAAGGGTTTGGCCTTGTTTTAGCCAAAACTTAGAGTTACATAATGTTTGAATTTAGTGATCCCAAAGAACACCAAAAATATCTAAAATCTAAAACCCTCTACCATACCACATAAATAATTTTGCAAGAGGTCTATTGTTTATTTTCCAAGACTCCTACGTTGTTACGCTGCTACTAGTTCCTTTCCAATTATAGGTTCAGTCGCCATAAAATCTAACATATACTTACTAGCTTATTTTCGGAAATATGTCACTCGGTATACTTCTGACTGCCTATTTTTCCTAACTCCTTCAAAAATGGGCAAACTGGGAGATTGAACATTGACTATTATCGAATGCCTATTCCCTTGCCAGTATGAAATTAGTGGTGTGGGATTCCACCTTACGCAGAAGCATTATCCCTCTACCCCATTACTATGACCTTATTCTTTTAGTGGGAACGGAGTAGTTTGATCAGAAAAGCTAAAAGTTCTCTAAATTCTTAAATTTCGATTAATAGTTCTACTTCTTGTTTACCTTGCAACGTCCCTGCTGCAGGTTCTTGACAGCGCTCTTCAATACTCCCAAATAGTTTTTCCAACTCGACTATAGTTGTCTGAGGTTAGGAATTAACTGGTGGTTCCCCGTACTCGTCAGTCCAAGATTTGAGATATTGCAAAAGTAACCGTGTCTGTCCTCGTAGTCCTGAGTAAAGTTGGATTAATTTGACTATATTTAGTATCAAATGTATCTTCTTTGAAGAAAGTATATGCTTGTAGAAATAATTCCTAACCATCAGAATCTAATCTTTTAGAGATGATTTATAAAGTAAATGTTGAGGAGAGAAGAGGAAGTAGCATAATTA
>ERZ1034427.63-NODE-63-length-22898-cov-2.736506_pt1 | contig 22898 bp, 14 predicted proteins | sample MGYA00520607_ERZ1034427 | MGnify/ENA primary metagenome ERZ1034427 (study PRJEB33736, sample SAMEA104288489) | Azolla caroliniana | place: Brazil | collected 1987 | study: EMG produced TPA metagenomics assembly of the PRJEB19522 data set (Is there foul play in the... | reverse complement strand
GGTCGCACCGCGTCGAACGCGGCGGCCTGGGCCTCGTGCTCGATGTCCCAGATCCGGCGATGCTCGTCGCCCGGCTCGCCGAAGACATAGGTGCGGGTGATGTCGGCGTTGTAGCCTTCGATCTGGCAGCCGGTGTCGATCAGCACCAGGTCGCCCTCTCCTAGCGTTTGGTCGCCGGGCAGGCCGTGCGGATAGGCCGTGGCCAGGCCGAACTGCACCGCGCAGAAGGTCGAGCCCGCATCGGCGCCCGCCGCGCGATGAGCCGTGTCGATGAAGCGCTTAACAGCGCTGGCCGTTACGCCCGCCGCCAGGACCGCGCCGGCGCGGCGATGAACGTCCAGGGTTATGGCCTTGGCGTAGCGCATCAGCGCGAGTTCGGCCTCGGACTTCACGCCCCGGCAGCCGTCGATCACCGGCGTGGCGTCGATCGCCTTCAGGGAGGGCGCGGCCCTATTCAGGCCGCTGAACAGCAGGAACGGCGCGGCCGGGTCCAGAGCCAGCACATCGGTCCCGGTCTCGGACAAGGCGCCGGCGACCAGGGCTGCGGGATCCTCGTGCTCCTGCCACAGGCGGATGTCGGCCTCGATCTTCAGGTCGGCCCGCAGCGAGCCCAGCTCGAAGCCTGGGCAGATCATGATCGGCTCGCCGACCCGCGGCAGCAGCAAGGCCACCAGACGCTCGGTCGCGCCCCACGGCACGCCGGTGAAATAGCGCAGGCTGGCGCCGGCCCCGACCAGCAGGGCCTGGGCGCCGAGGGCGGCGGTCAGGCGTCGCGCCTTCTCCAGCCGCGCCTCGTATTCGGCGGCCGCGATGGCGGGCGGACGCCCCGGCCGACGCGAAAGGCCCGCCAGTTGCGCATCCATGGTCGAACCGCCGACACCCAAGGTCATGCCTTGCTCCTCGTGTTCCGTCCGCGTTCGAACCGGGCCAGGTCGAACGCCGCCAGATCGACCTCCGGCGCGCCGCCGCCCATCAGGGCCGCGACCAGCTCGCCGGTCGTCGCCGCCAGGGTCAGGCCCAGATGCTGGTGTCCGAACGCGTAGTAAAGGTTGCCGACCCGCCGGCTGACGCCGATGGCCGGAAGATAGTCTGGCAAGGTGGGCCTGGCGCCCATCCATTCAGCGACCGGACCTTCCAGACGCACGTCCAACTCGGTCAGGTGACGCCGAAGGCGAGCCCACTTGCGCGGATCGGGAGGCGCGGTCTCGCGACCGAATTCGACGAAGCTCGCGGCCCGCAAGCGGTCGCCGAACCGGGTCAGGATCATCGAGCGATCCTCGAACACCACCGGCGGCAGGTCGTCCCAGTGGCGTGCCCCGCCCTCCAGGTGATAGCCGCGCTCGGAGATGATCGGCGCCGCGTGGCCCAAGTCCCGCATCAAGGCGCCGGAGCCGACCCCGCCGGTGATCAGCACTCGCTCGGGGGCCAGCCGCTTGCCGTCGCTCAGCTCCGCGACCACGCGGCCGCCGGAATTCGAGAGTCGCCTGACCTGGCCGGCCAGGCGTTGGCCGCCGGCGGCCTCGAAGGCCTCGTCCAGCAGGCGCAGCATCAGGGTCGGATCGCTGATCTGGCCGGTGTTCTGGAAGGCGACGCCGCCCGCGATGGCGGGCCGGATCAGTTGTTCCAGCCGCGCCTTCGTCGGTTCGGCCAACGGCGTCAGCCGGGCCTGGCCGATGTCGGCGGCCTCCCAGGCCGCGCGTCCGGCGCGGGCGCTGGCCGGGCTCTCCCAGATCACGACATGGCCGCGCTCGATCAGCAGGTCGGAGCGCCCCAGGCCCTCGGCCAGACGCCGCCAGGCCGGCAGGGCGTCCTTTAGCAGTCCGCCCAACGCCCGCTGGCCTTGCGCGGCGCGCTCAACAGTCGAGGCCGCCACGAAGCGGGCCGCCCACGGCCCCCAGGCGCCGATGTCGGAAAGCCGGAAATCCAGCGCTCCGCCCAGGCCGAACAACCTGCGAAAGGCCGAGGCCAGGGCGGCCGGCGAGGCCAGGGGCGCGACCTGCTCGGTGGCGATGTGGCCGGCGTTTCCATACGAGGCCGGACGCGGCGTTCCTTGCGGGTCCAGCAGGGTCACGGACTCTCCGGCGCGCCGCAGCGCCAGGGCGCAGGCCTTGCCGACCACACCGCCCCCGACCACCAAGGTCCCCAGCAACTTCTCCACCCAGGCTTTACCTCTGTCGCTCCATTTCGTATACAGTATCCGAAGCAGCCGGAGGTGCAAGCCGTATGAGTTCCATGAATTGGTCGGGTGTGTTCCCGGCCGCCACGACCCAGTTCAACCCTGATCTGTCCATCGATTTCGACGCCAGCCAACAGGTGCTGGACGCTTTGATCCGGGATGGCGTGCACGGTCTCGTGGTGCTGGGCACCTGCGGCGAGAACAACTCCCTGGAGGCTGACGAAAAGCGCGAAATGCTGAAGGCCGCCGTCGAGGTGGTCGCTGGCCGCGTGCCGATCATCGTCGGCGTCTCCGAGTTGACCACGACCCGCGCCGCGGCCTTCGCCAAGGACGCCGAGGCCCTGGGCGCCAATGCCCTGATGGCCCTTCCGGCCATGGTTTACGTACCGACCGAAGCAGAGCTGGAAGCCCACTTCCGGACAATCGCCCAGGCCTCGAGCCTGCCGATCATGCTGTACAACAACCCGCCAGCCTATCGCGCCGCCATCACCATCGACGTGCTGGCCCGCCTGGCCGATGAGCCGACCATCGTGGCGGTCAAGGAAAGCGCGCCCGACACGCGTCGCTTCACCGACCTGGCCCGCCGTTTCGGCGAACGATTCATCCTGATGGCCGGCCTCGACGACGTCGCCCTGGAAGGCCTGCTGCTGGGCGCCCGAGGCTGGATTTCGGGCCTGACCAGCGCTTTCCCGCAGGAATCCGTGGCCCTGGTCGCCGCTTTCGATCGCGGAGACTTCGAAGAGGCGCGCCGCATCTATCGCTGGTTCATGCCGCTTCTGCATCTGGACGCCGAGCACGACCTGGTCCAGTCAATCAAGCTGGCCGAGACGATCATGGGTCGCGGGACCGAGTATGTCCGCATGCCGCGCATGCCCCTGGCCGGCGCGCGCCGCGCCCAGGTCGTCGCCATGGTCGAGGAAGCCGCCGCCACACGGCCGGTGCTCGCCTCGACGGCCGCCGCGTAGCGTCCAAAGAGGAAGTCCATGCGTCACACATTCTTCTGCGTCGACGGCCACACGGCCGGCAATCCGGTGCGTCTGGTGGCCGGCGGCGCGCCGCTCCTGCGCGGCGACACGATGAGCGCTCGACGCCAGGACTTCCTCGCTCGCTTCGACTGGATCCGCACCGGCCTGATGTTCGAACCTCGCGGCCACGACATGATGTCTGGCGGGTTTCTCTATCCCCCGACTCAGTCCGACTGCGACGCGGGCATCCTGTTCATCGAGACCAGCGGCTGCCTGCCGATGTGCGGTCACGGCACGATCGGCATCGTCACCTTCGCCCTCGAGAACGGCCTAGTCACCCCGCGCGAGCCGGGCAAGCTGCGGCTGGAAGTGCCAGCCGGCGTCATCGACATCGCCTACCAGACCTCGGGCGACCGGGTCACGGCCGTGAAGATTCGCAACGTCCCGGCCTATCTGGCCAAGGAAGGGATCAAGATCGAAGTGCCGGGCTTTGGCCCGCTGACCGTCGACGTCTCGTACGGCGGCAACTTCTACGCCATCGTCGAGCCGCAGGGCCCCTATGTCGGCATCGACGCCTTGGGCGCGGCCGAGATCCTGCGCCTCAGCCCGATCGTCCGGACGCTGGTGCGCGAGGCCTACGAGCCGGTCCATCCGCTGGACCCGACCATTCGCGGGGTCAGCCACGTGCTGTGGGCCGACGCCCCGCGCGCCCCCGACGCCGACGGCCGCAACGCGGTGTTCTATGGCGACCGCGCGATCGACCGGAGCCCTTGTGGTACTGGCACCTCGGCCCGCCTCGCCCATCTGGCCGCCAAGGGCAAGCTCAAGGTCGGCGACGCCTTCGTCCACGAAAGCATTATCGGCAGCCGCTTCATCGGGCGTGTCGAGGCCGAAACCGAACTGGCTGGCCAGAAGGCGATCATCCCCTCGATCGAGGGATCGGCGATCGCCACAGGCCACAATATTCTCTGGATCGACCGCGCGGACGCGTTCTGGGCCGGCTTTCAAGTCATCTAGACTCGCGTAGCCCGGTGGGCGACGGTATACGATAATGCGCTGTGAACCTCAGACGGCGCTCGCCGCCCGCCAAAGAGATTTATCGCGCGCCTATGAGCATCGTCGTCCGCCCGCTATCCGACCAGACCTACGAGATCGTCCGCCGCCGGATCCTGGTCGGGGCGATGCAGCCGGGAACCGCCGTACGGCAGGACGTCATCGCCGCCGAGTTGGGCGTCAGTAAAATCCCGTTGCGCGAGGCCCTGGGCCGACTGGAGCAGGACGGCCTACTAAAATCCTTCCCCAATCGCGGCTATGTCGTGCGCGACCTCTCGACCGACGAGGCCAGCGAGGTCTTCGCCCTACGCCTGAAGCTGGAGCCCGGCGCGGTCGCCGACGCCTGTGTCCGGGCCACGCCCGAGGATCACGCCGCCGCCGAGGAAGCCTTGGCCGCCCTCGAGGCCGAGCTGGCCAAGCCCGACGGCGACCATGTCAGCTTCAACCGCGCCTTCCACCTGGCGATGATCCGCCCAGGCGGCCACATCACCTTCCAGCTGATGGAGCGCCTGCAGATCCTGGCCGAGCGCTATGTGCGGGTGCATCTGGAGCCCAACGGCCGCGACGAGCGCGCCAGCCGTGAGCATCGCGAGATCCTGGACGCCTGGATCCGCGGTGACGCCACAACCGTCGAAGCTCTGACAGCCAACCACATCCGCGGCACCCTGACGGACCTCAAGCAGCAGCTGGCGAGCTAAAGGGGGCTAGCGCCCCCTCGCCTTCAACAGAAGCGCGCCCCGCGGCGGCACCACAAAGCTGGTCCGCGAGCTCGCCAGATCCGCGCCCGCCCAGACGTCGCGCATGCCTTCCAGCCCCGTGAAGCCAGCATCCGCCGCCGAGACGGAGATCGTCGCCGGCGCGTCGCCACGATTGAACAGAGCCAGAGCGACCGAACCGTCGGCCAGAGGCTTCTTCCAGACCTCGGTCGTCCCCTCGCGGCGCGCAGCCTGGCCCTGGACGCCCATGGCGTCCTGATCGACGGCGATGACCTCACGGTTGGTCAGCAGCTTCAGCACCTCGGGGCTGGTCTGGCGCAGGTCGTGGCCCATCATCAGTGGCGCGGCCGACATGGCCCATAGGGTCATGTGGGTGACATAGGCGTCGTGGCTCATGCCGCCGTTGCCGATCTCCAGCATGTCCGGGTCGTTCCAGCCGCCGGGGCCGGCGTGCTCGGGCTTGCCGTTTTTGTCGAAACCGATCCTGGCCATGGTGGGATAGTCGTCGGTGATGTCGCCGGTCGTGCGCCACAGGTGGCCGCCGACGTTTCGCCCCCAGGCGCCGACGTCGAAGCGGCCGTACTCGCACAGCGAATAGACGATCGCCCGACCCGTCGCCCGCAGCGCCGCGCCCATCTCGTAATAGGTTCGCTGGACCTTGTCGGCGTCGTCATAGAACCACTCGCCCGAGCACAGGTCGTACTTCAGATAGTCGACGCCCCAGGCGGCGAAGGTCCGGGCGTCCTGCTGGACATGACCGTAGCTGCCCTCGTAGCCGGCGCAGGTCTTCGGGCCCGGCGCGCTGTAGATGCCCAGCTTCAGGCCGCGCGCGTGGACGTAGTCGGCCAGGGCCTTCATGTCCGGGAACTTGGCGTTGGGGCGCAGCGCCCCATCCGGTCCGCGCGTCCCCTGCCAGCCGTCGTCGATATTGACGTGTATGTAGCCGGCGTCGCGCAGGCCGGTGGCGACCAGGGCGTCGGCCATGGCGCGAACGGTCTTGTCGTCGATGTTCTCGGCGAACTTGTTCCAGCTGCTCCAGCCCATCGGCGGCGTGCGCGCCAGGCCGTCGGGGGTCAGACTCCCGAGCGGCGGCAGGGTCGTGGGCTTGAAGGTCCTGGCCTTGGCCTCCCTGGCCTTCCCGCGCCGGCCGGTCTGCTCGGCGTGGGCGTACCAGAAGTCGCCGACCAGCTTCAGCGCCTGGCCCTCCAGCGCCGCGGTCCACTGACGGGTGGGGTGGGCCTTGTCGTTCAGATTGCGCAGCTCGAACGTCGCCTTGCCATCCTTGACGACTAGGTTTTGCATCTCCATCGCACCGTACCACGTCGACGTCACAACACCCTTGGGCTTGCCGCCCTGACTGGTGATCTGGAGCATGGTGACGCCCGGAAAGGACGGAGCCTTGTCGAACAGCCAGACGCCATCAAGCGGGGTCGCGGCTCGCGCGGGCGCGGCGGCCAGGGTCAAGGCGGCCGCGAGGGAAAGCGTCGTCAGGGCGCGGAGCATGGCGGTCTTTCTTCCAGGATCAGGATTGGGGATCAGGGCTTGAAGTCGCAGGGCGGCGCGATGGCGGCGGGGGCGCGGGACGGCTGAGCCTTCGGGGCCAGCACCTCCCATTCCTGCACCGCGACCCCGGCCCCCGAGGTCTCGAGCACGGCGCGGACGCAGCGGGCGGTGACCGGCGCGAAGCTGGCGGACTGGAAGCCGTCGACGCCCGTCCCGAAGCCCTTGGGCGCGCGCACCGGCTTCCAGCCGTCCGCCCAGTATTCCATCCGCCAGGCCTTGGGCGGGGCGATCCTCGCCGACGCGTCGGCCCAGAACCGCATGCGCGCGCCGTTCAGGGTCACGGGCGTGTCGAAGCGGTACTCCAGCCACTGGCTGGCCGGTCCCGGCTCGGCGCCCCACAGGTCGGGCGGCAGCGGTGTCGGCCGGACGATCCCGTCGTTCAGCGCCTTGATCCAGTAGCGCGCCGGGATCGGGACGTTCGAGGCTGTCGCGTTTGCCCGGCCGGCGATGTTGCGGCTGGGCGCGGAGGGCGGGACCGGTCGCCGGGTCGGGGTCACGGGCAGGATGGCGGGCGGGCTGACGCGATCGTCGAAGGCCATCCGGTCGATCGCCACGCTGCGCCGGAAGTGACCGCCTCCCGCCGCGTCGGCGGTGTGATACGCCAACCACCACTGGCCCTTGAAGTCGACCGCGCCCGCGTGGGAGGTGGTCGAGGACACCGGCTTGAGGATCACCCCGCGATAGGTCCATGGCCCTAGCGGCGAGCTGGCCGTCCCGTAGGCAATGCAAGCGTGGTAGAGCGCCGGCGTGCAGTCGGGTCCGACCTTGTTGCCGGCATAGAGCAGGTAGTAGACGCCCCGGCGCTTCATCAGCCACGGGGCCTCGAAGAAGCCGTCCAGGCCGGTGACCGTCAGCTCCCCCCCCTTGGGCGTGACCATGTCGGCGGCCAGTTCCATCGCGCGCAGCCGCCCGAAGGTGCCCCAGTAGATGTAGACCCGGCCGTCGTCGTCGATCAGCACGGTCGGGTCGATGTTCTGGATCGTGTTGGGCTCCGGAACGGTCTGCGAGAGGATCGGCCCCGCCGGATGGGCGTCGGTCCACGGCCCCGTCGGCGCATCGGCGACGGCCACGCCGATGGCGAAGCGGTCCTTGGACGTGTCGGCCTTCTGCAGCACCGGCGCGTACAGCCAGAACCGGCCGTCGCGGCCCTGGACGATCTGGCCGGCATAGGCGCGGCCGGGCTCGGCCCAGGCGAACACCGCCTCGGGCCGGGCGATGGCGGGATAGTGGGTCCAATCGCCGGACGCCGGGTCCTGGGTCGCCAGGAGCTGCCACTCGTTCATGATGAAGTCGTCGACGTCCGGCGCGGCCTCGTCGCGGCCGGCCAGGATCCACAGCCTGTCGCCCGCCACCAGCGGCGCGGGGTCGGTGGAGTAGTAGCGGCCGTCGGCCAGGATCGGGTTGCCCGGCGCGTGGATCGCGACGGGCGGTGCCTCACTCCACATCGGGATAGGGGCCCTTGCCGCCGTCGGCGATCAGTTGGTCAACGCGGGCGTCAATGACCGGCAGCGGCACCGAGCCCAGTTCCAGCATCGCGTCGTGGAAGGCCCGGATATTGAACTTGGGGCCCAGCGCCTTCTCGGCTCGCTGACGCGCGTTCACGAAGGTCAGCATGCCCATGTAGTAGGACAGCGCCTGACCCGGCCAGGCGATGTAGCGATCGACCTCGGTCTGGATCTCGTGGTCGGCCATGGCCGTATTGTCGTGCAGGTACTTCTGGGCCTGCTCGCGGGTCCACCCCTGAGTGTGGATGCCGGTGTCGACCACTAGGCGCGCGGCCCGCCACATCTGGTAGCTGAGCATGCCGAACCGGTCGTAGGGCGTGTCGTACAGGCCCATGTCCTCGCCCAGCGCCTCGCTGTACAGCGCCCAGCCCTCGCCATAGGCCGACAGGTAGGTGTCGCGACGATAGGCCGGCAGGCCCCTGTTCTCGGCCGCCAGCGGCATCTGGAACGCGTGGCCCGGCGCGCTCTCGTGCAGGGTCAGGGCCATCTGCGAGTACAGCGGCCGGGACGGCAGGTTGTAGGTGTTGACCAGATAGATCCCCGGCCCGCCGCGCCCGCCGGTGTAGAACGGCGCGATCTCGTCCGGCACGGGCTTGATGGCGAAGCGGCTGCGCGGCAGGCGGCCGAACCATTGCGAGGCCACGCCGTCGAAGCGCTTGGCGTTCCAGGCCGCGCGGTCCAGCAGGTCCTGCGGGGTCTTGGCGTAGAAGCGCGGATCGGTCCGCAGATAGGTCAGGAACGCGGGAAGATCGCCGTCGAACTTGACCTCCTTCATCACCTCCAGCATCCGCGCGCGGATCTTGGCCACTTCGGAAAGGCCGATCTGGTGGATCTGCTCGGGGGTCAGGTCGGTGGTGGTGAACTCGGCGACCTTGGAGCGGTAGTAGGCCTGGCCGTCGGGCAGGTCATAGGCGGCCAGGGCCGTGCGGGCGCCGGGGATGTACTCGTCGCGCAGGAAAGTCCGCAGGCGGGCGTGGGCCGGAACGACCGCCGCCGTGATCGCCTCGGCGGCCTCGCGGCGCAGGATCTCTTGCGTCGCGGCCGGGATCACGGCCGGCATGGCCTTCTTGAACGGCGCGTAGAATGGCGAGTCCTGCGGCGTCGCGGCGTCGGCCACGAGGCCCACGCCGGCGTCGCGGCCCTGCAGGGTGATCCGGGGCGGGGTGAAGCCGCGCTTCAGGCCGGCCCGCATGTTGACGATCTGCTGGTCGTAGTAGCGCGGCATGTCGCGCAGCATGGCGATGTAGGCCCGGTAGTCGGCCTCGGTCAGCAGGCTGTCGCGCGCCGACTCGGCGACGTCGCCCCAGAAGCTGCTGTCGGCGTTCAGGGGCTTTTCGTATTCGCGGTAGCGCTGCTCGGCCAGCAGGGCGTCGATCTGGCCCTTGTAGACGGCGTAGTTGACCTGGTTGGTCTTCGACAGCCTGGCGACCGGGATCGCGGCCAGCTCCTTCGACACCCGGGTCCAGCGGGCCAGGCGCTCCGCCTGGACCTTCTCGCCGACGTCGGGAAGCTTGAAGCGCTCGGACTTCGGCCCGTCCTCGCTTGGGCCCATCTGGGCCTTGCGCCAAGCGTACTCGCCGTCGGCCAGGGTGGTGAAGCGCTGGTCGGCCGATTGCGCGGCCAGCACGGGCGTCGCCGACAGCGTCGCCGCCGCCATCGCGCAGACCACCGCCGTGTCGAAGAGCCCGTGACGACGCATGGCTAGTCCTTCCGTTCGAGCAGCTTGAGAATGTCGCGGTGCAGGGCCGCTGGGATGGCGACGCCTTCGCGTTCGCTGACCGCGCGGGCGGCGTAGCGGCGTTCCGAAGGCAAGCGCGCGCCCTGGGCCTGGATGGCCTCGAACAGGGCTTCGGCGCGTTGCAGGTGCTGGCCGGCGGCGGCGCCCAGGAAGCCCGCGGGGTCGAGGGCCAGGATCAGCTCCCCGCCCAGCGGCGAGCCCTTGCGGCCGGCGTCGGCGTCCAGCGATTCCTGGCTGGTCAGGTCGCCGATCAGCGGCCCGGCCAGCAGCTCGACCATCGCCGCCAGGGCCGAGCCCTTGTGGCCGCCGAAGGTGCGCATGGCCCCGGCCAGAACATCCTCCGCCACGGTGGTCGAAGCGCCCCAGTCGGCTGGCACCGGCTCACCGGCGCGACGGCGTAGCTCGATCTCGCCGCGCGCCGTGGCGCTGGTGGCGAAGTCGAACACGAACGGATGCGGACCTGGTCGCGGCCAGCCAAAAGCGATCGGGTTGGTGCCGAACACCGGCTTGGTCCCGCCCTCGGGCGCGACCCAAGCGTGGCTGGGGGTGAAGGCCAGGGCCACTAGCCCGTCACGGGCCAAGGTCTCGACTTCGGGCCACAGGGCGGCGAAGTGGACGACGTTGTTCAGGGCCAGGGCGGCGATCCCGAACCGGCGGGCCTTCTCCACCAGCAGCGGCCGGCCGCGCTCGAAGGCCAGCTGGGCGAAGCCGCCGCCGCCGTCGACCCGCACGAGGGCCGGGGCGGGCTCGTCCAGCGCCGGGGCGGCGTCGACCGACACCACGCCCTTGGCGATGCTGTCGGCGGCCACCAGCAGGCGATAGAGACCGTGCGAGGCGCAGCCGTCGCGCTCGCCCGCCACCATGGTCTCGGCGACGGCGTCGACATGAGCCGGCGACAGGCCCGCCGCGCTCAGCACCCGCCGCGCCAGGCTCCGGGCCTCGTCGAGCGACAGCCGGACCGTGTCAGCATCCGGCGCGAGGGTCATGCAACCGGCTTTGCGGGCTGGGCCGTGAACAGCCGCACGCCGAACACCGGGCCGGCCGTGTTGCGCTCGGGCGGAGTAAAGCGAACCCGGACCTTGGTCTTGCCCCGGGTCAGGGCCTCGGGCACCGGATATTCGACGTCGAAGAACTTGCCCGGATGGTCGGCCTCGAGCTGCTGGGTGGCGATCTTCACGCCGTCCACCAGGATGTCGAACCGCCGCTTGCGCTCCTCGCCCCAGTAGGTGGCCTGCAGGATCAGCGGGCCTGGACGCACCTTCATGTCGAACTCGAAGAAGCCGCCCGAGCGTGCGTCGCGACCGTTGCGATTGCGATAGGCCACCGGATACGAGATCTCGGAAGTCAGGTTGTGGTCGCGCTCGGGCTGCATCTCGCCCAGGTGCATGACGTCCACCGACCGGGCGCTGATGTCCTTCAGGTGCGCCTGCTCGGCCAGGAACGCGGCCTCCTCGGTCTTCCAGGCGCCCTCGGTGAAGCGGCGGAAATAGACCGCGCTGCGGCGCTCGTACTGGCTATAGAACGGAACGAAGGTCAGGTCGGCCGGGCGCATGATCCCGCGCGCGACATAGGTCGCCTTCTCCGCGGCCACCGGCTGGAAGCGGTCCAGCAGGCTCTCGCCGACCATGGCCGGATCGACGCCCTGCCAGGGCTCGGCCACCGGCCCCAGGTCGGCGGCCAGCACCATCGGACCGCGCAGCACCGCCACGGTGCTCTCGTCGCCCGGCGCGGATTCCAGGCGCAGGTCCAGCGGCAGGCTGATGGCCACCACGTCGCCGGCCTTCCAGGCCCGCTCGACCAGGGCGTAGCCGCCGTCCAGTTTCGGCGCGAAGCCCTGGCCGTTGACGCTGACCTTGGCGCCCTCGCCGACCCAGGCCGGAACCCGCAGGGCCACGGTGAATCGGCCCGGCTTGGCCAGGGTGGAGAGGGTCAGGCGCGACTCCGGCTCGTACGGATAGCGGGTCTCCAGCTTCAGCCCCGCGCCGCGCGCTTTCCACTGCGCCTGGGCGGGGATGTAGAGATTGACCAGCAGGGTCCCCTCGCCTTCCCAGAAGATCGACTCGCCGTGCTTGGCGTGGGCCTCCATGCCCGTGCCGACGCAGCACCAGAACGGATCGTCGGCGGGGTTGGAGAACTCGCGCGCCGCGCCGGTCAGCAGCGGCGTCATGTAGGTGAAGCCGCCGGTCCGGGGGTTCTGCGCCGCCATCACGTGGTTCAGGTGCGCGCGCTCATAATAGTCGAACAGCGCCCCGTCCGGCTTCCAGCCGTACAGCTGCCGGGTCAGCTTCAGCATGTTGTAGGTGTTGCAGTGCTCGCAGGTCTGCTCGCTGATGTGGGCGGCGATGGTGTCAGGGGCCGAGAAATACTCGCGGTCGGCGTTGCCGCCGATGACGTAGCTGTGGCGCTGGGTGACGGTGCGCCAGAAGAATTTGGCCGCGTCGGCGTCCTGTGGCTTTCCGGTCAGCTCGTGCAGACGCGCCAAACCGATCAGCTTGGGCACCTGGGTGTTGGCGTGGATGTTGGCCAGCTCGTCGCGCTGGGCGACCAGCGGGTCCAGCACCTTGCGGTCGTAGATCCGCTCGGCCACGACCAACCAGCGCTTGTCGCCGGTGCGGGCGTAGAGCTCGGCGTAGCTCTCGTTCAGGCCGCCGTACTCGCAGCCTAGCAGGGTCTGCATCTGGGTGTCGTCGAGGACCGCGAACACGCGCTCGAAATAGCCGGCCAGGCCGATAGCCACCTGCAGCGCCTGTTGGTTGCCCCAGGCCTGGTGTACGTCCAGCAGGCCCGCGAAGACCTTGTGCACGGTGTAGAGCGGCGACCACGAGCCGTTCAGGTCGAAACCGCCCGAGCGGATGTCGCCCTTCATGACCTCGCCGAAGATTTCCTCGCCGTCGACGATCGTGCCGTCCTTGCGCTTGCGCTGCAGGGCTCCGACATAGCCCGTCCCGCGCTTGGCCTGGGCGCGGGACAGTTCGGCGACGATGTAGTCGGCGCGACGCCTGCACTCCGGCTCGCTGGTCTGCTCGTACATGACGACCAGGGCCGACAGGTAGTGGCCCAGGGTGTGGCCAGCGATCGTATCGCCTTCCCAACCGCCGTAGATCTCACCCTTGGCCGGCAGGCCCGCGAAGGTCATGAAGTTGTGCAGCAGGCGGTCGGGGCTGAGCTGCAGCAGGTACGCCTTATTGGCCTCGACGGCGGTCGCGTAGGGCGATGGCTGGAGGCGTACGGACGACAACGGCAGGGGCTTGGCCTTGAGGGGGAGCCTCCCGCCCGTGGCGGCCCAGGCGGCCCTCGACGCGACGACCGATGTGGCGGCGAAAGCCGTGGCGGAAAGCATCAAAGCCCGACGAGTCGCCATGCCACTACCCCTACTTGATACCGTATACGATCTTAGGGTGAGGGTTATCGTCGTCGTCGTCAAGGCGGAGCGATCAATCGACATACGGCCGAAATACTCAGAGATCTTATATCGTATAATTTCCTTGACGTCCTCAAGGTGACCCGCTGAGTTGTCGGACAATTTCGACGACGCGCCTCGCGAGGACCAGATGACGAAACTTCGCCCCCTGGCCCTGACGGCCCTTCTCCTGGCCACGACCCAACTGACCCCGGGCTTGGCCGCCTCGGCGCGCGCCGAAGCCACGCCCGCCGTCCCGGCCAAGCACAGCTATGCGCCGATCGCCAGGACGGCCTACCGCACAGCCCAGTTCCAGCTGGACCTACGCACCGACACCCAGACCCTGGCCCGACTCTCGCCCACTGGCGAGCCAGGCTTCGACTTCACGCCCGGCGGACGCGAGGCCGAGCGAGCCGGCGACGGCTACGTTCATGTTGGCGACATCCACCTACGAGTGCGGACCCCAGGCGGTCCGTGGCGCGACTTCAGCTCTGCCCGTCAGCGCAAGCCAATCCGTCCCCTGCCGACCAGCGGCGCGGTGCTGGCGGCGGCTGACATCACCGCATCGTTGGGCGCGGACTCGCCGCTGCGAGTCGAGCGCCGCTGGGTCTCCGAGCGCGGCGGCCTAGTGCTGCGCTTCGTCCTGACCAGCACCGCCAAGACGCCCGTTGAGGTCGGCGGCCTGGGCCTGCCGATGGTGTTCGACAACATCATCACCGACCGCTCGCTGGAGGAGGCCCACGCGCAGGCCAGCTTCGTGGATCCCTATATCGGCCGCGACGCCGGCTACCTGCAGGTGACCCGCCTGAACGGCAAGGGCCCCGCCCTGCTCGTTTTGCCAGAGAAGGCCACGTCCCTGGAGGCCTATCGTCCGATCCAGCAGGCCGGAAGCCCTGGCGCCAAGCCGGGCGACATCTTCACCGACCGAAGCAAGCGCGCACAGACCTCGGAAGGCTTCTACGATTGGACGATCGCCAGCAAGGCCTTCGCCGAGCAAGACTGGAAGGACGCGGGCCAGCCCTGGAATCCGCCGACCAGCTTCACCCTAGCGCCCGGCGCCAGCCGCGTGATCGGCGTGCGTCTGGTCACCGCGCCCTCGATCCGGGCGATCGAGGAGACCCTGGCCGCCCACGGCCGCCCGGTGGCCGTGGGGATCCCCGGCTATGTCGCCCCGACCGACCAGACGCCGAGCCTGTTCCTGAAGTCGCCCAAGCCGGTGGCCCGGATCGAGAGCCTGCCCGCCGGCGCCCTGACGGCGACGCCGGTCAAGACTGGCTCCGGCTGGGCCCGCTACGCGATAAAGGCCTCGGGCTGGGGGCGGGCGACGCTGTCGATCACCTATGCCGACGGCCAGGTTCAGGCGATCCCGTACTTCATCACCAAGCCCCTAAACCAAGTAATGGCCGACCTTGGCCGGTTCTCGACCACCAAGCAGTGGTTCGACGATCCGGCGGACCCGTTCAAGCGCGGTCCCAGCGTCATGACCTACGACCGCCAGGCCGACCGTATCGTCACCCAGGACCAACGGGTCTGGATCGCTGGCCTCAGCGACGAGGGCGGCGCGGGGAGCTGGGTGGCGGCCTTCAGCAAGCAGCTGGACAATCCCGACGCCGCCGAGATCGCCAAGCTGGAGCGCATGGTCGACCAAACCATCATCGGCCGCCTGCAGGTCGCCGACGGCCCACGGGCCGGGGCTGTACGCAAGAGCCTGTTCTATTACGACCCCGCCGCCCTGCCGTCCTACTACGATCCCAAGCTGGATTGGACGACCTGGGCTTCGTGGTCGAAGAAGGACTCCGAGGACCTGGGACGGTCCTATAACTACCCGCACGTGGCCATCGCCCACTGGGTGCTCTACCGCCTGGCCCGCAACCACGACGGCCTGGTCAAGAAACACGACTGGCGCTGGTACCTGGACCACGCCCGCGCGACCATCGTCGCCATGATGCGCGACGCCCCCTACTATGCCGAGTTTGGCCAGATGGAGGGCGACGTCTTTGTCGACATCCTAAAGGACCTGCGCCGCGAGGGCATGACCACCCAGGCCGACGAGGTCGAGGCGCTGATGAAGAAGCGCGCCGACCACTGGAAGACCCTGCCCTATCCGTTCGGCAGCGAGATGGCCTGGGACTCGACCGGCCAGGCCGAGGTCTATGCCTGGATGCGCTTCTTCGGCCACCAGCCGCAGGCCGACGAGACCCGCGAGGTGATCCTGGCCTACGACCCGACCATCCCCAGTTGGGGCTACAACGGCAATGCCCGCCGCTACTGGGACTTCCTGTACGGCGGCAAGGTCCCGCGCATCGAGCGGCAGATTCACCACTACGGCTCGACCTTGAACGCCGTGCCGTTGTTCGACGCCTATCGCGCCAACCCGACCGACTTCCATCTGCTGCGCGTGGCCTATGGCGGGCTGATGGGCGGGATCACCAATATCGACCAGCAGGGCTTCTCGTCGGCGGCGTTCCACTCGGCGCCTGACATGATGGCCTGGGACGCCTACAGCGGCGACTACGGCATGGGCTTCTTCGGCCACGCCTACGCGGCGGCGACCTATCTGGTCGATCACCCGACCTTCGGCTGGCTGGGCTTCGGCGGCGACGTCAGCCAGAAGGCCGGCGTCGTGCGGATCACCCCCAAGGACGGCGCGCGCTCGCGTCTGTTCGTGGCGCCGACCGGAGCGTGGCTGACCCTTGAGGCCGGCAAGATCGAGGCCGCCGAGTACCAGCCCGCCACCGGCGCGCTGACCCTGACCCTGGCGGCGAAAGACACTACGACCTCGACCGCCCGCCTGATCGTCGAGCCGGCCACGGCGGGCAAGCGACCCTATCGCCCGGTCGGCGCGCCCCTGGAGCGCGGCGCATACGCCGTGCCCCTGGCCGACAAGCCGGTCACGGTCGTCCTGAAGCCGAACTGAGAAGAGCCCGAGGCCGTCCATGAACATCGTCATCGCCCTGGGCGTCCTGGTCACCCTGGCGACGGGGATTCCGGTGCTGCTGCAGCTGCTGCGCCACCACCCCCGGGGGCTGCTGATCCTGTTCTTCGCCGAGATGTGGGAGCGCTTCTCCTACTACGGGATGCGGGCGATCCTGATTTTCTATCTGACCCAGCACTTCCTGTTCGATCCGAAGACGGCCGCGGCCCACTACGGCGCCTATGTCTCGCTCGTCTATCTGACGCCCCTGATAGGCGGTCTCGTGGCGGACCGGTATCTTGGAACCCGCAAGGCCGTGGTGTTCGGGGCCCTGCTGCTGATCCTGGGCCATATGACCATGGCCATCGAGGGCAAGCCGGCGACCCAGACCCTGACCTATGGCGGCCACACCTACGCCTTCGTCACCGAGGGGCGCGGCGAGGGCCGGGTCTCGAAACTGGTGGTCGGCGACAAGCCCTACCCTGTCTCCGCGGCCAAGTCCGGCGACTTCGTGGTCGAGGGCCTCCCGGCCGGCGCCGCGATCCCGGCCATGCTGCCCAAGGGCCAGTACAGCCTGGATGTCGCCGGGCGCGACCCGGTCTATATGAACGTCCTGTGGCTGGCCCTGTCGCTGATCATCGTTGGCGTCGGCTATCTGAAACCGAACATCTCGACCATCGTCGGGCAGCTTTATCCGCAAAGCGATCCGCGCCGGGATCCCGGCTTCACCCTCTACTACTACGGCATCAACCTGGGCTCGTTCTGGGCCTCGCTGCTGTGCGGCCTGCTGGGCGTGACGGTCGGCTGGTGGGCTGGCTTTGGCCTGGCGGGCCTGGGCATGCTGGCCGGCTTCGTCGTCTTCATGCTGGGCAAGCCGCTGCTGCAAGGCAAGGCCGAGCCGCCGGACCCGGCCCTGCTGCGCCAGCCGGTGCTGGGCGCGATCAGCCGCGAGACCCTGATCTACGGCCTCTCTCTGCTGGGCGTGGTGGCGACCTTCTTCCTGGTCCGACGCACGGCGGCGGTCAGCGGCATCCTGGTCGCCGGCATGGTCGGCTCGCTGGGCTACATCCTTTGGTTCATGTTCGCCCGCTGCGGCAAGGTCGAGCGCGAGCGCCTGGCCCTGGCCCTGTTCCTGATCTTCGGCGCGGTGATCTTCTGGACCCTGTTCGACCAGGCCGGCTCGTCGCTGAACCTCTACGCGGCCACCAACGTCCAGCTGGACCTGGTGGCCCATCCGGTGCGGCTGCTGGGCGGGGCGATCACCCTGGCCACGCCGCAGCAGCTGGCCGCCGCGGGCCTGGACCGCCACGCCACCTTCTGGATCGACACCAACTTCAACGCCGCCCAGACCCAGGCCCTGGGTTCGGGCTGGCTGCTGGTCTTCGCCCCGGTCTTCGCCTGGCTGTGGACTTGGCTGGGCGCGCGCGGCAAGGACCTCAATCCGGTGGTCAAGTTCGGCCTGGCCTTGCTGCAGGTCGGGGCGGGCTTTCTCGTCTTGCAGCTGGGCGCGCCCCTGGCCGACGGCGCCTTCCGCACGCCGCTGATCTTCCTGCTGGTGATGTACCTGCTGCACACCACGGGCGAGCTATGCCTGTCGCCAGTGGGCCTGTCGCAGATGACCAAGCTGTCGCCGGCCGCGCTGGTCTCTTTCGTCATGGCCGTGTGGTTCATGGCCGTGTCGATCGCCAACACCGTCGGCGGCTTCGTCGCCGGCCTGACCGCCACCGAGACCGTCGGCGGCCAGGTTCTGGACCCCGGCGCGGCTCTGGCCCGGGCGCTCACGGTGTTCAACTGGATCGGCGGGATCGCGATGGTTCTGGGCCTAGCCTTCCTGGCCCTCTCGCCCGTACTCAAGCGCTGGTCGCACGGCGCGGACGAGACCATGAACGCCGAGGACGCGGCCAGCGCGGGGTAGCCCCCGCTAAGCGATACTTCCTCGCCGACCGCCGTCCCGCCCTTGTGGCGGGACCCCCTCTGCCCGCCGCAGGTACGGTAGGGGCGGATCGCTGGCGATCCGCTGGCGTCTCACCTGCCAGCTGAACCAGAGGTTCTCGCTACAAGGGCCGGAAATAACGAAGCTTTTTGGGGCGCGGGGCCTGATCACCAGCCCCCTTCCCCCACAAAGAGAAGCCGCCCGCGCTATCGCGGGCGGCTTTACAGTTCGGGGAAGAAAGCGTGGGGGACCGGGGCTGACGGTCCCCCTTGACCTCGGACCTAGAAGTCCATGGTCAGGCCCGCGAACATCGTCCGACCCATGGGATCGTAGACGCCGGGGTAGGTGTTGCCATTGCCGAACGAGCTGAGCAGCCCGGCGGCGATCACCGGCGGATCCTTGTCGAACAGGTTGTTCAGGCCGGCGCGCAGGGTTAGCTGCTGGCGGACCTTCCAGTTCGCGGCGAGGTCGATGTAGTTGTACGCCTTGATCCTCTTGTTGATCTCGACGTAGTCGCCCTGCAGGAACGGGTTGCTGTTGTTGCTCGAAAGATCGGTCGAGCCGAAGTAACGCCAGTTGGCCGACAGCGCGGCGTCGATCCAGGGCAGGTTCCAGGTCATGCGCAGCTGATGGCGCCAGGCCGGGTTTGGCTGGCCGCAGGTCGGACCAAACAGACCCTTGCAGTTGTACGAGCCCAGGCCCGGCAGCTGTTCGATCTTGCGGCTGTTTAGGTAGGTGCCGACGAAGCTGAAGTCGATGTCACCCCAGTTGCCCAGCGACGACAGGTCCCAGCGATAGTTGCCGGTCACGTCGATGCCCGAGGTCTGCAGGTAGCCGGTGTTCTGGTTCGTCGCGATGATGTAGCCGCGATCGCCGAACAGCACGCCCGATGTCGGGTCGCGGTGGAACAGGCCGCAGAAGTACGGATTGCTGGTCTGAACGCACTGGTTGATGACCGTCGGGGCGTCGACCGCGCCGATGTACTTGTCGACATAGATGTCGAAGTAGTCGACCGACATCGAGAAGCCCGGCAGGAAGCGTGGTGTCAGGACGACGCCGGCGGTGCGGGTGTCGGCCACTTCCGGCTTCAGGTTCGGGTTGCCACCGCCTTGCGTGACGCAGGTTTCAGCCGGACAGTCCGGGATCTTGCCGTATTGAGCGGCGGTGACGCCGGTGAGCGCGCAGGCCGCGGCGCCGGCCTTGGGCGTGGGGCCCGAGCACGGGTCGACGGCCGCGACGTTGCCCAGGCCCTGAGGCGCGAACAGCTCGCTGATATTGGCCGCCCGCACCGCGCGGTTATAGCTGGCGCGGAAGCGCACATCCGAGGTCGGGGCGTATTGCAGCTCGACCTTGTAGGTCGATACGCGCTTGTCGAGGTAGTTGTAGTCCGAAATCCGGTAGCCGGTGTTCACCGACAGCGTCTTGATGAAGGGCAGATCCTGCGCCAGCGGCAGGTCGAGTTCACCATAGGCTTCGTTGACGCTGAAGGCGCCGCTGTTCTCCTTGGTGCCGCCGGCCTGGGCGAGGGCGTCGGCTTCGAACTTCAGTTCCTCGCGGCGGTGCTCGACGCCGAAGGCCAGGGCCGCGCCGTCATTGGCCCACGGGCTCTTGATCCCGTATTGGCCCAGGTCGCCGTTGATGTTGGCGCTCAGCACCTTCTCGCGCTGGACGCCGTGAGTGTAGGTCGGCGCGTAGAGGTACTTATACGCGGCGGCGCTGAGGCCCTGATACTTGAAGACATCGATCGGCACGCAGTTGGGATCGGTGCCGTCGACGACCGACTTACAGGTCGCCACACCGTTGACGTTGACTACCTGCAGCGCCTTCGCCGCCTTGGCGTTGTCGACGTTGTTCTTGTAGCTCTCGTCCAGGATCACGGTCGAGAACAGGAAGCTGGCGTCATAGGTCCAGCCCGGCGCGATTTCGCCGCGCGAGCCCAGGTTCACGCGATAGTCGGTGTGGCGCAGGTCGTCGCGGCGAGGGCTGCTGCCCGGACCGGTCAGACGATACCCGATAAAGGTGTCCTGGTTGACGTCGGTCCCGGCGGCCGAGCCGCACATGGTCGCGGCCTGCGAGGCCGACATCAGCGGGTTGTTACAATTGATCTTGAAGGTCGTGCCTTGGAACAACGCCGACGGCGCGGCCTGCGAGAACGTGTGGTCGTCCATGAACATGAAGCTGCCGTAGACCTCGGCGGCCTTGTTCAGCTCGTAGTGCGCGAAGGCGCCGGCCGTGTAGCGGGCGTCCGAGCGCTGGATGTAGTTGGTTGGCGCGTAGTTGTAGAGGAACGAGCTGTTGTACGGGACCCAGGTTTTGGCCCCGTCCTTGGTGTTGTTCAGCGTCTGGCCGGCGTTGGGCCCGCTGAGCAGGGTGAACAGGCCGTACTCGTTGTTGCTGGAGCCGCCGCAGACCAGGGCGTTGTTGTTGCTGCCCGTCAGGTTCAAGCCGCAGGCCGAGTAGTCGCGGCTATCCTGGGTGACCGGCTTCATCTCGCGATAGCCAACATAGAAGGTGGCGTTGCCCTTGCCGTTCGGCGCGTTCATGCCGATGGCCAGGTTGACGTCGATCTTCTCGCCGTCGCGCACGTGCTTGTCGGGCAGCTTGTAATTGGCGTTGGAGATCAATGACCGCGGATAGGCGTTGTCGTTGGTGTGCTGGGCGGTGCTGTACTGGGCGTCGAAGCGCAGGCCGTTCAGGTCCTTCTTCAGGATGAAGTTGACCACGCCCGACACCGCGTCCGAGCCGTAGACCGCCGAGGCGCCGCCGGTCACGACGTCGACCCGATCGACCAGGGCGCTGGGGATGAAGTTCACGTCGGCCGTCTCGGTCGGCAGCATGCGCTGACCATCGATCAACACCAGCACCCGGTTGGAGCCCATGTTGCGCAGGTTCACGCGCGCGGTGCCGTCAGACCCGTTCGAGCCATTCTCGTTCGAGTCGGCGGTAAACTGCGGGAGGCGGTTGAGCACGCTGTCGATCGACGTCGCGCCCTGGAACTTGACCTCATCGCTGCCGACCACCGTCATAGGGCTGGCCGCGACCAAGTTTGGACGCTTGATGCGCGAACCGGTGACCACCACCGCGTCCAAGGTCGCCGGCTCGTCGGCCCTCACCGCGTCCTGCGCCTGAGCGGCCGGAGCTCCGGCCATGAACGCCAGGACGGCCACGGAGGCCGCTCCCGCCAAAAGATCTAATCGAACCTGCCTGTGGCCCATGGATGTCCCCTCCCAAGGCGCCGTCAACCAACGACGGCGGTCACCAGGCAGGAGGCATGATTATACAATTTATGTCAAATATCTTATACGATATACCCGTGTATCCCCAAACCTGCCTGGCGTCGGATCCGCCACTGAACGGATGCGCGGCTTGATCGCGGCCCGATGCGCGCCAAGGCGTTCAACCTTCGGGTCGAGGCAGAGTTAGTCTCGAGGTAGATCGAAATGTTCGAGGCTGGTCTCTATCTCCGCTACGAAACGAAGACGGCTCTTTCAGACGCGACATCCCGAGCGCGCGCGCTCAACGCGTCGAAATCAAATCGAATAACAGCAGCCGAAGTCTCGGGCTGCCGCGTCGAGCTCTTCCGCTCACTGGCCGCCGCGAACGGTCTCGCGACGCCGCGGTCGAGGTTCCGTCGCGTGTACCGGATTGGCGCGCCCTGCAGGATTCGAACCTGCGACCGCTCGCTTAGAAGGCGAGTGCTCTATCCAGCTGAGCTAAGGGCGCGCGTCCGCGGCTTCAGCCTCAGGGCCCCTAGTGGGTCCAGGGCTGCTTGCGATTGGCCGCGAAATTGTCGGCGTAGGCCTTGATGATCCGCTTAGGCGTCTTGGGTTCGAACAGCTGGAACGCGATTTCATGACGCTGGGCGTAGGCCACGGCTTCGTCGCGCGTTTCGAAGGTCAGCCGGATCTGGCCGTTCATGTCGCTGGACTGGGTCCAGCCCATCAGCGGGTCGGGCTTGCGGGCCGAGGCCGGTTCGAACTCCAGCACCCAGTCCTTGGTCTTGGCCTTGCCGGACTGCATGGCGTTCTTGGCGGGGCGATAGATGCGGGCCAGCATGGACCTCTCCCAAAGTGCCTTACCGATGGTCGGAGCGGCAGGATTTGAACCTGCGACCCTCTGCTCCCAAAACAGATGCGCTACCAGGCTGCGCTACGCTCCGAAACATCGGCAGGCGGCTGCTCTACAGGGGTTCGGCGCGCGGATCAACGGACGTAAGCCTCAGACCTTCGGGAAGATCCTGTGCAAAACCCGATCGCCCGGCAAGATTCCCAGTTGCGCGGCCCGGCCGCCCGCGATTTCGAGGACTCCCAGGACAAGGCCGCCAGACGGCAAGGGCGTCTCGTCGTGGGGACGCGCGTTGCGGACGATCGACAGAATGCGTCCGTCGGGCTGGACATAGATGATGTCCAGCGGGATCAGCGTGTTCTTCATCCAGTAGGCGGCCGGTTGCGGCCGCTTGTAGGTGAAGAGCATGCCCCGATCCGGCGCGAGGGCCTTGCGGAACATCAGCCCCCTCGCCTGCTCGGCCTGGGTGGCGGCGATCTCGACTTTGAAGCGGGCCCGGCCGCGACTGGTTATGACCTCGACCGTTTCCAGCCTGGCCTCGGCCGCGCGCGCCCCGCCGCAGCCGAGCGCGACAGCCCCGCCGGTCATGGCGAGCACCGCGCGCCTGTCGATCACGGATTCCGACACACGTCACCTCGTCCGAAAGCTGGCCTAGAGACTAGCTTCCGAACCGAGGTGGCGGAAGTCAGGCGTCGCCGGCGGTTATCTCGGCGACCACCAGCCCCTTGGGGCCCCGCGCGAACCGGACGAGCACATCGTCGCCGGGTTGGAGATCTTCCAGACCCCCGCGCCGAAGCGTCTCGATGTGGACGAAGATGTCGCCAGGTTCGGCGTCGCGGACCACGAAGCCGTATCCCTTGGTTCGATTGA
>ERZ1034427.62-NODE-62-length-23006-cov-33.223389_pt1 | contig 23006 bp, 32 predicted proteins | sample MGYA00520607_ERZ1034427 | MGnify/ENA primary metagenome ERZ1034427 (study PRJEB33736, sample SAMEA104288489) | Azolla caroliniana | place: Brazil | collected 1987 | study: EMG produced TPA metagenomics assembly of the PRJEB19522 data set (Is there foul play in the... | reverse complement strand
TGACCAACCTATGAAAGCCATGGTTCACTCTGCTTTCCATACACCTTTTTTAATCTCTCTACCTTAGACCTGAATCCTTACACAGATTGATTATAGCTGGAGTAGTTGTGGCTGTTATCGTAGACATTGGGTCAGTAATATTTTTGAATCAACGACAAAGTTCTTTATTGGCTAATGTTTCTGCACAACAAGATAGTATTACTTTAGCTGATAATCGCAATCTTAAATCTATTTCTCATCAATCTAATTCTGAAGTTTTTTGCCGTGTAACTTTAAAAGATACACCAATAGGTAAAAAGCTATCTTTAGCTTGTAATTAGATTGACCCTAGTAGTCAAATTGTTAAACAAATTATCAAACTCGCGAAATTAAAACTTCTGTTTGGGATACTTACTATCGTTATACCATTAATTCTGCTGCCCCAGTTGGTAATTGGAAGGTGGAAATGTTGCTGGAAGGTAGGAAAATTAGCGATGAAACATTTGCGTTTGATCAGTTATGTCTCCCTATCATTTTATCGGTTATTGGGGTGATAAGAAGAAAAAAAGCCCACGCAAAAGTGCAGAGGCACAGATGTGACTGATAATGTTTTAGAAACTGCACAAAAGTTACTATATTGGCAATACATAGATCTTAGTGGTAGTTTTGGTTATCCATATCATCATCAAGGTGCAACTTTTAATTGGGAGATCTTTGGATATGAATTAAGTAGAAGAATTATAGATTTAAAAGAACATATTGATTTGATAATTGAACCCGGACGCGCTGCTATCAGTGGTTGTCCGACTTTGTTAGCTAAAGTTGTATCTCTTGGCAAGGAGGAAAACAAATTATTGGTGTTGATTCTACTATGGCTAACATCTCTATTCCTGCTGTACATGGTGGTTATCGAGAAATAGTAACTTGGAAAAATCAAACTTCAGAAAATTACCTCACCGCTGTTTGTAGAAATACGACTTATTCACGGGATTACTTAGGGAAGAATTGCCAACTTCCTGCTTTAGAAATTGGGGATATTATCGGTATTTTTGATATTGGTGCTTATGGTTGGTTATGCAATGTCCTCTCACTTTTTACATCCTCCTAAACCAGCCGAGGTTTTATTAGGAAATGGTACATATTATTTAATTATAAAACGGGAAGATTACAGCGTTTTACTTAGTAATCAGTTCTAGTTGATTAAACGCAGATAACTTCAGATGAACAAGGATGAATAATTTTTACTTTCTTTGTATCTTTGTGCTTTTGCCTGAGATAATTAACTCGATATTTTGATGGATATCACATCACTAAATACAAAAATATGAAATGTATTAACTGCTGAACTGATAATACTTTAAAAGATAGAAAAGCAAACCAAGGAAGATACAAACAGTATAATCATCCTTTTACTTCTGAGCTAAAAATAATGGGAAATTTTAAAATTAAAGACCCCATGTGTGCTAAAAGCGTTTCTGATTTTCATGCTAAAAATACCTTATCTTTTACACCCAAACAACTGCTTTATTTCCTAGATTTTCGTCTGGAAAGTAGAGTTACATCATCAATTTATATTCTTATCAGAACTTATATTGTCTTCGATATATTTTTTACATTCATTTGTAGTTTAGTTTTTTATCCAAACTAATAATATCAGTATTAACATCTTTTCTGAGAATAAATCTTCCAGAAAATATTAGGTTGATTTTGCCTGTTTTAACATTTCCAGTGGTGGTGATATTTTATTTAAAGGAACTAATTGTGCAAAAATTAACTATATAACTCCTCAAGCAATAGCTAAATTTTTACAAATTCTCGGATCTGTTGTGATGATTGCGGCAATTATTGTCAGTATATTTATCATGGAATCATTTATCCTATTTGTTATTAGCGTTATTACAGGAATAATCTCAATATATTTAGGAACTCGACAGAGAGAGAAAATTAAATTAGTTCAGACATTTTTATTTCCTCAATCAGAGTTTCAACAATGGTTAAATAAATGGCAACAAATTAATGGCTCACCACCGAAGGTTCTACCATCATCACGACCAGAAATTACACCAGTAACAATCAATCCTGATATGACTGCTTACAGTTTTGATAGATTAGTGGTTTCTTATAGTTCTAGTGTTGCTCAATTATTAATTGCTAATAATTTCCACTTTGAAAATAACTGTGCAATTCTCAGTATTACTGGTTATCCCCAAAGCATTTCCAATACAACAGTGCAAATGCTGCTTCGTAACCCTGATTTAAAAGTTTATGGACTACATGATTGTAGTCGTAAAGGTATTAGTTTAGCGCATCCTCTCCGCACTACTGAGAATTGATTCCTTAACAGCAATATGACAATTACTGATTCCGTAAATGTTGATTAAGGTTCTGCTAAGTGGTATTTCTGGAAGTCTGAATTTAGAAAGTAAGTGATGATAGTACTATGATTTTAATGGGTGATTCTGGAAATGATCTTTATATGATGGAAAGTTTTAGTTAATAGGCTAGTTACAAATTATGCTCCCAGTATTTAACAGATAAAAGTAAATCAGGATCAAAAATAGAGAAACTGCCATCAACATGAACAAAAATAACTACCTCATTTAATTCAGGAGGTAACTGTACATTCAGCCATTGTTGCTAATAAAAATTCAAGCCACTTTGATAGTATTTTAAACCAATTTAGTGTGAATTTGGGAGCTAATTACTGGGGATTTTTCTGCTATTTTTTGCGGATAAGCAGGTTGTTCTACCCAATTTCCAGTAAGTACCCACCAAGCAATATCCAGTAAGAAGCTTTTAAGTAGGCGAGTGTAATTAAATCTAAGATAGGAAATATATCTAAACCTCTGATAAATTAAGGGTTTGAGAAATATTGTTTGATAAATATGGAAGGTGCGAGACTTTTTTATCAATAATTGTGCCTCCCTACTTAACTAGTCCGTTGTCACCAGTAAAAATGTTGAGTCTATCAGTTCTCAAATTGAGAAGATGGTCTTACAGACTTTAAATGAAGTTCGTTTAACATTTGATTCCTTCTTGAATACGGATTTATTCACCTGCAACCAAATTTACAAACTCACCAATAACCATAGTTTAACATCATATCTTACCCAGAGATCACCTTTAAAATCTAATCATTTCTGCAAAATATCCTGATTAATATAAGCTGGAATTTCACTATTGCTATTTATTGAGCAAAATTTTTCTGGCTTCTTTTTCCTAATATTTCTTAAACCATAATTGAACAGAAACCATCATTCCACTTTTAGGACGATGAATAATAGTATCTGATGAAATATCATTCACTAATTTTTTCAAAACGGCTTTTTATTCCACTGCAGAAAGTTTATATTCTGGAGGAATTTGCATACTTAATTCAACTACTCGCTGATCAAATAAAGGTGATAAACCCTGTAAATTAGCTACTTGAGTTAAATTACTCACTTCTGTTAAAATCTGAGCGGCACTTTTAAATTTAATATTCAATGACATTACTTTATTTGAGTAATTAACATCGGAGTCTAAATCATGGGACCATACAGATGGTTCGTTTGTTAAAATTTACTGAATTTCTAGCTTTAAAAGTTCCGGTACATCTAAAGCACATTCTTGAAAAGCTATCGAATATTCTTGTAGAGAATCTTGATTATTAATTCAACCATATAAACTATTAATCAACATCGGTTAATTTTTCGTATCACCAAAGCAAGGATCTCCACCTTCTCCGTTTAGTGTAGTTTTTACGTTCTCTCTTGCTAGTTTTCCTACTAGTAAATTTGCGTACTGTTAAAGGAACACCTATCGGATCATGTAAATACAACATCATTTCTTGGAGATGTTCCCACATATCTCTAAAGGTAATCTCTAAAATGTGGTGTTTAGTTTGACAGTGTTCAGCAAGTAAACTAGAAAATTCTAATTCATTGGGTTTTTCTGTACCAAAATGAACGGAATAAGTATGAACTGGTACAGTATGCAATTTTGCAGCTAATGCTGTAATACTTCTAGAATCTAAACCACCAGAAATAAATATACCAACGGGTTGATTCTCAGGTAAATGTTCTTTAACAACTCCCTCAAGTAAATAACGTAATTTTTGACTATACCCTTCTAAAGGGTGATTTTCATCTATAATTTGTTCTTGTAGTTGGCAATAATGATGAACTTTTTCTAATGGCATTTCTATAAATGTTCCGGGACGTATTTCTCGGACATATTGCCAAGGTATTCTTTCTCAGGGAAAAAATGGACAATAAAGGTAATCCCGTAATGCTACTAAATCTAAATTATTGGTGCTATAACCTGCAAGGGTTGTTAATTTGGGGGCAATCCAACGAGTTAAACCAGTGGTACTTTAATATAAAGTCCGGCTACCTATGGCATCTCTTCCTGAATATAATACTTGCTTTTATCTATCCCAAATTACTAGTCTAAACATTCCCACCAATAGGGTAAGAGATTGGAAATTGTATTTTTCCCAAAGCTATGTAATTATTTGTTGATTACTAACATTATCGTTAATATCAATTGCTGAATATCAATTGCCAATTTTTACAGTAGTTCTGCTCGATTACTTAACCATATATCACCAACTATTATAAATCTTTTTGTAGGACTAAGTGCAAATTATTCGGGTGCAGACATAACTGCCAATTTTTGACATTGCCAAATAATATCTACTCTGAAATTATCTAACTCTCCATAAGCCACGCACCAACTAGGAGATACTTCCAGATTGGAAATTGTAGATTTAGGAGTTTTAAAAAGATTAAATAGCATGGAAGATGGATTTATATTATTTCCTCTCGAAAATTGAAAATATGCAGATGATGCACACAATTCTAGTACCCCAAGGAGCAGAATACCAAGCCGTCTGTTGCGGTGTAAGTCGTATTACTGCTGATCAACCATAGGTGATAGCGATTCCTATGGGGATGGAATTATTACGCCAATTTTTAGCCCTAAATTACCAACATCTAAATCAGCAACTACTCATGGGTTTATGTGGCAGCTTAAATCAGTGTTATGGGATTGGTGATCTTGTCCCTTATCGGGATTGTATTTATCAAAGTCATTTACAGGCGTGTAGTAGTAATTTCACAGCAGATATATATAAAGAGATTGAGGAGCAAGTATCTTTTGTCAAGGGATGAACGAGTGATCGCGTAATTGATTTAACCGAGCAAAACAGTAATTTAAATGAACAATCTGGTGCTGATGTTGTCGATATGGAAGGATTTGCATTCCTAGAATTTTTCCAGCAACTTGAGACATGAGTGGCAATACTACGAGTCGTAAGCGATGATTCTCTCCATGATATACCTGACGTGACATCAGCCATCAATAGCGATGGTTCACTCCAACCTTTACCACTGGCCTTAGCATTAATCCGACAACCCCTGTCCGCTACTTGGTTGATTCGCGGTTCCTTAAAAGGACTAAAAATATTAGAGAGAGTTGCTTACTGTTTGGCAAGTAAGTCCGTAAACCAGTAGACAGATCCCCGACTTCTCAAAAAAGTCGGAAATCTGACTATTACAGAACGCAAAGCTTAAATCGCCGCTACTTCCCGTTGAGAATCAAAGAAAATCTCAAAAGAACCAGCAGGTACCATTTGCCGTAAGTGCTGAACATAACCATCTGCGTCTGAACGACTACGGAATCTAGCAACAATTACACGCTCTTTATCCGCAAGCACACGAGCTATAGCCCACCCATTCAACCGATTTTTGTAAGAAATTGCTTGATTTTCTGATTTGGTATCTTTGTAATCTGTGTTTTGTGGCATGATTATATTATCCGTATGAACTTGAGCAAATGGCGTTAGTGCGTCTCTTAGCGGGGATAGCACTAGCGCCTTTAATTGACGATGCCACCTTGTTATTACATAATTTTTGAATTGTCAATACTTAGTGCAACACAATGGTTTTTACTAGGCAAGAAAACTGAGCTCAATCGATTCTACAACTTTGTCATTATACACAAAGCTAATTAATCAAAACAGTTCTGATTTAACTGTAAATAAAGTCACACCTGTTCTGATAAAATAGTTATATCATACTTAGCATATATATTGGTAAATAGATATAGGAATGCTCAATCAGATATTATCAAAAAATATGTTGCCTGTTTCCTGCTACCACTACGAATAAGTATGAATACTCCACGCAAGCTATCAAAAATCGTCCAGGATTACTATATATGCGATTAACTACAGCAATTTTAAAAAAAGTAGCTACAGAAATGGGTGCTATTATTTTAATAGAACCTGAATATGAATTAATTGGACATATTACCTTTAAAAACGGCAAAACTACCGTTTTTGATAATACTAGACTCAACATTAATGGTTTTGCTTCTGCATACTTAGCTCAGGATAAAGGCTTCTCTAATTATTTTTTGCAGCAACTTGGTTATCGAGTGACAGAGGGTAAAACATTTTTTAATGAAAAAATGTCTGCAAAAGTAGCCAATCCCAGAAATATCCATGATGGTTGGGATTATGCCCAGGAATTAGGACTACCTGTGATTGTTAAGCCGTTAAATTTAAGTTTAGGAATCTTAGTTACGAAAGTATATGACAAATCTGAATACTATCAAGTAGCAGAAAAAATATTTAATATTCAGTCTGTGTTAATTGTAGAAAGATTTTATAATGGTAATGACTTTAGAATTTTAACTTTTGATAATCAAGTAATTGCTACTTATCAAAGAATTCCTTTATCTGTAACTGGTGATGGTAAATCCACAATCTTACAATTACTCCTAACAAAACGTGAACAGTTGCTAAAAACCGGAGAAAGAATATTAATTGATTTAGAAGATTTCCGCATAATGAAAAAAATACACCAACAAAACCTTACTTGGGAAAGTATCCTTGTCAAGGATACTGTAGTTTATCTTTTAGATAATGCCAATCTATCTACTGGTGGTGATTCAATAGACTTTACTGATATTATTCATCCTAATTTTGAGAAACTAGCGATTAATATTACTAAAGATATGGGGTTGAGATTAGCAGGTGTAGATATCCTTACCACTGATATTACTCAACCATTGGTAGATTATACACTGTTAGAAATTAACAGCGCCCCTGGTTTAGGTCATTATGCTTTTCTTGGAGACAAGCAAATACAGAAAGTAGAAAATTTATATCGCCTCATTCTGCAAGCATTAGAAAGAGAATAATCCAGAGTTTCAGATGAACTTAATTCACCAATTTTTACCCAATAAAGATTCAAATTCAGCTTGTAAAGCTTTGATATCTGCAACTCTAGCTACTAATACATTATCTCTGCCTGCATCTTTTAATCTGGCTTTCCAATATTGAACACTCTCTACATTGTTCAACCAAAACTGAATCACTGTGTCTACAACTTGATCGAAATTCCAACGTCCAGATGGTGAAACGGATTCCAGAGATTCTAGAAATGCATCTAGTGTACAGATTGGTGTTCCCAAGTATTCAACTCCTTGTGGCTGATTTTTCTGCCAACTCTTTTGTTGATGATTGAAAAAGTACAAAACTGGAGATACTCCTACAATGTCAAATGCATATTTCATACCAGTCCTCCCAATCAGTTAGATGAGTGAATATGGCTGCGCTACACAAGCGCAAGATGACTAACTAATGTTATTGCTGTATATTCAACTATAACTACAAAAAAGTAAAATTACCATCTCAATTACAGCTTTTGATAATTATGCCAAATCTTTTCAAGAAATTAGCACTTGTTGACTGAGAGTGCTACACCAGGAGTTAGGAGTAAAACTCTCTTGCTGTCTAGGTTTCAACTTAGATTCTGTACCTCATTTATCTGCAATCTACTGTAAGTTAGATTCAAATATTTGATGTATCAGGCAATAGTTTCCAGTATTAATTCAGGAGTCTGAATTATTTTTCATAAATTTTTAATTATCCGCTCTGTCTACCAATTAAAAAATAAGTTGTCATTTCACATACCTTGATATTAAAAATATGGTAAAGGGTTACAGGTTCTTTGACACCTTATCCCTTGCCCTTGGAACGCAAAACCTGACAACTATTTGAATATGACTTGATTAACAACTAGTACCGCCGTGAATTCAAAATGCCTCTTTCACAAGAGCTACCCTAACACAATATATCCTTCGGAGACCCTACGCTAACAAAATTCAAAATGTATATGGTGTAAGCTCTTCAGAGATTTGGAATGGTTGGTTTATTTACCCCGTACTGTACTAGGGACAAAACAAAGTCTCCCGCGTATCCCTACCGGTAATAGGATTAGTACCTTTGGCCAGGTTGCATAATTTTTTCTGCTCATCTTGACGCAGCAATGCATCAGTAAAATCCGCTCCGTCAACTATGGCACCATCAAATTTAGCACTGGCAGCAAACGCACCTTCTAACACGGCATTGGTTAAATTGGCTCTAATCAGACGAGCCGAATCCAAGGTAGCATTGGTCAAATCAGCACCTTCTAAGTTTGCAGATTCTAGATTTGCTGCAAAAAAGCTCACACCACGCAAGTTAGCACCAGTAAAATTACTCTGACGAAGATTAGCTTTGGTAAAACTGGAGTCTCTTAAATCACGTCGAGAAAAATCAGCTTCAATCAAAATTTCTTTGTTGTATTCTAGTGCTAAAGCCGTTGATACTAAACCGACCAATGCTGTAATAGGAATAATTGCCCACAGTAATAAACTCAGTACGAGTGATGAAATTCGATACTTAGTATTCATGATATTTTTAATGGATGTTAATAAATGTCTAAACCTCCTCCATCTAATTATCCAGATATTGGTGACATAGGAGAAGACCTGGTAGCCCAATGGTTACAATCTAAAGGTTCGGAAATTCTGCACCGTAGCTTTTCTTGTCGGTGGGGAGAGATTGATATTATTGCCCAGTATGACGACAATAAAGCCACAGCAAATCATCAAAATGGCAATCATCAGGACTCAATACTGGCATTTGTAGAGGTAAAAACCCGCAGTGCTGGCAATTGAGATGCAGGAGGTAGAAACGCTATTACTTCACAAAACCGAGCAAAACTTTGTCACACAGCAGGAATATTTTCAGCTCAGTATCCTGAAAAGGCTGATTATCCGTGCCGGTTTGATGTGTCCTTTGTTTTTTATAATCGCTTGTAAAAAGATATTGATGGGGTGATAATTACCCGTGAAACTCTCGGCAGTTTATCAATACCGGGATATGAGTTTAAGCTGCAAGATTATATTCTAGCAGCTTTTGATGCACCAATTTGAGTTATTAATTGGTCAGTTGTCAGTAGGGTGAAAATTATGCACGCTGCACTCTTGGTTTTTTGTGACTTGTGACTTGTCACTGGTTTTCAAGCCAGTGTTTCTGGGCAATAGCCCAAGCCTCGGACAAATTGTTGTCGGAATGCTTCTATTTCTTCTTTTTCTGGGCTACCATGAGATACAACTGCTACTTGGTAACGGCGCATTACATCTACAGGATACTGTCCTGCTTCCAAACTCCAAAGTGCCATTTGCACCCGCATGGGTGGCTCGTAACTAATTCCTAATTCATTACAGAAAGCCCGAAAATCACCATCTTCTTGGGCTGAGACAGGATCTCTAAGTTTTATCCTTACTACCCAACCATCAATTTGATGAATTACGGTGATGAAGGAAACAGGTGTTTGGGGTCTGTTGTGCAGGTGTTGAACGACCCTGAGAGTTAAACTAGCATTGGCCAGGTAATATAAATATTCCATGATGGTGTTTGGGATCAAATCCAATCCTACATCTATATCTTCCTCAATAAAGGAGAGTTCCCGGTAGGGTAAAAGTCCCCGTTTTTATATGGGGAGATTTACCCAATTTTTATCAGTTATAAGTTATTCAGTTATCAGTTGCCAGCGGTTATTCTCCCTCTAGACCCTGCCCATCTGCCCCTCTGTATCCTGTTCCCACTTAAATCAATAACATAAGTAATTTGTAGGAAATGTCTAACTTAGAGATTCAAGATGTTGATTTAGACCGTTCATTATCTGGGTATGACTATGAACTTCCACCCGAACTGATTGCCCAAAATCCAGCAGTTCCCAGAGATACTTCACGGTTACTGGTGGTTAATTCTCCAAATATCGGTGAGGAAATACCAGCCTTAAATCACATTTTCCGGGATTTGCCTGATCTCCTACAACCGGGGGATTTATTAGTTATGAATAATACGAAAGTGATGCCCGCACGTTTGTATGGTCGCAAGTTAACGGGGGCAGAAGTGGAAGTGTTGCTGTTGGAAGAAAAACAGCCTAATTGTTGGTTGGCTTTGGTGAAGCCAGGAAAGCACTTCAAAGTTGGAACTAAAATTATTTTTGGTGGTAATAAATTAGGACGGGCTAAACACCCCGCTACAACTAATGATGAATTGATGGCTATAGTTGTGGACAAAGATACGGCAACTGGTGGCCGATTATTGCAATTTGATTTACCAGAATATAGGTCTTTGGTGCAAGTGTTGGAGAATTTTGGTGAAATACCTCTGCCTCCTTATATCACTGGGTCAACGGCTGCTGATGAACAATACCAAACTGTATATGCCCAACAAATTGGTGCGATCGCAGCCCCAACGGCAGGTTTACATTTTACACCAGAACTTTTAGAAAAATTGCGCGCTCGCGGCATTAATCAAGCTTTTTTGACGCTGCACGTCGGTGTCGGTACTTTTCGTCCTGTGGAAGTAGAAGATGTCACTACTCACCAAATGCACTCAGAATGGATTGAGGTGAATGGCGCTACGGTAGAGGAAATCCGAGCTACTAAGGCTGCTGGAGGACGTATTATTGCTATTGGTACTACAGTAGTTCGTGCTTTAGAAGGTGCAGCCCAATCTGGGGATTTACAGCCGTATGTGGGTAAGGTAAATTTATTTATTTATCCTGGTTATCAATGGCAGGTAGTGGAGGGTTTGATCACTAATTTCCACCTCCCCCGTTCCAGTTTGCTGATGCTCGTAAGCGCCTTGATTGGTAGAGAAAGATTGTTGAAGATTTATCAACAGGCGATCGCATCTCAATATCGTTTTTATTCCTTTGGTGATGCCATGTTAATTTTATGATTAGGGATTGGGGACTGGGGACTGGGGAAGTAATTTTGCTAATGACTAATGACTATTTAGGAAGTGAATTGTGAATTTTCGATGTAGTTATGGGTAATCTGATGTTGTGAGGATCTTAAATATAAATACAGGAATGCTTACTTATATGTCTAAAGAACTGCAATCTAATCAGTCTTTATCCAGTCTAATTAAACCATCATTCTACAGAAATCCTGTACAGAGATTAGCAATTCTGTTTGCTTCCTCTGCATTTTTAATGTTGGCTTTACCGACAATTAATTTAACGGGTAGTAAATTGTTAGCGCAGAATGCGGTTTCTCAGGATTTAGATGCGGCTATATTATACCAATTGGGAGTGACACGCTATAACCGCAGAGACTTACAAAGTGCAGAATATGCCTTTCGTCAAGCTTTACAACGAGATAGTAATATTGGGTTAGCACGGAATTATTTAGGTAATATTTTGATGGAGCAAAATCGCCTAGATTTAGCTGTACAAGAATATGGAGAAGCAATTAGACTGATTCCCAATTTTGGTGAAGTTTATTACAATTTAGGGTTGGCTTTGCAAAAACAGGGACAGAAAGAAGCGGCAATTGGTGCTTATCGCCAAGCCTTAGCAGCAAATCCAAAAATGGCAGCGGCTCAGTATAATTTGGGAGTGATATTGTATGAAGAGGAACGGCGCCAAGAAGCGATCGCCGCTTACCAGGAAGCTATTAATTTAGACGGAAACAATGCTAATGCTTACTTTAATTTAGCGATCGCTCTGCAACAAGAAGGTCAATTAGAACAAGCGATCGCTACTTATCGTCAAATCTTAAAGCTAAATCCTGAAAATACTGTAGCTTACAATAATTTAGGTAGTCTCATGGTAATTCAAGGTCAGCCCTCAGAAGCTATTGCCATCTACCAAAAAGCTATTGGCCAAAATCCCAAAAATGCCTTAGCTTACTATAACTTAGGAGTAACTTTATACAATCAAGGTAATTTAAAAGAAGCTAATGCCGCATTAAAACGGGCTCGTCAAGAATATGGTGAACAAGGAAACACTGAAAAGACCACCACAATTGACGACATGATTCAGAAAATTAGCGAGTATTTAACACCTAAAAAACCTCAACCCACACAAACCACAACTCCCACTCCAAATAACAGTGATGTAGTGCTACCAACACCGGAAATGCAAACACCGGAAATGCAAACACCTGAACAACAAAAGCCAGAGAAATCTACTCATGTGCCTAAAACAGTTGAACCAAAGCCATAGGTGACAGTTAACAGTTATAAGGTAAGAATTCAGGAGTCAGGAGTCACAATAGACCTCTTGCAGAATTAATTTTATGTTATAATTAGGGATTGTCTTTGTTTTAGCCAAAAGTTAGAGTTACAGGGTTGTGTTTGAATTAGCGAGCCCAAAGAACACCGAAAATACATAAAATCTAAAAATCTCTATCATACGACATAAAGAATTTTGCAATAGGTCTAATGTTTGAGAAATTAGTTTATCAAATAGAGATTTTTGGCGTTGGCCTGAAAAAGCTTGCTGCTGATGCCTGTTTATCTAGGGTGCGGTTAGGCATTAGCTGAATGCTTACGTTATAAGTTATCTCTAAAAATAGGCAAAGGCAAAGATAATATTTTGTCTTCTACCTCCTGCCTTTTGGCATCAAATTGGCAACCGATTAATATCTTTATTACAACCAATCACTACCATTGCCGAGCCGCGTTCTAAACGCTTGCTGGGGTCAGGATTAATCTTAAATTTACCATCCTGACTTACTGCCAACAAATTTAAACCATAACGATTACGAAGTTGAATTTCAGCAACAGTTTTACCATGAAATTCATCAGGAACAATAACCTCAACAATACTGTTATCTGGGTCAAGATCAAATCGATCTAAAATTGATGGTTTAGTTAATGTTCTTGCTAAAGCACAACCAGCTTCATACTCGGGAAAAACAACATGATCTGCTCCCACGCGCTTTAACAATTTACGGTGAACTTCACTAGAAGCTTTAGCAACGACATGAGGTACACCAGCTTCTTTAACATTGAGAGTAGTGATAATACTTTCTTGAATATAGTTACCAATTGCCACAATTACTGTATCAAACTCCAGAATACCAGCTTCTTTAAGAGCCGCAGGTTCAGTTGAATCTAGTTGTACGGCATGACTGACTAATTCTTCAGTTAATGCTTCACAAACCCGCTTTTGATCAACATCTGTAGCCAGAATCTGATAACCTAAATTATGCAGTGTAGAACAAACAGAACGGCCAAATCGACCTAACCCAATTACGGCAAATTGCTGGTTATCATGACGTAAACTGCGAAAAAACTTCAATGATGAAAGATTCATAATTTGTCAGGGAATAGGGAAGAGGGAAGGTAAGAGGTAAAAGTTTTTCCCAATTACCAATTAACCAACAAGCAAATTTTCTTCAGGATAGTGGATTCTACTGGGACGAGGATCACCTAATATCGCTGACATTAATAATAAAACACCGACTCTCCCAATATACATTGTGAGAATCAGAATTATTTTTGCTGTTGTGGAAACACCACCAGTTATACCTGTAGACAAACCCACTGTACCGAATGCTGATACCACTTCAAAAAGAATTTGAATAAACTCTAATTTAGGGTCTGTGATACTAATTAAAATTGTCCCACCTATCACAGTAGCTAGAGAACCAAAAACTACTCCTATAGCTTTTAATATCAGTGATATTACTATCTTACGATCATACAATAAAACTTCCTCTTTTCCTTGGAGGATAGCTTTTGTACAACTTGTAAGAACTCTTAAAGTTGTCGTTTTTATACCTCCTCCTGTACCACCAGGGCTTGCACCAATAAACATCATTGCAATGGTAATAAATAAACCAGCATCCGTCATTTGCCCAATATCAATAGTATGAAATCCAGCAGTTCTAGGAGTAACTGATTGAAACCAAGCTGATAATAATTGGTTAGTAAAACTCAAATGACCTAATGTTTTAGGATTTCTGACTTCTATACAGAAAAAGGCGGTTGTTCCCAACATTAAGAGCAGGAGAGTTGTACTGGTTGCTACTTTAAAATCAAGAGAAAATACGATAGCATTGGGCTTTTTTAAAAATCTATCACGCATCCAAAGATATATATCTAAAATTACCTGATAACCAATTCCTCCAAAAATAATCAAGCCTGTGATAGTGAAAACTACTAAACCAGAACTTTGATAGCCTATTAAATTATCTTTAAACAAACTAAAACCAGCATTGTTCCAAGCATTAATGCTATGAAATATTGCTAACCACAGTCCTTTATTCCAACCATAATCAGGAACAAAAGCTGGTAATAATAACAATATTCCTGTGATTTCAAAAACCATGGTGGTAGCAATAATTGAACGGATAATTTGCGTGCTACCACTGATCCCTGGACGGTCTAAAGCTTGTTGAATTGCTACTTTTTGTCGCAGATCAAATCTGCGTCCAATTAACAAAATCAAAAATGTGGTAGTTGTCATATATCCTAAACCACCAATTTGAGCCAATAGTGTGATAAACAATTGACCCCAAAAGGAGAAAAAGATGCCAGGCTCAACTACAGATAACCCTGTAACACAAACTGCGGAAGTTGAGGTAAAAAGTGCTACAATTGGGTTATTCCACATACCATTGCTAGTTGAGAAAGGCATCATTAACAGGATAGTTCCTACCAAGATGACAGCCAGAAATCCTAAGCAGATTGTGCGAGCAACAGTCATAAGTAATTTAAAAATCTTCTTCTGGAAGCAAAATCGCCTTATCTAATTAAATACACAGATGGTAGCCTAACTATATGTTTTTCAAAATTCGCCTTGTTCTTAATCTGGTGGATCCATGAGTACAACACTTTATCAGCAAATTCAACAATTTTACGATGCCTCCTCTGGTCTGTGGGAACAAATATGGGGAGAACACATGCACCACGGCTATTATGGTGCAGATGGTAAGCAGCAAAAAGACCGTCGTCAAGCGCAAATTGATTTAATTGAAGAACTGCTGAATTGGTCAGGTGTGAAAGATGCGGAGAATATACTTGATGTGGGTTGTGGGATTGGTGGCAGTTCTTTATACTTAGCTGAAAAATTTAATGCCAAATCAACGGGTATTACACTGAGTCCTGTACAAGCTGCTAGAGCTACCGAAAGAGCTTTAGAGGCTAATTTGGGTGCAAGCAGTCAGTTTCTGGTGGCTAATGCTCAAGAAATGCCTTTTCCTGATAATTGTTTTGACTTGGTATGGTCACTGGAAAGTGGTGAACATATGCCAGATAAAACGAAGTTTCTGCAAGAGTGTTACCGGGTGTTAAAGGCTGGTGGTACTTTAATTATGGTAACTTGGTGTCATCGACCTGCCCATGAGTTACTACTAACTCCTGATGAAAAAAAGCATTTGCACGATATTTATCGGGTCTATTGTTTACCTTATGTGATTTCGTTACCAGAGTATGAAGCTATCGCACATCAATTACCATTAAACAACATCCACATGGCTGATTGGTCAACTGCTGTGGCTCCTTTTTGGAATGTGGTTATTGATTCAGCTTTTACCCCCCAGGCATTTTTCGGGTTACTGTTTTCTGGTTGGAGTACAATTCAAGGTGCGCTTTCTTTAGGGTTGATGCGTCGGGGTTATGAACGAGGGTTAATTCGGTTTGGTTTGCTGTGTGGAAATAAATAGTAAGTAGGTAGACACAAATAAATATAACTATGTAACAAAATGTAAATTACTTGAAACCCTTGGGACTGCTTGATTCCCCTTTGCTGCATTTGCCATGACATAGTTATAAATTTCTCCGCCCACCTACTTATTTAGCAGTCAATAGTCAGCAGTAAAAAATGAATCAATTTTATCAACAAAATTCGCCTATCTTTCCAGGAAGTTGGCTTTATGCTTTTTGGAAATTTTCTCGACCGCACACGATTATTGGTACAAGTTTAAGTGTGTTGGGTTTATATTTGCTAACCCTCGGTGTCACTTCTACAAGTTTTTCTAATGTTCATATTTGGCATATCCTTAGAACTTGGGCTGCTTGTATATCTGGCAATATTTATATTGTTGGTTTAAATCAAGTGGAAGATGTGGAAATTGACAAAATTAATAAACCTGATCTACCCATAGCTTCAGGTGAATTTACCAGGGAACAAGGAAAGTTAATTGTCATTATTACAGGGATTTTAGCTTTGGTTTTAGCATGGCTAAATAGTCCCTTTTTATTGGGAATGGTGACAGTAAGTTTAGCAATTGGTACTGCTTATTCTTTACCACCTATTAGGTTGAAACAGTTTCCCTTTTGGGCAGCATTGTGTATTTTTTCTGTGCGGGGAAGTATTGTTAATTTAGGGTTGTTTCTGCATTTTAATTGGTTATTTCAAAGAAGCCAAGGTATTCCTGCGGCAGTTTGGGTTTTGACAGTATTTATCTTGGTGTTTACATTTGCGATCGCCATCTTTAAAGATATCCCCGATATGGAAGGCGATAAACTTTACAATATTACTACTTTTACTCTCCAACTTGGTCAAGAAGCAGTATTTCATCTTGCCCTTTGGGTATTAACAGTTTCCTATGTAGGCATGATTTTTGTTGGTATGTTACGCATAGCTGAAGTTAACCCTATATTTTTGTTTATCACCCATATAATAGTCCTGATTATTATGTGGAGACAAAGTAGAAGGGTAGACTTGGAAGATAAAAATGCAATTTCTCGGTTTTATCAATTTATCTGGAAACTGTTTTTTCTCGAATACTTAATTTTCCCTCTTGCCTGTATTTTAGCTTAAAATCATGTTAGACAATTCACCCGTTGGTAACATTGTTGCTATCTCTCTAGTAACTGTCAGTATTGGATTTCTCATTTATTTTGGCTGGAAAACATTAACTACCTCAAATTTATTCCAAAAAGGTATTAAGCTGTGTCAAGCAAAAGATTATAATGGCGCAGAAGCAGTTTTCCGCGAAGTAATTGCGATTAACTCTACTAATGATATAGTGCGGTTGTTATTAGGCGATATTTTAAACCATCAAGGTAAAACTGAAGAAGCAAAAGAATTATTTAGTGAAGTAATTAGTCGTAGTCCTAAAAACCCTGATGCTTACCTAAGATTGGCAAATATTTTACTGCTGCAAAACAATCAGCAAGAAGCAGTAAATAACCTCCAAAAATCCAAATATTTATTCCAAAAACAACGCCAACCTCAGAAAGTAGAAACCATAGATAGAATTCTCCAAGATATAGCAGGTAAAAAGTGACAGGTGAGAGGGAGGAGTTTTTACTAATGACTAACGACTAATGACTAACAATAAAGTTTACCTCGTCGGTGCAGGTCCTGGAGACGTAGCATATTTAACTGTTAAAGCCTATCGTCTCTTAGCATCTGCTCAGGTATTAGTTTATGATGCTTTAGTAGATGCCGAATTGTTAAATTGTGTACCTCCTGATTGTTTGAAATTAGATGTTGGTAAACGTGGAGGTAAACCCAGCACTTCCCAAGCTAAAATTAACAATTTATTGGTGAAGCATTGCCTGGAAGGGAAACAAGTTGTTAGACTTAAATCAGGTGATCCGTTTATTTTTGGTCGCTGTATTTCTGAAATTGAATCCCTCAAAGCTGCTGGTTGTGATGTTGAAGTTATATCGGGAATTTCTTCAGCTTTAGCAGCACCTTTACTCGCAGGAATACCCCTGACAGACCCCGTTCTCAGTCGCTGTTTTGCTGTGCTGACAGCACATAAACCAGATGTTTTGGACTGGGAAGCACTATCAAGATTAGAAACTTTAGTAATTTTGATGGGGGGAAAACATCTAGCGGAAATAGTCCATCAACTGCTAAAATATGGGGAATCGCACTGCAAACCCATAGCCATTATTCGTTGGGCAGGAACTCCTAGTCAAGAAGTTTGGACAGGCGAACTCGGTAATATTTTGGAAAAAACTGCGGGTATATATCTCTCCCCTGCGGTAATCGTCATCGGTGAAGTCGTAGGATTACGGAAATTTCTATAGTATCTCAGATACCTAAACTTCCAGAAGAAGTCGGTGATATTATCGTTAGCGAATGAGTTAGGACTGGTAAATAAAATGAAAAAATATAAACTATTGAATATAAACTAAGTAGGTAGACACAAATAAACATCAGTTTGTAACAAGATGTAAATTACTTGAAACCCTTGGGATTGCTTGATTCGCCTTTGCTGCATTCGCCATGACATAGTTATAAATTCTTCGGTATAAATTTTTCTGCCCACCTACTTATTATTTAGTCTTCTTACAACTATAAAATCGTGCATAGCCATCATTCTATCACCCCATCACCCCATCCTTCTACCACTACCCTTGCAGGTAAAACCATCTTAGTTACCCGTTCAGTCGGACAGTCCAGCCAATTTAGCGATCGCCTTACCGCCGGAGGTGCTACAGTGATTGAAATGCCTGCTTTAGAAATTAGACCCCCTTCCAGTTGGAAACCTTTAGATCAAGCAATATCTAAGTTATCAACCTTCGACTGGTTAATTCTTACTTCGAGCAATGGCGTAGAATACTTTTTTAACAGACTCCAAACCAAAGGTAAAGATAAAAGCGCCTTAAAGAAGGTAAAAGTTGCTCTTGTTGGTGAAAAAACAGCCCAAAGTCTTAAAAAACAAAATATCCAGCCAGATTTTATCCCTCCCCACTTTATCGCTGACTCTTTAGTAATGAACTTTCCCGAAAACCTAGCAGATAAGAAGATTTTATTTCCCAGAGTTGAAAGCGGAGGAAGACAAGTTTTAGTCAAAGAATTAACCGCTAAAGGTGCAGAAGTTATAGAAGTTCCTGCTTATGAATCTTGCTGTCCTCAAAGTATTCCCCCAGCAGTAGAAGTAGTTTTGCGAAATGGAACTTTAGATTTAATCACCTTTGCTAGTTCTAAGACAGTACAATTTTTCTGTCTATTAACAGCAGCTAAATTTCCAGAGGGAATGACACAATACTTAAGCAAAACTTGCATTGCTTCCATTGGTCCCCAAACTTCTGAAACTTGCCATGATTTATTTGGTCGTGTTGATATAGAAGCAGAAGAATACACTGTAGATGGATTAACTAAAGCAATTATTCAATGGGCGCAAGGGTGACTAGGGACATGAGGGAGATGAGGAGAAAAAAAATACTTTACCTATTCCCTATTTCCAATATTTTCTAATGACCCATGACTAATGACCAAACGTTTAATCGGTTTAACTGGTGGTATCGCTACAGGTAAAACTACAGTGGCTGATTATTTAGCTACTGCTTATGATTTACCAATTTTAGATGCAGATATTTATGCTAGAAATGCAGTATCTGCTGGTTCACCTGTTCTGGCACAAATTGCCCAACGTTACAACAAAGAGATTTTACTTCCAGATGGTAATTTAAATCGTGCCAAGTTGGGAGAAATTATTTTTAATCAACCAGAAGAACGTAATTGGGTAGAAAATGTTATTCATCCTTATATCACGAATTGTTTTCACCCAGAAATCACTAAATCATCTGCACCCATACTAGTTTTAGTTATTCCTCTGTTATTTGAAGCCGATTTAGAACATCTAGTTAGTGAAATTTGGGTTGTATCGTGTTCAGCAGAACAGCAACAAGAGAGATTAATTCAGCGAAATAATTTAAGCAGTGAACAAGCAGTAGCTAGAATTAATAGTCAGTTACCAATCTCAGAAAAAGTTGCACGTGCTGATGTTATTTTAGATAATTCCTCCAGTTTAGAATCACTTTTACAACAGGTAGATTTATTGATGAAAAGTAGGGGCGAAGCATTCCGAAAATAGCCTTGGGCAAAAACCAATAATTAATCTACCGAATGCTTCACCCGTAGAGGAGTCAAAAGTATGATTAATTGACTGTGTATTCAAGCCAATTTATTTGTGATTTTTGGTTATGGTTGTAACTCTAGAAGAATTAACTGCTTTAATTTTTTACGAATTCCTGGCAATCCAGAATTAGGATAAGGTACGGCATTTTTGACCACTTTTTCTAAAGTCCTATAATAGGGGTCTTTGTCCAGTGATTTAGTCTTAAATACACTATAGGTAGCAGCAATTAAATAACGCGGTATGGCATTTTCACCTGCATCTTTACTACTTAGGGCTTGCTGAAAAAGTCACGAGAAGGTAAGAGAAGAAATGACTAAGTAGTCAGGCAGGGGTAAAGATACGTTTTTGTTGTCTGAAATTAGACAAAGTATCACTTATCTTAATATAAGAACTAAAAAAAGATGTTGTTTTGAAAAATCGCCATAAAAAAACACAAAAAACCCGTATAATTCTTTCTCGCTATATTCTTGTAGCTTCTCGGTTTATTTATCTTTTTTACTTCCAGGGAGTTATATAAAATATCTATAGTTTTTCTGTTTGCTTTCTTGCTTGATTCAATAGGGTTTTTACCTATTTTAACTCTTTTCCTTGCACCTTATTCACTTTTTATCCCCCCAAATCTCCTAATTTATCTAAGTTTTTCACTTATATGGCTTAACGCCACGCTATGCTATCAGCAAGCCCTATTTAATAGTAAATATTCTCTCTATGTCAACCCCTACAATGCTTTCATCTATTTTCTCATAGATTTTTTAATACTGTTTTATAAGTTTAGCCAATAATTTAGCATAACAAGTAATGAAGAGCCTTAATTTTATTAATGATTTAACTTTCTCCCCCCACAACTATATCTCTGATTCGCAAACTTGGCCCACCACAACCGACAGGTAAACCATTTTGTCCACCTTTACCGCATCCACCTGATTCATCCCAGTAAAAATCATCACCTATCGCTTCTATATCTGCAAGGGTTTGGAAAACATTACCGGAAAGGGTGACATCTTTCACAGGTTCAGCTATGTTGCCATTTCTAATCATCCAGGCTTCACCGGCGGTAAAGGTGAACATTTCCCCGTTTGTCATTCCACCTAACCAGTTACGAGCATAAACCCCTTCTGTAATATCAGTAAATAAGTCTAGGACTGGTGTATTACCTCTCTCAATCCAGGTGTTTGTCATTCGCACAATGGGAGAAAAGTGATAATCGAGACAACGAGCATTACCTGTGGGTGCTTCTTCTAATTTGCCCGCAGTTTCACGAGAATGCAAACGCCCGACTAAAACACCATCTTTAATTAACTGCGTAGTTGTCGCTGGTGCGCCTTCATCGTCGTAAAAATAACTACCGCGATGACCTTGTGGGGCTGCACCATCAAAAATTTGCAGTTCTTCGGAGCCAAAGCGACGGCCAAGGGTCATAACTTCGAGTAAATCGGGGTTTTCATAAGCCATATCTGCTTCAGAAAGATGCCCGAAAGCTTCATGGACAAATAAACCACTCAGTATGGGGTCAATTACGACTGTATAAGTGTTGCCTTTAACTGGGGGTAAGGATAAGGCTGTAACTGCTCTTTCTGCGGAACTTTTAACTTGAGCATCTAAATTTACTAAATCTTCGTAGGCTTTGCGAGAACCGATGGTTTCTCTACCAGTTTGTACGGTGTCGCTGTTTCTTGCTGTGGCTGCAAAGCGCATTTCCATATCTACCCAAGACTGTTCAATGAGAGTTCCTTCAGAGGTAGCAATAATCACTTTTTGGGCGCTATCACCATAGCGGACAGAGGTTGTGGTGATGCGGTGGTCAACACTTTTTAATAATTCGGTATAGTGATCGCACAATTCTTTTTTTTGTTTTAGGGAAACTCGACGCGGGTCAATACCCGTCAAAGGCAACTCACAGATGGCTTTGATTGGGTCAATGGGCGCGAGTATAGTTTCTTCATCTCCCACTATTCTAGCCGCTGCGATCGCTTCTTCTATCCGTTCTTTGATAGTAGCTAACTGGTTGAAACTACTCAACCCCCAGCCTCCTTTATAACAAGCACGAACATGGCCACCAATAGAGATGCCTTCGCTGAGAGTTTCTATCTTGTCACCACGCAAGAAGATATCTGTTCCTTCTGCCTCTTCTAAGCGAATCATCAAATAATCCACGCGGGAGCTATAGCGGGTGATTAGGTCAGATAGTAAATTTTGTACGTCAGCAAGTGTATTTAGCATTCTTGTTAGTGTTCATGACGAACTGTATTTATTTTGCAACTATTTAGACCAATTTTGCTGGTCGAAGGCAATCTGCTTTTAAAATTCTCTTGAAAAACATATTCTTCAGCCACTCTTCCATAAATGAAAATCGCTTTAAACCAATAAATCTATCATAATCGAAAAATGGTTCTACTTCAAACACTTCTAATTCTAAAGATTTTTGAATTTTACCACAGATCTCCTCAAACCCGGGACTGGGACTATCAATAGTGACAACTAAATTAGCATCATTTCCTTTCTTGAGCAAACTTAATAATTTCTTGTGCCACATTCCCCCGACGAATTTATACAGGTAATTCTAGTAAACATTAATAAATAAAATTTAGCCGTTTTAAACTGAGTTGCCATTCCTCAATTAAAGGATCATCCCAAATCGAAAGTGCTGGGATATTAGGGTACCTTTTAAATGTGGGATTATTAGGACTCAAACAATCTCCATGTACCCAAATAATTGGTTTCTTCATATTACTAATTCGTAATGAAAAATAATTGATGTATGCGATACCCAGAAGTCTGTTTAGCCATATATACAAGCATATAATAGTTCTGATTTACACAGATAAGAAATTACAGGTTTTATGGATAAATATCATTGATTTCTGGATTTTCTAGATGTGAGTGAAGAGAATAATATTGATGATTCAGAATTTTAGTATATATGCGCCCACAGATTTCTACACATAACATAAATATAATTAAAAATTTTACTTTTCTCAAGTTTTAACGTGGTGCGATCACATCGGGAGGACAGAGTTTTGGCAGAAAGACTCAAATAGGAAGCAAAGCATTGAGATAAGCACAAGGAAGGGAAAGGA
>ERZ1034427.61-NODE-61-length-23696-cov-169.470792_pt1 | contig 23696 bp, 14 predicted proteins | sample MGYA00520607_ERZ1034427 | MGnify/ENA primary metagenome ERZ1034427 (study PRJEB33736, sample SAMEA104288489) | Azolla caroliniana | place: Brazil | collected 1987 | study: EMG produced TPA metagenomics assembly of the PRJEB19522 data set (Is there foul play in the... | reverse complement strand
GTTACATTAATCTGAGTATTGGGAATCCATAATTGGCAGACAGTCATTTCATTTTTAGTCAAAGTCCCAGTTTTGTCCGTGCAAATAATAGTTGTTGCACTCAGAGTTTCTACTGCAGATAGACGACGTACTAAGGCATTTTGGGTAGCCATGCGCCTGACACTAATAGCTAGTGCTAAACTCATAGTAGGTAGTAGTCCTTCTGGGACAAATGCTACAATAATCCCAGTAGCAAAAGTAAAACTTTCTCTCAGTTGCATTCCTCCCAATAACTTAGTAAGTAAAAATATGACCACACCCATGCCTAAAGCAATAATAGTAATGATATTAACGACTCTGGAAATCTGTACTTCTAAAGTGCTAGCTTCGCGCTTTACATTTGTTGTAAGGTGGGCTACCTGACCGAACTCTGTATGTCTGCCTGTTGCATATATTACCCCTCGTCCCCGACCAGCTACAATTGTAGAACCTGCAAAGATTAAGTTGCTAGCTTCAGAAGTATGGATATTTTCTGTAGTGATAGCTTCGCAAATCCGTGGAACTGCTACAGATTCTCCTGTGAGAACGGACATATCTACATATAAAGACTGACTATTAATAATTCTGATATCAGCGGAGATTTTATCACCTTCTTCTAACTCAACTACATCACCGCTAACTAACTCACGGCTAGGAATTACACATAGTTTCCCATCCCGATAAACTTTTGCTTGGGAAGGTAACACCTTTTTTAAAGCTACTAAAGCCCTTTCTGCCTGGAACTCTTGCCAAAAACTAAAAATAGCATTGATCCAAATAACTGCCCAAATTGCCCAACCCAATTCTGGTGTTTGAGAAACGAAAGCTAGAATTCCCGCTATCCACAGTAGCAAAGCCATAAAGTGGGTTAGCTGATCAGTAAAACGTAGAACTAGATGTCGTCTTTCCGGTTCAGGGAGTTCATTATAACCAGATTCTTTTAATCTTAAATTTGCTTCTATTTCGCTGATACCTTGGTCAGTTGTTTTTAGATTCTGGTAGACATCTGTAGGTGTCAGCGTCCAAATATGAAAATTGGAGTTCATTGGAAACGGAAGTTCCGCACTTATTTTTTGATACTTTCCTATGTAGAGGTTATTTAACTTTATATATCCTCTATCAATAGTATGAAAATACTACTGATAGAGGATATAATGTATCCTTATTCTAAAGCTCTTTTTATCACAGAACTCAGGATTTTAGAGCTTATACTTTGTTATTCAATGTTATTTGTTATTATTTATGATTTATTTATAATGTTTAATTATTACTCCTAGTTAGAATAGTTACAAGGTCTTCTTATTAGATAAATATAACCCTATAAGAGGTCTTCTTATCACTTTTAACTTCTTGGTAAAGACCATATAGCTCATATTACTCACTATTAACTATTGCTGATTACTATTAATCCTCACTTTGTCTAAGATTTATAATTCTCAGGTTCTAAGATTTATAGAAGCTCATACTCCTGCAGATAATCACTGTTTCTTACTTATCAGAACTTAGTTCTACTGTATTCTTCTACTCTATATAAAAAATATTGAAGTAATACTGCTCTAGTAACATTTATGTGATATTTTAATAAAAAATATTCTTATCTTAATAAGATTTTTAAAACTACTTTAGATAAATGACACTAATATGGTATCTTTTTGGTTGAAGTAGAGGTAATTAGTCTATCCTAGATATAGGAAAAATTATCTTTATTTTTATGACACGTCAGAGGAAACCCACAACAAATAGGACAACACGATACTTAAGTGAAATCGTTGAGCCTTTAGACAAATACGCAGAAGACCAATTAATTAGCTCTAATGCAGCTGTCAATAAACTCCTAAAGGAGCGATTAACTGGACTTGGATACATTCAGCCAACACTAATAATTACTAAATGTGATGAGGAAAAACTACCTAAACAAATTAGAGGATAATTCTCATCTATTAATAGGGTGAAAGGTCTTATCAGTAGCTGAAACAGAATTGGGTTAACTTGTTGTGACTAGAATCAAATATGTAACTTAAAAAATCACCGATCTTATTTATTGGTATTTCTAAGAGTTCTAATTAGATGCATATATACTTTAGCTATTATTACAGTAATTATTATTCATATTAATTATTAATAATAATTACTGTAATAGCAGTAACTTATTAGGAAGAGAACTTGGTACGTAAAACTGCGTATAGATTTTTTAAGAAGTTTATAGTTCCTCACTTTACCTACACTTTATGGAAAGGATCTAGTTATTATTTGTTGATCTATCATTCTGGAGGAGCATTAAGTGCGTAGAAGATGTGGGTGAGTGGTGAACGAAGTCATCACTGACTATTAAGTACGTTAAAAAAATAAAGTTTGACTCAGTACCTTATTCCAGGGGTTTAAATGTACTTTTCCTTGTCAATATTGCAGGTTAATTCTCTACTCTAATCCTTTTTCCTAAAACTATAATGAATATCTTATCATAACGTAGTTCTCTGTTTAATTAAGCTCTCTATGAAATAGTCAATCCAATTTAGCTTCCAGTAATCTTAAAAACATCATCACAACTGTGATGTTGTTCATAATTTTCTATCTATTTTAGTAATTAGGCCTAATCCTGTATCTGCTTTTACTTATTAACGCTGGAAATTAACCCAGACTATATACTGAAAACGGAAGATATTCCAGACTTATACAATAAACCATATAACCCAAAGAGAACTACAGTTATCCTACATGAGTACTAATATCAATTAGTAGAGAAAGTGAGAGTCTATTTACTTCTGGAAGTACATCAGCTTGAAGATTATAATTTTTTTTATAAAAATAATATTATTGTGAACCCATCTGTCTTTCCTAAACCGATATTCAGGTCGAGACATATTGAAATCACACACCACTGAATAAGAGCTAATTTTGCTAAATACTTAAATAACTTAGTAGATGTTTATTACCCTCCAAGGTAATTTGCTTCATTTAGTCATTGATAACTCAGAAGTTCATACTCTTAGTATTCCATATGAAGTTTTCTCCTATAAGAAGCACAGGATATTATCCACAAAATAGAGTTTCTCTATATTCCTGAATCCACTTATTACTTGAATTAAGGAGAAACTGAGTTATCATTATCATTTAGACACTCCTTAGTAAAAACTATTCCTAATATAGAAATATTATCTCTTTAAGTTATTACTTGGAATTCAGAGTTTAATCAATAAAAACCCAGTATTTATTAGAATTCTAAAACCAAGAGTGCACATACGAAAATGCGGCGTTTATATCCAACCATTTAACGCAGCAGTTTTGCCTCGGCAAATTACTAAAAAGAAGATACTGCTCTTCCTTAGAACCAAGTCACTATTCTAAATAGCTCCTTAATTGAGCATGTAGTTCCTCAAGATTTAGATTAGCCAAATTAGATATTTGGATGTTCTAATTAATATAGACTAGAAGATGAAGATTATATTCAATAATTTTGAAAGAGAAATTCTTACATTAATAAATCTTATTCAGTAATTAGTGATATTGTATATTCATTAGAATTCTCAACTAAATAAGTATGGTAGTAAGGAGATAGGTCATCTATAAATAATAAAATTTCCAAGGATATAAATTGGAATTGATCACGGGGTAACATATAAACTAAATAAATAGAGATTATTCACAAAAACCTGGATCTGTACATTCCCAATATCATAAATCTTGTGGTCTCTTAGTATAAGATATAATATTTACCCACGTAAATATAATGTAGGAGTTCAATTCCTACACTAGTGGGGAATGGTTGCAGTCCAATAACTTCAATTTTATCTGCTGATAGGTTGCCCATATCAACTTAGTTAGTCACAATTAATATCTTATTAACATATGGATATACAGCAAGTAAACAGTATATTAGGCATAGTTTTAGATAAACATCCTACTACAAATTAATAGAATACCGTCTTAAATTTTCTAGTCTTTCTTATTGAACTATTGAACTCAAGATTTTTATGTTTGCCAGAGATAGAGAAGGCAGAATAAGAAGACCCAGACTATATCAACAAAATGCCAAAACAAAGTGGTAGCACTTGCACCAAAATGACCTTTATCATAATTACCTGGAATAAAAGAACGACTCAGCATAACGATTTGGAGAACTATACCAACAAGAACGTGTAAACCGTGGAATCCCGTTAATAAGTAAAATGTAGAACCAACAAGTCCTGTACTTAACCCAAAATCCAACTTATCCCACTCATTTCCTTGACCAATTAAGAAAAGAGTTCCCATACTAATTGTCATCAATAACAGCAAGCGGAATTTCCTTAATCTACCATGGCGAAGAGAATTTTCTGCTGATTGAATGACAAAACTACTGGAGAGTAACAGCACCGTATTAATAATTACAAAAGTAGATAATTGTGGACCTGAAACCCCGTGTGGTAACCAGTTTCTTGAGTGCACTAACCGTAACCCAAGGTATGTAAAGATAAAACTTAAGAAGATAATACTTTCCGATAAAAGGAACACAGTAAATCCAAAAATTGCCTTGCCATGGTGATCTTGCGAAAGTCCACCACGAATTGGTAAGTAACGTTTTAACCAACGTGGTAAGTATTGCCGCCATCTTTCTAAAGGGATAGGACTTTCATCCACATGAATTACACCACGATTTACTAATTGACAGTTTCTATTACTTTTCATTAGTTATTACCCTTCCTACTGATGATAATTATAAGGTTATATTGGTGAAGTATTCACAATCACCATGGTCATTTTGAAGATTCATTCTTCTCTAGGAAAAATGACTCCTCTTATCTCAAATAAGATGGAGATGATGAATAAACCTAATATCCAACTACACTAGTTTTAGATACATGGGCATTTTATATAATAGCCAATTAATCCATATCCTAAGTTCTAAGGGTTAAACTTATTATAGGTTCTGGCAAAACTCTATACTTCATAACCTCCACTACAAGCTTAATATATAAACCGTATATTGAAAATACTTTACTACTATACTAAAAGTATAAGAATACTAATTAAGCTAAAAACGTAGCAATATCACCGTAAATAAACTGTCCAAAAATTACGGTGAAAAAAATTATGGTGGTAAAACCAGTGATCACCGCAACAAACATATTCGAAAGGCTGACTTTAAACGAACATATATTATATGTATAATAACCAATTAAGTTGGAAAAGAGTAAGAGAAAAACTTTTATAAAGGTAAAATATATAACTATTAAGTAGATGGTGTCAGAATAAGGGAGATATTGGTTATTAAGAGGCAGAGATAATATTATTTTCTCCTATTGATCACCAGCCAATAGTATAAGAGGGAATTTAAAAGTGGTATTATTTTACCTAGGAGTTAGACTTTTGAAATATCGTAAACCATCTGAGTAACAATATATTATTTAGTTCTGACCCTCTGAACTACTCTCCATAAGAGTCTACTTAACTCTTAACTAATAAATAGAAAAATAAATACTATCATTACGGTGATTAATAAAAAGTCTGTATTTATAGCAGACTATAAACGTCCAGTGACAGAACTGTAAACAAGGTGATTTTGGAACAAAATTATCTACAAATAAGCCATAGCTACTACTATAACTAGTTTAGAGGTTTTATTCCCTCAACTGTATTGAGAAAAAGAATAATCCCCACCCCATATACATATATACATTTATTAAAATAGAGACTGAACAACACTAAAACTGGAAATTCCTAAAGGTAGTATTTCTCATGTTAATTTGATTTCCCTCTGAGGAATACAAAGAGATTCCAATTTTTAATATCTGAATCTCTTATATCTTAGATTCAATTAGGAAAGGAATGAACGTATATAAGAGAACTGACCCCACCTAAAGCTATGGGCAATAACTAAGATACAACTTTAAAATTATAAAGATCCCATATTAAGGGAGGTCCTAAATTTTTAAGTCAAATATTTAAAACAGCCTAAGCCATATAAAGAGTGATAGGCTTCGTTTCCGCTTGGTAAACATCTTGAAACACCCTTTGTAAATAATTTTCGATTTGGAGTGGAGTCGTTAATCATTCTGCTAAGAATATAACTCCTTCATTGATAATCAAAATCTTACGGAGATAGTCATAGTGAATGTACTTATTCAGTGAGCATCTTTCATACTTAATGTGATATCCTCTAATACTTGCTAAACTAGGAGTATTAATTCTAGCAGCAATCTCCTTCAAAGATAATTAGGGCAGATCATTTTCTAACTTAGGATATCCGACTAAAACTACAGATAGAATACAACCGTTCTAATTGACCAACTCAATTAAAAGCCTAATCTTAATTAATGTACTAGGATGAATGCCATGAACCCGATTAGGAAGAAACACTACAAACTTACGGTATTTTTAAATTAAAACTAAGGATTTTGGTTTCCTAAGTTCTGCCGAAGTCAGTGCCTTAAGATCTTTTCCTGTACTTAAACCGTAAAATAAAATGCCTACCAAAACCGTGGGAGTAACCTCACCTTTATGAATTAGAAGACAATAAAAAATAATCATATCTTCTTCAAAGAAGAATTTTAATTACAGTCGTTGTAAGGTCATTATTTTAGCACGGTCAAAAACGGTGACAAAAACAACTAAGTAGATTTACTTAATTTGAGATCTCACTTCTTCGAATAAACTTATCTGCCCTTATATCTCGAGGTAGCTGACATATTCCAAGGTACGTTTGAGAGTAAAATAAACTATGACATTATATACTATAGCTAGTACCTGATAAGGAATTAATACATGATAATGGGTCAGAGAAGTATCGAATTTATCTCATTAGTTGGTACTCGTTCAGATTGGAAAATAGGACTATATCAATATAAACTAACTATATTAGAGGAGAATTTAATTAACGGACATGCTGAATAATTACCGATCACTAATTTCGTTGCAATCACTGTGGTAAATATAATGGTAGCGATATGTGGTGGTATTCCTCAACGTACAGGAACGAATAGGTTCTAACAACGTTGTGCTTATTCTAAGTAGAGTTTATTATGAAATAGGCTCCATTAAAAGAGAATTAAAGTTTCTCCAGCCAAATCAGGTTCAACCTCATAAGCCACTCCCTTAACCCTAACATAAGGGTCAATCCCGGGCTTGTGGTATTGGGGAAAACATGTAAATGTGCAAAAACTCTCCCAATTACACATTTAAGATATACCTAAATCAGGTAAATTACTAACTAGATCCTTGATCTGGGAATGAGGTTTATTGCAATAGGATAGACACTTCTATTGAAGTAAGAATTTCACTAACCAGCTATTAGCCTAAACTTCAATCTTAAGTTCATATAGGTGATGGAGTGTTTCATCCATTTGTTTGACAGTGGGAAATTATTATTCTACATTACCCTTAAAAGGAGCCATTAACCGTAATCAATCCTTCCATAAAGGTCAATGTATACATACCTCAACCCCTAAATAACATATAACTTCTTGAAATAGTAAATCTCTAATAGTAGATCTATTATTCATATATAGCATTTAAGAAACATTTTAAAAGGGAAAATTTATCTGTAAGTTGGGGTATATAGTGGCAAACATAAACCACAACACTACTTTCACATCTTCAGGATAAATACCTTGGTATTGTTACCATACAAAACCACTGTGATTATCCATAAGACTGTAGAATCTTGAGAAGAGATACACTCACCCTACTTCTATCCAGGTTTGTAGTTTGATGTGTTTAAAATCTGGGATACTGAGGCCAAAATACTAATATTAACTACTATATTATGCATAGGAATAAACAGCACGGAGGTATACAAAAGAGTGTCGTAGTCGTAACCTTCTTTATCAACATAACAGTTGAAGAGAGTTGGTTTGAGCATACCTATTTGGGCAGTGAGGTAACATGACTACCTACAGTATTAATACTGTATTCTACCAATAGGTAAATTACTTACATGGTAGATAGATGCTAACCTTTCCCGTTGGAGTACATATTTTAATCACAGCAGTGATTTTACAGTGTTGTACTAGTCATCTACCAAGGCAACTCTGCTAGATTAAATACTCAGATATAAGTAATATATTTTCTTACGTAGGTCCTTAGTGGTAAGACCCCAATAAACAATGGGTTATTATTGATCACACTGTGACTCCAAAGTACCGATTTCAGAAGAAAATAGTTCAGTTCTACATTAGAAACACTTAATCCTAAGCATTAGCAAAATAAAAATGATAATTTAATCCCTACCTGATTCAAGCAAGAAATATGTTTAGGAGTATAGTAAAAGGCTAACTTCTGAAGAATGTAGTCTGCTCATTGTTCAGAGGCGAGTTTATATAAAATACGTAGAGTATGAGTATGTAGGTTATCAATAACTAAAGGAATCACATAAGTTTAGAGTAATGAATATCTACTAAATTTCTTAATTATTTAGCAGACCCAGCTTCTATCATATATTGTGTAATCTCAATATGCTTCCAAATATCTATTAGTTTAGAAAACGCAGATAAATTTACAACACTATTTAGGTTTATACTCACAATTATATTATTAAGGATAATGTGGTTCTAGTAGCAAAGAAAGTCTTACTTATTCTACTAGTTGATATTGATGTTTATCTAGGAAAAGTGTAGGTTTCTACAAATTACATAGCTCATCTTAAAAGTTCAAAATATCTTCTATTCTGAAGAAATACTCTGGGTTATATTTGGGAATATACCACTCTTCTTTTAACCATAGTTTAATTTTATCTTTTTTAAAGTTTGCTTTATGATCTCATCTCAAATTTAATCTACCATACAAACCTTTAGTAAATACTCGGCTAATGATCGTATTATCCAACGTATTTCTGCTCTTAGGAGACTAGAACAAGTAGTTGCAATCAAGAACACTTCCTGCTTTCCATCTGAGCTTTTAGGTTTTGATAGATATTCGCCATCCTTTAAAGCAAAATCCGACCCACCAATCACAAAATCTTCTCTTATCTTTTCCACCCTGGGCAGATCAACTTAAGCCAAGGCAGGACTGTGTGGATTCCTACCTCAAATACCATTGAAATAATGTTTGGACAGGTTATACTTCTTGATTTGTATTTTACTTTTTCTAGTACTACAAATAGGACTAGAAACTCCTCTTCAGTTAAATCTACAACATAGTCCCTTACCATCCCCAAATGCCTCTTCGACCAGTTCAGTAATTAGAAAGGCTTACCCAGCAACATTGACTCGTTGGACTACTAGGCAATCACTATGTTCGAACTCTAGAATTGGGAAAATATGTTACTGTTCACTGCAATTCCTAGAGGGAATCAGTTCATTATTAGAGTGAAATTAAAATAATAGGCTGACAAAATAACTCATTTCAACTCCTTCTTAGCGCTATAAGCGGGCATGAAAACCAGAGGATGATAGCAGAGGAGCAAGGGAGCCTTGGGAGTATAGGAGAGAACTTACCTTGGTTATACCCTGTGCTATCATCCTCTGGTTTTTTACTTGTGGCTTAAATCCGCATGGATGTGCAGAACCAACTTCCTACACAACTAGTTCCAGCAGTCCAGAAATAATTCAACTTGGATATGCAGTCGGTTTTTGTTTCACTACCATTTGTCTATAGTTCAGTGGTCAAAGCGTTTCCATAAACACGATATGCTATATCCTGTACTTAAAAGACCTTATTAGATGCTTTGATTAAATCAACCTCATACTTAGCCAGTGCCATCAGGTTTTCTGTAACCCCCTATTTAAATTAAGGACGAACATTTACTACATCGGGTTGCTCCTGCTGTGATAGGATTGAGTTGTTCAGAGAGGATCTCACTCATTTAGTTCTTAAAACAGTGTTCACTAAGTTCTGATAAATTGATAGCCGTAAGTATTTACATTGTGTGCTTCCAAATAAGTTACAAAATTTCAATGTAAGCTTGACTGACATCCGTAGTTATTTTTATAATCTTGCAATATAACTCCAGGGCATTTAGCAAATTAGCTTTGGTAGTATCTGATAATCACAAGATATCTTCAGTTCTTAGTAATTACTATCTTATCTCAGTAGAATGCTTAGTTAAAATCCTCTGCCAACATATTAGACAGTTTGCTCATTGCTCCTAAAATACCTAGGATATTACTGGGAATATAGTTTTTCAGCTTAGCAGTTGCATAGTTAGACCTCATATTCCACTTCTATTACTGGTACTTCAGTTAATTAAATAGTACCTCTACCAATCCCAATAAATCAGCTAAAGTGACTCATTTATCAAGATCTTGAACAATAGTCAGGAGTATTGAAGGGGCCCATAATAATACTATGCTACAAATAAGGTTGATTTAAGCTCCCCATGAAGTTTAGACTATATTTTGGAGAAGGACAAGCTTTTCTACCTTGTTCAATTGTTCAATTGTTCTACCGTATTTTTATTAAAGTTTATCTAGGTAGCAGCAGTCCACTACTATTATTAATGTGAGAAAGCCTAGGGATTTTAATGTATTAATATGATTGATCATTTTATACTTAATTAATACATTCCTCAAAGCTATTGGTCAGTGTCCAGTTAAGTAGTAGCTCTCCCTATAAGTGAAATGGTTCTCCTCTTGAAACATACAGACTTAAATTGAAGCTGTAGGCTACTATTTACAGAGTATTAGAAAATCAACTGACACCTCCCATCGTGAAATCTGGGACGACTTATAGTTCTTGATATTGTATATGCTAACAAATTTGTATCAGTAACTCTTGGGCTTCTATAACTAGTTCCTATAATAGATATGTACTTATAACCTAGCTCAGGAATCCAACGATCCGGGTAATTTCTAAATGGTAAGAGAATTTTCGATAGTTGAACCTTTTACCTTATAATAAGTACTTAGTTGAACTTTTATAATTGACTTCTAAGTGCAGTTTTCCTCGCTATCTTACTAGTAGGGAAAAAATATATTGTGGTATTTGAATTATCCATATCCTTTAGAGATAGCAGTATAGCATACAATCCATATAATGGAGTCTTAAGTGGGTTAGTAAGTTTGAACTATGAACACTAGTTAAATTATTCATGACACTACCCATATTAACTAATTAACCATACTTGATAACATTACCTTGATCGATTAGATCGGAATAGGTTTCGATAGTTAGTCCTGAGTTTTTAGTGATGTAATATAATTAACTCCAGATTGAAATATCAGCTTCTCTATTACTACTGAAAGTACTTGTACCATTCCATCTTAGGAAATATTAAATATCTAGTACAGTTTATATAGTACTAGATATAAAGGTCTAATACTACAGTATTCCTAGCAAATTGTATTAGGAACCTATTTCTACTCCTGTAATAATTTGTATTAATAACCTCAATCCTGTCACATTAATAAATTGCGGACTTAGCAAAATAATAAAGCTGAGTTGAGCTAGATTTCTATCTACTGTTGGTAGTGGGGATTACCACTAATCTAACGAGATATTTAGCCCTATATTAAGTAGTTGTTGGTAGCGATAGACTTGGCAAATTTCTCAATCTGACTAAATCACTAATGGTGTAAACACTTAATATATTTTATTTCAAATTCCTTACCTGCTAGGCAATTTCTTTCATAAGCCAAGGTACATTCTAGAAACCGCCTATTTACTAATGAATGGAGTGCTTAATATCTTTGGACTTAGGGGCTAACTGAGTCAGTTCTATAGTCTGACAATTCAGCAATTATACTATGTGATTCACTGTAATTATTCTCCATTAAGTACTTATAAATCCCTATGACATTGCTGTTAGATACAGTAACTACCTATGTTGTCGAATCAATATCAAGGGTAATAGCTACTTCTAACTCCTCAATAGTTAGAGTCAGTTCATGCAATAGACAGTAGGCATTATTCGCAAAGCACTCGTCCTAAACTCTTATAACTAAAGTCTCAACTGTTTCAGTAACAATTTATTAATTGACGGGGTATTTGTGTTGTAAGGTACGAATACCTTGCACTCTGCATTTAATTTCTTCCTACCAGAGTTTTGAGTTATCCTTACTCAAGGTAGGTTCCAACTTCATCTCCCAAATAATATTCAGATTCGTTAAGTCCGTCAGGATACCTTCTAGTAACAGTTCCACCGTTCTAAACTTATATTCATATAATAGAACATAGTGAAACTGTGAAATTACTGTACTACCCTAGAAGGACTAGCCATCAAAGTAAATCCTTTTTCAGGCCATCTATATAACGTAACTAGTACCCATCTTTAGATATGATTTTATAGTGGTGAATATTACAACTGCGAACTACTGAATAAAGATCTAGCATCATGATAGGAAAATCACTGTAGCTACCCGTACTATACCTAGTAGTCAGATCTTGACCTCCAAGGATAGTAGTTGGTAGTTAGTGCTAATCTAAGAAGTAATTCAGCTTAAATCGGCTAATCTTAGGTATTGGAGTATACATTCATCACAGTTCTAACTATTTAGTGAAAGTCTTTAAACTCCTAGAGCTACAGAACTTAGAGGTACAACTACCTTAAATTGATAAGTGGAGGTTAGGAAAAACCTGAACACCAACCTCTAGCTTCTATTCTGTTTGTTAGGTAGTTATTTCTAGCTAAAAATGCTACTATAACCTCTATTAGGGACTATCCTACCCTACTAGGTACTAGTTAAACTTATACTTTACGGTCATTAAATAAGGTATTCTGATACTAATAGTGCCTAGATATATCTGAATAAATGCCAAAATATAAGGGTAAAAGAGTAAATGTGACTTTCCCAGTTGAGGTTTATGAACAAATTACGGAATTAGCCAGTGATGAAATTAGAACAGTAAGTCAAATGGTTGTTGTATTATGTCGAGAGGCTATGTTAACTAGGGGGAAGGAGTATAGAAAAATAGAGTAACCCATTTAGCAAAAACCAAACTAAGAATAGAATTAACTTCTACTAAGTAATCTAGAGAAAAATTACATTCTTGGTAGATCCCAGATGAACAAAACTCTTGTATTATTTACCTATTACTTAATACAAGGAGATACAGAGGTAAATACAAGGGAACCAAACAGTAAAAAGACAAAGCGTAAATAAATAAACGCTTTGTCCAGTAGTGAAAAGTTGAACTTGATAAGCTCTTAGAGCGGGAGACTATCTCCGACGTTCCAAGAAGTGCCTAAAAGTGTCGTAGCTTAAAAACCACTGCTTGGTATAACGAGATTAGATCCGCGCTGCTAACTCATATTATATAGGTTACTGTAGAAATTTGTAAACTTTGACAGTGGGATTTTGCATCAAAATTTATCATGTTTCCTTGGAAATAGAAAAAATTTAAAGAACTAAAACAGTAGATCTCATAAATATGAAGCGTAGCAGTGCACTAACCCCCTCCAAAAGCTGAAGAGACAGTTATTAGAGGGTAAATCTGTGATAAATAACAATCATGCATTACAGGTAAGTCTTGAACAAACGCCGAAGTTAAAATTCGCTGTCAATACTTGTGGCAGAAATAAAGACTGGGACTTCAGGAAACTGGCTGCAAACTTTCAAGATAAAGAAGGCACAATAGAGAGCGTTAAGCAGCACATTAAAGCGGGGCATGCTGTTTGTGCTGGACTACTGGATAATAAATGGCGGAGTAAGGCCAATATTATCGGTTCTCAGTGGTTATTACTTGACATCGATAATTCTGATATCGCCCGTGATACAGAGGATAAACCAATTAAGGATGACTCTGGGAATTCCATCAAACTTTATAAGCACCAATTAACTATTGAAGAAGCCTTAGCCCATCCCTTTATCAAAAAGTATTGTGCCTTAATTTATACTACTGCTAGTCATCAACCAGACTGGCACAGATTCCGACTGATCTTCCTTCTACCCCAATATGTTGAGGGTGCTGACACTGTAGAGGCCTGTACACATTCTCTAATGCAGCAGTTACCCCATGATCGTGCATGTAAAGATGCTTCTCGTGTTTTTTACGGCAATACAGAAGCAGAATTCCTGTTGGTTAATCCCGAAGCTACTTTACCAGATGAATGGGTAAGTGAGGCAATTACAATCACACAAAAGAAACGTATTGAATATCAGCTACGCATTCAAGAAATTGAGTCACGGCATAAGGAGTGGCATCAGATTTCCCTTATTGAGGGATGGGATATTGACCAACTAATTAAGAATGCGATTTCACTAGTTCCACCACGTAAACCTGGTAGTGGAAACTACGATGAATGTCGGCAAGTACTCATGGCTTTAGTTAATCACTACGGGGCATCTGAAGCAGAAATCATCGCCGAGAAATGGTCACCTTCCATCAAGGGTACAACTTGGAACATTCGGTCCAAGATCCGCAGTTTCCGGCGTAGTGGGATTACAATTGGCACACTTTTCCACATCGCTAAGCAGTATGGTTTTCACTTCCCAAAGCAAAAGTATAAATTATCTGAAAACTCCAAGGGACTGATTAGTCGCGAGGAATGGGAATTAAAACGAGTCAAAGAAGATTTGACTAGCTTCCAAAACCTACTGAAACAGGCGTTTACACCATTTATTAAAGCTGCTAAGGGATTTCCAACTCGAGCGTTAGATGAACCAAAATCCACAATAGAAGAACCAACACTTCAAATTAGGACTCCAATACCTCAACTCATCATCTACAAACAGGGTAATATCCCATACAAGAAAGAATTTACAGGCGATATCTACATTGAATGCCAACCAAAAGAACATATTGCAGCATGGGTCGAAGCAATTTCTAAGGGATGGACACAAATTTTAGATAATTCTCATCCAGGTCTGGGTAAATCTCACAATGCTGGTAAACTGACAGCTGCTATGTTTGGTACTGATAAACTAATTTACCAAGATGCAAACCACAGAAACCCATCTACCCTACCTATTGAAACTAACTTTGTTGACTTACCTGTACGGCACAATGGTTTAAAAATCGATACTAACCGTACTACTCCAACTGGTGCTAATTTCCTACTACAGCCAAAAGCAGGTGAAACTCCTGATACTGATAGTAACTGTAGCAGGAGTAGTTTATTTAGTGCCTTCCGTGATAAGAACTTTGGTTCTTTAGATTTCGAAAAAAGTGCTATTAGCCCCATCTGTAAAGGTTGTTTTAGTCAGAACCAATGCTGTTTCTCTTATGGTAATGGTTTCGGCTTCCGTTTCCTGAAACAGATGGTGATTCAAAATCATAGCGAAATTCGAGCCCATCCCGACTCTACACCAATTATTTTAACTAACAATGCCAATGAGCCTTTTACTGTAGGACGGATATGGGAAGAAGCAGGAACTCTGATTAAGCCCGTTCAATCGGTTGAAGTCAGATTACAAGATTTTGATACTACCGTTAGTTCCTTACTTGCTGGTGGGTTACGGACTGAGGAATGGTTGAAGCTCCAACAGTCTTTACAAGTTCTGCGTTCACTCCTTAGTGGAGATATTAAACCCAATTCTCGTTACGGGTTTAATGATACTGAATTAAGAAAAGAGTTGGGGGAGTTCCCGTCTAACCTAGATATTCAAGCAATTCGGCAGATATTGCAGCCTAATTTAGAATTTGTAACTGAGTTAGACTCTATTGATATCAGTTCTGATCAAGAACTACGAAAAAGTACTACTGCTCATTTTGCTGCTAAACATATTGCGAAGGATAGTGCTCGACAAGCACATAAACAATTCTCGGATTTGCCTAATTACTGGTTCCCCGATTTCCTCGAAGCATGGAAAGGTAAAGGTTCCCTAGCTTGTAAGTGGGGTATATTGACAATCTACCGTCCTAATACTAGGTATACTGAATTATCATACTCTGCCCAATTCAATATTTACCTTGATGCTACTATTAGCCCAGAGCAGTTAAAATTGAAACTTGCTTACCAAGACTCAATATTAGTCATCCAGCAGTCTCGTCCTGACTATAGCAATTTAAGAGTAGTCAATGTTATAGGTTTGGGTAAATTGCCGAAAAGACGGTCAGATTCCTTAGTTGAACGTGTTGTTGCCCTTAAAGAGACTTTCCATCATATACATAAAAAACTAGGTATTATTGAGTGGAAACAACTTGCCATTAAGACGGAAGACTATATTGAATACAGTCACTTTGTTGATGGTCGTGGTGTTAACCGTTTTAGTGATTGTGATGTGATAGCTTCCTTTGGGGTTCCGTATCAAAATATTGGTGTAGTAGCTGCACATATAAAAGTTATGACAGGTCAGGCGGTCGAAGTCGGAAATTCACAAGGTATCCTACACAAGTATCTTACTGACCTAATAAGAGCTGAAATTATTCAAGAAATTGGGCGCTTACGAGCTCACCGTCGGCCTAATGAGGAGCTAACATTTTACTTCTGTGCTGACTATGATCTTAGTTTTTTATTAGATGAACTACCAGGAGTAAAACTAGAGATTGTGGATGCCTGTACTTTATGTAGGGAAGCTGGTAGTCGAGATCAACAGACTGGACATGCTATTATTAAGGCCTTTACAGAGCTTTGGAAGTCGAAACAGAGGATTGGTCAAGCAGCAATTGCTAAAATTATAGATACCACTCAAGGTTGGGTAAGCAGATTTACTCAACGTTGGGGAGGTTGGGTTAGGTTTAAAAAATTATTACTTTTACTATTAGATAGTCTTTATAGTGATAGTAATAAAAATCTTACAGATCTCACCGATGAGGAAAAGTGGTTTGTTCGTGAATACTTCCCCACCCTAATTGATCAAGTTGGATCATCCCCTGAAGATACTATTGAACATATAGCTCAAGTTACTAAAACTCTTACCAATACTGTGATCTCGCGTATCTTGCACAATTCTACACTTTCTCTTAGGGTTGGTTTACTCATCATTATGTTATCTTGTCTCCCTATTGAGATTTACTCCCATTTTCTCCTATTGGAAGTTTTACCTAGTCCCAAAGTGATCCGAGATAATTTACCAGTTTTTCTCTCTGTGACTCTGTCACCGTGAAATATACTCTACTTTGTACTCTTAATTACTGAGTGACTATTGTATATTATTATTTTTCCTAATTCCACTATTATTTTCTAGAAAATTCAAATACTATTCTTCACATTAAGAATAAACTAAATTGGTTTATTACTCTTTTACTTGCAAGAATGAACTTTCAAAAAATTCCTCATTATATCAATCATGGTAAGAAAATTTTTGTTTCTGAACCAAATCTTAAATTTCCAGTAAGTATAATACCTAAATTCAGGATACAATTTTCTACTACCCAATTCGTTGTTATAGTCTCAGTACTTTTAAATTTAGTTTCTATGATTATTATTTTACAATGCTTTATAATTTTACTATCCAGTATTTTATATATTCATCTTCAATAAATAAAAAATACCTGACTCCTTGTAGTCTTAATATTTATATTAAGTAGTATATCTTATTCCATTCTCTTATTCATGTTATTTTTATCAGGAGTTTCTAATTTACTCCATCTCTAAACACCCAATTACCTAACTAGTACTTTCAGTGATAAAGTACCTTTTATCACGAGTTAGTTATTTTTTGGGCTAAAGAGTTTTTCTAATGTTCCTTCAATTTGTTTACCTGTATATTTTTTCTCCTAACTCTTCTAGCTGATTCTAAAATTAGAGTTTTTAAAGTGCCTATCTCTTCTGTAGTATCTTTATAAAGATATATATTCTTTTCTATTCTCTTTCTTTATCTTCCTCCACTACTGACTATTTTTTTAGTTTTACCATTTATGCTCTTTATCTTCTGACGTCTTTACTTTTCATTATTTACTTCAACTCCTGGTTCATTTCTAGTGGCAGCATTCTTTAGTATGCTATTCTCTTCTGTTGATTCTATATTTTCATTGTGTTGTCTACTTTTTTTTAATTTACCTACTAAGTATTTAATCCTACCAACACTTAAATTAATTCCTAAACCTTTTAGCATCTCTGAGATTTCATCGTAAGTATAACCGTACTTCGAAGAAGTTAGTTTTTCAATGTATCTTCTCATTTCTCTCACTGTCGTTTTTTCTGATACATCATCTGTTTTTTTAAGCTTTTCTTCCTTCGATAATGAGATAGCCTTATCAATCTTACTTTTACTAATCATTTTTAATTCTTCATTGTGGCCTATTATTATTTTATCTAGTAATTACTTATTAATTATTGATTATTGATTATTGATTATCTGAGGATATCTATATAAATTTACTTTAAGCACTTTATAGAAGTTCATTATTATAGTTATACTGAATTTTTTCTTATTCTAGTAGGTACATTTTTCTCTATATCTATCTTCTTGTCTCCTTTCAATAATGTTTAAAGTCTAATTATAAAGGCTATGGTACATTAGTTGTTATTATAACAGTTCTAAAACTTCAACATTCTTGCTATTCTAACTATAGAATTCTTCTAGTCCTTTATTATTAAGTAATATGGCTGTAATATTGTTATATTCTTCTAATAGTTGTATCATGGATTTAGCTTTCTAGATAGATAGACTTTACTTGTATTAGAACTTTATACTTTTTCGCTTATTTCCTGTTAGAAGCTAGCCATGCTTTTCTGCTAACGTTCAATCTTATTATACTCATATAATAGCCTATTCAGGTAGTAAATCCCCCTAAAAATTCTAGTAATATTTTATCCTTTATATTTTTGAATATGTCTCGTCGTAAGCAGTCAAAAAGAGTTATAAGAAACCATCTCTTTTCAATGAGATTAAGTGATATTGAATTGGATCTTCTACGGATAAAGTCAAGGGATGCAGGAATGTCGGCTAGTGAGTTAATGAGGCGTAATGGTTTGTTGCGACCACTGCCTAAACGACTCAGCAAAGTTAGCTTACAGACATACTTAGATCTAGGACAAATCGCTAATAAGTTAAATCAACTTGTCGAACTTACAAATACAGCTATAAAAATGGGTTCTAGTCCCCCAGCTAATCCTCAATTGTTAGAGGAATTGTTAGAACTCTTGCATCGGTGCAGACGAGATATTGCAGAAGTTGATATTGAAGGAGATAATGACTGGGAGGAAGAAGAGGATGATAATGATGATTGGGAAGCAGACGAAGGGTACGGGTTTTCATAAATTACTGGACTACTTACATAACAGTAAAAATGCCAAATTAATTGGCGGTAATATGAGTGGTAGAAATCCTAGAGAACTAGCTAAAGAATTTCGACTATCTCGACAACTCAATCCAGATGTTCAACGTGTTGTTTATCATGTTTCATTATCAGCAGCTAAAGATGATGTAATTTCTGAAGATCAATGGTGTGAAATTGGTAATCGCTACATGAGAGATATGGGTTTTAATGCCAATCAACTTAGTATTTTCCACCATCGAAATACTAATCACGATCATATTCATATTGTTGCCAGTCGTATCAGGATGGACACCGGTAAAGTTGTGCATGATTCCTGGGATTATTTACGCTCTGAGAAAGTGTTACGCCAGATTGAGATTGAATATGATTTAGTACAAGTCCATGGCAGTAGAGAGAGATTAAGTCGTACACACACTACAGGACAATTTCGGCGTATTAAACGACAGGAAGAAGAGTATCAAATGGGTAAGCGCGATACTCCTCCAGAACTTAGTATTAAAGAGTTAGTTCAGCAGAAGATTTATAATTTATCTGTTGATTATCCCCATATGCCAATATTAATTATGCGCTTACAGCAAGCTGGTATTAATGTAAGGATAGGATTTACCAAAGATGGTAAGTCTAAAGGTATTTCCTATGAGAAAGATGGAATTGCTTTTAGTGGTACACGATTAGGTCCGGCCTATACCTTCCCAGGATTGCAGAAATATCTCCGAATTGATTATCAACCACAAAGAGATGATGCTTGGATTCAACATTTAGTATATGATCCTGTTAACCAGGATATTCAGATCTAACAACTTATAAATCTGATTGCTGAAGATTAATCTCAGATTTTAACTCCTGATAAATAAACTAAACTTAAACTAGAATTAAGCAGCTGAGTTACATCAGTATAATACTGCTCTTTCATACAGTTTATTACTGATTTATCAAAATGAATAGATTGTTAATAGAGTATTATTTCATATAACTGTTCGTTCCCTAATGTAAAAGAAATTATATTAGCTAATCCTCTTTTATCTACTATTTATGAAGCTGAATTATTAGTTTTAATCCCTAGCAAATAGCTGGTGTTTAATAGAGAGTGAGAGCGAATTTAACCCCAATTTATATTATTATTTATATAATCACAACTTATATTACTTATGCAGGATTTCTTAACTTAGAATTCTGCTATCTCTAATTTCTTTTTATATCTCTATTATAGTAGCAAGAACTAGGTTAACCTACTTAACACAATAATAGTACTCTTAATTATCTAACTTATCTATTGCTAATAGTTCCCATCCACTACATATATTTTCCGAAAAGGGAATCCATTTCTAAGTCAGTATCCTCTCTACTTTTAGACTGGGTTTTTTCCATCAAAAAAGTAAGAATAAAAAATCAATATCAACTCTACACGTAGTAAATACTTAAGCTTATACCTCTGTGTCAGATTTAATTCTGATGATTAGAATGAATACTTGTATTTTGCAGTTTTTACATATTTTTTTTTGAAACTATATTAGTAGAAGGATGTTATAACAAATCATTTATATTGACTACTTAGACTTAATTTAATAGCTATTGGATTTGGTCTCCTAGCTGTCTAGCTTTTATCTTTTGCTTTACTGATTCCTACTTTTTCTGTAAAAATAGCAGGGAGTTATCATAATTCTTATCACTTTTCTATACTTATTGACTAGGATTGTCTAAAAATTTTTCACTCTTGGATATTGTTTTGATGGGATAAGTTTCACCTTTTAACATTTATGTCATATCCTTCCTATAAATACCTAGTTCGATCATCCTATCTATTTAGATATAATTTGTATAAAGACAATACTTCTTGTCTTTATATATCTATAGGAACATTTAGAATAGATATTACTGGGAATGACTTTAGAGTAATCTTCTAAGTAAGGAAATTCCATTTATATCCTACCCCAGTTAATAAATAAGCTTTTATTAAGAATTTATCTCCTAGCAAATTTACTAGATAGTTCCAAATATTGTGTTCAGTAGATTTGTCATCTTCTACTTTGGTATTCCTCAAACTTTCTATATGGATGTAATCTAACTAAATTTTGACTCGTGCTTAAATTTATGGAGATTCTCCTATTTCTACTTCTCCTATTCTACTTAATTCTAATTGTAGGTCTTAAAATTTTATCCTTAGAGATTACCTAATACTTTTTACTAACTTCCTCCTTCTCTAGTAACTTTTCCAGATTGTTTAGAAGTTTCATAATCTATTTTTCTTTCCCAGCTTATTTTTATAGCTAATACTTTTAGGAGTGCCGGGTAATATCTTTTGGCTGTTACTTATTTGTTTCAGATCATACTCGTCTTTTAGAAGGTGTATTATTTATGATCTATTCTTGAGGTTATGCTTAAACACTAATTTTTAGCTATTGATTGTTGGAAGATTTATTTTCCTAGCTCCTTATTTTTTAACCTTGCCAACGTTTATATTCTAGTGTATTTTAGGTTGCTTTTTTTCAGTGCTATTAAAATCTTTCAGTGCAGATTTATCTCAGATTTATTAGTATTAAATTTTCAGTAGTTAATGATAGCTAATTTATTAGCCCCAGACTCTTAAGTACCTATTCGGCTGTCTTTGATTGTCCTAAGTCTGTTTTAGGAGAAACGTTTCTCCTAGATTTATTTCAAGACGCTGTTTCTTTTTATTCTTCCTTCCTGTAAGAATTTTCCTTTTGGTACACTAAGAATTCGACAGTTTCCATATTGGAATCTAGCCACATTGCTAACAGGTGTAAGATACCTTTACCTTCTTTAATATTGCTTACGTTTTAGCATTTTCTGTTATTAATTTCTATTTATCCGATTTTAGTCTGTCAACCTTACTTAAGTGTTACCATTGCGCACTTTTCTACCCTTAGTCTGTATGGTAATTAGTTTTTGTAGTTCGTCAGCTACCAGTATTAATAATGGACAAACTGGTAATATTATCCAATAGAATGATGTTAAAGGTGCAGTAGAGAAGATTTTCTGCAGATTAGGTGAGTAAATAATAAACAAAACAAGAAGCCATTCTATAGTAATTCCTATCCAAATGAGACCGTTTTTAAAAATACCTAAGCGCAAAATTGAAATTTCTTCCGAACGACAGGCAAAAACGTTACCATCTTGACAGGCTACTATTACTGCTACGGTCATTGTTGTTGCTTGATTATAAATAGCCATTGTAGCAACATCAGCTGAGTGAGATACAATACTAAATCTAACAGCTTGTAATTCGGTAATATTATAGCCCTGTATCCACCAAACTAAGAGAAATCCTACTATACCTAACAAACCTTCTATTAGCCCTAGAAAGCAGTAGGCACGCAGGAGTAAGGATAAGTTTAAAAGGGGCTGAGATTTTTCTCGTGGTGGTAACTCCATTGAACCAGTTTCTGGTTTTTCTGCTCCTAATGCTAATGCAGGGAGCATATCCGTACCTAGATCAATAGCTAAAATTTGTAAAACTCCCAGTACTGGTGGTAGTTTAAGAAATACCATTGCTAGGAATGGTAAAAACTCTGCCATATTAGAGGCCAGAATATAAGTCATAAACTTACGTATATTTTGATATACTGCCCGTCCCTCCTCGATTGCGGAAATGATAGTGGCAAAGTTGTCATCTATAAGAATAACATCAGCAGCTTCACGGGCAATATCTGTACCACTACTTCCCATTGCAATACCAATATTAGCAGATCGTAAAGCAGGAGCATCGTTGACACCATCACCAGTGACAGCGACTACATGACCAAGACTTTTATATGCTTCAACTAATCTGAGTTTCTGTTCTGGCATCACTCTGGCAAATACTAAATCTGTTTTGTACTTATGCAGTATCTGCCGTAATTGAGTATCAGAAAGATGTCCTAGTTGTTCTCCTGTAATAATTCTAGCTTTGCCTTTAACTAAACCAATTTCTTGAGCAATTGCAGCTGCTGTTAAGCCATAATCACCTGTAATCATTGTCACCTGAATACCTGCACGATGACAAAGAGCAATCGCATTAGAAACTTCTGGCCGTGGTGGATCAATCATTGCCACCAATCCCAGAAAGGTCAAGTCCTGTTCTAAGAAATTATTACTAAGCTCTTTCAATTCAGTCGCACCTTGACTTGTTGCTACTCCTAATACACGATAACCTTGATTAGCAAGTTGATCATTAGCTACCATAATTTCTTCCGTCTGGGTTTGCGTCAGTTCTAACTTTTCACCTGCATCCCATAAATATCGTGAATGTTGTAATACATCTAAGGTTGCACCCTTGGTGAAAACTAAGTACTCTGAACTTCCAGTATTCTCTAACTGCAAATTTCCTTCTAGTAAAACCGTCATCATTCGTCGATGGGAATCAAAAGGTATCTCCCGAATTCTTGATACTTGATGTTGCAATTCCTCTAATTTCATCCCAGCTTTTATTGCTGCTACTAGTAATGCTGCCTCTGTAGGATCACCTGATGCTAGCCATTGATTGGAGTTCGGCGGATGATTTAACTGTGCATTCGAACAAAGTACCGCACCAGCTAACATTAACTGCACCTGAGATTTATATTTAGGAGATGTGATTTCGACTTCTCCTTTAGGCTCATAACCTACTCCAGTTACATTAATCTGAGTATTGGGAATCCATAATTGGCAGACAGTCATTTCAT
>ERZ1034427.60-NODE-60-length-23734-cov-33.604333_pt1 | contig 23734 bp, 31 predicted proteins | sample MGYA00520607_ERZ1034427 | MGnify/ENA primary metagenome ERZ1034427 (study PRJEB33736, sample SAMEA104288489) | Azolla caroliniana | place: Brazil | collected 1987 | study: EMG produced TPA metagenomics assembly of the PRJEB19522 data set (Is there foul play in the... | reverse complement strand
ATTATACTCTCCATGCAAATGCAATGAGGTTGAACCTAAATGGGAATATTTGGTTAATTGCTACTCCATATTTTTCTACTACTTCTAGGGCAATTATTAGGAATAATAATTTATTTAATCCATAATATTTGTATAGCTTATCCATTACTGTGCCTATTCTATCATCATTTAAATCTTCGCCTTCAGTTCCCGCTTCTAATAAATGTTCTATAGGTTTTTCCTCAATTCCTTGAGGAAATAAATATAATAGTCTCCATAGAAAACCTAGTCCATAATGATTGCTTTGACTGTTTCTCCTGTATTCACTTTCTCTCTACTCTCTATTAAGAATATCTTATTAATTTTTTCTACAATTCTTATGTCATCTATTATTCCCAAGTGATCCAAGTTCTTACTCTCAAACTCTTCCTTTTAGTAATTCATATTTTTGGGTATTTTTATTTAATTCAGGCTTATTTACATTCATGTTCTCATCTTTTATTCTGAATTTATTGTCAATACTTATGAGTTGCAAGTTGTTGGCAATTTTTATTGTATTGTCTATTGTTTTACTATTTAAGTATGTGTTCACTATGTAGTTATTTGTAATATTCCTACATTTTTATGTATATTTACTACAAAATGAAGTGCGGAATGTGGGTTAATAGGCAGTTGTGTAAGTTCTATTCTTTTAACTTTTTCCCAACTCTTATAAAAGTTAGTGTTATGTACCTTGTGTAAATCTAACCACGATGAAATGTAGGTATCTTAGATGAATCTAGTATAAGATAATCTATACTACCTAAATCTTATCTAAAAAATGCAACCTATTCAAAGCAGATGGATTAGGTTTTTATCTGGGTTAATGGTTTTAACAGTGCTATCGGTAGCAAAAGCTAATGATCCGGGTCTTTGTTTTATGACGACATCATCAGGTAATATCAGTTTGGGGGAAATGTGCAAGGTTATACAAACCACGGATACTGTTTTTCGCGTCCCTATGAAGGGTCGTCAGGCAAAGACTCCGATTATAGATGTTAAGTTTAATGGTGGTCAAGTTTTTGAGATGGTTTTTGATACTGGTGCAAGTGGTATCCTGATTACTCAAGAAATCGCGAAAAAGTCGAATATCAAGCCTGCGGGAAAAAGTCGATTCACTATTGCTGATGGTAGTGTAGTAGAATTCCAAACTATAACAATTCTTTCTGTCTCTGGTGGGAGTGTTGTTGTCAATAATGCCCAAATTTCTATTGCGCCTAAAGCTGAGATTGGTTTACTTGGTCATGGTTTTTTTCAGAATTATGATGTAAGAATTCTCAAAAAACAGATTGAATTTCATAAGCGTTAAAACAGAGTTAAAATTGTCAGGATTGAGTGAGAATAAGTAGGAAGGCACAAAAAAACCGTAGACCCACAGCGACTTCTCTAAGACTAGTATGTAACGAAAAGTAAAATTGACCAAAACCTATTGCCTTTTCCCTTTTGCCTTGTCATAACGACAATTGTTAACACCCACCTACTTATATTATTCAGAATAAATCAGTCTTCTATGTGCAGAATAGACCTCTTGGAAAATCGTTTCTGTGGTATGATAGAGAGTTTTAGGTTTTATGTATTTTTGGTGTTCTTTGGGCTCGCTAATTCAAACATAACCCTGTAACTCTAACTTTTGGCTAAAACCAAGACAAACCCCCTTTTATAACATAAAATTAGTTCTGCAAGAGGTCTAATGATTAATTTGTAGGAAGGGCATAATTTTAGTTGTGTCATCCTCTAACAGGATTTTGGATTCACCCCACAGATAAATCTGAGGGCAAGGGATTATTGAACGGATGTCTATTAATGTGTTAAATTCTTAAGCTGACGATTTTATTAATTTTGATTTCTCAACTCTTACAAATCTAAAATCCCAAATTTAAAATAAATGCAACCTTATCACCAAATCTCGATTATTGAATGTGGTGAACCATTAGTGAAGATTCCTCTGGAGTTATTTGCTGTGGAATCTCCCCATCCTTATGAAAAGTTAGGTGCTACTTATGGGGAATACTCACCTTATTATCTGCGTGAGAGTGTTGTTAAGAATTTAATTGAGGCGCAAAATTATTTACAGTTGCTGCATCCTGCTTGGTATATTCAAATTTTTGATGGTTATCGACCTGTAGGTGTACAGCAGTTTATGGTGGATTACAGCTTTGGGGAAGCGTTGCGAGCGAGGGGACTGAGTGCAGAAGAGTTATCACCCCAGCAACGAGAAGAGGTTTGGCAACAGGTATATGAAATTTGGGCTGTACCAAGTTTGGATATGAATACTCCTCCTCCCCATAGTACAGGTGCTGTGGTGGATATTACGCTGGTGGATGATAATGGGGAAGTTGTAGATATGGGTTCTGCAATTGATGAGATGTCTGTGCGATCCCACCCAGATTATTATGCTCAAAGTAACCCAAACTATCATGCTAACCGTCAATTGTTACGAGATATCATGCTAAAAGCAGGATTTAAACGCAATCCTAGAGAGTGGTGGCATTTTTCTTCTGGTGATCAAATGTGGGCTTGGTTATATAATCAGTCCAATCCTGATTATCCCGTCACTGCACGTTATGGGAGATTGATATGATTGAGCATGGGAGTTAATTAGTAATTACGAATTATTTGCAGAAAAGCTTTGCAAAATATAATTGGATAACTCAGAAAATCCTTCTCCTTAAGCCGCAGTCGTTATGTATGCTGGTTGATGCTGCAACTGGACTGGAGTATTTGCTGACATTGGCTACACCAACGGAAATTGCAAAATAACGTTGTTCAAATAAACTTTCATGATTGGGACTGTCACCAACTGTGACAATTTCCGATGCTGTATATTCTGGGGAATATTCGCGTAAAACTTGTAACAATCCCACTGCCTTATCTTTTCCTTGGGGTTTAATATGACATTGGACATTGCTGTAAGTAAATCCCCAGCCCTGTTGTTGACAAAGAACACTGAGATATTGCAGTTCATTCGCTGTCAAAGCTGCTACATGAAACGTCCAGTCAGTGATACCAAAACAATTATCAGCAGATTCCGTCATTTGAGGAGATTTCAATTGTAATTTTTCAAACATTGTCCCTAAATGCTGACGATGGTTAACTAAATTAGGAATGGGTGTTAAAGCTACTGATTCTAATCTTGTAGATGGACAGGACAAACCACCATTTTCTGCTACGGCACCTGCAACCGGCATTCAACTATTTAGCCCATTCATTCACCCAACCCGCTGATCGTCCAGTTACAATCAGTACCTGTACTGCAGAGGCGGCAAAATTCTCCAAAGCTTGCAATAGTGAAGATGTAAATTTTCCGTAGGTTGTTAAAGTCCTGTCCATATCTGTAGCTACGAGACGAATATTGCTGAAGTCATGAGAATGACTAATGTGACTAGACATATAAAATGGGGATTGGGAAATCATGATGTAAAAAAATACTAACGATACGGTAATGTGATAATCAAGATTTGGGCATCCTAATCATATAAGAGTAATATTTTCAGTTTGCTAATCATGCTTAATATCTTGTTTCTGGCCCAGTCTTTAACTTCGAGGACTCAAAAGACGATCAAAACAGTGCCAGCTAGTGAATCTCCAATCACATATTTATTAATGTTTAGCAGTGGAGGACTACTTTTAGCCCTAATTGCAGGGATTGTGTATGGCAAAATTTTAGTGCGTAACTATGATAAAAAAGTTAAGTTTGAAAAATTTCGGACTAGAGAATTAGAAAAAAAATTGAAGTTAGCGCTGGAAACCATTCGCAAAATGGAAACTAACCCTGATTTAGTTCACTCACGGGACTTTAACCTCGATTATCTGCGAATGCGGATGTCAGAGGAGGTATTTCATTTTGGGGTTATTAATCAAATTAAACTCAAGATTAAAGATAAAATTTCTCTGGCGCTGCGTCCAGGACAATCTCAACAGGGACAAGTTGGGATTGCTAGTAACGCTGGTAGACAGCTGGATGAAATTTTTGATGTTGAGTATGAAACTGGTGTTTCACCCAATATTGTTAAGCGAGTACTGTTTCGGGTTCAAATTCGCTTGATGAAATTACCTACCCAAGCTACTTCTGCTACTATTAGTCAAATCATAGACTGTATAGAAACTTACCTTAGTCCTAGAGAAGATGACGATTCATGGCAGCCGACAATTCAAGGTCGGATTGTTTATATGCACTGGGATCAAAAGGCTAAACCGACTCCTCTGTTAGTGCTGGAACAATCCAATGAAGGTGTAAATGTAACCTTCCGTACTACTCGCCAACCGAATGCTACTATACCCCCGAATCCACCAATTCAAAAAAACAAGGCACAAGGCTCTTAAACTCCTTCTGCTACCTTGGGACTACTAACTACATTTTGGGCATCACGAGTTAATAAACCGTCTTCCATCTCGACGATGCGATCGGCTATATCTAAGATGCGGTTATCATGGGTGACTAATAAAATAGCAGTTCCTTGTTCTTTGGCCAGACGCTGCATGATTTCTACCACATCACGTCCTGATTGTTTATCTAATGCGGCGGTGGGTTCATCTGCTAGGACTAATGGAGGATGATTGACTAGGGCGCGGGCGATGGCTATTCTTTGTTTTTGCCCACCAGATAGATTCTCTGGATAGTAGTTCATTCGTTCTGCCAACCCAACTGATCCCAACATTGCTTCTGACTTCTTAATAGCTTCTGATTGAGAAATAGTATTATTTAATTCGACTGCCATTTGCACATTTTGCCTAGCAGTTAAGAATCCTAGTAAATTGTGAGCTTGAAAAATATAACCTATATTACGTCTGCTTTGCACTAGTTTACTTTGACTGGAGCCTGAAAGTTCTGTACCTAAAAATTTTAAACTTCCTTCCTGTACAGACCGCAACCCACCTATTAAGCTCAGTAATGTAGTTTTACCTGAACCAGATGGACCAGTCATAATCACAATTTCTCCGGCATATATTTCTATATTAATATCAAATAGAATTTGTTTTCTAAGCGCACCTCTGCCGTAGTAATGGTTAATATTTTGAATGGCGATTACAGGTTGTGTGTTGATCATAAGGGTGTATGGGTGTAAAGGTGTAGGGAGATGGGGTAGATAGATGGGGGTAATGGGGGTGATGGGGCAATATTTTCTTCTCCTGAACTCCTGAGTCCTGAATTCTTACCTTTAAAAAATATCTGCTGGATCGGCGGAACTTAATTTTCTCATAGCGATTATTCCAGATATAAAACACATAAAAATTGTTAACATTAGCACCATGATGGCGCGTTCATAACTCATAAAAACTGGTAGAAGTGTAGCATCTCTAGCCACATGGTACATAAACAAAGCGCAAGCAAATCCAGGTATATATCCTAAAACTGCTAACATGAATGCTTCTTGAAGAATGACAGTTAATAAATAGTTTTGTGTATAACCTATGGCTTTGAGGGTAGCATATTCAGACAAATGCTCTGTTACTTCTGTATACAAAATCTGATAAACAATTACAGTTCCGACAATAAAACCCATAATTGTTCCTAATGTGAAAATAAAGCCAATAGCGGTACTACTTGCCCAGTAATTTCTTTCATAGTCAATAAATTCTCCTTTGGTTAAAATATTGACATCTGTAGGTAAATAAGTTCGCAAATAGGCGGCGACTTGGTTGGGATCTGCTCCTGGTTTTAATTTAATTAAGCCAATATCAATTAATCCTCTTTGTCGGGTAGTAAATAACCGCAAAAAGTTGACATCGCTGGTAATTAGGTTTCCATCTGCACCAAAGGATGCACCTAAAGTAAATAATCCTGTGACTTTTATTTTTCGTCGTCTAACTTCTGCTGTTACATTTTTTCCTTGATCAAAATCAGCGGCGATTGGACCATATTCAAGTCTGGAAGAACGGTCAAATAATACTACATCAGGTAGTTTAAGTTTATCTAGATTTTCTTCAACACCAGGTAAATCAAAGACATTAAGTTCAGGATTGATGCCAAAAGTGAGGATGCTGCGGGGGCGACCTGTTATGGGATTTTTCCAGCTTGTGTAGTCCAAATATATGGGATATACTGACTCTACTGCTGGTAAATCTAAGGCTTTATATAATCGCCGTTGGGAAAAAGGTTTCATTGCTAACACGGCATTAGATTGAGTGTTAATTAGAACAATGTCACCCTTTAAACTACCGTGCATTCTGACATTGCTGTAATATAGTGCATCTCGGAAACCAAGCTGCATAAACATCAAAATATCAGCGAAAGCAATACCTGACAAAGCCACAGCTAGGCGAGTTTTTTCCCTGGTTAGTTGTAGCCAAGATAAAGGTATTTTCTGAGTCATTTGCTATGAGATATTGCAGTATCACTTCTTTGACTGACTACTGTTTATGAGGAAGTTCATCGGTATTAATTTCTACCATAACTTTGGCATTTGTTAAACCGGAAACTCGCTGACTATAATTTGAGGGGAGAGCAATTTTTACTTCGACTACTCTGGCATCAATATCTGCGGCTGGATCGTTATTTAACACATCTTTTTTGCCAATTTTTCTGCCAATTTCAGTTATAGTTCCTTTTAATTGGTCGTTAAATGCGCCGTTATCACTGGTGATAGTCGCCCGTTGACCAACACGGATTTTACCAATACTATCTTCAGGAATTTCTGCAACTACAAACATCTGATCAGTTTGTCCAATTTCAGCAATGCCATTTGTACTCATGACTTCCCCTGATTTGGTGTGAACTTTTAAAATTTCACCGGGGGTTGGTGCTTTGACGTAACTTAATTGCAGTTCTGCTTGGGCTTTTCTGATCACTGCCATTGCATTAGTAACTTGGGCTTGTGCCATTTGTACATCAGTGGGACGAACATCAAGCAGTCTACTCAATCTGGCTCTTTCTTCGTCTATTTGCTTTTGCAAAGTGGTTACCGTTTTATCGCGGTTAGCTGTGGCTTCGATTAGTTGCTGTTCTAAGGTGGCGATCGTTTGAATTTGGGTAGCTCTGGCTTGTGCTATTTGTTGTTGTAATGTTCCCAGTGCTTCTCTCAAACTGGCTTGAGTTTCACGCAGTTGCTGATTAGCTGTAGCCGCACGCAAACGCCTTTTGTCTCTTTCTTGCTGAGAAATAGCACCTTCTCCGTATAAAAACTCATAGCGTCCGGCATCAACTTCAGCGTCACGCTGTTCAGCTTGTACTTTGGAAATGGTTGCTCTTAAACCGTCTTTTTGCCCTCTGAGTTCAGCTTCTAGACGTTTGATACCGGCTTGTTGAGCAACTTTTTCACCACTTAACTCGGCTGCTATGCGGGAAATGCTCGCTTGTTGAGCTTCTTTTTCCCCATTTAACTGTGCTTGCAAACGAGCAATTATGGCTCCTTGAGCTTGAATATCTCTTGGGGAAGCAGCTCTTATTTGGCCTAAATTTGCACGAGATTCTTGCAGTTTGGCTTTTGCTTCTTCAACTGCGGCCATGTTACTATCACGGCTGTCTAAAATAGCAATGACTTGACCTTGCTGCACTCGTTGTCCTTCTCTGACTAAGAGTTGCTGCACTCGTGAACCTGCTGAGAGTCCTGAGTTAGGGGCAGCAATTTTAATCACTTCTCCTCGCGGTTCTAATCTTCCTATAGCACTGATGCTTCTAGGAGTTGGTGTCATGGATACGGAGGAAGTTAGTTTTTTTAATTGTTCAATTTTGGCTGTAGCTAGGTATCCAGCTGCGATCACTACAGGCACGGCTACAGCAATTTTTAACCAAACTTTAGATTTTTCTAGTGTCTGTCCTGTTAACCTTGGCTTCTCACTCACCCTTGACATGGTATATTACCTATCTGATTTGTGCTGATGGAAGTAAAAAAGCAAATTAGCCTCAGTTGAAAAAAAATCAAACAATTTTAAATTTTAGATTTCCTTTAGTGAAGGGTTATGTAGCTTGCTTCTTTGCAGGATTACCAAACAAGCTCAATCCCAAATCTAAAATCTAAAATCTAAAATTCGCACAGTCAAATTATCAGTTCCAGAACTTAACTGAACAGTTTTGACTTGGTATAAATTTGGTAGATATAATAATGCAGTGATATTCTCGGCAGTAAACAATCAGGACTTACGTAACTAGCATATTAGTATGGTGCGTCAGACCTATAAATTCGTTAGTATCAAAAGATTTTTGACATCTGAGTGACCCTACACGAGACATTAAGCATGACACTTGCGTAAGTCCTAACAATGCTATTACCAATATCAGTTATTAGTTATCATTCTCTGAACTGTTCCCGGTTTGTTGATTCGATAATTGAACGTAGATAAATGCGCCAAAAAATCTAAAATCCTCAATTTAAAATCTGAAATTGGCACGGTTAAAAACGAATAGAAATATATCTATTTGTCATCCTATAACAGGATTATAGCTTGAACCCACGGATAAAATCGGGGGCTTGTACCATCAGGAAATTGTTGATTAATTAGAGCATTTTTAACATCACCGTTTACCTAACTTGATTGTTAACTAGATTGTTACTGCGTATTGCAGTTAAATGAAGTGAAAAATCTAATGGCAAAGCTGTGCACCCAGAGGCTTTTGTTGCTGACGGCTAACCGCTGATTGGTGAATACTAACGTTTTTAGACTCCATGAGACTTCGGTTAAATGAATTCTACATTCATCAGTTGCAGGAAAACGTAACGGAACTTACAGATAGAGAGATGAGGATATGGGAAATGTGAGGAGATGGAGATATGATTATTGTGGCAAGTCAAATAATACAGTGGTCATGTAATTTTCTGCCCAATCTATACCAAAAGCCCTTTCTAAAACTCGACGGGTTTTATCATTTTGTTGCTGTTTGGTACAATAATTTTTCTGCCCAGCGATAATCTGATTTACTTTTTCTGATGCTACAGGACTAGATGCGAGCGCTTGAGTACAATGAATATCTAGAAAGTCTTTTACACGCTGGAGAAACATTGATTCTTCTTCAACAGATACAGGACGAACAAAGATACAAAAATCAGAAAATATCTTTCCCCATTCTGGTAATTCACGGGGTTGGGAGAATTCAAAATTGGTTAAATTGCTCAGATCAGAATTATAACCATCTGGTAAAATACGTTCTAAGTTTACAGGAGAAAGGTCAGCAATAGCAGCACTAATTTGACCTCTCCCTCCAACTAAATCGCAACCAAACATGGGAATGTCATATTCTGGACAGGGAAACATCACGCAATGCAAAATATCTAAGATATTTCCCACTCTCGCTAGTTCCAAGTGGATTTTGCGGAACTGTGGTGTTTGATAACAGCGGTTTTCTATAATCAGTTTTTCCCCTTCTAGTCTACCTTCTACATATCCCAATTCCGCTGGTAAATGATAGGTTGATAAATCTAGGTGTTGATGCCAAACTGATTCTATACAATCAGCTAGTTGACGAATCAGGGGATGTTGTTCTTCACGGAGAGAGGGGGTAGAAGTGGAAGACATATTATTTGAACCATGTAATTTAGTGTCTAGTTTACAATTAGTAAGTACATTCTTTTATATGGAGAAATATAAACACACAAATATACTTTAGTTTTATAATTTTCGGTTAACTGAATGGGCAATGGAAACAAATTTATGTAACAAAGTTTACGCAAGAACAACAAAAACAACAAAACAATGAAATAGGAGCTATGACAGAACCCTTAAATACTTAATTGAAGAATATCCTCAAGCCATTGTTCAATGGTTACTTAATATTATGCAAGAATCTGTCGTGTATCAAAAAATCATTCGAGAAGGTTTGGAACAGGGAAGAGGTTCTGAAGTTAAATTAACTATGCGTCTACTTCAGCGTCGTTTGGGAAAAATAGGTATTGAAATTCAAAATCAAATTCAAGATTTATCTCTTACACAGTTATAAGATCCAGGCTAAGCTTTATTAGATTTTCAAACTGAAGGTGACTTAATTAATTGGTTGAGTGAGCATTGTCATTGAAAAAGTAATCTTTTCTCAAAACCAACAATAATCACTATTGCCAAAAATCAAGTACCTCATACCCCAATTCAGCTAACATCTGGCGTAGTAGGGGTAAACTCAAGCCAATTACATTACTGTGACAACCTTCGATCTTTTCAACAAATAAACTACCAAACCCTTCTAAAGCAAAAGCTCCAGCACATTTAAGAGGTTCATCTGTGGCTACATAAGCTTGAATTGCGCGCTCGCTCATCGTCCCAAAATAAACCCTAGTAACTTGGCACTTGACAATAGCATAACTTTGTGAGGTGTCAATCAACACATGACCAGTGTACAAGTCACCAAAATTACCTTGCATTAACTTCCAGCGGGCGAGCGCTTCGTCTGCATCTCCAGGTTTACCATAAATCTCACCATCAATAGCTAAAACCGAATCACAACCCATAACCAAAGCCGATGGAAATTGTGAAACCACAGTTTCTGCTTTACGCTGAGCCAGCGTTTTTACCAATTCTCCTGGTTCAGTCAGTTGTATTTGCGACTCATCAAAATCACTAGGGCAAATTATCGGTTCAATACCCACAGTTTGCAGCAAGCGACGACGGGCAGGAGAAGCAGAAGCAAGTATAAATTGAGGAATGGTCATAGTCAACCCCTTCGGGGAATTCAAAATAGTGCTTACAGCAGGCTACGCCAACAAAATTCAAAATTGAAGACCCCACGAATAAATCCGGGGGCTTGTATCCTGATTGTTTTTGGTCAAGAATATAGGTAATTTGTAATTGCTCACCAGAACGACTCTACTCCCAGTCCCCATTACCCATTCCCCAATCACCTGATTAATACACCGTAAAAGAATTTACAAGTTCATCAATTGTGCGTTGAAGCTTGTTCCAACGCTTTTCTGGTATTGAAGCATTAAAAGTAAAAAGCTTACCACGACTCACAGCTACACTAGATACATTGTGACGTTTTTGCTGATTCGCGAGAGTGATCTCATACTCTAGAACGTAGTAAGTTTTACCATCGACTTCTTTTTGACCAACATTGATTAATTCAGCTGAACGCCCAGAATCTACAGGAGCAAGAGCAGATTTACCTAAATTATATCCTACTTCTGTCGGTGTCCCTAGTTCTGTCAAAGTTCTACCGTCAGGAACAGGACTAATCACCACAGAGACATTTTCTGATACCTCAATTAAATCGTGAAATACCACATCGGGACCGTTGGCAACTTTAACTTGCAACCAACCATTAGGATATAAAAACTGATAACCATCAGCACTATCTATAAAGCTTTTAAGTGCATAAGCATTAGCTACACTAGGGTTACTCAGGCTGATACTGAACACCAAGACCAAGATTAACGCAATTCGTTTCCACATTTGACAAAAGTCCTTTGGGCTGGAAGCAATATATGACAAGGATGATTGCAAGTTTTTATTCTCCCATTAATAGGTACGCTTTCGGGGTAAATTTCACGCAGAAGCGCAGAGGTATGGAGAATGAGAGAAGGTTTATTTTACTTCTAGTTCTGAAGGTTGCTCTTCTAATTCTCCCAGTGAAGAAATAATCACAGCTGGTCTATCAGGAAATTCTGCTACAAGTTTTAGCTCTCCTCCCATAGCTTTTAGGTAACTACGCAATGTAGAAAGAAGGAGGTGAGCACGTTTTTCCAGCCTAGAAACACTATCTTGGGGAGTTCCTAATAGTTCTGCCATAGATTCTTGAGTTAATTTTCCGGCTTTTCTGATATCTTGAGGCCTCATGTTTTCAAACATAAGCTCTTGAGCGTGAGCTTCAATTTTTGCTCGATGTGCTGGTGGGAGTTGTACCATTACATCACTCAGTTTTGTGGCCATATCTTCATTCTCCTTTGTCTTTTAATTCCTGAAGATGGGAGTCAAATCACTTATCTGCTTTTGCAATCAGTCGTTTGTAAAATCTTTTTTCACTTGTCCCTGCTTTGTTACCAGCTACAAGTAATATTGCTTTTTCTTTGGGTCAAAAGCAAATGCTAATCGCCATACACCATCATCTGCATAAAAACGAATATTCACTCTTCACCCCAAACCCCCTTCTTTTAAGAATTCCATCAATTTACGCTTACGTCCATGAACTAGCGTTAGCTTTTCCCAATATTCTACCGAATCGGCTTTTCTCCCAGATGCTAAATAAGCTGCGCGTGCTTGTTTTAGCCAATCAACTGCGTCACTATAATATTGTCCCTTGCTGGCATCCATAATTAAATCAGCACGACGACGCGAATTAGCAATTACCCAGTTAGGTTTATAGGGAACAGCAGCGGTCATGACTCTGTGAATTAAATCGTTATGATAACCATCCAGTTCACTGACAATCTTGATTGCATCATCAATTAATCCTTCATCTAAAAATATATCTACTTTGGCTGATTCTGAACCCCAACCTCTATAGGTGCGGATTTTTTAAAAAAAATCCGATTTCTCATTTTCCTAACCTTCACCGACCAAGGTTTTAATTTCTTCGTAATCTGCAATTATTAAATTTGTAAAGTAGCTTTATTTGCTAATAATTTAGCTTGATTATCTCCCAATTTCTCGGCTAAATTACTTTTCTAGATTCCTAGTTAAAATTGACAATCTCCTGGTAAATTTAATCCGGTTTTAGCAATTTCTAAAGCCTGGTTTAATTTCCCCTGTTATGCTAAAGTTTTCGCTAAACTAAAAGCCTGTTCCATTCTTGTTATCTGGGTCTGGGCTGCTTGCATTGCTTCTTCAACTGTGCCTAAAGGCCCTAACATGGCTAGATAATGTTGACTTTGCCCTTCTGCTTCTGCTAAATACAAATATTCTTAATGACGTTCTTGTCTTTCTAATATTTTAAGACGAATCAATGCTAAATCATCTGCAAATTCTGGGACTTCTTCTGTCCAAACTCCTCTGGGAGTCATGTTTCCCATCATAAATTGTATTAATCTTGGTTCATCCCAATCGTGATACAAGGCTTCTAAACTCATAGGAAAATCAGCATTCAATTCATCTTGCGATGTTTCTAAATTTACTTGGATGTCTACTTTATATAAGGCTTCTAAACTCATGGGAAAATCAGCATTCAATTCATCTTGCGATGTTTCTAGATTTACTTGGATGTCTACTTTCTCTTCTGGATTAAGTTCAGTGGAAAGAATTGCTTGAGTCCAAGGATAATTTAATTCCTGAACAATTTCATCATTTTCTGGGCCGTATTCGGCTACTTCATCGCATTTATCCACACAGGTAGCGGTAATGGCTTCCAAAATTGTGATCGCATTACGTCCTTCCCCACGTTCGCAATAATCTACCGCAATGTTTACCAACTTCAGCATTCCAAATCCTGCATACTATACCGGAGAATTTGACCTACTTACTGGCAATAGGGAACTATATCAATGGTAATCTCTGATTTGGTAGGTTTTCCCACAGATATGGGATTTGTCATCCAACTGACTTGTTGATCAATGGCTTCTAGTATATGCGGATGTTATGCTACCAACTCTCCCAGCAGCTTTTGGGTTTGGATATAATCTAGGCGATTGAGTAGTTCTTCCAAGCTGGGACAATGTTCAGTAATTTCAGGCTGACCCATACAAACAAGCATCGTCTGCACAATATGTTTACACCATCCTTCTAAGTGGTAAGGATAGCTACACCGCCAAAACGTTAACCAATCACGTTCAAACTAATATTGACGTGGTAGATTTTAGCTTCAGTGCCTTCAACTTCAGCCTGAAAGGTTTTTTTCCCACGTTGGGTTAGAGAAATGACAGCACCCACGTCATAATATGCCTCTCCTTTCTGGAAAGATTTGGCGTTGGCATGACGGCGAATCGTAAATTCACTGAATAGGGAAATAGACATGGGACCGTACTTTAATCGGCTACGCCTACCCCTGTGGAAATTTTAGGGCTGGATAAATATTACCTTGACTGTCGGTATGTCAATCATGAGTTGTAATGAAACTCAAAGTTACACGAAAATCCGCTAAAATTACAAAATCTCAAGAAAAACCCATGATCAACATATAACTATAATTTTTTTCTGAACACTACAGTCATCCTCATTCTCAACACTAACGCATTGGGTGAAATGTTTTAAAAGGGGCATATCAAGTTAAAAATAAGTAGACTAAAAAAACGGGGAGACTAACGTGAGTTCTGGATTCGATTACGATTTAGTGATTATCGGCGCAGGTGTAGGTGGACATGGCGCAGCCCTACATGCTGTCAACTATGGTCTGAAAACAGCGATTATTGAAGCAGCACACATGGGGGGAACCTGTGTCAACCGGGGCTGTATTCCCTCCAAGGCGCTTTTGGCAGCTTCAGGAAGGGTGCGGGAGTTACGCAATGCCCACCACCTCAAATCTTTGGGAATTCAGATTGGTAATGTAGAATTTGATCGGCAAGCGATCGCTAATCATGCCAATAATCTTGTTTCTAAAATTCAAGGAGACTTAACCAACAGCCTCAAACGCTTGGGAGTCGATATCATCCGGGGTTGGGGAAAATTAGCTGAAACACAAAAAGTCTTTGTCACCACAGATAAGGGTGAAAGAAGCATCACGGCTCAAAACATCATTCTTTCCCCCGGTTCTGTTCCCTTCGTTCCTCCCGGAATTGAAATAGACGGCAAAACAGTCTTTACCAGTGACCAAGGGGTAAAATTAGAATCTCTACCCAAGTGGATAGCAATTATTGGTAGCGGTTATATTGGTTTGGAATTTTCTGATATTTACACCGCTTTGGGCTGTGAAATCACAATGATTGAAGCCCTAGACCTGTTAATGCCAGGATTTGACCGCGACATTGCTAAACTAGCAGAACGGGTTTTAATTACTCCCCGTGATATTGAAACCAAAGTCGGGATTTACGCCAAAAGGATTATTCCTGGTTCTCCAGTTGTGATTGAGTTAGCCGATTTCCAAACTAAAGACTATTTAGAAGTATTGGAAGTTGATGCTTGCTTAGTAGCTACAGGCCGCATCCCCGCTACCCAAAATCTTGGTTTAGATTCTGTCGGTGTGGAACTTGATGGACGGAAATTTATTCCTGTTAACGATTGTATGGCAGTACTTTCAGCCGGTGAAGTTGTTCCCCATCTCTGGGCTATTGGTGATGCTAACGGGAAAATGATGTTGGCACACGCAGCTTCGGCACAAGGTATCATAGCTGTAGAAAATATCCTTGGTAAAGACAAAAAAGCAGACTATCGCAGCATTCCCGCAGCAGCCTTTACCCATCCAGAAGTTAGTTATGTGGGTTTAACTGAAACAGCAGCCCAAGAAATGGGTTTAGCTGAAGGATTTGAAATTGGTATTAGTAAGAGTTACTTCAAAGGTAATTCTAAAGCTTTAGCAGAAAATGAAGCTGATGGCATCGCCAAGGTGATTTACCGTAAAGATACAGGTGAAGTCTTGGGTGTGCATATTTTCGGTTTACACGCTTCTGATTTAATTCACGAAGCATCCGCAGCAGTTGCACAACGTCAGTCTGTAAAAGACCTGGCTTATTTAGTTCACGCCCATCCTACACTATCCGAAGTTCTGGATGAAGCTTACAAACGAGCGATCACAAGTTAATTGAAGGCAGGAGGCAGAAGGAAGGCAAAAGGCAAAAGGCAAAAGGCAAAAGGCAAAAGATAAATATTCTTCCCCTGCTTCCCGAATGCTCAGTCCCCTGCTTCCCGAATGCTCAGTCCCCATCTTCCCGAGTCCTCAGTCCCCAGTCCCCACAATGCAAATCCGTCGTCGTTCACCTAGTCCCACTATTGATGTCTCTGTTATCCGCTACCAAGCAGCTTTACAAGATGCAGCGCCAAATAATATTTTGGAAGAAATTGTTTGGCAAAAAGAGATAGAAATTGAGCAAATGCGGGAAAAGCTGCCTTTGCGAGAATTGCAGAAAAACGTGTTTTCCGCACCTCCTACCCGTGATTTTGTTGCCGCACTCCGTCAAAGTAAAACCAAACCCGCACTAATTGCTGAAGTGAAAAAAGCCTCTCCTAGCAAGGGAATTTTACGCGCAGATTTTGACCCAGTAGCGATCGCACAATCTTATCAAGAAGGTGGTGCTAGTTGTCTTTCTGTACTCACAGATAGGAAGTTTTTTCAAGGTAGTTTTGAGAACTTATCTTTAGTTCATGCTGCGGTAGATTTGCCACTATTATGTAAGGAATTTATCATTTATCCTTATCAAATTTATTTAGCGCGAATTAATGGCGCAGATGCGATTTTATTAATTGCGGGAATTCTCAGCGATCAAGATTTACAATATTTTGTCAAAATTGCCAATAATCTAAAAATGGCAGCTTTGATAGAAGTTCATAGCTTAGAACAACTTGACAGAGTTTTATCCTTAGATGGTGTTGCCTTAGTTGGTATCAATAATCGGAACCTAGAAGATTTTTCTGTTGATTTGCAAACTACTTGTCAGTTACTAAAAGATAAAGGTAGTCAATTACAGGCCAGAAATATTTTGGTAGTTAGTGAATCAGGAATTCATAACCCAGAGGATTTAAGTGTAGTAGAAACAGCCGGCGCATCAGCCGTACTCATTGGTGAGTCATTGGTCAAACAACCAGATCCAAAACTGGCAATTACTAATCTTTTTGGTAAATAGGACTGGGGAATGGGGACTGGGGAAGATGGGGAAGATGGGGAAGTAATTTTCCTAATGCCCAATGCCCCATGCCCAATTACCAATCACCAATCCCCAAACTTTGTTTCCTATGTAACAATTTAATTGATAAGAGATAAACTCTTTTTAACCTAAAATCTCACATTGGCAATTTTCAATTAAGTTCATGGAGCAAATTCCTCTACCTGCACCTATTCACTACGAACTTATACTTCAACTGTTAGAAAAGCAGACGATGAGTGCTATAAATAACAACCAAGAGTTACGGCAACAAGTCAGTCAGCTAATTATTACCCTGCGAAAAGCTGCGGCACAACAAAAGCGATTAGAGGAAAGTTGTCAGGCTTCCTCTGTAGAAGTTGACCACCGTTGGTCACTTAATCATCTGGGGGGAAAGTCATGACTGACGAAGGGTAAGGGGGAAGGGTTAAAGGGGAAAGTGTATGAAAAACTACCTTCCCTATCAAGTCTAGGACAGATTAATTAATGGGTAACTTGAATTGACGGTGTCCTGAGCAAAACCCCTGCTTTTAAGTATGGGGTTTCCCTTTGTCCCTTATCCTTGAACCTTTTCCTTTTGATTTCTGATTGATACCTACAGTAGATGTCGCTCTCTCAGGTACTATAATCTGATGACGAAATTGGTAAATGAATATCTAAAATTTGCCATCGGATTTAATCATCTTCACACAATTTTGATTCTTATTAGATTTTTAGGATAGAGATAATGGACAATAAGCTAATGTTGATGATTCCTGGACCAACCCCAGTTCCAGAAGCTGCCTTATTGGCATTGGCCAAGCACCCAATTGGACACCGCACTGCTGAATTCAGCAATATGATGGCGGAGGTGACAGAAAACCTCAAATGGCTGCACCAAACTGAAAGTGATGTGCTAATGCTGAATGTTAGCGGTACTGGTGCAGTAGAAGCGGGAATAATTAATTTTCTTTCTCCAGACGATCACATTTTAGTCGGTTCTAATGGTAAATTCGGTGAACGCTGGGTAGAAGTTGGTCAAGCGTTTGGTTTGAATGTGGAAACTGTCACCGCAGAATGGGGACAACCTTTAGACCCAGCTAAGTTTGCCGAAAAGTTGCAAGCTGACACAAACAAGGAAATTAAAGCTGTAATTATTACTCACAGCGAAACTTCAACAGGTGTCATTAATGATTTGGTAGCTATCAACAGCCATGTAAAAGCACATGGTGAAGCCTTAATTATTGTTGATGCTGTCACCAGCTTGGGTGCATACAATGTTACAGTTGATGCTTTAGGTTTGGATATAGTCGCTTCTGGTTCCCAAAAAGGCTACATGATACCACCCGGTTTAGGATTTGTGTCTGTGAGTCCTAAAGCTTGGGAAGCTTATAAAACTGCTAAGTTGCCAAAATATTATTTAGATTTAGGTAAATATCGCAAATCGACTGCTAAAAATACAACTCCTTTTACTCCCCCAGTTAATTTGATTGTGGCATTACACACCACCTTGGGGATGATGAGGAAAGAGGGTTTGGAGTCAATTTTTGCTCGTCATGAACGTCAAAAGAATGCTACCCGGGCAGCAATGAAAGCTTTAAACTTACTATTGTTTGCGGCAGATGAATGTGCTAGTCCAGCTATTACCGCTGTATCAGTACCGGGAATGGAAGCAGATAAAATTCGGTCGTTGATGAAAAAGCGGTTCGATATTGCTTTAGCTGGTGGTCAAGACCATTTGAGCAATAAAATTTTCCGTATTGGTCACTTAGGATTTGTGAGCGATCGCGATATTCTTAGCTGTATAGCATCATTGGAAGTCGTACTTTCAGAACTGGGCTATGAAAACTTTACCCCTGGTACTGGTATAGGCGCAGCGGCAAAGGTTTTCAGATAAGAGAATAGGTGACAGGTGAGTCAGTGCGGTCTTGGGGAGCAACTGCGGTGGACGGGTTTCCCGACATAAAGCAAGTGAAGTGGCGTGGTTTCCCCCATGTAGGCGCTTCGCCTTCCCCCAGGGTGCGACTGATGTTTGCGTAGCGTGCCGGAGGCATCACCCGAAGGGTGACAGTAAAGAGATTTACAACTGACAATTGACAACTGACCACTAAAACCAAAAGAGCGAGTTGTTTGTTCAACCCGCTCTTTTAATTTGGATATCAATGAGTAAAAACTGTCTGAGTTAATCGTTCTCTCTATCAAACTTTGCACAGGGCAGAGTTGATTTGACATACCTCAAATACTCCTCAAATAGCTCAACCGTTTCACATTTTATTTGTCTACAGTTAGCTGCAATCATAGCTATCAGCAATGGATTTTTTCAATATACATTGCTAACCTATGCCGTCTCTAGCCAATCATAAATTTTTTCTAACTGTTCTAGAGTAATCAAGCCATACTGCCACAGGATCATGGTTAAAGAACCAGGATCTTGCTCTCGGTGACGCAGTGCTACAGCCAGAGAAGCCGCGGAAATCGCTAAATCTTCTTGAAGAAAATTAATTAAACGAGAATATCTCGATGGTGCCATTTGTATCTCACCTCCTTGAGTAGAGTGTATTATCATATATCTTGACCTCTTTTCTCAATGATCTAAAGCCAGTATTTTATTTGTCACTGTGCTGTGACTGAATTGATACCTTAGCACAGCTAATTTATTATTCCTCTGAGAGTAAATTTATGTTCATTAAAGCCTGACTTGTGTGCAGAAAAGCAAATTCTGTCGTGCTTGTTTGCCCCCATCTTAAGCAACATTAACTGTTTCAGACTTTTTGTTAAATTAATTTCATCTTGTTGACTTTCTTGTACTGGATGTAATTATATTTGGAGTAACAAAGATTCCATAGCCTATATTCCTCTATTGATGACTATTAACACTTATGTCAAAAGGAGGATTTTTCTAGCTAAAATTTGAAGCCAGGACTATAACTGAGGAATAGAAAAACTTGAATGTGATTAGTGCTACTCTTGAGTAGTAGCTCTTAACTATTATTATTGCTACTTTACGCAATAGTTTTATAACCACTAATCTTCATCAAAACTTGATAGACTCTTCACATCAATATACTACAAATTGGTGACACTTGGACTTATGTCATACTGATACCCCAGGGTGGCATAAGCCATGGGTAAAGTAGTGCAGCGAAGTATCTCGGAGATTCTTCACTATCTCTTTCAGAGACGCTCCGCGAACGTTCAGAATGATACTAACCGTTTTTAGTAGAACAGGGTGTGAGGTGTCGGAAGCAACAGTGACAACTGATAACTGATAATTGATAACTAAGAACCTGAGGATTTGAAGAATTTCATTTTGACTTGATCACCTGCCTGTAAACCTAGTTCGGTAGCTCGTCCTGCCCTTAGTTCAATTACTTGATCTATCAGTACATTAGGTCCATAGGTCGGACAAGGGTCGCTATTACAGGGAGGTGCAGCAGTTTGCATATACTTGACTACACCATTGTCAAGGAAGACCATATCCAAAGGTACGGGTACATTCTTCATCCAGAATTGGACTGGTTGAGCAGAGGGAAAGACAAACACCATCCCACGATCATCTGGTAAAGCTGATCGATACATCAACCCCATCATTTGCTGTTCTGGTGTGTGTGCTACTTCCAGCTTAATTTTTGTCCCATTGGGAACAGTGGCTTGAGCAGAAATTGGCAAAGTTTGACCTTTAGATATTGGTGCTTGAGCTTGAGAAACTGATGTCGGAGTGGCAGATTGTGCTGTGGTTGGTGCAGAACAACCCATAAGTAAAATACTTAGCAGTACAGACAACAAAGTTAGCTGACGCAACATAAGCAGTTCAAAATTCACATTTCTGAATCGACAAGTGATTTGCTAGTAAGGGTTATAGCCATTAAAGGTGGGAAAACTAAAGAGGTATTAACTGAATACTCTAGGTTTTTGTGATTTAGATTTGGATTTTACAGAAATTTCCAAAAAATAGCCCACTATTTACAATCATTTTTTAATCACACACCAATGATAAAAATTCTTGACTCTATCGTACTTGTTCTACTATAGTAATAACGGTTTAAAAGTATCATTCTGAACGTTCGCAGAGCGTCTCTGAAAGAGATAGTGAAGTATCTCGGAGATACTTCACTATCTCTTTCAGTATGACATAGGTCCAAATGTCACGCGTTTGCAGTATAAATCACCAGTCTGAAACAGGAAACAGAGGAAAGAGGCACTATGCAATAGTGTTAAAATTATTCCTCATTTCTGCTAGGTAGTCGGCTTTTGTGAGATATTTTGCTAGATTTTGCATACATATTAGGTCCTGAAGGACCAAATTTTTTTTGATCAAAAATAAAGGCTGGTTATAATTCCAGCCTTCTAAAGTGTTAATTGCTTGATATTAGGATTTTACGGTTGTTTCTTATTTAACTTTTGTTTCTTCCGACGTTTTTCTATAGTAGCGACAGCATGATCTACAGGATAACCAACTACAGGAATAACCTGATATTTGCGGTCGTCTTCCAAGTTTCTTAGTTCAGTGTAATCAACCCAGTGAATACAATCAACTGGACAGGTATCTATAGCTTCTTGAACTACTTCTTCTGTGTCACCATCTTGGCGAATGACACGTGATCGCCCATAATCTGGTTCAATATAAAAGGTATTACGGGCAGCGTGAGCACAATTTTTACAACCAATACAGGTAATTTCATCTACGTAAACCCCTTTCTGCCGCACTATGCCGCCCAGTTCCGGTTCTAAACCAGAGCGTTCTGGCTCATCTCGTAAAAAACCGCCTAATTCTGGCTCTAAACGGGAACGATTATTTTCTAAATATTCTGGTAACGGCTGCAATTGGGTCATTACGCACTCCAGCGTTGTAATACTAAGCGAATAGAACCATCTTCATTTTTTTGTTGTTCAGCAACTTGAAAGCCCACTTTTGTAGTTTCTTTCATCACTGTTTGATAAGCATAACGCTGAGTAACTTGGCGCAAAAATCCATCTACAGACAAATCTTGCTGCCAATATTGCAGGTCAGCTACCAATTCGTATTCCTTTCCATTCCATCTAAAACCGATGTCATAACCATTTTCCTGCTCAATGCTAACTTCCGCTGCATGGGTTTGACCACTATAACCACTCACTTCACGGGGTCCTGGTTTCCAGTCTATACCTAAGTCAGAGAGAGCATCTTTTAAGGATTCGAGGTTACGGATTTGTGTTTTAATTTGGCTAAAGTGTGACATGGTGCTTTGTAATCTGTAGAAACTTTACTAGTTGGAAAACTTACCATTCGCTGAACGAGGTTTGCCTGTTCGCTATACCAGATTCCTGAATATTGTTGGCGGTAAAAAATTCTGAGGTTGGCTCTTGAATGAGTACCTGTCCCAGTTGAGCCTCTATTGCTGCTGTTACTTCAGCACAAGAAGCACCCACAATACCAGTGACTTTCTCTTGTACTCGACCGTCTGGATAAATTATGAATTCTAATGTTTCCATTGTCTGAAAGCCAACCTCGATAGTACAATTAAACCTTACTGCTGTAGCAGAGTTGGTTAAGACCTAGCAGCAGGAACTATTTAGAAAAAAAATTGCTTGCCATTTGTTAAAAAATGTTCCATCGAAAATGAAAATATATATCTCAGAATCTTTACAAAAATTAGTTTTTTTATAAGCGGTTGCATCTGTTATTAGTAAGTTTCTCTTAACCTGATCAATTAGTCAAGATCAAGATTATCCAACATGAAGAACTGTAAAAAGTCTGAAAAACTAGGATTACAGCCAAAAGACACACAAAGAGAAATCTAAAAAAATACTAAAGCTTATTGAAAATATTTATCATTTTTATCGAATAAAGGCTATGTCGGATCATCTTGGTGCGATTGCTCGCTTGTGTTTAGTATATTTTTATTTATAAGTATTGCTATATATAGTAGAATACTAGTTCTAGAGCTAAATCAGTGTCACAGAATTTTAGAAAGAAATAGGCAGAAAACCCTTAGTCTAAGCTCATGTGTGACAAGTTAAGGCTGAAAGTCTTTTGTCAAGAGGCTTTTGGAGAAATATGGAAAAAAACTGGTCAGTTCCACGTTAAAGAGCAGGAAAAGGAGCGACAATTAACTTAACATTTAGTTTTGGCTTCTGTTTGATAATACCTAAATCTCGATTTTGAGGGTCAGCAAAATATTTAACAAGATCTGTTGCCTTACCTTTTTGATGAGCCATAGTAGAATGATAAAGACCACGATAAATCATTTCTAATGAAATCTCATCAAAAGGCAGAGAAAGTTCATCTGCTACTGTATCACCTAAATCTACTAAAACACCATAAAATAACCACGTTGGCCAAATTTGTAATTTAATTCCATTGATTGAACCTGTTCATAAATAACTTAAATCCAAGAGTCTTTTGACCGTATTAAAAGCATCTTAAATTCGCCTTGACTAAGTTTTGTGGGATTACACCACAGAAAACCATCTCTGGCTAACATTCTTGTCAGTTCTCTGACTCCTGCTATATCTCGCCACAGTAAGGTCAACACTGCAGCCATGATCAACGGTAAATTCAGTATCCGTTATCTGAGTCCTAGTTTTCGGTAGTAATTTTCTTGATTTGTAATGGCTGGTGTCAGTAATATTTCCAATTGCTGGGCTATTACTTCATCTTCCACCATTGGTCTCTGTTTTTTTTGCCGTGGTCTCAATTGGTTTTTCGGCTGTTTGTCATGGCTTATTTCAATCGCTCAATTACTTATCTACACTGAGTTTCTCACGATTTTTAACCTATCTAAATACCATCTTTGACAAGTTTCTTCTTTTCCTTAACTTGTCACCAATGATGGAGGGATAATGGCATTCCAAGTTAGTGCATCATCAGGCCACTCATACAAAAGAACTATCGTTGGTGCATCACTTTCACCATGGCTGTGATAGGCAATATTATATATTGAGACGGGAGGTTTTAATATATTGAATCATGTAGCTACATCAGATATTACTTTTACCAAACCATTAACAACTCGTGCTAGTTTCTGGAAATTAACTTTACCATACGTATCTTCTGATGTGTGGTAATGTTGATAGCGATAAGGCGCAGTAAGTATATGTCACCATAATGTAAGGATTGAGGTGGTGGGGTATTGACAAGTGTGATAGGTGAGGCAGAATATAGCAGTTATGGA
>ERZ1034427.59-NODE-59-length-24319-cov-2.860410_pt1 | contig 24319 bp, 17 predicted proteins | sample MGYA00520607_ERZ1034427 | MGnify/ENA primary metagenome ERZ1034427 (study PRJEB33736, sample SAMEA104288489) | Azolla caroliniana | place: Brazil | collected 1987 | study: EMG produced TPA metagenomics assembly of the PRJEB19522 data set (Is there foul play in the... | reverse complement strand
GATCCCTCGTTTCATGATGAGAGCTGCGTGGCGGACACGCGGCCTGCACGGGACGAGGATGTGTGTTGATGGACAAGGGCGAGTGTCGCAAGCGGATGCTCGCGAGGCAAGGCTGGCGTCAGCTCAGCCCTGCGGTGGCGTCGGGGCCGCCCATGGCTCCTCGGTCGCGGCGCTCTCGACCGCGCTCTTGGCCTTGTTGGACACCGGCTGCTCGGCGATGAGGTCGGCCAGCTTGCGCAAGGCTTCCTTGACGCCGGCGCCGGTCGCGCCCGACAGCAGCAGCGGCGTCTTCTTGGCGGCGCGCTTCAGCCGGTCCTTCTGCTTCTTCAGTTCGTCGGCGTCGACCGCGTCGATCTTGTTGAGCGCGACGATCTCGATCTTGTCGGTCAGCTTGAACGTGCCGTCGGCGTAGACGTCGTAGGCGGTGTTCTCGCCGTAGTTGGCGAATTCCTCGCGATGCACCGACTTCAGGTTCGAGACGATGCCAGGGGCGATCGACGCGGGGATGCCAAAGCCCAGCTGCAGAACCTGCGCCAGATAGGCGGGATTGGTCAGATAGGCCAGCGGTTGCGCGGTCGGTCGGCTGATGCCCAGCGGCGTGGCGCCGGCCAGCAGGGCCAGGACCAGGCGCTCGTCGAACTGGCCCGGAATGAGCCGGTCTCGTGGAAGTAGTTGGCGCCGACGAAGCCGGTGAAGCGGCCGCCGTCGTCATAGCGCAGACGCAGCTCCTGGCTTTGCTGACGGCCTTGCGCGTCCTCGGCGAAGGTAATGATCGGCAAGGACGAACCGTCCGGATCGAACACCTCCACCGAATGGAAGGCGCGGGTGGCGGTGATCGACGACAGGGTCAGGCTGTCGCTGATCCTGTACTCGGCCAGGGCCGTCAGACCGTAGACCTTGCGATCCAGGCCCAGCGGCTTGCCGCCCTCGAAGCCCGCGCCCGGCGACAGCGTGGCGCCCGAGGAGACCCCGGTGTCGCCCAGCACTTCGCCCGTGACCGGATTGCTCGGGTTGAAGGTGTGGCTCTTGAACGACGTGCCGCTCGTGGAGTCTTCCTGATAGTTGCCGATCAGGTCCAGCTTCAGCGGGCCCGGCTCCAGGTGGTAGGCAGCGCGCACGGCCTTGGTGTTGGTCGAGTTGTAGGCGTCGCCGCCGGCCGCGTCGTCGACATAGCCGTCGTTCTTGCGCGCGCGGGCCGCGATGCGCAGGGCGCTGCCGTCGCCGAACGCGAAATTGACCATGCCCTCGCCGACGAAGTAGCCGTTCGTGCCGCCCTCGGCCTTCAGGAGCCAGTCGTTCCTGGCGGGGTTGGCCTTGTTCTGCACGAGGTTCACCGCGCCAATCAGGGCGCCGCGGCCGAACAGGGTCGACTGCGGCCCCTTGGCGACCTCGACGCGCTCCATGTCGAACAGCTCGACGTAGGAACCACGCGAGCGCGAGATCGGAACGCCGTCCTGATAGATCGACACTCGCGTCTCGTCGGTGGCCGAACCGGAGTCCGAGGTGATGCCGCGCATCACGAAGCCGGAATTGTTGTTCGACTGGTTCTGCACCAGGAAGCCCGGGGTGAAGGCCGACAGCTCGTCGAACGCCTTGACGCCGATCGCCTCCAGGAACTTGCCGGAATAGGCGGTCACCGCGACCGGGACCTCGACCGGGTCCTGCGCGCGCTTCTGGGCGGTGATCACCACCTCGCCCAGACGGGTGTCCTGATCCTCGGCGCCCGACGCCACGGGCGCGTCGGCGGCGAAGGCCGGAGCGGCGGCGACCAGAGCGAGAAGGCTGGCGGTCAACAGCGTGGTGGTGCGAAAAGCGCGCATCGACTATCCCCCTGAATGCAAACTCGATCTCGCCCGTAGGCATGGTGCGTGTCGGTGGTGCGACGAAGTCATGAAGGAGCCGTGAAACCCCGGTGACCCACGCGGAAGACAGGTTGGACGACGAGGTCCTCGACGACCCGGAAGCCGGGACCGATGGCGAGGTTCTCACCGCCGTCCTGCCCCCCGAGCTCGCCGGCCAGCGGCTGGACAAGGCGCTGGCGCCGCTGTTCCCGGACCTGTCGCGCGCCCGTCTGCAGGCTCTGATCGGCGAGGGCAGACTGTCGCTGGACGGCCAACCCGTCGCGGACGCCTCGCGCAAGGCCAGGGCCGGGACCTATTTCCTGTTGGTGCCGCCGCCGATCCCGGCCGATCCGGCGCCGGAGGACATCCCTCTCGTCGTTCTCTATGAGGACGCGCACCTGATCGTGGTCGACAAGCCCGCCGGCATGGCGGCTCACCCCGCGCCCGGCAGCCTGACGGGCACCCTGGTCAACGCCCTGCTGCACCACTGCGGCGACAGCCTGTCGGGTGTTGGCGGCGTCGCGCGGCCCGGCATCGTCCACCGCCTGGACAAGGACACTTCCGGCGTCATGGTCGCGGCCAAGAGCGACGCCGCGCACAAGGGTCTTTCGGCGCTGTTCGCGACGCACGACATCGATCGGCTCTACATCGCCCTGACCCGAGGCGCGCCATCGCCGCCCTCGGACACGATCATCACCCAGCTGGGCCGCTCGCCCGGTGATCGCAAGAAAATGGCCGTGCTCCGGTCGGGCGGGCGCGAGGCCATCACGCACTACAAGGTCGAGGCCGCGTTCGGGCCCCGGGACAAACCCGTGGCCGCCCGCGTCGCGTGCCGGCTCGAGACCGGCCGCACGCACCAGATCCGCGTCCACATGGCCAGCAAGGGAAGCCCATGCCTGGGCGACCCGGTCTACGGCGCGGGCCAGCCCGCGGCGGCGGTCCGCGAGGCGATTCAGGCCGCCGGCCTCAAGCGTCAGGCGCTGCATGCGGCGGTCCTTGGGTTCGTGCATCCGATCACCGGCGAGGCCCTGCGCTTCGAAACACCACTCCCGGCCGACATGGCGGCGCTCCAGAAAACCCTCGAAGCGCTCTGACGCTCTAGGCTCGGACCGGGTCAAGCTTGCGTCGCCGCAACAAAAACGCCCTAATTGCGCTGGCTTGGCGCTGTAGAACCTGTCGAGTTCAAATGGAATTCGATCCCGATAACAGGCTCGTCTTCCCAAAAAGTAGAGCGCGATGGCCGCCGAAACCGCTCACACTTTCGGCTATCGCGCTCTAGTGTCGTAGCGTGTCACTCTGGAGCTTCGCCATGCGGCGTTTTATCGCGGCCCTTGTCGTCAGCCTTTCCGCCGCGGCCCCCGCCCTCGCCGCGCCGAGCGGCGATGACGAGGTGATCGCCACGGCCCAGGCCAAGCCCACGCCCGAAGCGCTGAAGGCCGCCGCCCAGGCCACGCCGGCCGCCGCGCCTACGGCGATCAAACCGCTGACGACCCAAGAGCAGATCGCCGCCTTCCTCGCCGAGACACCCGTCCGCTATGACGAGGGCCAGCGCGGCCTGCTTCCCGCCGATCGCGACGAGGACGGCAAGCGCAAGGTTCACGGCTCCATGGGCGTCTCGGTCGGCACCGGCGGCTACCGCAGCGTCTACGCCTCGGGCCTCTTCCCGGTCGGCGAGAACACCACGGTCGGCCTCGCCGTCTCCAAGACCGACTTCGGCAAGCATGGCGGCTTCTATGCCGACCCCTATTATGGCGGCGGCTACGGTTACGGCGGATACGGCTACGGCCGCGCGCGCGGCGGCTCGCAGCAATCGGTCGCTCTGTCGATCATGACTGGCAGCTCCGGCCGCGCCGACGACACGCCGGACGGCTGCGCGCCCGGCTTCCGCGCCGGCGGCCGCTATGTCGAGCCCCTATGGGTCGCGGGCATGCGAGACGGCGCCCATCCATGCGACGCAACGTCGCGCTAAGACCCATTTCGGGTCTTGAACGCTCCGGTTCCCAGTATTCAGCCAACTTCGGAAACGTTTCCGCGCGACGGATACGCTTTTTCAAGGGTTGCCGTTCGCTGATGTTTAACGGCTTGGCGGTCAAGGTGGCCGCCTCGGGGCTAGGGCTTACGGAATGCAGCCGGAAATCATCGCTTATCGCCATCCCGCGACAGGGACGGTGACTTATCTCATCATCGACCCCGCGACCCTGCTCTGCGCCATTGTCGATCCCGTCCTGGACTTCGATCCCGAAACCGAAGCGGTCGGCACCAGCTTCGCGGACAAGATCATCGCCGACATCCGCGCGCGCGACCTGGGCCCCACCTGGATTCTCGAGACCAGCGTCCATACCGGCCATCTGTCGGCCGCCGGCCACGTGAAATACGAGACGGGCGCCTCGATCTGCATCGGCGCGCGCGTCGTCGAGAGCCTGAAGCGCCTAGTCCCGGCGCTCGGCGAGGAAGGCGTCGACCTCGAGGGCTGGGATTTCGACAAGCTGGCCAAGCACGGCGAGTCCCTGCCGATGGGCGGACTCAAGATCACCGCGCTGGCGCTCGAAAGCCGCCTGCCGGGCGCGGTCGCCTACCGCGTCGCCAACGCGATCTTCACCGGCGATGTCCTTCTGGCGCCTTCGGAGGGCTCCGGCCGCTGCGACGTCCCCGGCGCCGACGCCGGCAAGACCTTCGATGACGCCCGCAAGATCCTCAGCCTGCCGCCCCAGACGCGGGTGATGCCGGGCGTCTGCGCCGCCCTCCCCTGCGAGTCGACCGTGGCCGAGGAGAAGGCTTCCAACATCCAGTTGAACGACACGGTCGACCGGCTGAACTTCATCGCCATGCGCACCACCGCCGACGCCCTGCTGCCGGAATCGACCGTGGCGGGTCCGGCCTTGCGCGTGGCCGTCAGGGCCGGACGCCTGCCGCCGGACCTCGGCGCCGGCGGCCGCTTCGCCCCGGTCGATTTCGCCAAGCTCTAGAGCTGCGTTTTCTTTCGAAATTGACTATCGCCCCGGCGCGGTCGCATAGGGTTTGACGACTCTCGCGGAGCATGCCGATGGCCGAGGATTTTAGCGCCGCCCTGACCGCCGGCCAGGCGGGCAGCTTGCCGGATCTCCTGGGCCTTCGGTGGCTGGAGGCGACGCACGGCCATGTGAAGGGCCGGTTCGACGTCGACAAGCGCCACATGGCTCCCAACGGCTTCCTGCACGCCGCCAGCGTCATCGCCCTGGCCGACTCGGCCTGCGGCTATGGCTGCATGGTTTCGCTCCCCGAGGGCGGGACCAGCTTCACGACCATCGAGCTGAAGTCGAACTTCCTCGGAACGGCCCGTGACGGCGGCGTGGCGGTCGAGGCCAAGCTGGTCCACGGCGGCCGCAACACCCAGGTGTGGGACGCCGTCGTGACGAACGAGGCGAGCGGCAAGACCATCGCGCTTTTCCGCTGCACCCAGATGATTTTGCGACCAAAAGTCTGAGGCGAAAAAAGCCGGAAAGAGGGGGTTGCGTCCCGACGGCGACGCCGCTAGTTATCGCGCCCTCGACCTCGGGGGCCCTAAAAGCTCCCCGAAATTACACCTGTGGAGAGGTGGCAGAGTGGTCGAATGTACCGCACTCGAAATGCGGCGTGCCTGGAAGGGCACCGTGGGTTCGAATCCCACCCTCTCCGCCAGGTGGCTCTCCATCGGCTTTCGCGACAATGCTCGGAAGCCAGGAAAACCCAATAAGCCAAGACCTGTATCGCGCCTCGCTCGAGGTCGATCGCGCGCGTCCACTCGGACCGCGAATTGCGTGTGGTGAAAGCGTGGGCGGGAATAGCCCGACGTGTCGAGCGCCTCGGGGCGTTTTGGCGAAGGCCGCGCGCCACCTTCACGGAACATTGGTTTTTTAGACATCGAGTCGACATCGAACCTTAGCGGCCACGTCGTGGAGACGCCTTAATCGCCGACCATCCGCAATGCTGGAGGGTGGCGTGCAGAATTCCAATCCCCGTGGGCTGATCATCGCCCTGTTGGCCACCAGTGGGCTATGCGCGCCGGTCGCCGCCCTCGCCCAGGACGCGACGGCGGTGGAAGAAGTCGTGATCACCGGCCAGCGCGAGGCCCAACGCGCGGCGATCGCGGTCAAGCGCGAAGCCTTCGTGGTGTCCGACGTCGTCTCGGCCGACGACATCGGCAAGCTGCCCGATCACAACACCGCCGCCGCCCTGCGCCGCATTCCCGGCATCTCGGTGATGGAAGACCAGGGCGAGCCGCGCTTCCCGGTCATCCGCGGCCTGCGCTCGACCTACAACCGCACGACCATCGACGGAGCCCTGGTCGCCTCGGTCGATGAGAGCGGTCGGACCGTGCCGATGGACATCGTTCCGTCGGTGATGGCCGGACGCCTGGAAGTCATCAAGACGGTGACGCCCGAGAACGACGGCAACGCCATTGGCGGCGTCATCAATGTCACCACCCGCAGCGCCTTCGACGCGGGCCGTCCGTTCTTCAACGGCATGGTCTCCTACGGCGACTACGAACGTCATGGCGGCGTGCGCAACGACAAGGCCGCCTATCGCCTGGCCTTCGCCGCCGGTCGCACCTTCGGCGCCGAAGATCAGTGGGGCGTGGTGGTCGGCGCCTCGCACGAGCAGCTCGACTACGACATTCCCCAGGTCGAGGCCGCCGACCCCTCGGTGCGCGAATACACCAGCGCCGGCGCGCCCGTGCTGTCCGGAGCGTCCACGGGCAATGGCATCCAGGTGCCGACTCAGGTGCGCCTCTTCTGGTACAACAACACCAAGCAGCGCAGCGGCCTGAACGGCAAGATCGAGTACCGTCCCAACGACCAGTTCCGCTGGGACGCCTCGGTGCTGGCTTCGCGCATGGAGGATGACGAAGAGCGGATCGAGTACCGCATCGAACCCTTGGGCAACGTCGCCAATCAAACCCAGACCAGCGGCGCGTTCGCGCGGGGCCGCGGCATCATCCAGCTGAACCAGCCGATCACCACCCGCGAGATCGGCCTGGCGCGCACCGGATTTTCCTGGGACTTCGCCCCCGGCTGGAAGGCCCAGGGCGATCTTGTCTACTCGCTGGCGGGCCTGAAGGTGCCTAACGAGTCGGTCGAGTTCCGCACCGTCGACGCCCAGGGCGCCAACTACGCCTTCACCTACGACACGACCAACCCGCTGTTCCCGGTGTTCACTCCGGTCAACGAGGCGGCGCTGCGCAATCCGGCCAACTATGCGCTGCAACAGCACCGCGACGCCCTGACCAAGACCAACGAGAGCACCACCCAGGCGCGCCTGGACGTCTCGTTCGACAGCGAGGCCGCCTGGAAGCTCAAAGTCGGCGGCGTGCTGCGCTCCAGCGAACGCGACTTCCGTAGCTCGCAGGTCAACTACCGGGCCGGGACGGGCTTCACCTACACCCTGGCCGAGGTCGACAAGGCTGGTCCGACCGAGCTGATCGCCGGGCGCTATCGCCTGGATCCCCGCATCGACGCCGACGCCGCCATGGCCTTCTTCCGCGACAACCGCGGCCGCTTCACCACCACGATCACCGCCCCGACCGGCAACTATGACGTCAGCGAGGACGTGCAGGCGGGCTATGTGCAGGGTAGCTATCAGGTTGGCGATCTGACCGTGCTGGGCGGCGTGCGCTACGAGCACACCAAGGTCGAGTCCGACGCCGTGCGCAACACCGGCGGCGTGCTGACCCCGGTCTCCAACGACGGCGGCTATGGAAACTGGCTGCCCAGCCTGCACTTGCAATGGAAGCCGCGCTCGGACCTGATCGTCCGCGCCGCCTGGACCAACACCATCGGCCGGCCGGACTACGGCTCGCTGGCGGCGACCGAGAATCTCAGCTTCGACGGCAGCCAGCCGACCCTTTCGCGCGGCAATCCCGACCTGAAGCCGCGCGAAAGCGAGGGTTTCGACCTGTCGCTGGAATACTATCCGACCGACGGCATGATCTCGCTGGCGGTGTTCTCCAAGGACATCAAGAACGAGATCTTCACCCTCTCATCCAGCGCCCAGATGGATGTGGGGCGAGGCGTCGAGACCGTGCTGATCTCGACCCCGCGCAACGCCGAGACCGCCAAGATCAAGGGCGTCGAGTTCGCCGTGCAGCAGGCCTTCACCTTCCTCCCCGCGCCATTCGATGGCTTCGGTTTCAACGGCAACGTGACTTGGCTGGACACCGAGTTCACGTTCCTGACCGCGACGGGCCCGCGCGTGACCGGCCTGTTCCAGCAGCCCGACATCACGACCAACGAGTCGATCTACTACCAGCGCGGACCGTTCGAAGCCCGCGTGTCGCACAACTACATCGGCGGCCAGCTGGAAACGATCAACGACGCCAACGTCAATTCCGACCAGTACTGGAAGGGGCGCCACGTGTTCGACGCCAGCCTGTCCTGGCGTTGGAACCGCCACGTCAGCCTGTTCGTCGAAGGCCAGAACCTCTCGAACACCGGCCGCCAGGAAGTGACGGGCCCGGGCCGGCGCTATCTCCAGGAATGGGCTAATTACGGCCGCACCTACTGGGTCGGCGCGACCATCAACTTCTGATCGGCCGCCGAGGAGTTTTCCGACCATGCCCATCGCCCTGATCCTGGCGGCCGCCCTGCAAGCCGCGGCGCCCGCGGAACCGGCTTCCCCGCCGCCCATCGCCGGCTTCGAGACCGTGCGCCGCTACGCGAGCGACGCCAGCCAGGGCGTGGCGGTCGGGCCAAGAGATCTCTACGCGGTCAGCAACTTCAATATCGTTCGGCTGGACAAGAAGACCGGCGAAAGGCGCGCCGAATGGACGGGCCAGAAGGCCCGCTTCCCGCACATAAACTCGTGCGCCCTGATCGGCGGCGACCTGGTGTGCGCCAGCTCAAACTTCCCCGCGACGCCGCAGGTCAGCACGGTCGAGTTCTTCGATCCCAGCACCCTGGCGCACCGTCGGAGCGTTTCGCTGGGCCTGGGGACGGGCTCGATCACTTGGGTGGACCGCAAGGATGGCTTCTGGTGGGCGATGTTCGCCAACTACGACGCCAAGGGCGGCGAGCCGCCGCGCGACCACCGGCACACCACCCTGGTCAAGTTCGACGACCAGTGGCGGCGGCTGGAGGGCTGGGCGCTGCCGGCGACGATCCTGGAGCGCATCAAGCCGATGAGCATCTCGGGCGGCGGCTGGGGTCCCAATGGTCGGTTCTATTTGAGCGGCCACGACCTTCCCGAGCTCTATGTCGTCGCCATTCCGGACGGCGGCGGCGTGCTGGACCACCTGACCACCCTGCCCATGGAAGCGGAGGGCCAGGCCGTGGACTGGGACGAAAGCGACAAGGGCATGCTGTACGGCATCACCCGCCGCACGCGCGAAATCCTGCGGATGAAGGCGCCGGCTTCGGTGAAGCGCTAAAGCCCACTGAAGGCCGCGCGGACGCCGCGGAATGAGGCCAGCAAGGACGCGTTTACCACGGTCCGGGTTTGTCCCGGACGCGCCATGGGATCCAAGTCCACTAGCTTAGCTCGCGGCGCGACCACCATCGCAAACAATCGCGAGCCCGGCGTCTAAGCGCGGTCCGGCTCGCGTCTCTCCTCTCCCGGCGATCCGAGTAAGGCCGCGCGAGCATCCTTGGATGGCGGAACTGAACTCCAAAGCGTCGCGTCACACCCATGACCGACATGATTTTCCATTGCTCGCCAGAGCCCGGTCTGATAGCCAACGCCCCTCTTCGCCAACGCTCTGCGTTGACCCGGATGGCCCGGTGGCGGAGTGGTGACGCAGCGGACTGCAAATCCGTGCACGCCGGTTCGATTCCGGCCCGGGCCTCCACCACTTTTCAAGCACTTAGCTCCTTTGGCTATCGACCAGTTTGCAGGTCGGTTTGCAGAATTCGTTCTCGGTTCAGCCCCGCGCGAGTCGCGCGTTGATCCGGTTGGCGGTCGCTTCGGCAATCACGCCGCGGTCCGCGTAGGTGTCCCGAAAGATTTTCTCAGGGCCGATCTTCTTGGCCAGATAGGGACGCACCCTCGCGCGAAGCTCAGCGGGACCCAAGGCCTTGGCCTGGGCGAGCGAGGCCTCGTCGAACGGCGCGTGGAAGAAGACGTGGCGGATAAGCTCGTGCTCGAGCTGCCAGAACGTCGTCTTGACGTCCGTCAGGTCCCGGGCCTTCACCTTGCCCCAGTCGACCAGCTTCTTGCCGCACGCCTGGCATCCGCCTTCGTAGGTCTTCTTCCAGTCTTTCTTGCGCCGGTTGGGCGCGAAGCAGTGGAGGTCGTCATCGCACTTGGTAGCCAATTCGCCAGCCCTTGCGGCGAGCCATATCGCTTCACGTCTGGATCCTCCCGGAGGTAACGCAAGGCGGCCGCGACCAAGCGGGCCGGCGATATCCGCCGCGCGAAACGCAGCCAGAGCGGCCAAGCCCTCGGCCGGGAGAGGCGCGCGGGGCTGATGGCTTTCCAGGCGTCGAAGACTTGATTGAAGGCCGCACGGGCGTCCTGGACGGCCGGGTCCGCGTCGTCCTCTTTGTCAGAAGAGGAAGGTTCAGGTGGGGTTCCTTGGGCGGCTTTAGTCGTCCGCCTCCCCCGGACGGCGGGCGCCTTGGGAGGCGGACCTTTAGGAGGCGGCGCCTTGTCGGCCGGCTCGCCCTCGGCCTCAGGCCGCTCGATGGCCAGGCGGTAGATGTTGCTGGTCTGGCCGCCGTCGCGGCGGAAGCGGTCCTCGCGGGCGAGCAGTCCCCTCTCCTCAAGCACGCCGATCTGACGGCGCACGTGGCGCTCAGTCATGCTGGTGATCTCGGCGAGCGTCTTGAGCTTGGGCCAGGCCTTGCCTTCGGCGTCGGCGTGGTCGGCCAGAGCCATCAGCACGGCCTTGGCGGCGATCGACAGGCCGCCGACGCGGCGGGCCCAGTTGCGGGCTTCGAGGCTCATTTCGCGCCTCGCGAGAGGCCCGATTTTGGTTTGCGGCGACCAGCTAAGCCTTTGATTTCATTAGGGCCAAAAACCGGCTGCTTTGCATCCAAGTCTTTGAATTCACTATGTTCGCACGGGCCTGCAAATCCGTGCACGCCGGTTCGATTCCGGACCGGCCTCCGCCACTTTTCGAATACTTAGCTCCCTTCACCATTGGCAAATCCCGGGTCGGCTCGCGGAACGCGTTCTCGGTCAGCCATAGCGCGCGCTGCTTGGCGCCGACCATCCGCCAAGGCGCCGTGGCGGACGGGGCCCAATCGTCGCACCCGCCATCGCGAGCCGTAACCGCCATGCACGAATACTAACGCCTTCCTCGCGGTCCGCCGCGGGCGACTGTTTCGCCTTCCGACGCAAAGCGCGATGCGATAGGACCACTAAAGTCGAGGTTGTGCATCCCCGGGGGGCGGTGTTTTGAAGAAAGTATGCCTGGCCAGCGCCGCGCTGGTCTTGGGGCTGATGTCCGCCGCCCCGTCTTGGGGGGCGGACCCGGCGCCCCCGACCGTCGACCGCAAGGACGCGATCCGGCCTGATCCAGCTATTCGGCGTGGCGTACTGCCCAACGGCGTCCGCTACCTGTTGATGCGCAACGCCAATCCGGCGGGGGCGGTCTCCGCGCGGCTGGCGATGGATATCGGCAGCTTCCAGGAAGCCGACTCCGAACGGGGCTGGGCCCACTTCATAGAGCACATGGCTTTCCGCTCCAGTCGCCACTATCCGGAGGGCTCGTCCGATCACGTGTTCTCGCGTTGGGGAGTCGCGTTTGGGCGTGACCAGAACGCGGCGACCTCGCTCTTCTCGACGATCTACCAGCTGGACATGCCCAAGCCCGACGCCGACCAGCTGAAGGTCGGCATGACTTGGCTGCGCGACGTCGCCGATGGCGTCAGCTTCACGGACGACGCGGTCAAGCGCGAGCTCGGCGTGGTGCTGGCGGAAATGCAGGCGCGTAGCAACACGATGCTGGAAGCTCAGGAATCCATTTCGCGCTTCCAAGGCGAGACGCTGCGGTCCGTCAATCGTTCACCCATCGGCTTGGCCCAGACCCTCAACGCCGCGACGGCGGTCGATCTCAAACGCTTCTACGACCGTTGGTATAGGCCCGAGAGCGCCGTGGTCATCATCGTCGGCGACCTCGACCTCGACCAAACCGAAGCCTTGGTCCGCGAGACTTTCAACAGCTGGATCGCGGGCGGTCCGCGTCCCCCTCAGCCGCCGTTCGAGCAACCTCGGTCAAACCGTGGCCTGGAGGCGATAACGATCGGTGGCGAAACCCTGCCGCTCTCGGCGGCCGCATGCCGTGTTGGGCCTGGCGCCGGGCGGCCAGCCGACACCATCCCCAAGCGACGCGAAGCGATCCAACGACTGGTCTGGCAAACGGTTCTGAACCAACGCTTGGCGCGAATGGTCAACAGGGGCGATGCGCCCCTCGTCAGCTCGGCGGTCATGGGCAACGACATCCGTGACCTATCGATTGCCTGCATGCTTGTCGTGCCCACCGGCGAGGCTTGGGAGGGCGCGCTCGACGCGGCCCAGGTCGAGCTGAACAGGTTCGCAAAGGACGGCCCGACGGAACTTGAGACCGAGACCGTGGTCGAAAATCTGCGGGGGCAGTTGCGTGGAAGCGTGCTGAGCAGCGCATCTCGGACCTCGCCCGCGATCGCCAACGACCTAGCGGCCAGCGCTCTGAACGATCGGGTGGCCAGCAGCCCGACCGACGCGCTCTACGCCTTTGACTTGGCGGTGGAGGACATGACGCCCGAGGACGTGAAGGCGCGGTTCGCCGCCGACTGGTCCGGCTCGGGGCCGTTGCTCTCGATCACCGGGCCCAAGCCACCAACCGAACGCGCGCTGGCGGCGGCGTGGGCGCGTGGCGAGAGCCACGTCTTGGGCGAGCGCTATGTCGACCAAGCCAAGCCGCTCTGGGCCTATGACCTGTTCGGCAAAACGGGCAAGGTCGTCGAACGCGAGACCGTCGAGGCGCCCGGCTTCACGCGGCTGAAGTTCTCCAATGGCCTGATCCTAAACTTCAAGCAGACCAAGATATCCCCAAACACGATCGAGGTGCGGGTGCGCTTCGGCGCGGGGCGGCGTCAGATCGCCGACGCCGACTATATGGTGGCCGAATTTGGAACCAGCCTCCTGGCCGCGGGCGGTCTGGGAAAGAACAGCGTCGAGGATATCCAGAAGATCCACGACAACTCGAACCTGTGGAACTTCGCGATTAGAATGGCGCCGACCGCCTTTGAGATGCGCACCACGGGCCTTGGCGAGTCGTTGGACGGGCAGGTTTCGGTGCTCGCGGCCTATGTCAGCGATCCGGGCTTTCGGCGGACGATCGACGCGCGCATCCCAACGGCGGTCGACCTCGTTTTCCGATCCTATCTGAGCCAGCCGGCCATGGCGCTGAACCTCGCGATGATGGCCAACGTGGCGCCCGACGCCGCCAGCAACATGCCTCCGCGCGAGACAATGGCGAAAATCCAATCGGCCGATTTCGAGCGGGTCCTGAAGCCGGTGCTGACCACCGAGCCAATGGAGCTGACGATCGTTGGCGATGTCCCTGAAGATGAGGTCATCGCTGTCGTGGCGCGAACTTTCGGCGCCTTGCCGGCGCGTTCGATGGCGTCTCGCCGGACGGTCGATCCGCACTTCGTGCGTTATCCCGCGACCTCGCCGCCGATCATCCGGATCGAGCACCAGGGCCAGGTCGACAAGGCCACGGCGGCGCTGATCTGGCCGCTCTACGTGGCGAATCCGGAGCGGCGGCGCGAAGAGTACAGCCTCAAGCTCCTGGCGGCCATCTTTGACACCGCCCTGCGCCGTCGGGCGCGGGAAGAGCTGGGCAAGACCTACGCCCCGGTCGTGGCCACCAACACGCCGGACTACGGCGACCAAGGCTCGCTGGTCGTTGAGATCGAAGCCAGCCCCGCCGATATCGAGGTCCTGATCGCCGAGGCCCGCGCCGTCGCGGCCAGGCTGGTCGCGGGCGACATCTCGCCCGCCGCGCTGGAGGAGGCCCGCGCGCCGATCCTCGCCACGGCCCAGACCGCTCGGGACAATCTGACCTGGTGGGCGGGCGCGATGAGCGGCTCGGCCCGGGAGCCCGCGCTCCTTGAGGAATATCTGCAATATCGCCCGCTGATGAGCGCGGTCACGCTGGACGACGTCAAGGCGGCCGCCCTTCGCTGGCTAAAACCGGATCCTATCATCGGCGTGTCCCAGCCCGCCGCGCCAAAGGTAGCGCGCCCATGAAGCCGATCTCCGCTTCGCTAATCCTAGCCGCCGTGTTGGCGTCGGGCGCGGCCACGTCCGCCCTCGCGCGACAGGCCGCCGACCCCGTCGCCGCGTGCGCCGCGGCAGACTCCCAGCCCCGTCGCGCCGATCGCCAAGCGATCGTGGCCATCTGCGATAACGCCCTGGCCACCCAGGGCCTAGCGCCGGGCGAGCGCGCGCGCCTGCTCGTGGTGCGCGCCTTCGCCCATTGGCGGCTGGATCACAACGCCGAGGCCGAACGCGATGCGCGCGAAGCCTTGGCCCTGCTGCCTGGCGACGCCGACGCCCTGCTGGCGCGGGGCGTGGCCCTGCAGGATCAAGACAAGGTCGACGCCGCCGCGGCCGACTTCGAGACTGTCCTCAAGGCCGACCCACGAAACAAGCACGCTCTGCTTTACCGCGGACAACTCAAGCTGGGACGCCGCGACGACGCGAAAGGCGCGCGGGCCGACTACGACGCGGCGCTGGCGGTGGACCCGCGCTTCGTCGTGGCCCTGCTCCGGCGGGCGGATCTGCAGATGAACACCGAGACCGCGGCCGCAGAACGCGACGCTCGAGCCGCGGTCGCCATCGAGCCCGACAACAGCGCCGCCTGGATGACATTGGGCTTGGTGATGGAGACCCTGGACAGGCCGAAGGACGCGTTCGCGATCTATGACCAGATCGCCCGCAAGGATCCCAAGGACGCGCTCGTCATCGCCTATCGCGGCGTGATGCGGTTGTGGCTGGAGGATCCGGCCGGCGCTCTGCGCGACGCGGACGCGGCGATCGCGATCGATCCCAAGATGGCCTACGCGCGGATCGCTCGCGGGCGCGCGCTGGCGGCGCTCAAGCGCGACGAGGACGCGGCGGCCGCGTATCAGAAGGCGACCGAGCTGGAACCAGACTATGCCGACGCCTGGCTGAAGCTGGCCCAAACCCGACGGCGCCAGGGCAGACAAGCCGATGGCTTGGCGGCCGCGGAGGAAGGCCTAAAGAGATCCCCGAAGGATGGCGACCTCCTTTTCAATCGCGCCTTGCTGCTTAGTGACTTGGAAGGTCGCCGCGCCGACGCGCTGACGGCCTACGGCGCGGCGATCGAGGCGATGCCAACCGCCGCAGCCTACTACAATCGCGCCCAACTGCGATCCGACAACGATGACCACAAGGGCGCACTGGCCGACTATCGCAAGGCTGCCGAGCTTGATCCCAAGGATCCGGATGCGCTGAACGGCGTCGGCATCGAACTAAGCGCGCTGAACGAGGATCCAGAGGGCGAGCTCAAGGCTTATGACGCGGCGCTGGCGGCCGATCCCAAGAATATCGCGGCGGTAATCAACAAGGCCATCTACCATGCTGATCGAGAAAACTGGGACAAGGCGCTGGAGCAGTACAAGATCGCCGTCGCCGCCCAGCCCGAGCGCGCGGATCTACGCGTGGGCCTCGCCGACACACTGACAAACATGGACCGCCTGGACGCGGCTCGGGCGGAGTATGACCGCGCTCTGAAATTGGACCCCAAGCGGATCGCCGCCTGGCGCGGCAGGGCTTGGCTCAATCGCCTAGCGAACCGTCCACGTGACGCCAAAGCCGACTACGACCGCGCCATCGCCCTGGCTCCCGATGACGCCGAGCTTCTGGTGGGCCGCGCCAGCGTGCTGCGCCAGGACGACAAGGCGGCGGCGGCGATGGCGGACCTGAACGCCGCGGTGAAGTTGAAGCCTAAATCGGCCTTCGTTCTAAATAATCGGGGCCTGGCGCTGGCCGAGACCGACAAATTGGACGAGGCCCTTGCCGACTACGGCGCGGCGATCGCGGCCAATCCCGACTACGAACCGGCGTATTACAACCGCGCCGCGGTGTTCATGGACCAGGATCGCTACGACCGGGCCATCCGCGACCTCAATATCTCGCTGCGCCTATCGCCAGGCGATGCGATGACGCTGGCGCGAAAGGGGCGCTGCTATTGGTTCCTGAAAGACTATCGACGGGCGCTCGAGGAGCTGGACGCGGCGTTGGCCGCCAATCCCGACGATGCGGAAACGCTTCGCTGGCGCGCCAAGGTCAAGACCGAGCTCGGCGACGTCGAGGGCGCGCGGGCGGATGTCGCGGCGGCGGACAAGCTCGGCAAAACCTAGTCGCCTCACCGAAGCCCCCGCCCCTAGGTCATTTCGATCACGCGCGCCCGCGATAGCGTCGAGGGGCGTCGACTTGAGCTTGCTGGGCCTTGCCTTCCATGGGGGACGGAGGCGAGGCGCGCTCCTGATCATGGCCAGCCCATGGCGGCCCCGCCTTGAAACGGCCCTCGCCGCGTTCGAACATGAGCGCGGTTATCGAGGGCCATGCATGCGCCACCTTTGGCTCGTCATCGCTGTCTGCTTCTCCTCCGCATCGGGCATGCCCGCCCTTGCCGGCGGAAAGGACGACGCCGCTCTGGTCAATCGCCTGACCTGGGGACAAACGTCCCAGGAGGCGGCCAACATCGATCGACTGGGCCCTGATCGCTGGTTGAAGGACCAGCTTCGGCCCAAGAATCCGGCTCGCCTCCCCTCCGAAGTCCAAGCGCGGATAGACGGCTTGCGCATATCCCGCGAGTCCATGGCCCAGATCGCCGCGACGATGGACGCCGAGAACAAGGCGGCCGCGAAGCTGCAAGATCCCAGCGCGCGCCAGGCCGCCCAGCAGGCTTATCAAAGGGCGATGGCCGATCTGAAACAGCAAGCCGCCGCGCGCTCGCTCCTGCGCGACCTCTATTCACCTCATCAGCTTCAAGAGCAGATGACCTGGTTCTGGATGAACCACTTCAACGTCCAGGCCGACAAGCGCGACATCCGGGCGATGATCGCCGACTACGAGGACCAGGCGATCCGGCCCCATGCGCTGGGCAAGTTCCGCGATCTCCTCAAGGCCGCCGACTTGCATCCAGCGATGCTGCGCTACCTCGACAACGACCAGAACGCGGTCGGCCGCGTAAACGAGAACTACGCCCGCGAGATCCTCGAGCTTCACACCCTTGGCGTCGGCTCGGGTTACAGTCAGAGGGACGTCGAGGAGATGGCGCGCGTGCTGACGGGGGTCGGCGTTAGTCTTTCGGCCGAGACGCCCAAGCTGAAGCCCGAGCAGCAGGCGCTCTACGTCCGGCGGGGCCTCATGGAGTTCAATCCCGCGCGACACGACTTTGGCCACAAGGTCGTTCTGGGACGCGAGGTGGGAGGTACCGGGCTTTCGGAGTTTGAACAGACCCTCGACGTCCTCGCCCGCCAGCCCGCGACCGCCCGGCACGTGTCGCGCAAGCTCGCGCTTTACTTCATGGGCGATGCTCCGCCCGACCTCATCGAACGCATGTCGACCAAGTTTCTACGCAGCGACGGCGATATCGCGGATGTGCTCGGCGTCATGTTCAGGTCCTCGGCGTTCAAGGCCTCGCTCGGCAAGAAGATCAAGGATCCGATCCACTACGCGGTTTCCGCGGTGCGGCTGGCCTACGACGGACGCCCGATCGCCAACACCGCTCCGCTGCAGGGCTGGATAAACCGGCTGGGGCAAGGCCTCTACAATCGCGACACGCCCGATGGCTATCCGTTGGAGGACTCGGCGTGGTCGGGCCCGGGCCAACTCACGACCATGTTCGAGGTGGCCCGCCAGATTGGCGCGAGCTCCGCCGGCCTCTTCAAACCCGACACCCCAGGCGCCGAGGATCAGCCCGCCTTCCCCCAACTTCAGAACGCCCTCTTCCACGGCACGTTGGAAAGGCGGCTTTCCCCTCAAACGCGATCGGCGTTGGCCCAGGCCCGTTCGCTGGCGGAGTGGAACACCCTCTTCCTGTCATCCCCCGAGTTCCTGCATCGATGAGAGCGCAGCCATGCATCGTCGAGACTTTCTGACCGCCGGCCTCGCCGCGACGACGACGGCCGTGAGCGGCCACGCCTGGAGCGCTCCCGCCACCGATCAGCGCCTGCTCGTCATTTTCCTGCGCGGTGGCTACGACGCCATCAACGTCGTGGTCCCCACCTCCAGCGACTTCTACTACGAGAGCCGCCCGACCCTCGCGATCGCGCGCCCGGATCCAGCCAACCCCAACGCCGCGCTCCCCCTCGACGGCGACTGGAGCCTGCACCCCACCTTGCGCGACAGCCTTTACCCGCTCTGGACCAAGAAGCAGATCGCCTTCGTGCCCTTCGCGGGCGCCGACGACATGACGCGCAGCCACTTCGAAACCCAAGACACCATTGAGCTGGGTCAGCCCGCCGGCGGGCCCAGGAACTATCGCTCGGGCTTCATGGGGCGCCTTGCCCAGCAACTCGCGGGCGGACGTCCGATCGCGTTCACCGCTCAGCCGCCGCTGGCGTTTCAGGGCCCGATGTCGGTGCCCAACGTAGCGATCACGTCGGTCGGCAAGCCTGGCGTGGACGACCGACAGGCCCGGCTGATCCAGGACATGTACCGAGGCCACGACCTGCGCGCTGCGGTCGCGGAAGGCTTCTCGGCGCGGGACAAGGCTTACGCCGCCTTGGCTGGCGAGATGGCGGCGGCCAATCGCAACGCCATCTCTCCCAGCGGCTTCGAGTTAGCCGCGCGCCGCGTCGCCCGCCTGATGAAGACGGACTACAATCTGGCCTTCCTCGACGTCGGCGGCTGGGACACCCACGTCAATCAAGGCGGCGCGACGGGCGTGCTGGCGGATCGGATCGGCCAATTGGGCCGGGGGCTCGCGGCCCTGTCCGAGGACCTTGGCCCGGATGCTTGGACAAACACGGCGGTGGTGGTGATCTCGGAATTCGGCCGAACCTTCAAGGAGAACGGCGACAAGGGCACGGACCACGGACACGGCAGCGTCTATTGGGTGCTCGGCGGCGCGGTAAAGGGCGGGAGGGTCGCGGGGGAGCAGGTCGCGCTGGTCCCTAAGTCTCTCAATGATGGCCGAGACCTTGTGGTCCTGGCCGATAACCGGGCCATGATGTCTTCGATCATCCAACCACTGTACGGATTGCGCCGGGATCAGATCGAGAAGATCTTTCCCGGTGGCCCCGGACCTTTGGAGAGCTTGTCTCTCGTTTAGCGCCGTCACCATTTGCCCTGGATTGACCGCCAAGTTTGCTCTGGTGGCAAAAGGCTCGAACAGGGCTGCCATCTTCGTTTTTTTGTCGCGCTCGCCGGCGAACTTCGAGTAATGGCGTCACAAAGGCGGGCGATAAGCCCGCGCTAGCCTAAACGGCGGTGGGGACTAACAGACATGACTAATCTGCGGGGCCAACGCGCCCTGGTCACTGGCGCGTCCGGTTTCATCGGAACCCATCTTGCCCGCCGCCTGGCCGACATGGGCGCGGAGCTCGTTTGCCTGGACCTCAAGCCGCCGCGCGAGGAACTTCCTGGCGCGCTATACGTGCGTGACGACGTGCGTCGCCTGAGCGCGCTGAGCCTCCCCAAGATCGATCGAATCTACAATCTGGCCGCCGTTCACACGACGCCCGGCCACCCGGATCACGAATACTACGACACCAATGTCTGGGGAGCGCTCGAGGCGGTGAAGCTGGCCGAGCGGGACAACGTCCAGCACATCACCTTCACCAGCTCGATCTCGATCTACGGCCCCTCGGAAGAGAGAAAGGTCGAGACGAGCGAACCCGCGCCGGTGTCGGCCTATGGCAAGTCCAAGCTGATGGCCGAGGAGATCCATCGCGGCTGGCTGCGCCAAGCAGGCGGCCGGAAACTCACCATCGTGCGCCCCGCCGTCGTGTTCGGCGCTGGCGAAGGCGGTAATTTCACCCGTATGGCCGCGCTCCTGAAGAAAGGCTTCTTCGTCTTTCCTGGCCGTCGGGACACGATCAAGTCGTGCATCTATGTCGAGGACCTTCTAGATCTCGTGCTGGCCGCCGGAGCCAAGGATTCCAGCTACGAACTGCTGAATGGCGCCTATCCCGAATGCCCAACGCTGGAGACCATCGTCACCAGCCTACGCGACAGCTATTTCCCGTCCGCCAAACTCTATGACGTTCCGCAAGGCGTGGTTATGGGCGCGGCCAAGACTTTGGCGACGTTCAAGGGCTTTGGCCTCGGCATTCACCCAGATCGCGTGACCAAGCTCGTGCGCTCGACCTATGTGTATCCGGGTTGGGCCGTTGAGAATGGGTTGCTCGGCGACCAGGCGTTCCAAAAGGGATTGGAGCGCTGGGCGCAAGCGACGAACCACAGCTTCGTTTAACCTCCCCCTTCGCGCCCTGGGAAAGCCGCCAGCGGTTCGCCACTTCGGCAAAAGGTTTCTGATGTTGGGAATAAGCGCGTGAGCCGCTTGCGGAAAAGCTTGGTGCTGCTGCGGGCCGCAAGCCGGCTATCGCCGCGCATGGCGCTGTACATGGCTCGCCGCGTCGCGCGTAACAAGCTCGCCGTGCGCCTTCCCTCGGCCTATCGAGAGCGCCTAGCGACGATCAAGCGCGCGACGCCAGAGATGGGGCATGGCAAGCCGCTCACGCCCGCCGTCCTTGAGGCGGCAAGCTTCTACGGCGCCGAGTATCGCGACCAGATCGATAGCGTGCTGGCCGGCCGCGTTCGCCTGCACGGGCGGGAAATCGATTTCGGAAGCCCCTCCGACATCGACTGGAAGCGTTACCTTCCAGACGAGGGCGACCATCAGATGTGGCGGGTCAAGCTGGGCCACATGGGCTTCCTGAGCCCCATGCTGGCCGAGGGCGGACCCGAGCATCACGCGGCGGCCGCTAGGGCCATCTCTGGCTTCCGAGAGCGCACGCTGGTGACCGATCCAGGCAGCTTCAACGCCTATTGGTTCCCGTATGGCGTCTCGCACCGGATCCTGGCCCTTACCTCAGGACTTTTGCTGGCCCGCGCCAAGAAGGGCCTCGCGCCGGAAATCGATGCGCTGGTGTCGGACTTCCTGCGCGAGAACATCGCCTTCCTGATGGACAACGTGGAGCACGAGCTCTGCAACAACCACGTTGAGCGCAATCTGGCTGCGCTGAGCCTCTACTTCAGCCAAGTCGACAAAGTTCCGCCGCCGATCGCGGCGAGGCTTGAGCGCGATATCGCCCACCTTGTCTCGCACACGATCCTGCCCGATGGCGCGCAAGTCGAGCGCTCGCCGATGTACCAGGGACTGAGTGTCGTATCCCTCGCCGTCATGGCCGAGACGCCATTCCTTTCGGCGGACCTAAGAGAGACCCTGGCGCGAAAGCTTGAAGCCGCGCGGCTTGCCTTCGCGGTGCTATGCCATCCCGACGGCGAAGTCGCCCTCTTCAACGACAGCTGGCACGAGGAAGTTCCCCGCTTGAGCGGGCCCAGGGCGCCGGAGGGTCGGTCCATCCTCGAGCATGGCGGTTATGCCCGCCTTTCGCATGAGGACGACGTCTGCCTGCTGGACGCAGGCCCGCTGGGGCCACGCTGGAACCCTGGCCACGGCCACGCAGACTTCTTGTCGATCGAGATCACGCTAGGCGGCCAAAGACTCATCGTCGATCCTGGCACCTCACGTTACAACACCGGCCCCGAGCGGGCCCGCGAGCGTAGCGCCGAGGCCCACAACGGTCCTGTCTGGGCGGGACACGAGCCGGCCGAGTTCCTCGGCTGCTTCAAGGTCGGCCGCATGGCCGAGGCCCGCCTGGCGCCCACCGAAAAGCTTCCCGACGAGCGGACGATCAGCGGCGTCTTCCGTAGCGCTGCGGGGCGAACGGCGCGTTTGGTTCGGCTTTGTCCCGGCGCAGGCTTTCTGGTCGCCGACCTATGGGACGGGGCGGAGCCACGCGGTCAGGTCTCCTGGCTTTTTCCGGAAGTCTGGGAAATCGAGCCAGCGTCGGAGCGGCGCTTCCTACTCCGCCACGCAGCCGCCAAGGCCACGGCCTGCATCGAGGTGTTGTCCGACGGCGAGGTCGAGGTGCCGCGCGCCTCGTTCTGCGCCAGCCACTACGGCCGACGCGATCCAGCTTTCGAGCTGCGCGTGCGTCCGCACACCGCCGACGGCCGCCAACATCTGCTTTGCTGGATCGGCCACGCTCCCCCGCCGCCCGAGGCTCTCGCGGACTGCGGGATGCTGGCGCGCCAGCTGGAAGCCCTCGTCGAAGCCGCGTGAAGGATCAAGCCATGCCTTTTGAAAACCTGCCCCCCGCGCTTCTCCCCCGCGACGCCCTTCCGCTGGGCCTGGGCTGCAGCCGCCTGGGTTCGGTGAACGGCGCTAACGGCGGTGAAGCGCGGGCGCTGGTGAAGCTGGCGCTGGACCAAGGCGTCCGCTTCTTCGACACCTCGAACATCTACGGCCAGGGCGACAGCGAGCGCATCTTGGGCGAGATCCTGGGCCAGCGAGACGATGTCGTCGTCTGCTCCAAGGCCGGCAAGCACCTGTCGATGAAGATGCGCGTCCTGGCACCGCTGAAGAGCATCCTCCGCACGGTCGCCCGGCGTTCGGACCAGGCCCGCCGCGGCGTCGCCGCCGCCCGCGCCAAGCCGATGCCGACCTGCTGGGATCCCGCCTTCCTGTCCGCCAGTCTCGACAGCAGCCTACGCCGACTGAAGCGCGAGCGGATCGAGATGTTCATGCTGCACAGTCCGCCCGCAGAGGTGGTCGCTCGAGGCGACTCCGTTGGCGCCCTGGAGCAGGCGCGCCAAGTCGGCAAGATCGCCCTCGTCGGCGTTTCGGTCGATGACGTGGCGACCGCGGAGGCCGCCCTCAAAGACCCGCGCGTCAAGGCGCTGCAGGTTCCGCTGCATCCGGGTGACACGGCCTTCGACGCCGTCGTGCGGGACGCCGCCCGCCAGGGCGTGGCGATCATCGCGCGGGAGATCCTGGGCGGGGCCCACGCGATCGCCAGCCAGGCCGACCCCGCCCGCTACGCCCGCGAACAGATCATCGCCTCGATCCGCCGGCCCGGCGTCTCCCTGCCCTTGGTCGGCGCGACGCGGACCGCCAGCCTGACCGCGTCGACCGAAGCCGCCCGCGCGGTCGAGGCCGGCGCCTGAGCCTCTTCCCACGCCCTTCCGCCAAATGAACGGACGCTCGACCATGAACATCGCCTTTGTCGGATGCGGCTTCGTCTTCGACATCTACATGCGGACGCTCCGCGCCCACCCCGAGCTGGTCGTCATGGGCGTCTACGACAAGAACCCGGATCGGTCGGCCAAGGTGAGCGCCTATTACGGCTTCCACGCCTACGCCAGCTATGACGAGCTGCTGGCCGATCCGCGGATCGAGGCGGTGATCAACCTGACCAACATCGGCTCGCACTTCGAGGTCAGCCTGCGCGCCCTCCAGGCCGGCAAGCACGTCTATTCGGAAAAGCCGCTGACCAAGAGCGTGGCCGAGTCCCGCCAGCTGTTCGACGCCGCCGCCGCCAAGGGCGTCCGTCTCTACGCCGCGCCCTGCAACATCTTCGCCGACAGCGTCCGCACCCTGTTCAAGGCGGTCGAGGACGGCGCCATCGGCAAACCGCTGCTGGTCTATGCCGAGTTGGACGACAACCCGATCCACCTGATGCAATTCGAGTCGGTCAAGAGCCCCACCGGCGCTCCCTGGCCGCTGGAAGAGGAGATCCTCGAGGGCTGCACCTACGAGCACCTGGGCTATCACCTCGTCTGGATCTGCGGCCTGCTGGGCCCGGCCGTCTCGATCACCGCCTTCTCCAGCGAGCTGATCGAGAACAAGATGGAGGGCCTGCCCCCCCGCGTCGGCACGCCGGACTTCTCGGTCGCCTGCCTGCAGTTCGCCAACGGCGCCTCGGCGCGGATCACCTGCAGCGTCGTCGCCCCCCGCGACCACCGCATGCGGGTCATCGGCGACGCTGGCGAGGTCATCAGCGACAGCTACCGCCACTACCAGTCGCCGGTGTTCCTGGAGCGCTACAGCAAGGGCGGCCTCAGCGCCCGCAAGTTCCAGACCCTGCGCGCCCACCCTGGCCTTGGCCGCTTGTTCGGCATCGGCGGCCGTCGCGTGAAGCTGGCCCGCAACGCCAAGTCCCACGCCGTCGAGAAGGACCAGCAGATGCGCTCGACCTTCAAGCAGCGCCTGTTCGAGTGGGTCCGCCGCCGCGAGGTCTACGCCCAGGACAAGTTCGCCGGCGTCGCCGAGATGGCCCGCGAGCTGAAGGCCGGTCGGCCCCAGTACCTGAGCCCCGACTTCATCATGCACGTCAACGAACTGACCCTGCTGACCCAGGGCGCGGGTCCCAACGGCTTGGCCGTCAAGCCGACCACCACCTTCGCCCCCCTGGGCCCGATCCCGGGCACCGAGGCCACGATCAAGGACTACCGCGCCGCGGCGCGTCCCGGCCTGCTGGAGCGGCTGGTGCCGG
>ERZ1034427.58-NODE-58-length-24546-cov-2.863419_pt1 | contig 24546 bp, 20 predicted proteins | sample MGYA00520607_ERZ1034427 | MGnify/ENA primary metagenome ERZ1034427 (study PRJEB33736, sample SAMEA104288489) | Azolla caroliniana | place: Brazil | collected 1987 | study: EMG produced TPA metagenomics assembly of the PRJEB19522 data set (Is there foul play in the... | reverse complement strand
CGTGACCATCGAGCGCCAAGGCCAGCGGATCTCCGCTCGCTTCTCGACCTGACGCGAGGCGACTTGGGCCCGGCGGCCTGCCCGAGCCTGTTAATCCGTTCCGATGCAGCCATCGGAGCGGATGAACAGGCTCTATCTCAAGCATCTAGAGCGTGGCAGGCGCCGAAACCGCTCACACTTTCGGCTGCCACGCTCTAGAAACGGACTCATCATGTCCGATCTCTTCCAGGCCGCCGGCCTGACGCCGCACGCGCCTTCGCCGCTCGCCGACCGCCTGCGGCCCCAGAGCCTCGACGAGGTGGTGGGTCAGCAGCACCTGCTCGGTCCCGAGGGGCCGATCGGCCGGATGGCCGCCGCGCACCGTCTGGCCTCGATGATCCTGTGGGGACCGCCCGGCACCGGCAAGACCACGATCGCCCGCCTGCTGGCCAAGGCGGGCGGCTACGAGTTCCAGCAGATCTCGGCGGTGTTCTCGGGCGTCGCCGACCTGAAGAAGGCCTTCGAGCAAGCTCGCGCCCGGCGCATGGCCGGCCAGTCCACCCTGCTGTTCGTCGACGAGATCCACCGCTTCAACCGCGCCCAGCAGGACGGTTTCCTGCCGTTCGTGGAGGAGGGGATCGTCACCCTCGTTGGCGCGACCACCGAGAACCCATCGTTCGAGCTGAACGGGGCCTTGCTGTCGCGCTGCCAGGTCTTCGTGCTCAAGCGCCTGACCGAGGACTCGCTGGAGCAGCTTCTCCAGCGCGCCGAGGCCGCCGAAAACCGGCCGTTGCCGGTGGACGCCGAGGCGCGTTCGGCGCTGGTGGCCATGGCCGACGGCGACGGCCGCTACCTTCTGACCCTGGCCGAGACCCTGTTCTCGATCGGGACCGACAGCCCGCTGAACCCGACCCAGCTTGGCCAGTTCCTGCAGAAGCGCCGACCGGCCTACGACAAGGACCGCGAGGAGCACTACAACCTCATCTCCGCCCTGCATAAGTCGGTCCGCGGCAGCGATCCGGACGCCGCGCTGTACTGGCTGGCGCGGATGCTGGAGGGCGGCGAGGACCCGCTGTTCATCGCGCGCCGCCTGGTCCGCATGGCGTCCGAGGATATTGGCGCGGCCGATCCGCTCAGCTTGCTCCTGACCACGGCCGCCAAGGACGCCTACGATTTCCTCGGCAGCCCGGAAGGCGAACTGGCCCTGGCCCAGGCCGTGGTCCACATGGCCAGCGCGCCCAAGTCGAACGCCGTCTACGTCGCCTACAAGGCCGCCCGCCGCGCCGCCAAGGAGACCGGCAGCCTGATGCCGCCGTCGCACATTCTCAACGCGCCGACCAAGCTGATGAAGTCGCTGGGCTATGGCGACGGCTACGCCTACGACCACGACGTCGAGGGCGGCGTGTCCGGCCAGAACTACTTCCCTGACGGCATGGAGCGCCGGCGCTTCTATGAGCCCAAGCCGGTCGGCGCCGAGGCCAAGGTGCGTGAGCGCTTGGAAGCCTGGGGCAAGGTGCGTAAGGACGGCAAATGAGCAGTCCGAAATTCCGCCGTCCTCCCGGCGTCGCCAAACCGAAGGCCGTCGAGTGTCCGATCACCCTTACGCCGGAGGAGATCGCGGCGGCCCAGTCGTGGGTGCTTTACGAGGACGAGGCTATCATCGCGCTCGACAAGCCCGCCGGCCTTTCCAGCCAGGGCGGGCGGATCAAGGCCCATACGCTGGATGACCTGCTGTGGGCGTTCGCCAAGCCCGGCAAGGCGCGCCCTCGCCTGATCCACCGCCTGGACCGCGACACCTCGGGCGTGATCCTGACGGCCAAGACCAAGCCGGGCGCGGCTTTCCTGGGCGAGGCCATGATGGCCAAGCGCTTCCGCAAAAGCTACCTGGCCATCGTCGCGCCGGGCGCTCCGGAGCCCAAGGGCGGCATGATCGACAGCCCGCTGCGGCGCGAGTCGATCGGCCGCGAGGCCTACATGCGCGTCTGCGCGCCGGACCATCCGGAGGCCGAGACCGCCCGCAGCCGCTATCGCACCCTGGCCGCCAATGCGACGGCCGCCCTGGTCGAGCTGTCTCCGGATACAGGCCGCATGCACCAGTTGCGCGTCCACATGGCCTCGATCGGTCGCCCCCTGGCGGGCGACAGTCGCTATGGCGGGGCGCTGATGCTGGGTGGCGTCGCCGTCCCACGCCTGATGCTGCACGCCGCCAGGCTGACCTTTCCGCATCCCCTGGGCGGCGAGCGCAAGGTCATGGCCCCGCTTCCGTCCGATTTCACCGCGATGCTGAAGGCCCTAGACCTGTCGATTCCGGAACAGCCGGCGTCGGACGCCGTTGAACAGGTCTGAAGAGGCACCCCATGAAAATCGCCAAACCCCTGATCGCCGCCACCCTGTCTGGCCTGTTGCTGGCGGCCTGCGCCAGCACGCCCACCGTCTATCGCGCCCAGTCCGGCGCGCCCAACGACGTCGGCTACTCCGAATATCGCCTGGAGGCCGGTCGCTACCGTGTCACCTTCCAGGGCGGGCCTGGGGCCAAGCAGGATCGGATCGCCGACTATGCGCTGCTGCGCGCGGCCGAGCTGGCGCTGCGCGACGGCTACGACTGGTTCCGCATCGCGGATCGTTCGACCGCGGCCTCTGGCTACGATCGCGGCCCCCGGATGTCGGTCGGCGGCGGGTCGGCTAGTTTCGGCCGCCGATCAAGCTTTGGCCTGGGTCTGGGCACGAGCTTCGACCTCGGCCCGGGTCCGTCGTTCGCGCAATCGATCGAAGTCGTGTTCGGCAAGGGGCCGACGCCGCGCGACCGTGACGCCTATGACGCGCGCGAGATCGTCAAGACCATCGGCTATGGACGCGGCCGGGTCTAAGGCGCCTTAGGCGGCCGCCTGCTTGCCCAAGGGGTAGGTCGCCCGCAGCGACGCGTGGCTGAGGCCGGCGGTCTCGGCCGCCGCGAAATAACCTTCGGCCGGCAGACCCTGCAGGATGGTCGTCGCCGCCAGGCCGCGCGCGTCGCGACCGAAGGCCATGATGTCCATCGCGATCTTGGCCGCCTCGCCCGTCAGGTCCGAGGCGTCGAGCGCGAGACCCGCCAGGCGGGCGTCGCGCAGCACGCGCAGCGCTTCACGGTCGGGCGGGACGCGGGCGATCACGCCGCGGGTCAGGGCGCGCAGCAGACCAACGACTTCCAGAAGACGGCCGGCGGGCGTGCCGCGAGTGATATCGACCAGCTCGATCATGATCCCGCCGCGCAGCAGGCCCAGCGAGAGTCCCGCCGTGCCCGTCAGCAGATCGCGGCCGCGCTGGGTGCCCAGCGTGCGGAAAGAAGCCGGCAGGATAAGTTCTGGCGTATGGGGGCCCTGGGCCGAACGGGCGAAGACCGCCGCGTACTTCAGGGTCGACTCGTCGATGAACGCGACGTCGCGATCCGATAGCTTGGTCAGGGCGCGTGCCGAGGCTTGGCGGCCGCTGGCCAGATGCGTGACCATCGGCTCGATGCGCACGGCCGTGGTGATGTTGCGGCGCAGATTGACCAGGTGCTCCAGCGTGAAATCCACCCGAAGCGCCGCGCCGGCGGCGGTGGTGAACGCCACGGGGGTGCGACGGGCCTCGTCGGCCGGGTCGACCTCGATCCGGACGGGCGAACGCTCGGAGTCGCGGCGCGCGCGGGCGGCGAGGATCACGGTCGGGTCTATGCGCTTGCAGACAGCTTGGCCGCCTTCCAGGCCGACCACCGCGCGAATGCCCAGGTCGGCCGGATCGGCCGCGCCCAAGAGGTGGGTCAGCACGTCCTCGAGAATGCGGACGCTGGTCGCCTGCGCGGCCAGGCCGTGCTCGTTGTTCGTGGCGATCAGGAATTCGCTTTCCGAGATGCGGGCGCGCAGGTCGTTACGGTCCAGGTGCTCGGCCAGCTTGCGCTCGACATAGGTCCATACATCGCCGCGCTTCTGGGCCCACCAGTCGCCGGCCCACATGCGGATGGTCTTGACGCTGATGACGTTGACCGAGCCGCGCGCCACCAGATCCGTGCCGGCGAGGCGCTGAAGCACCGGCCCCGGAAGGGCCACGCGTTCGGTCGCGTCGGAAGATGGAGGTGGGCGGGACATGGCTCTGCGCTTTACAAATACAGCGACAAAATGCCGTCCGCGCGTTTAACGAGTGGTGACCGAATAGGGTTTCCAAAGTTGTTTACCTTGAAAGAAATCGCGTAAAATCAAGGGAACTATCTTGAGAGCTTGGCGTTGCGGGCGGCTCGGAGCATAAGACTTTCATGAACAAACTGCTTCTCGTGGCCGCCGGCGGGGCCGTCGGCTCGGTGGCGCGTTATCTTGTCGGGGTTGGCGCTTTACGGGTCTTCGGTTCGGGCTGGCCCTATGGAACCTTCACCGTCAATGTCGTGGGCGGTTTCCTGATGGGCTGTCTGGCGTCTTGGTTGGCGCATCGCGGGGCCGCGTCGAGCGAGCCCTGGCGGGTGCTGCTGGGCGTCGGCGTCATGGGCGGCTTCACCACGTTCTCTTCGTTCTCCCTGGAGACCGCGCTGATGATCCAGAAGCGCGCCTATCTGCAGGCCTTTTCCTATTCCGCCGCCAGCGTGCTTTTGTCCGTGGCGGCCCTGTTCGCGGGCCTTCTGATCGCCCGCAGGATTTTCGCATGAGCACCACCAAGGAAGTCCGCACCCTCTACGTCGACGCTGGCGAGGACGGGGTGCGCCTGGACCGCTGGTTCAAGCGGCGCTGGCCGCACCTGAACCACATCCAGCTCAACAAGCTGTTTCGCTCGGGCCAGGTCCGGGTCGATGGTTCGCGCGCCAAGGCCGACACCAAGCTGGCGGCCGGCAGCCAGATCCGCGTGCCGCCGCTGCCTGACGCGCCCGATCCGGCCGACAAGAACAAGCTGTCGGCTCGCGACGTCGCCTACGCCAAGTCGCTGGTGCTGTACGAGGACGAAGAGGTCCTGGCCCTCAACAAGCCCGCCGGCCTGGCCGTGCAGGGCGGCACCAAGACCACCAAGCATGTCGACAAGCTGCTCAGCGCCTGGGGCGAGGGCGTCGATCGCCCGCGCCTGGTTCACCGCCTGGACCGCGACACCTCGGGCGTTCTGCTGCTGGGCAAGACGCCCAGCGCAGCGGCGCGCCTGTCGGGCGCCTTCGCCAAGCGCAAGGCGCAGAAGACCTATTGGGCCATCGTCGCCGGCAACCCGCACCCGACCGAGGGCGTGATGGAGCTGCACCTGGCCAAGCGGGGCGTCGGCGACCGCGAACTGGTCGTGCCCGCCCAGCCCAAGGATCCGGACGCCCAGCCCGCCGAGACCGAGTTCGTCACCATCAGCCGCGCCGGGCCGCGGGTGACCTGGATGGCGCTGCGCCCGCACACCGGCCGCACCCACCAGCTGCGCGCGCACATGAAGGCCATGGGCCATCCGATCCTGGGCGACCCCAAGTACGGCGACGAGAAGTCCGCGCCGCTATCCGAGGGGCTGAAGCTGCAGCTGCACGCCCGTTCGATCCTGCTGCCGCACCCGTCGGCCGGCATGCTGCACATCGAGGCGCCGCTCAGCCCCGAGATGAAGGAAGGCTTCCGCAAGTTCGGCTTCTCGGAAGACGAGGCCGAGGCCGAGCCGTTCGCCCGGCGTCAGACCAAGCGGCGCTAAACGCCGCGCCGCTTGGTCCCCCACCGGCCGCGCCATGGGGGCGAGCGCGGCCTCTCCGCCTTCGCGGGCGGGTTGCTAGACCAAGCCCGTCAAGGGCTTGGCGGTCTCGCTGCCCGGAAACACCTTGGTCTCCAGCAGGGCGCGGTCGACGCCCATGTGCTCGGCCAGCGCGCCCTTGAAGAGCGCGCGCATGTCTAGCGTCGGGGCCGTGTCGCGGTTCTCGAACAGGGCCTTCTCGGCAAGGCCGGGCCAGTCGCCGACGATGCCGCCGGGCTTCAGGGCGCCGCCGAGGATCAGGCCGGTGGACGCCGTGCCGTGATCCGTGCCGCCCGTGCCATTCACCCGCGCCGTCCGGCCGAACTCGGTGACGACGATCACCACCGTGTTCTTCCATTCGGTCCCGAGGCCGGCGTGCAGACCATCGAGCACCACGTCCAGATAGGACAGGCGCGTGGCGATCTGACCGGACTGACCCGCGTGCGTGTCAAAGCCGTCCAGCGAGATGGCCGCGATTTGCGGCCCGCTCGGCTGAATCATGAAGCCGCCGAGCGTCGATCCGAGCTTTCGCGCCGCCTCGCCGCCCTGTCGGTTTCGGCGATCGTTGGCCATGGAGGATGACGTCCCGCCCGGACCCGCCGTCGGAGGTGTCGACGCGGCCGCCATGTTCATGGCGGGAGAGGGCGCCATGGCCGTCATCGCCTGCTGCGCCATGGTCTCGGTCTCCAGTCCGCTGGCGAAGGCCGGCCCCAACAGCGGATCGGACTTGTAGAGGTCCTGAAGCAGGGTGGGCAGGCGGGCGCTCTCGTCGACGCCCTTGCCTGGCGACCAGCTGGCCGCCTGAACCTTGCCGCGCAGGATCAGCGGGGCGGTGGCCCCGACCGAGAGGCCTTCGATCTCGCGAACGGGCGCCAGGGCTTCGAGCGTGCGGTTCAGCCATCCCGTGTCGGCCCCGTAGACCCCTGAGGCGCCGGTCTCGAGCACGTCCTGCGCCTCGAAGTGAGAGCGGGCGCGGTCGGGGCTGGCGATGGCCGGCGCGATGCGGGCCTCGCCCTTCAAGGCCAGGGCGTGAACGGTCGAAAGCTCCGGGTGCAGGCCGAAGGTGGCGTCGAGATTGAGCACATCCTCCGGCTTCATGGCGATTGAGCCCCGTAGCGCGGCGTAGTTCGGATCGCCCACCGGCGGCGAGACGGACAGGCCGTCCATGCCGCCGCGACAGATGACGACGACAAGCTTCTTCTTGGCCAGATCGCCCTCGGAGGCGGCGAAGGCCTGGGTCCCCAGGAAGGTGACGCCAATTCCAAGGCTGGCGCCCAAGCCCAGCAGCGAGCGGCGGTTTAGGTGAGCGTTCATCGGCGTTGGAACTCCGGGCTCATCACGAGAAGGGCGAAGGCTTCGCGACGGGTTTCGGCGCGCGAGACGGCCTTGGCGACGGCAGGGGTCAGCCGCGCGCCCAGGGCTTCGGCGGAAAGGGCGTTGGGATCGGCGCGGTCCGCCACCGCGGCGGCGAAGCCTTGCGCCCATTGCATCCGCTTGATCAGGGCGTCGGGCGCGGCCCAGGACTGGGCGTCCTCGGGCCACCCCTTGGGCGAGGGGGGCGAGAATGGCTTTTGCCCCAGGCCCGTGAGGATCGGCGCCAGGCGCTCGATCGCCGAGGGCTCCGCGCCGATCAGCCTCCAGGTCGACAGCGTGTACTCGTAGGGCGTCTTGAACTTGACGGGCGTCGGGTCCCAGGCTTCGGGGCTTTCGATCAGGGTTTGGGCGACCTTGGCCAAGTCCCCTCCGGTCTCCATCCAGCGCCGCTCCAGCCGTTGGGTCAGCGACGCGGGCGGCATATCCGAGACGAAGTGGCGGGCGATCTTCCCACAGACGTGGCGCGCGGTGCGCGGATCGGCGGCGAGGTCGCTCAGCACCGAGAGACCTTGCTTCAGCCCTGTCTGGCCATATTGACGGCCCAGAACCGTTCGCCCGCCGGGCTCGTGGGCCGCCTCTCGGAACACGAACTGGCCCGGACGATCCTCGGCGTCGCGGCCGATCGAGAAGCCGGTCAGGGCCCGGGCGAACTCGGTGACATCGGCCTGGGAATAGCCGGCGTCGACTCCCACCGTGTGCAGTTCCAGAATCTCGCGCGCCAAGTTCTCGTTGAGGCCGGCCTTGCCGTTCCGGCGTCGCGCCGCGGCGCCGGCGGCTCGGCTGTTCGGCCCGATCGACTGGGCCTGATCCAGGTAGGTCAGCATGGCTGGATGGGTCGAGGACGCCACCAGGAGGTTCTCGAAGCCGCCGAATACATTCGGCCGGATCGCTTCGCGCTCGAATGGCCCGATCAGCACCGACGTGAGCTGCTTGGTCGCCGAGACGGTGAAGTGATTGGCCCAGAACAGCGCCCAGCGTTCGCGGAAGGCGGCGTCCGTGTTTGTCGCGAGCCGTGCTCGCGCCAGGAAGTCGGCGCCGACCTTTTCGCGCAGGTCGCGCTGGGCGTCCTTGAAGGTCTGGGCGTTGGCGGTGGTCTTGTCGCCTTGCCCGTCCTTCTGTTCGCGTTCCATCTTCCGTTGCCGCTGGAAGTCGCGCATCTGGCTGAAGCGGTCGGCCGAGGTCTCGCCGCTATCTCGCGGCAGGTCCGCGCCCTCGCGGCGGATCTGGGCGATCAGGAAGCCTTTCGGATCGGCTCGGGCGGCCTCGATCTCGCCGGGGCGGGCGCCAAGGCCGAAACGGGTGACGGCGATGGCGGCCATCATGTCCTTGCTGGGCAGGCTCAAGAGCGCTCTCCCTTGCGCGACGACGTGACATTGCCCATTCAACGCGGGTACGCCGCCGTTCCGTCGCGGGCGGCCCGAAAAAGAGTTTCCCGTGTCCGACAAAGCCGAGCTGCTGCTGAAACCCAAACGCTTCTACAAGGCGGCGGCCGCCGCCGAGGCGGAGGGCGGCTTCGCCGTCCAACTGGATGGGCGCACGCCGAAATCTCCGGCCAGAAAGCCGCTGATCGTGCCGACGAAGGCCCTGGCCGAGCTGGTCGCGGCCGAGTGGGAGGCGCAGGTCGAGTTCATCGACAACAGCCTGATGCCGGCAACCCGCTTGGCATTCACGGCCATCGACCGTGTCTCCGAGACGCGCGCCGACGTCGCCAAGGAGATCACCGCCTACGCCGCCTCGGACCACCTCTGCTATCGCGCCGAGCACCCGACGGCCCTGGTCGAGCGGCAGTCGCGGGAGTGGGGCGCGATGCTCGACTGGGCCAAGGCCGAGCATGGCCTCTCGTTCAATCCCGTGGCGGGGATCATCCATCAACCTCAGCCGGCCGCCACCCTGGCTTCGGTCGAAGCGCTGGCGTTGACCCTGGACGACTTCACCTTGACCGGGACGGCCTTCGCGGCGGGCCTTTTCGGCTCGACGGTTCTGGCCCTGGCCATTCGCGCCGGCCGGCTGACCGGCCAGCGGGCGCTGGACCTGTCGCGTCTCGACGAGATCTTCCAGGCCGAGCAGTGGGGAGAGGACGCCGAGGCCAGGGCGCGCGCCGAAGCCTTGGCGATCGAGGCGGCGATGATCGACCGCTGGTTCGCGTCGCTTCGGTGATCAAGGCGGTCGCCCTCTATGGCCTGGCGGCCCTGGCCGAGATCGGCGGCTGCTTCGGGTTTTGGGCCTGGCTGCGTCTGGGCCGCTCGCCGTGGTGGGTCGCGGCGGGGACGCTGTCCCTGATCGGCTTCGCCCTTCTGCTGACCAGGATCGACGCCAGCGTGGCGGGGCGCGCGTTCGCCGCCTATGGCGGGATCTACATCCTGGCCTCGATCGTCTGGATGCGGCTGGTGGAGGGCGCGCGCCCCGACCGCTGGGACCTGATTGGCGCCGCGGTCTGCCTGGTCGGGGCGGGGATCATCCTGTTCGGCCCGCGAACGACCTGAAAAGCCATGCTGCGCTGCCGCAAGGTCCGCCTTGCGCCGAGCCTTCGCCCTCGCTACGCCTGCTGCATAAGGCGGAACGCCGCCATCGATAAGTCCGGCAGGGGAGTACGCGCGTGCAGCACATTCTTACGGAACTCGACCGTCGTCGCGAGCAGGCCAAGATCGGCGGCGGCGAGGCGCGGGTGGCCGCTCAGCACGCCAAGGGCAAGCTGACCGCCCGCGAGCGGATCGATCTTCTGCTGGACGAAGGCTCCTTCGAGGAGTTCGACATGTTCGTCGAACACCGCAGCGCCGACTTCGGCATGCAGGACCAGAAGATCCCTGGCGACGGTGTCGTGACCGGCTGGGGGACGATCAACGGCAAGGTCGTCTACGTCTTCTCCAAGGATTTCACCGTGTTCGGCGGCAGCCTTTCGGGCGCGCACGCGGCCAAGATCGTTAAGGTCCAGCGCCAGGCCATGAAGGTCGGCGCGCCGATCATCGGCCTGTTCGACGCCGGCGGCGCGCGCATCCAGGAGGGTGTCGACAGCCTGGCCGGCTACGCCGACATCTTCCTCGAGAACGTGATGGCCTCGGGCGTGGTGCCGCAGATCAGCGTGATCATGGGCCCCTGCGCCGGCGGCGATGTTTATAGCCCCGCCATGACCGACTTCATCTTCATGGTGAAGGACACGAGCTACATGTTCGTGACCGGTCCGGATGTGGTGAAGACCGTCACCAACGAGGTGGTCACCGCCGAGGAGCTGGGCGGCGCCCGCGTCCACGCCGCCAAGTCCGGCGTGGCCGAAGGCGCGTTCGAGAACGACCTGGAAGCCCTGACCCAGGTGCGCCGCTTGGTCGACTTCCTGCCCTCGTCCAACCGCGAGCCCGCTCCGGAGCGCGAGAGCTTCGATGAAGCCCTGCGCGACGAGGCCAGCCTCGACACCCTGATCCCGGCCGACCCGACCAAACCCTACGACATGAAGGAACTGATCCTGAAGGTCGTCGACGAGGCCGACTTCTTCGAGATCTCCAGCGAGTGGGCCAAGAACATCATCTGCGGCTTCGCCCGGATGGACGGCGAGACGGTCGGCGTCGTCGCCAACCAGCCGCAGGTGCTGGCGGGCGTGCTCGATATCGACTCCAGCCGCAAGGCCGCGCGCTTCGTGCGCTTCTGCGACGCCTTCAACATCCCGATCCTGACCTTCGTCGACGTGCCGGGCTTCATGCCGGGGACCAAGCAGGAGTACGGCGGCCTGATCAAGCACGGCGCCAAGCTGCTATTCGCCTACGCCGAGGCCACCGTGCCGAAGATCACCGTCATCACCCGCAAGGCCTATGGCGGCGCCTATGACGTGATGAGTTCCAAGCACTTGCGCGGCGACCTCAACTACGCCTGGCCGACGGCCGAGATCGCGGTGATGGGCGCCAAGGGGGCGGTCGAGATCATCTTCCGCCAGGAGGCCAAGGACCCCGAGGCCCTGGCCGCCCGCGAGGCTGAGTACAAGAACGCCTTCGCCAACCCGTTCGTCGCCGCCTCGCGGGGCTATATCGACGACGTGATCATGCCCCACGGCACCCGCCGCCGGATTGTGCGCGGCCTGAAGAGCCTTAAGGGCAAGGAACTCTCCAACCCCTGGAAGAAGCACGATAACATTCCGCTGTAAGGACGGGGTCTAGACGCGCCTCATCCTAGGGAGGCGTGGTGTATGTCGGAATGGATCCAGGCCCTGTCGCCTTTCGCCGGCGTGGGCCTGGCCTTCGCGCTCGGGCTGTTGATCGGCGTCGAGCGCGGCTGGTCGCATCGGCTGGAGCCCGATGGCTCGCGGGTCGCGGGCATCCGCACCTTCGCTCTGCTGGGTCTGGCCGGCGGCGTGGCCGGGGAGGCGACGGCGCGCATCTCGCCGCTAATCGGCGCGGCCATCCTGATCGCGGCGGCAGCGGCCCTGCTCATCGGCTACGCCCGCGCCGCCGCCAAGGACGAGCTTAGCGCGACCACCACCGTCGTCGGCATCATCACCCTGGGTCTCGGCGCGCTGGCCGCCGCCGGCCAATGGAGCCTGGCCTGCGTTCTCGCGGCCCTGACCACGCTGATCCTGGCCCAGCGCAAGCGGCTGCACGAGTGGGTCGAGGGGCTGAGCGAGCTCGAACTCCAGGCCATCGTCCGCTTCGCCCTGATCTCGCTGGCGATCCTGCCACTGCTGCCCAATCGCGAATTCGGGCCGATGAACGCCTGGAACCCGCGTGAGATCTGGATGGTGGTCGTGCTGGTCTCGGGCCTGTCGCTGATCGGCTATGCGGCCAGCCGCAAGCTGGGCGCCGAGAAGGGGGTTCTGGCCACGGCGGCCGTCGGGGCGGTGGTGTCCTCGACCGCCGTCACAGCCGCCATGGCCGCGCGCATTCGCAAGTCGGACGGCGAGACCAGGGTGCTGGTCGCCGGGATCGCCCTGGCTTCGACGGTCATGATCGCGCGGGTGCTGGTTATCGTCGCGGTGCTGGCGCCCTTCGCCCTATCGAGCTTCGCGCTGATGGCGGTCCCGGCCGGTCTGGTGGGCGCGGCCTATGTCGCCTGGGCGCTGCGCCTGAAGTCCGGGGCGGCGAGCGACGGACCCGCGCCCTCGGTTCGCAACCCCTTCGACCTTGGACCCGCCTTGCTGCTGGCGGGCCTGGTCATGGTCATCACCCTGGCCGGCCGCTGGGCGATGCAAGCCTTCGGCGGCGCTGGCCTGGCTGTCGTGCTGGGCATTTCCGGCATGGTCGATGTCGACGCCGCGATCATCGCCATGAGCCGCCTCCCGGCCGGCAGCCTTACCCCCAGGATCGCCGGCCTGATCCTGGCGGCGCCGATCCTGGCCAACACCCTGGTCAAGGCGGGCCTGGCCTTCGCCATCGCCAAGGGCTCGACGGGCGTGAGGGCGGCGACGCCGTTGCTCGTGACCTTCCTCGCCGGCTTGGCGGGGGTCGTGGCGCTGGCGGTGGTGTTCTAGGCAAGCCCAAACCTTTCCCTCGCCGCTCGACCCTTCTATATGCGGACGCTTCTTTGCTTCGTCCGACTTGCCCGAAAGGCCGCGCCCGCATGGCTCGTATCCTGATCACCTCGGCTCTGCCGTACATCAACGGCATCAAGCACCTGGGGAATCTGGCGGGGTCGATGCTGCCGGCCGACGTCTATGCGCGCTTTCAACGGGCTCGCGGCCACGAGACGCTCTACATCTGCGCCACCGACGAGCACGGCACGCCCGCCGAACTCGCGGCCGCCGCGGCGAACCAAGACGTCGCCACCTACTGCGCCGAGCAGCACGTGCTGCAGCACGACGTCGGCCGCGCGTTTGGCCTGTCGTGGGACCATTTCGGCCGCTCGTCATCGCCGCAGAACCATCGCCTGACCCAGCACTTCTGCCAGGCCCTGGAGGACCACGGCCTGATCGAGGAGCGGGTCGACCAAATGGTCTATTCGGTCGACGACAAGCGCTTCCTGCCCGACCGCTACGTCGAAGGGACCTGCCCGCACTGCGGCTTCGACAAGGCCCGCGGCGACCAGTGCGACAATTGTGGGAATCTGCTGGACCCCACTGACCTGATCAATCCGTACTCGGTGATCTCGGGCTCGCGGAACATCGAGGTGCGCGACACCCGCCACCTGTACCTGCTGCAGACCAAGATGGCCGACAAGATCCGCGCCTGGGTCGACAGCCACGCCGACTGGCCGCAGCTGGCGCGTTCGATCGCCTACAAGCACCTGGACGAGGGCCTGATCGACCGCGGCATCACCCGCGACCTGGCCTGGGGCATCCCGGTGGCCAAGGACGGCCTTCCGCGCCCGGGCTTCGAGGACAAGGTCTTCTACGTCTGGTTTGACGCCCCGATCGAATACATCGCCGCCACCCAGGAATGGGCCGAGGGCGCGCCCGATCGCGACTGGAAGCGCTGGTGGCGCACCGACGAGGGCGCGGACGACGTCCGCTACGTCCAGTTCATGGGCAAGGACAACGTCGCGTTCCATACGGTGAGCTTCCCGGCGACGATCCTCGGCTCGGAAGAGCCGTGGAAGAGCGTCGACATGCTCAAGGCCTTCAACTGGCTGAATTGGTACGGCGGCAAGTTCTCGACCTCGAACAAGCGCGGCGTCTTCATGGACGCGGCTCTGGACATCCTGCCGCCGGATCTCTGGCGCTGGTACCTGACGGCCAACTCGCCGGAGGGCAGCGACACGGCCTTCACCTGGGAGCAGTTCGCCAGCGCGGTGAACCGCGACCTGGCCGACGTCTTGGGCAACTTCGTCAACCGCATCCTGAAGTTCACCGAGAGCAAGTTCGACGGCGTCGTGCCCGAGGGCGGCGCGCCCGGACCGCTGGAAGAGAAGCTGTTCGCCGACGTTTCGGCGCGTCTCGCCGATCTGGCTGAACAGATGGACGCCATCGAGATCCGCAAGAGCGCCCAGGCGTTGCGGGCCCTGTGGGTGGTCGGCAACGAGTACCTGCAGGAGGCCGCGCCCTGGACCGCGATCAAGACCGATCGCGACCGCGCCGCCGTTATCGTCCGCACCGCCCTGAACCTGGCGGCGCTGTACGCCAAGATCTCGGCCCCGTTCATCCCGTTCGCGGCCGAGAAGATCAGCGAGGCCTTCGGCCTGGACTTCCCGGCGGCCTGGCCATCGAACGACGGCGCGGCCGAGCTTTCAAAGCTGACGGTCGGCCAGGCGATCACCGTCCCGGAGGTCCTCTTCAAGAAGATCGACGACGACCAGATCGCCGAATGGACGGCCCGCTTCGGCGGCGCGGACTAGGGTGATCGCTGGGGCGGACAACCAGGCGGACGGGAAGGGGCTTCCCACCCTCGTTCGTCTTTGCCTGTTCTACGCCTCGCTGTTCCTGGTCTCGGGCGTCAGCCTGCCCTACGCCGGCACCTTCCTGCGCGATCGTGGCATGAGCGGCGGCGCGATCGGTCTGATCCTGGCCGTGCCGCTGCTGCTCAAGCCCTTCACGGGGCCCGTGCTGGCGGTGTGGGCCGATGGCTTCAAGCTGCGGCGCACGCCCATGGTGTTGCTGCTGATCGGGGCGGGCCTCGGTTATGCGGGCCTGCTGGTTGGTCCGAACCTCTTTTGGCTGATCCCGGCCTGGTTCGTGGGCCAGACCCTGATGTCGACCGTCTCGCCGCTGATCGACGTCATCACCTTGCGACGGGCGCGGGTCGAGGGCTTCAACTACGGCCTGGCGCGCGGCACCGGCTCCAGCGCCTTCATCGCCGCCAACCTGGCCATGGGCGCGATCCTGACCTTCGCCGCGCCGACGGTCATCGCCGCCTGGATCATCGCCGCTTGCTTCGTCGGCGCTCTGGCGGCCGCTTGGCTGGTGCCGCCCGAGCGAGTCCACGCCGAGGGCGCCAAGCCCGGCAAGGCCGAGCGCTGGAAGGGGCTGGGCGACCTGATGCGCAACCGCACCTTCGTGCTCGCGGTGGTCACGGCCGGCCTGATCCAGGGCGCGCATGCCTTCTACTACGGTTTCTCGGCCATCCTCTGGCGCAAGCAAGGCATCCCCGAGCCGATGATCGGCGTGCTGTGGGGCGTCGGCGTCGCGGCCGAGGTCGGCTTCATGTTCTTTCTGGAGCCCCTGCGTCGTCGCTGGGGACCCGAGCGGTTCCTGGTCCTCGGCGCCCTGGCGGCGGTGATCCGCTGGACGGCCTACGCGTTCGAGCCGCCGCTGTGGGCGCTATTTCCGCTGCAGTGCCTGCATGCCCTGACCTTCGCGGCCTCGTTCCTGGCGTCGCTTCGCCTGATCGAGAAGCTGGCGCCGCCCGCCGCAGCTTCGCCGGCCCAGGCGATCAACTCGGCGCTCTCGTCGGGCTTCACGCTCGGGATCGCGACCCTCGCCTCGGGGCCGCTGTTCGACGTGCTGGGACCGTTCGGCTATCTGGCGACGGCGGGCATGGCGGGGCTCGGACTGATCGGCGCGATCATGCTCTCGCGCCGATCAAGGCATCAAATCGTGTAGTCGACTTCCTGGCCCTCGAGCCACGCCACGATCCGCTCCGCCGCCTCGACGGGATCGATGGCGGTGGTGTCGATCCGCAGTTCGGGCTTCTCCGGCGCCTCGTAGGGGCTGTCGACGCCGGTGAAGTTCTTCAGCTGGCCCGAGCGGGCCTTCTTGTAGAGACCCTTGACGTCCCGCGCCTCGGCCACGGCCAGGGGTGTGTCGACGAAGACCTCGATGAATTCGCCGGGCTCCAGGATGTCGCGCGCGAGCTGGCGCTCGGCCCGGAATGGCGAGATGAAGGCGGTCAGCACGATCAGGCCCGCGTCGACCATCAGCTTGGCGACCTCGGCCACCCGCCGGATGTTCTCGACGCGGTCCTCCTCGGTGAACCCGAGGTCCTTGTTGAGGCCATGACGGACATTGTCGCCGTCCAGCAGATAGGTGTGGCGGCCCAGGGCGTGCAGGCGCTTCTCGACCAGGTTGGCGATGGTCGACTTTCCGGCGCCCGACAGGCCGGTGAGCCAGACCACCTGGCCGCGCTGGGCCTTCAGCGCGGCGCGCGAGGCCTTGGTGACATCGGTGTGCTGCCAATGGATGTTGTCGGCGCGGCGCAGGGCGAAGTTGATCATCCCCGCGCCGACGGTGCGGTTCGACAGGCGATCGATCAGGATGAAGCCGCCCATCTGGCGGTTGTCGGCATAGGCCTCGAACGGGATCGCCTGGTCGAGCGACAGGTTGCAGACCCCGATCTCGTTCAGCTCCAGCCGCTTGGCGGCGGTGTGCTCCAGCGTGTTGACGTTCACGCGATGCTTGATGTCGGTGACGCTGGCGCCGACCGTCCGAGCGCCGATCTTCAAGAGATAGGTCCGGCCCGGGGGCAGGGGTTCGTCGTCCATCCAGACCAGGGTGGCCTCGAACTGGTTGGCGACCGGCGCGGGAGCGTCCGCGGTGGCGATCACGTCGCCGCGCGAGATGTCGATCTCGTCTTCCAGCGTCAGGGTCACCGACTGGCCAGCCACGGCTTGGTCGAGGTCGCCCGGCAGGGTGACGATCCGAGCCACGCGGCTCTCGCGACCCGAGGGCAGGGCGCGGATGCGATCACCGGGCTTGATCGTTCCCGAGGCGATCAGACCCGAGAAGCCGCGGAAATCCAGGTTAGGGCGATTGACCCATTGCACCGGCATGCGGAACGGCTTGGCCTGAAGATCGTCCTCGACGTCGACGCTCTCCAGCCAGTCCATCAGGATCGGGCCCTTGAACCACGGCGTCTCCGCGCTGCGCATGGCCATGTTGTCGCCGCCCAGGCCCGAGATCGGGATCGGGGTGAAGACCGACAGGCCGATCCGTTCGGCGAAGGCGCGGTAGTCGGCGACGATCTGGTCGAACACGCCCTGGTCCCAGTCGACCAGATCCATCTTGTTCACCGCCAACACCACGTGGCGGATGCCCAGCAGGCTGACGAGATAGCTGTGGCGGCGCGTCTGGGTCAGCACGCCCTTGCGCGCGTCGATCAGGATCACGGCCGCGTCGGCGGTCGAGGCGCCGGTGACCATGTTGCGCGTGTACTGCTCGTGGCCGGGCGTGTCGGCGACGATGAACTTGCGCTTCTCGGTCGAGAAGAACCGGTAGGCGACATCGATGGTGATGCCTTGCTCGCGCTCCGCGGCCAGGCCGTCGACCAGCAGGGCGAAATCGATCGCGCCCCCCTGGGTGCCAACCTTCTTGGAGTCGGCTTCGAGCGCGGTCAGCTGATCCTCGAAGATCATCTTGCTGTCGTACAGCAGACGGCCAATCAGGGTGGACTTGCCGTCATCGACACTGCCGCAGGTGATGAAGCGCAGCAGCGACTTGTGCTGGTGCTGGTGCAGATAGGCTTCGATATCCTCGGCGATCAGGGCGGACTGGTGCGCCATCAGAAATAGCCCTCCTGCTTCTTCTTCTCCATCGAGGCGGACTGGTCGTGGTCGATGACCCGGCCCTGGCGCTCGCTGGTGGTGGTCAGCAGCATTTCCTGGATGACCTGGGGCAGGGTGGCGGCCGTGCTCTCGACCGCGCCCGTCAGCGGGTAGCAGCCCAGGGTGCGGAACCGCACGCTCTTCATCCGGGGGACTTCGCCGTCGCGCAGGCGGAAGCGCTCGTCGTCGACCATAATCAGCGCGCCGTCGCGCTCGACCACCGGCCGCTCGGCCGCGAAGTACAGCGGCACGATCGGGATGTTCTCCAGGTGGATGTACTGCCAGACGTCCAGCTCGGTCCAATTGGAGATCGGGAAGACGCGCAGGCTTTCACCCGGATGCTTGCGGGTATTGTAGAGGTTCCAGAGCTCTGGACGCTGGTTCTTCGGGTCCCAGCGGTGCTCGGCGGTGCGGAACGAAAAGACGCGTTCCTTGGCGCGGCTCTTCTCCTCGTCGCGCCGCGCGCCGCCGAAGGCCGCGTCGAAACCGTACTTGTTCAACGCTTGCTTGAGCCCCTCGGTCTTCCAAAGATCCGTATGAAGGGCGCTGCCGTGGTCGAACGGATTGATCCCACGCGCCTCTGCGTCGGGGTTCTTGTGGACCAGAAGATCGAAACCCAGCTCCGAGGCGACGCGGTCGCGCAGCGTGTACATGTCGCGGAACTTCCAGGTCGTATCGACGTGCAGCAGCGGGAAAGGCGGCTTGCCGGGATAAAAGGCCTTCGCGGCCAGGTGCAACATCACCGCGCTGTCCTTGCCGATCGAGTACAGCATGACCGGCCGTTCGCACTCGGCCGCCACTTCGCGCAGGATGTGGATGCTCTCGGCCTCCAGGCGCTGTAGGTGCGTCAGGCGGGCCGGCGATAGGTGAGTCGTCATCGGTTCCGGCTGGAGCGCTTCGGGTGTGAATTCGGTAAGGGCCAAGGCGAAGTTCCGCAAAGGGAAAATTTCCGGGCTTCTCTGGTCGATGAGGGCGCCGAATTTATGCCGCGACCTATGCCTCGGCGGCGTATCCGGCAACCGCCGGAAATCTGAGGGCGCTGTCAGTTGGCTTGGCGGCTCCCTCGAAGCCTTCGCTTTCATGACGGATTTTTCACTCGCGCGGCGCGCGAGACTCTCGCATAACGCCGCTATCGGTTCTCGAGGCGGACATGGCCTTCTTGGCGGAAATGTTGGCGGTGGCGGTCGTTTGGCTGTCGTCCTTCGCGCTGTGCCAGCTCGGCGTGGCGACGGAGTCACGCGCTCACAAGGCCGACCGAGGCCACGCGGTGAAGACCGTGGCGCGGTCACCGCGGGCGGAGGCCGGCAAGCCTCGGCCTGTCTCGGAGGTCGCCCGGCCCGCAGCCTGGAAACAAGCCTAGGGTCGCGATCAGGCGTCGCACCCGTGCGAACGCAACCAAAGCCGCTTTTCGTCAAGGCTTTTCACCGTTAGGTTCATCCGACACGCGAAGGAGGGGCCGGCGCGCGAAGGCTGTCTCAGCGCCCCCCGCCGACGCCCTGGGACACCGGCTGTGTATGAAGCCTAAGAAACGACAACCGTTCGATTTCTCCGCGACGCCGACGGCTCCACCGGTGGAGGAGAGCACGGTCGCGCCCGAGCTTCCCGAATCAGCATCCTTCGCCGATCCCGTGATCGAGCCGCCTTCGGTCGATCCTTTGACTCTTCATGACGATCTGGACGTTCCGCCACCGACGACGGCGCGCTCGCGCCGCCGCCGCGAGGCCGAGGCCCAGCCGCCGAAGAGTTTCGCCGAACCAGAGCTGAAGACCGATACGACGCTGTCGACCGCTCAACCGCTCGCGCCGATCGCCGAGCCCGACCGCGCGGCCCCCGCCAAGGCCGAGAAGCGCGAAGCCGCGCTCGATCTTCGCGCTCCGACCGCGCAGGCGCCGCTGGCGCTGGAGACGGAGGACGCGCCGCGCCGCATGTCGGGCGCTCTGTTCTGGACCTTGGCGTCGGCGATCGCCGCGCTCTGGGCCCTGGCGCCGATCGCCTTCGCCTTCGGCTACGCCCGCGGCGTGCCGGCGTTCCAGGTCGAGGGCTTCGCCTTCACGGTCTTCGCCAGCCTGGCGATCGGTCCCGCGCTGATGACCCTGCTGGGCGCCTACCTGCTGCGGCAGGCGACACGGGTCTCCGACGAGCTTCGCCGCACCCGGACCATGACCGACCGCATCGTGACGCCCGCCGCCCTGGCCGCCGTCGGCGCGTCCAGCGCCGTCGACGCCATGCGCCAGGGGGTCGACGAGGCCGCCGTCGCCGCCGAACGGGCGCGCGAGCACATCATCTCTCTTCGCGAGGCTCTCGCGGAAGAGACCGCGCGTCTGGCCGAGGCCGCCGCCGAGTCGGCGCGCATGGCCAACCAGCTGGCGCAGGGCCTGGGCCACGAACGCACGGCGATGGAGACCCTGTCGCAATCGCTGGACGCCCGCTCCACGGCGGTGGTCGACGCCATCGGCAGCCAGGCCCGGATGGTCGCCGAGGCTTCGGACTTGGCTGAAACCCAGCTGCGCGAGGCCGAGGCCGCTCTGGCCGCCCGCGCCGCCGATCTGGCCGCCGCGGCGGCCGAGGCATCGGACGCCGCGCGCGTCGGGGCCGAGGATCTGTCGCGTCAGGTCGCGCGTCTCGAGTCGGCCGGTCTGGGCGTCAGCGATCAGGTCGCGGCCGTCGAGAAGACCTTGGCCGCCCAGCGCGCCGCGCTGCTCGAGGTCAGCCAAGCGCTGCGTTCGGAGCAGGAGGACTTCGCCGCCGAGGCCGAGACCCGCACCGCTCAGCTGACCGAGTTCGTCGCCTACACGCGCGTCGGCGCCACGGAGCTGTCCGATCAGGCCGCCATGGGCGCCGAGATCCTGCGCGGCCTGATCAGCACCGCCTCCGACCAGTTCCGCGAAATGGCCGACGGGGCCAAGACGCGCCAGGACGTGCTCGCCGAGGACGCCAAGAAGACCCTCGAGATGATCGGCGACGTCGCCGAGAGCCAGCGGACCCTTCTGGAGGAAGAGCTGAAAGCGGCGATGGAGGCCATGGCCGAGGCCGCGCTGAAGGCCGCTCAGGGCGTTGAGGTTCGCCTCGAAGCCGCCCGCACCCGCGTGGACCAGCTCAACGAAATCGCCTTCGCCGCCGGCCAGAAGGCCGACGCGGTGTTCGAATCCCGGATGGAGGAGGCGCGCGACATCATCGAGCACTCCGCTCAGATGGTTGAACAGGCCGGGGCCCGAACCTCGCAGAAGCTGGCGGATTCGGTGCAAGCCGCCCGCGGCACGCTGGACGAGCTGGAGGCCATGCTTTCCGAGATCGGCAAGCGCACCGCCGAGCTGCCGTCCGAGGCCCTGCTGAAGGCTGCCGAGGTGCGGGTCTCGATCGAACAGGGCGTCGAGCAGCTGATGAACGCCGTGCGGCGCACGGCGGACGAGACCGCGGCGATCGACCAGGCGTTCCAGGAACGCGTTCGCCGCAATTACGAGATGCTCAGCGAAGCGGCCGGCGCCGTGACGGCCGCGGGCGTGTCGACGGTCGCCGCGCGGGCGGCGTCTTCCTCGGCGTCCAAGGGACGCGCCCAGGCCGCGTCGCCGCCAGCCGCCAAGCCCTCGCAGCCCCAGCCTCTGCCGATGGCGGAGTTCGACGACGAGGCCGAACCGTCGGGCGATCGCCGCCGTCTTCGGCTGACGCCGACCGCGACGGACGAGGAGTTCCGCTCGGTCTTCGAGCAGGCCAACAGCCGCAAGGCCGCGCCGCCGGCGGCCGAGGGCGAAGGCCAGAACGGCTGGAGCTGGCGCAACCTGCTGTCCGGCATCGAGAGCAGCTCGCCCGGCGACGCCGCTCTCGGCGAGAAGCTCGCCGCCGAGATCACCGCCATGGGCATCGATCCGCACGCTCTTCTGCCGCGTCCGCGCGTTGACGAGATCGCGGCGGCCCTGCAGACCGGCGACGCCAGCGGCGCCCGCGAAGTGGTCAAGCGCCTGGCGCCGGCCGCGATCCGCCGCCTTGTCCGTCGGCTGTTCTCCGACGCCACCCTCAAGAGCAACGCCGAGCGCTTCATCAAGCGTTACGCCGGCATGGTCGAGGAAGCGGCGGGGCAGGACCGGGAGGGCTTCCTGATGGCGGCGCTGCTGTCATCGGACGCCGGCAGGGCCTATCTGCTGCTCGACGCCGCCAGCGGCGACCTGGGCTAGTTTCGGAAGCTCGATTTGAAGCGCGCCTTTGACCTGCTCGCGGCGGCGGTCGGCCTGATCGTGCTGGCCTTGCCGATGCTGGCGCTGTGGCTGCTGGTGCGGCTGACATCGCCTGGGCCGGGTCTCTACTGGTCCCAGCGGGTCGGGAAGGGCTCGACGCTCTTTCCGATGCCCAAGTTCCGCACCATGCGGATCGATACGCCCGAGGTGGCCACCCACCTCTTGGACGATCCCGATCGCTGGCTGACCCCGATCGGGCCTTTAATGCGCAAGCTGAGCTTGGATGAGCTTCCGCAGTTGTGGAGCGTGTTGGTCGGCCACATGAGCCTCGTCGGGCCGCGTCCGGCGCTGTTCAATCAGGACGATCTGATCGCGGCGCGCGAGGCGGCGGGCGTCGATGTCCTGCGGCCCGGCGTGACCGGCTGGGCGCAGATCAACGGGCGCGATGAGCTGGCCATTCCCGAGAAGGTGGCCCTCGACGCCGAATACCTGCGCCGGCGCTCGTTCCTGTTCGATCTGAGGATCTTGGTCAGCACCGTCGCGCCGGTGCTGACCGCCAAGGGCGTGACCCGCTAGAGCCTGCCCGTTTCTGATTGAAGATCAGAAACGGATAGCAGGCTCTATCTCCAGTCTCTAGAGCGTGACAGGCGCCGAAACCGCTTACACTTTCGGCTGTCACGCTCTATCCGAGATCGGCATAGGCCTTTTCGAGCGCGGCGACGAAGGCCGGATTGGCGGCCAGAGCGGCCGGGAAGACCACGTCCAGTTTCAGGAAGGCGGCGACGTCGGTCTTGGCGTCTCCAGTCGCCGAGGCGCCGAGCGCCGTCAGCTTCTCGGCCAGCGGATCGGTGATCGCTTCGCCGGCCTTTGCGCGCAGGGCGACGAACCGCATCCAGGCCGCCAGCGGGATCGCCAGGCGCTCGATCGAACGGCCGGCCTCCAAGGTTTCCGTCAAGGTGCCGAGGATGCGGAAAGGCAGTTTCTGCGAGCCGTCCCAGGCGATCTGCGACAGGTAGTGACGGATCTCTGGATTGCGGAAGCGGGCCAGGATGGCTTCGGCGTATTGCGTCAGGTCCAGGCCGCGCGGCGCCGTCAGCGTCGGGATGATGTCTTGTGTCATCAGCTCGCGCGCCAACGCCTCAAGCACCGGATCGCTGACGGCCTCGAACACCGTCTCGTGGCCGCGCAGGATTCCGGCATAGGCCAGGGTGGAATGCACCCCGTTCAGCAGGCGCAGCTTGGCGCGCTCGAAGCCGCGGACGTCGTCGGTCAGGATGACGCCGACGCTGGCGAGGTCTGGCGCGTCCGAGGGCAGCACGTCCTCGACGACCCATTGGGTGAAGGCCTCGCGCTGGATCGGCCAAGCATCTTCCAGGCCGGTCGCGGTCAGAACCCGAGCGCGCAGGGCGTCATCGGTGGCGGGCGTGATGCTGTCGACCATGGTGCGCGGGAAGCTGCCTTCGCGCTCGATCCAGGCGGCGAGATCCGCGTCCACCTTGCCGGCGAAGGCGACCACGGCCGCTTTCAGGCGCCAGCCGTTGTCGGCGAGGTTGTCGCAAGCGACCACGGCATAGGGCGCCAGGCCCGCCGCGTGACGACGTCGGAGGCCCTCGACGATATAGCCGACGGCGCTCTTCGGTTCGCGCGGATGGGCCAGATCGTGAACGATGTCGGGGTGGCTCTCGTCGAGGCCGCCCTCGGCCGACAAGGTATAGCCCTTCTCGGTCACGGTGAGGGTGACCATGCGCGTGGTCGGCGCGGCGAGGCGCGCGAAGACCGATGGCGGGTCCTCCGGCGCGACGAGAACCTCGCGGATAGAGCCGATGACGCGGAAGGTCGTCTCGGCGTCCAGTTGGGCCAGGGTGTAGAGGCCGTCTTGCGGCTCCAGGGCGTCGCGGACGCCGGGGCTCTTGAGCGAGACGGCGCAGATCCCCCAGCGCGGGTCCTTGGCCAGCAGCTGGTCGAAATAGAAGGCTTGGTGGGCGCGGTGGAAGGCACCAGGACCGAAGTGCACGACGCCGATCTGGACCTTGTCGCGGTCATAGGCGGGCAGGGCGACGCCCGGGATCGCGCCGGGATAGCTGGTCGCGCTCAGACGCAGGGCGGAGGAGGTTTCGGAAGAAGCCGTCAAGGGAAGCGCCTAGGATCGGAGGAACGTTCAGGCCGACTACATGCTGTAGTCCGGCCTCGCTGACAATTGGCTTGACCAATTTCTAGAGGGTCACGCCGGATTTCCAGATGGCGATCTCTCGCTCGCCGTTCAGCTCGGCCTTGGTGACCTTGCCCGAAGCCGTTTCGACGACGAGGTCCATCAGCGCATCAGCGGCGGTGTCCATGGAGACGCCCGCCAGCACCTGGCCGGCGTCGAAGTCGATCCATCCAGGCTTGCGCTGGGCCAGCCCCGAGTTCGAGGCGATCTTCAGGGTGGGCGCGGGGAAGCCCAGCGGCGTGCCACGTCCCGTCGTGAACAGGATCACCGTCGCGCCGGCGGCCGTCAGGGCGGTGGACGAGACCGCGTCATTGCCGGGCGCCTCCAGCAGGGTAAGGCCGTGCGGCCCCACGCGCTCGCCATAGCGCAGCACCTCGACCAGCGGCGCGCGACCGCCCTTCTGCACGGCGCCGAGGGACTTCTCCTCCAGTGTGGTGATGCCGCCGGCGATATTGCCCGGCGAAGGGTTCTCGTAGATCGGCTGGTTGTTGTCGATGAAGTAGCGCTTGAAGTCGTCGATCACGCACACCGCCTGGTCGAACACCTCGCGGCTGGCGGCGCGCGAGAGCAGCACGCCCTCGGCGCCGAAAACCTCGGGGATCTCGGTCAGCACCGGGGTGCCGCCGGCGTCGGCGACCTTGTCGGCGATGCGGCCGACCAGCGGATTGGCGGTGACGCCGGAGAAGCCGTCCGAGCCGCCGCACTTGAGGCCCACGACCAGTTCCGAGACCGGGATCGGCTCCC
>ERZ1034427.57-NODE-57-length-24603-cov-32.220425_pt1 | contig 24603 bp, 29 predicted proteins | sample MGYA00520607_ERZ1034427 | MGnify/ENA primary metagenome ERZ1034427 (study PRJEB33736, sample SAMEA104288489) | Azolla caroliniana | place: Brazil | collected 1987 | study: EMG produced TPA metagenomics assembly of the PRJEB19522 data set (Is there foul play in the... | reverse complement strand
TTACGAAGCAAGCGATCGCAGATACAAGGGTAGGAATCATCAATACACCGAACCAACCGATGTAAATCCGGTTTTCAGTGCTGGTTATCCACTCGCAGAAGCGATCCCATACGTTAGCGGTTGAACGCTGTTGTAAGGTTGTGGTCATTTTATAAGTGCTTTATTTTGTCTATCTATGATTTTGATAGGTTTTTTTGCCTACCTGACTACAACATTAGAGGGTAAATTGAAATTTGTAAAGATAATTAAAATCAGTATTAGTTATATCAGTTATATGTTTTAGTAATCTATTGAGATTTACAAAAGGTTCTTCACATTTTGACCGAAAACAGAGTGTTGAGTTTAGGGAAGCCAGTAATGGCTATCACCTATTAACTATCACCCTAAAATGGACTTAATAGTGTCAGAATCAACTCCATTTTAGGGTGTGTCAGACCTAACAAATTGGTTAATATCAACTTATTTTCGACATCTGATGCACCCTACTAATATATATATGCAAGTTGCGTAAGTCCTAAACTATCACCTCTTACCTGCTATTTTACGGTACTCTTCTTGAAGATCCTGAATTGAAAACAAGGCATCAAACTGCAGGCCAGCAGATTTATATAACTCTGCGCCTCCTTGTAGTCGGTCTATCAAAGAAATTACTCGATTTACAGTATAACCTGCTGCTTGCAGACGTTCAACCGCTTTCAGTGCAGACTGCCCCGTAGTGACAACATCTTCTAGCACCACTACTTTTGCACCTGCTGGCAAGGTAGGCCCTTCTATATAAGCCATTGTGCCATGACCTTTAGCTTCTTTACGAATAATCAACGCGGGTAGGAGTCGATTTTCATAAACAGAAACTACACTCACGGCTGAAACAATGGGATCAGCACCCAGTGTTAGACCTGCTACTGCCTGTGTATCTATTGGTAGGAGGTGTAACAACAATCGTCCTACTGCCAAAGCACCTTGAGGATGCAGTGTTACCTGTTTACCATTAATATAGTAAAAACTACGTTGTCCAGAAGAGAGAAAAAAATCACCTTCTTGATAAGCAAGTCGGCAAAATAAATCGAGTAACTTCTGACGCAAGGTAGTTAAATCAGTAGTAATTGCCCAAATATCTGATTGGTTAGATGTTTCAGTAGAATAAGACATTACAAACCGTTAAGAGTTTTGCTACACCAAAGGTTGAACTCGTCAGAGTTCTGAAATTAAGCATAAATTAAGATTCACACAAAAGTTGAGGAGTTGTTAACATGAGTAAAAATTGGCAAGGCTTGAGTGGGTTATTCGTACTGCTGTTTAGTAGTGCAGGCTTTCCTATGGTTACAGTTGCTCAGATGCAACCAGAAAATTATGAAACAATTACTGATACTGTTGAAAGAGCGTATTTTCGCTATGACCCTGATTTTTATGACAATGGCAGTTTAAAGCGTCAGGTAGATTCTTTATTGGGTCCAGGGGGTAAGTTCCGAACAACGTTCCCTGATAATGAAATCGCTAAAGATGCTGAGTTGGTAAACACTGTTTCTCATGATGTTCTTACCCAACAAGCTATGAGTGATCCTTATCTTCGTACTCCTGATTTACCAAGTCCTTACGATTCTTCTTTATTGATGTCTCCTCGCTATAATGCTAATAAGCTAAAAGTTGGTACTGAATACCACTTTGACAGTTTAACATCTCATTAATGCTGGTATTAAATGCATTAGGTTTGAGAGGCATTCCGTGGAATGTCTCTATAATAGATAATACTGTAAACGGATGAAACTTGGACTTATGTCATACTGATAGCGCAGCGTGGCGTAAGCCATGGGAACATAGTGCATCGTATCCCTTGAGAACACTGCGTGAACGGGGAGCGTCCCGTAGGCTCTAGTATCTCGGAGATTCTTCACTTCGTTCAAAATGATACTTTTAAACCCTGTATAGGATAAAATCAGACTCTCACTTTATTTTTGAACAGAACTCCGTACACCTTAATATTCTGTAATCCTCTTAGCTTTTGCCTCTTCGCTGCCTACGCAAGCAATTATGGCTTACGCCACGCTGCACTATCAGAAATCAAAGCAGATTCCTATAGTAGAAGTTTAATTTTTCTGTTTCATGGCGCTGAGAAATTGTGGATTTTGGATACTTTAATTTGTTGATGATGAATTTGTTGATGATGAATTTAGTTTTCCAACTCGCAGCCCCATAATAATTAAATCTCTTTCTAAGAATAATTAAGTCTCTTTCTACACTATCTAAATCGGCTATTTTGGGCAAATGTCCCCAATGTTGAAAACTAAATTTTTCAAAGACTTTTAAACTGAGGTAATTATGGGCAAAAATGAAGCTAACTAAAGTTTTCAAACCTAAATTTAGACTTTCGGTAGTTGCTTTAGTTAACAGTTGTTTTCCTAACCGTTGGTGTTGAAAATCAGGGGAAATGTAAATACTAATTTCGTCCGTGGAATAATAGGCGGGTCTGCCATAATAATGATTGAAAACTCAACCATCCGCCAATTACACCATCTACCTCAATGATCCATAGAGGACGTTGTGAGAGTACTCGTCCTTGAAACCCAAGCCATGCGACTGTCCATAGATACAGCTTCTAAATCGGCGATGGCCATGCGGCTAGGCACCACAGCGTTATAAACTTCTACAATTGTTGGTAGGTCTGTCTTAGTGGCATGGCGGATTATCATTGCGGCTATGGCAAAATTCTTGGTAAAATTTTTACAAAAAATACATGGAATTCATTAAGATTCTGAAGGTTGGAATCAGGATACAAATTTGCGTCAAGGGTTCAAAAATTCAACCGTCTGGTTTTATCAAGTTCTAGCACGCAAAATTGGATATGTATGAATGCAGCAATGGATTTATAAAGTCGTTTATGGCAACCGTCCCATTGGTACCTCCGCAGATATTGATCGTTTCTAGCTGCAAAGTCCATTGAAAATTACACCCAAAGAGCAAATTGATTTTTTGCAACGTTTGTATCAAGGTAATTTACCGTTTTCAAAACTGACTATGGATGTTGTTAAAAACATGATGGTGCGTGAATAAACTCCAGATTACACACTGTAAGCTAAAACGAGATGGTTAAGTAGTAATAAACCGCAAATAGGTTGGTTTGTTAGTTATTTGGAAAAAAATGAAAATGTCTACTTTTTTGCCACAAATAAATATTGATGGATATCAATAAACCAGATGATTTACGTGCCCGAGTTGAGATCACACGCAGCAGTTTGAATGTATTTGGGTCTATTCTAATGTTAGAAATTTTGTATCAAAATCTGACTTTGTATAACTCGAATAATTGTCCTAATTGACGTTTTACTATTTTAGCACCTGCGGTTCTAATAGTTTTTTCCCATTCAGATACAGTTTCTAGAAATACCTCAGCACCTAAATAAGTTTCCAAAACTGCCCAATCTTCTGCTAAAGGTTGTTCTGAATTCAGAATGTCAAATACAAAATATCCTTCGGGTTTTAATACCCGTTTAACTTCTAGTAATACCAGATGCCAATAATCTAGAGGAAAATAACAACTAAATCCGGTAGCTATTACTAAATCAAATTGTCCGGAAGGATGGTTTAAATGATGTGATGCCCCTAATTCTACACCTTTGAAAAGTTTTGAGTTCAACTGTGAACCACGGGAATTGAGAGTATCGCGTGCTATGTTACTGATTTCTTGCCCATAGAAATATGCTTGCCAATCTCGCCAAGGATATATTAAAAAGCTGACACCGCAACCGATATCTAAGCAGTGTTGCTTTTGTTGAGGTTGGGCAATTTCCCAGAATGGTGAAACAATTCTACTATTTAAAAGGCCTGTAGTCCATTCCCGAAATATTGGCATTGCTCGTACTTCATCTGATACTTCAAAGGGTTGATTCTGATATTGTTTATTGAAGCGATATGCTACTTCGGCTATTCTTTCTTGCCATTTGTCTGAGTGATTTATATTCGTTGTGTAAGGTTGTGATGTTGGATTTTTAGACATTATTTAATTTGGGGATTGGGGAAGATGAGGGAGATGAGGGAGTAATTTTCCTAATTACTAATAATATTAAACCTTGGTTAATAAAGGTGCAGCAGCTAGGAGGGTTTTGGTGTAGGGATGTTGGGGATTGATGAAAACTTCTTTGGTGCGACCTAGTTCAACTATTTTACCACCATTCATAACGGCGATGCGATCGCACAAAAATCTCGCTAACCATAAATCATGGGTGATAAATAAGTAAGTTAACTCGAACTCGGCTTTTAATTGCAACATCAAATCTAGAACTTGTGTCTGTACACTTGCATCTAGCATACTCACTGGTTCATCACATATTACTAGTTTAGGACGAGTAATTAAAGCCCGTGCGATCGCAACTCGTTGTTGTTGTCCTCCAGATAAGTCAGACGGATAACGTTGATAATAAAGTTCTGCTGGTGTTAGGCCCACTTTTTCTAACATCCACAAAACCTTTCCTTTGGCTTTTTCAGCATTCGCTAAATTGTGAATTAATAAAGGATCAGCTATACTTTGTCCCACAGTCATGGCTGGATTTAAACAGGCGTGAGGATCTTGAAATATCATTTGTATTTGTCGGCGAGAGGAACGGATTCCTTGCTGCGATATTTTAGTTAATTCTTGTCCTAAAAACTCGACTTTTCCAGATGTAGGAGGAATTAACTGTAAGATTGTTCTGGAAAGTGTACTTTTCCCACAACCAGATTCTCCTACTAATCCTAATATTTCGCCTGGGTATAATTCTAAGTCGATGCCATCTACAGCTTTAACTGTTTGACCTGGTCCTTTAAATAGACGTTCAACAAAATTAGGTTCAATGCTGTAATGTTGTTTGAGTGCTGTAATTTTTAGAACTGGTGATTGATGATTGATAATGGGTGATGGGGACTGATTTTCAACTTCATCAACTGCTTGTATATGTAAAGCTGCTTTTAATAGAGATTGGGTATATTCATGTTGGGGATTACTAAATACAGATGATGTTTTTCCCATTTCTACCATTTTGCCATGATACATAACACCAATGCGGTCGCAATATTTGGCAACCATTGCCAAATCATGGGAAATTAATAATAATCCCATGTTTTCCTCTGCACACAATCGCGTCAATTCTTGTAAAATCTGGGCGGAGACTGTCACATCTAAACTAGTTGTGGGCTCATCAGCAACAATTAGTTTAGGATTAAGAAGTAAAGCTAGTGCGATCACAACTCGTTGACGCATCCCTCCGCTAAACTCATGGGGGTACTGATTCCAGCGATTAGGAGGAATTTTCACCTTTTCTAAAGTTGCTAAGGCTTTTACCTTTGCTTGCTGTGTGGATAATTGTGGGGAATGTGCTTGTAAAGTCTCTAGACAATGATTACCAATAGTCATCAACGGATCAAGGCGTGTCATCGGGTCTTGAAAAATTAAAGCTACAGCTTCACCTCGAAATTTTCTCAGCTGAGTAGGTGTTAGGTTTAATACTGAGTATCCATGAAAAATTACCTGTCCCTCTAGCTGACTTGAGGAGGGTAATAAACGCATTACTGCCCGTCCAATTGTAGATTTACCACAACCAGACTCTCCTACCAAACCCATTCTTTCACCAGGTTGGAGGGTAAAAGATACATCATTAACCGCCCAACTTACTTCTTCTCGGTGACGTTGTGGATAAGCTACACGCAAATTTTTAATACTAAATAAGGATTCACTCATAAATATTTACCAACTTTAATAAATTCTTGGACGGGAGAATTTGCCTAATTTGTAAAAATATATCTAAATAATAGTAACCAAAGGGTTTGTGTTTTGAGAAGCTACTAGATATTTTAGTGGAGTGCCAACGTAATACCTAAATATATCTATGAAAGCAGATGCTATTAGCTTTTTCCTACCTGCCATTGTTGCTACGCCTATTAAAGAACCTGTACCCGTATTTTTGATGATTTTTTTTGGCCATTATGCTGATTGCACCGCTATTTTTTGAAAAAATGCACCTACCGGGAATTGTGGGGTTAATACTGCCAGGGGTGATAGTTGGGCCTAATGGCTTGGGACTTTTGGTACGCGATAACACAATTGTTCTTTTAGGTACAGTTGGTTTATTGTTTCTCATGTTCATGGCAAGGTTGGAAACCAGCTTGGATGACATGAAATATAACGCAGATAAGGTGTTGATTTTTGGTTTGTTGACATTTACTGTCCTGATGATATTGGGTACGGGGGGTAATGTTAGCAATTGGTTACGGATTTCTACGTCCGATTTTAGTCGCTTCTTGTTTTGCTTCCCATACCTTGCTGGCATTACCTATAGTTAGTAAACTGGTAAAATCATGCAATCACGAGTTTTAACTACTACTTTTGGTGGCACTTTAATCACTGATATTTTGGCACTATTAGTATTAGAAGTAGTAATAAGGGCGCATCAACGTAGTTTAACATTCCGGTTTTGGTTATTTTTAATTCCTTCACTGATTATTTATACCTTCCTTACCCTCTGGGGTGTTCCTCGCTTGGGAAAGTCGTTTTTTCGCAAATTTGGACATGATGAAGGGACAGAATTTACTTTTGTTCTTGCTACTGTATTTGTAGTTTCCTATGGGGCAGATATAGTCCAAATTGAACCGATTATTGGCGCTTTTTTAGCGGGAGTCCCTATTACCCAATTGATACTCCACCTTAGTCCTTTAATGAGTCGGATTCAATTTATGGGTAATATTATATTTGTGCCGTTTTCCCTAATTTCTGTGGGAATGTTGGTAAAGCCCAGAATTCTCATTCAAGAACCAAAATCCTTAATAGTATCTGGTGTGATAGTGACAGTTGCCATTATCGCTAAATATCTACGTGCTTGGGGTGCAGGTAAATTATTTGTATTTAACTTTGATAGGGTGATGGTAATGTTTGGATTATCGGTGGCACAAGCTGCTTCTAACTTGGCTGCAATTACCGTTGCTTAGAACATCAAATTGCTAGATCAATTAACAGTGAATGGTACAACTGCCATGATTTTAGTTACCTGTATTGGGTGTTGTTGGGTGACAGCAAAGTGGGGAAAAAGTAAAACTAGAAGATGCTACTAATCAAAAAAGTGAAGGTGGAAAATTAGGCGATAACGTTTTAGTTTCAGTTGCTAATCCAAATAGAGAAGATAAGCTCTTGAAATTAGCCATGGTCTTAGTAAGATCAGCCATCGGCATATTATTACCTCTCCACATTTTAATTGAAGCAGGTGAACCAACTTTCCCAGCAGATAAAGCTAGACAAAATCAACTACTTCCCACCGCAGAAATGATTGCCCATGCAGCAGTTACCAAAGTTACAACTATTGGTAGGATTGATGAATCAATTGATAAAAGAATTGCAAGGGTAGCAGAAGGAAAACAAGCCAGTGTCATAAACCTTAGCAACAGAACTCAAAGCATCCTTACAACTTTTACAAGTGATCCCCTCCAGAGGAGTAGATATTGATTTAAGTGAGAGGATACTACCAGCGGATACATCTGTGCAAAAGGTGGGGGGTAATTTTGTCACAGAAGTGTCGCGGTTATTGAACCCTAATGATTTATTGGTGTTAAATGGGTCAGTATCACAAAAAGGCCAGATATTTTCACTACTTGGTCATGTTCCCGAAGCGATCGCACATATTCACCCTAAACTTGCTATAATTATCCCCTATTTGCCACAGTAGCAGTGGATGCGAATTGGGGACTAGGAATTGGGGACTGGGAACTGGAAAATAACTCTTAACCAATTACCAATTACCAATTACCAATCACCAATCACCAATCACCAATCACCAATCACCAATCACTAATTTATGCTTTACCCCGTTGTTTGGAAAAATAACTCAGTTTTACTAATCGACCAAACCCGCTTACCAAATGAGTATGCTGTGGTAGAAATCCACCGCAGTGAAGACATGGCTCAAGCAATCAGAACTATGATTGTTAGAGGTGCGCCGGCGATTGGTGTGGCTGCGGCTTATGGTATATATTTGGGTGCAAGGGAAATTGAAACTAGCAACAGACAAGAGTTTTTAAACCGTTTAGAAAAAGTTGCCCAGTTATTGCGTTCTACCCGTACCACAGCAGTAAACTTATTTTGGGCTATAGGTAGAATGATGCAAACTGCCTATGGCAGTTTAGGAACAATCGCAGAAATTAAACAAATTCTCCTAGAAACTGCCCAAACTATCAACGCTGAAGATATCCAAACCTGTCAAAAAATAGGTGATCATGGGTTAGAAGCTTTACCGAAAACTCCCGGAAAATTAACCATACTTACTCACTGTAACGCCGGTGCTTTAGCAACTGCTGGTTATGGTACTGCATTGGGTGTAGTGCGTTCCGCTTGGAGAGAAGGAAGATTAACACGAGTATTTGCAGATGAAACTCGTCCCCGTTTACAAGGTGCAAAACTCACCGCTTGGGAATGTGTACAAGAAGGAATTCCCGTTAGAGTTATTACTGATAATATGGCCGCACACTGCATGAAACAAGGTTTCATTGATGCAGTTGTGGTCGGTGCTGATAGAATTGCTGCAAATGGGGACGCTGCTAATAAAATCGGTACTTACAGTTTAGCAATTGTTGCTAAAGCCCATAATATTCCGTTCTTCGTTGCTGCACCTATTTCTACCATTGATGTTGCTTTAGCTGAAGGTAGTCAAATTCCCATTGAAGAACGTCACCCAGTAGAAATTTATCAAGTTGGTAACACTATTCTTACACCTTCAGGAGTGGAATTTTATAACCCTGCTTTTGATGTCACTCCCGCAGATTTAATTACAGCCATTATTACAGAAAATGGTGCTTTTGCTCCTGGTGAGTTGGTTAAATCTCAGTTAAAATAAGGAGTTTAAATTACAAGCTAATGAAAAATTTAATTCCTACAATTTATTTAATTCTTTCCTGCATCTCGCCTGTTAGTTGTAGTAATTCACCAAATATCACAATACAACTAAAATCTACTAATACTGTTGTACAGTCTCAACTGGAAACTTCCCCAGAGTCTGTAACAGACAATCCAGGTAAAACAGAAACGAATATTGAGACAGAATCTGCTTCTTCAAACCTTAACAATATGACTAAAAAAAATCCAACCCCCACCAGGGAATTACCAAAATAGCCACAAGTTGGGACGGTTAAAGAATTAGTGAGTGGTGATTTACTATGTTATGTCACCTGAGTAGATAAAAAAGGTATTGAAAATCGAGTTGGTGCAAGTTTTAATATTTGTGCAGAAGAAGGAGAATCTTTAAATAAGCAAGTACAAGCTGTTGACACAATAGAATCAGTAAGTGATTCCCAAAGTGGTAAACCATGTGGAAACACACGGCAAGAACCTATAATTACTAGAATGGAAGTTTTAGAAGAAAAAAAATCATCTAAACCTAAAACTGTTACATCAGCAACCATGAGTTTGGGGAATCAGGTTGTCACTGAAGAAATATCAGGAGACAAATCTCGCTCTGCAAATAATAAAACCCAAACTATAAGTAATGGTGAATGGATAATTACAACAGATAATCATGACTCTTGGACGGGAGTTAATAATACAGGAAATATTAGTTATAAAGGATGTGATGTAAAAGGTAAATGTATTGAGTTAACAGGGGGTAAAGTTTTCTGTCGAGATGCTCAATGAGTTACAGGGTGGATAAATGGAGATTATATCTACATCTTAGAACAACCAATTACAGAAGACGGAAATGCTGAATCAACTCTGATCGTGAGAAAAGGTGATACGGAAATTCTTAAATCTACAGGATTGAAAGCTAGTGACAGGTCATAATTGAAACTTGACAGGGTGGAAATTCAGTTTTTGAGACTCCCTCCCCAACTTAAAGATCTAGGTATGGATTCTTGGTTCAGCGAGTCCACTTAGAATAAACCTATTGTGATGCGTCATAGCCATGACTTTTAGATTGATTCAATCTCCTCCTTTCGATACCCTATGGGAAGGGTACGCCTACGTAATGACAACTGGGCATTTTTTTTACTTGAAAAACTCTAATAAACCTCTTGCAGAATTATTTTGATGTTAAGGTATATGGTTTTGGTTTAATACCAATGAGTGGGATCTTTGAGAAAGGCGATACGTTACGAAGTAGAAACAGCAAGATTTTAGTTGTTAAGGTCAAGCACTGCATTGGGCGGGTTTCCCGACTTGTTAGCGAAGCTCCTCAGAAATAGGCAGCCAGTAGCAGTGCAGCGTTTGCATATTAGGCAGCACAAGGGCGTTTAGACAGGTTAATTATCCTTCCCTATTGCTTTCTACTATAATCATTAAACCACTGAGGTGTTTACGCCTTAATTGGCTTTCATCCCTGCTATCAGGGTTTTCACCCTATTTTCTCATAAACCATAAATTCACAGACGTGATAAACTTTCGCATAACTGCACTGTCCAGGCCTTTTGAGTTATTACCAAATAAAGCCTGAGTTTATTTCACTTTAAATTTCCAAAAACTTGTTATGCCTATTTTAGATTCCAAAGGTCGGTTATTCGGCAAAATCAACTTACTCGATTTAGGTGCTGCGCTGGTAATCTTACTAGTGATAATTAGTATCTTTATCCTTCCCGGAACTTCCGGTTCTGTAGCTCAAGTCGGTATAAAAACACTACCTATAGAAGTAGACTTAGTAGTGCGTGGTTTAAACATCCGCAATCCTGAACAATTATTTAAACAAGGATTTAGCAAAGGCGGTAAAACAAATGTCATTATCCGCAATCAACCCTATGGTCAAATAGGAATTAAATCCATTCAACAACTAGAAAGGACTATTACTGTTCCTCAACCAGATGGTTCAGTTAAAGAATTAACAGATCCTAGAGTAAATAATTTTAGTACAGATTTTCTCTTGACTTTAGAAGGAAGAGCTCAAGTTACCGACAACGGGCCAGTTTTAGGTAATAGTAAAGTAAAAATCGGGATGCCTTTTGAATTGGAAGGTTTTAACTATAACTTCAACGCTTCCGTAATTGATATTCGCTTAAAAGATAAATAGTATTTTGTTAAATGTGTAATGGGCATCGGGGACTCGGTAATTACCCATTACCGAGTCCCCGATGCCCATTACACATTTAACAAAGTTAAAAACTTACGAATTAGTCCAATCGTTACCGCTGGTAATTCTAATTGTGGTGTTAATCCCACATTTTCCAAAGGTTGGAAATATCGAATAGCTTGGGGATTAATTTCCGCAAATCGCCGACCAATTTCTGGACCAGTAAATTGTGATTTTTGTCCCCAAATAATAGCAGTGGGAGTTGTTAACTGTTGAATGTAAAGAGACAAATCAAAGCACAAATCTCCACGGACAAAAGATAGTGCTGCATATTCAGCATTCGGTTGCTGGGCAGATTGTAAATAGGCATCTACTATCTCTTGATAGACTCGATTAGAGTAGGCAAATTGTCGCTGCTCTAAAAAACTGCGAATCCCCGCATCAGTAGCAATTCCCGTACTATACAGTAACCTATCAACCAAAGGCACGCTAACTAACTGGGCAAAAAAACTGCGGGAGTAGTCTTGCCCAAAATCCGAAAGCCCAGCAGGACTAACTAGAATTAAAGACTTAAATAAATCTGGATGGGAAATTGCCACTCTAATGACAAATGCTGCCGTCAGAGAAGAGGCGACGACCATCACTCTCCCTGTGCAGGTTTGTTCAATAAAGTCCCAAATTGTCGTTAAATAGTCCTCAATTTTGTAATTGCGTTGTGGATGTTCAGAGCCACCCCAACCAATTAAGTCTGGTGCAATCACCCGATATTCAGCCGCAAAAGCAGGAAATACTTTCGACCATTCATAAGCAGAAGACCCACCACCAAAACCATGTAAAAACAGCAAAGTTTCCCTGTCAGGTTTTGTACTTTCATCCTGCCAAGGTGAGTCAGTAGCAGTATAGTATACCATCTTACCCAACGAGGTATTGATGAAGCTTTGCTCAAATCCCAGTAATTGCAACATAAGCATCTTTTGTGATCCTTTTGACTAAAGAGCATTTTTAGCACTGAGGTTGCGCCAAAGTGCTGACTGATTTTAGTAAACTCCTCACTCTTATTAATTATCGGCCAACTAAGCACAGCAGAACTTCTGACTCTTGTTAGATTAAGGAAATGTAAAGTTACGAAATGACTTATAAAGATCTTGTGTTGATTTTTTAATCAAACAGATAAGTGATGTTGAAACTGCCAGGCAATAAAGTTTTTTTATAGGACTGGATATAATAATACTAATGAACACCTATACACCTATACAGATAGGTTATATTAAAACGAATAGGTAATATAATAAAATTATATTACTGGATATAATAATACTAATGAATACCTATGTGGTGTTTATGGTAGCCTAACAGAAAAATCACCGTTAACTCTGAGCGTTAAAGATAGCTGGAAAGCTGAAATAAATCGGCATTACTGATTCTATTTGTATATGCTAAAACAAGAGCCTTTCTATTGACGTGATTACTGTCTAGGAATGGTAAAGCAGGGTATCATGGTAAATCAAGCTACTGTTCAATTAGAACAAGTACAAAAGCTGGAAAAGACTAACCAGCTTGATAGCTCTAATGTACCTAACCAAATTATTACTTCTGTAGGGGAGGATCTATTTGATAAACATTTTGATGCCCAGCAGGTAATTTTATCTAGCTCTATTCGTTTAAATTTTGATAATTTGAAATCTTATGAAAGAGTAGACACCCAATTTAAACGATACGGTATTATTTTTAATAATTCTTTAGGTATACAACCTTCAAATCCAGCTTTTCCAAGGCACTCAGAACTAAACCTTTTAATAGGATCTCCCCAAAACGGATTGTTAGAAGAGTTGTTTTCTTACGTCCTGTTAACTGGGTTAGTGCCTTAGTGACTAGCTGACAGCGATTAGTTGTTGATGCCGCTATGACGAAGATGATAAATTACTGGATGAATCAGTTCTCCCCGCTGGTAATGTTGTAAGTTCTGGGTCGGAGATACCTCCAAATACTATGCTATCTATAATAATAAATTACATTCAAAAAGTGAGCTTCTGTTGTTTTGATGGCCACTTCACTCTTGATAAATTTAAGTCTTGTTTTTCTCACTCACGGAAAGTAGGGTGTGGGGTTTAGGAAAAGATAGTTTTTCCCACACCCTAAAAAGTACAGAGCCCAGATCTTTCACTTCGTTCAGGACGCTTCGTGATTTATTGCGTGATTTATTGATGGAGAAGAAAATGTAGTTCGAGACGCGCGACACCAGAAATACAATGTCCTGATTTGAACCCTGATTTTAATTATGGGGTTCCCCACAAGTCTGTAATCTGAGCAGTTAAATGAGGGAACAGTGAAGAGACTGATAACTGATAACTGATAACTGATAACTGATTAAGTAGTTTTGTAATCAAATAGGTAAAAAATTGTGGTACAGGCTTCGTCTTCTTGGCGGCAATTAATTAACCAGTTTCCAGAGATCAAGATAGGAAGCCCAAGGCAGCGAAATTTAAAGCGTTTCTTTGAATCTGGAAGTATTCTTGGCTTCTTGACAATCATTGTTGCTATGCTGTTTTGGAACTGGAAGTTGTTGTTAGCACTTGCTGTTGGTATTCTAGTAATGCTTGTGGCTTACTCAATACCTAAGTGGAACTGGCAACTAAGTTGGTTAGAAATACGCAGGTTTTTAAATAGTGCCAATATTCGGTTGGCTTTAGCTGTTACCAGTGGTGGTATTGCGACTGTTATTAGTTATATAGCTGCTGAAATCTGGGTTGATTCCCCAAGTCATTGGCTGGCTGTTGCAACTATTGTCCAAGGTATGGGGACGTTGCTAACTTTAATTTTGTTGGTTTGGCAAATTTTCAGCCTTCAGGGAAATCGAGAGGAAGAATGTTTTGACCAGTTGTTGAACAACTTAACAGAAACAGATTCCTTAAGGCGCTTGCTTGCTGTGCGTAAGTTGGCTAAATTTAGCACTCGTAAAGAAGTGAATTTCTCAGTACAGAAAGAAGTTGTTGAATGTTTAGGACTTCTATTGAGTAGGGAAGAAGAAGTAGTAATTCGAGAAGCGGCCTTAAATAGTTTGCAAACGTTGGATGCACTGCAAATGATAATATCCAGCAGTAGCAAACCTCCTGTATGACTAAAAAAAAGGTGAGCCATTTGGCCCACCCTAAAAAATAAAAGAAATTAACTATTGCTAATTAACCCAACAATCCGATCGCTTTAGCTAATACATTATCAACAGTGAAGCCAAATTTCTCCATACAAATACCACCAGGAGCAGAAGCACCAAAATGATCAATGCTAACAGTATCACCTTCACTTCCAACATATTTATGCCAACCGAAACTGCTGGCAGCTTCTACAGAAAGACGCTTGGTGACTGCTTTAGGTAGAACAGACTCTTTGTAAGCAGCATCCTGGGCATCAAATAAATCTATGGAAGGCATGGAAACAACACGGACTTTCTTACCTTGTGCTGTTAACTTTTCAGCAGCACTTACACAGAGGCTTAATTCTGAACCAGTACCAATCAAGATAAGCTCAGGGGTACCAGCACAATCGACAACAGTGTATGCTCCTTTCTTCACGGCTTCAATTGATGTACCTGCTAAGTTAGGAACATTTTGACGGGTGAACGCCAACAGAGTAGAAGCTTGTGCCTTAGACTTCTCAATTGCGACTGTGTAAGCTCCTGAACATTCGTTTCCGTCTGCGGGACGAATTACGGTTAAATCAGGAATAGCTCGCAGAGAAGCTAGTGTTTCAATGGGTTGGTGAGTGGGCCCATCTTCACCTTGTCCGATGGAATCGTGAGTCATCACCCAAATTGACCCAGCTTGAGACAAAGCGGCCAAACGAATGGCAGCACGCATATAGTCGGTAAAAATGAGGAATGTTGCACCGTAGGGGATTAATCCCGAACCATGTAGCGCCATACCATTACAGATTGCGCCCATAGCATGTTCACGCACCCCAAAGTGAATGTTACGGTTTTGGTATTGTCCTTTTTGGAAGTCACCAAAACCCTTGATTTCGGTGAGGTTGGAGTGAGTTAAGTCAGCTGAACCACCGATTAATTCAGGTAAAACTGCTGCCAATTTATTCAGGCAGGTTTCTGAATGCTTACGGGTGGGTAGTGCTTTATCTTCCGTAGTGTAGGTGGGTAGGACTTTATCCCAACCTTCGGGTAATTTACCACTGATAAAACGTTCAAATTCAGCAGCTTCAGCGGGGTACTTAGCTTTGTAGTCAGCTAAGGCTTTGTTCCAGTCACTTTCGTAATCCGCACCACGTTCTACTGCTTTCCGTGTGTGGTTGAGGACATCACTGGGGATTTCAAATGGTGCATATTCCCAACCTAAGTTTTTACGAGTCAACGCTGTTTCATCTACACCCAAAGCGGCACCGTGAATACCAGCGGTGTTTTGCTTGTTCGGAGAACCATAACCAATGGTGGTTGTTACCTTAATCATGGTGGGCTTGTCGGTGATAGCTTTGGCTACTTCGACGGCTTTGGAGATCGCGTCTAAATCGGTGTTACCATCTTTAACGTGGAGGACGTGCCAACCGTAAGCTTCAAATCGTTTAGAAACATCCTCTGTGAATGCTACATTTGTAGAACCATCAATGGAGATATGGTTATCGTCGTACAGAGCAATCAGCTTACCTAAGCCATAGTGACCGGCTAAGGAAGCAGCTTCACCGGAAATACCTTCCATGTTGCAACCATCACCAAGAAGTACATAGGTGTAGTGGTCTACAATCTTGGCATCGGGTTTGTTGAATTTAGCAGCTAGATGTGCCTCAGCCATAGCCAAACCGACGGCGTTAGCGATACCTTGACCCAATGGTCCAGTGGTTACTTCTACACCAGGGGTTTCAAAGTTTTCTGGATGTCCAGGAGTTCTAGAACCCCATTGCCGGAATTGTTTGATATCTTCGATGGTGACGCTATCGTAGCCTGTCAGGTACAGCATGGCATACTGCAACATACAGCCGTGACCAGCAGATAGGACAAAGCGATCGCGGTTGAACCATTTGGGATTTTTGGGGTTATAGCGCATAAAGCGATCCCAAAGGACAAAAGCCATTGGAGCCGCGCCCATCGGCAGTCCGGGGTGTCCCGATTTGGATTTTTCTATGGCATCAACAGCCAAAAAGCGAATCGAGTTAATACAAAGTTCTTCGAGGGATCGGGTTGCAACAGCCATAATCTCTTGTTTTTAACAACGGGTTAGCACTCTTTGTAGCTTTCTAATTCTGGGGTCATTATAAAGTGATCCCACCATTCTCATCATCCCATTCCTACTTGTAGATGGACAAGCGGGATCTTCTGAGTTTCTGGTGATGAATAGAGCTACTAATTGGGTCATGCCGAACCCTTGGTTGAGCTGGGAATGATTATTATATATAATACTTTCCGCAGGTTTACTTCAGGAGGCAGGAGCTAGGGGGCAGGGGGCAGAGGGCAGAAGGTTATTCTTTCCGTACATCGCACACAACACACCCTTACACCCCAAATTAGTATTAGAGGTATTTCTTAAAGGCCAGGGTGACATTATGACCACCAAATCCAAAGGAATTAGATAGGGCTACATCTACTTTTTGAGCGCGGCTAATGTGGGGTACATAATCTAAGTCACAACCATCATCAGAATGATCTAGATGGATGGTTGGGGGAATGTGGTCATTAGCGATCACTAGAACTGTAGCCACTGCTTCAATCCCACCCGAACCTCCCAATAAATGACCTGTCATGGATTTGGTGGAACTAATTGCTATCTTGTAAGCATGATCGCCCAACGCTTTTTTAATTGCTGCTGTTTCTGTGACATCATTAGCTGGGGTGCTAGTTCCATGAGCATTGATGTAACTAATCATTTCTGGTTTCAGTTTGGCGTCTGTGAGCGCTAGTTCCATCGCTCTTGCCGCACCTAAACCACCGGGTACGGGGGAGGTCATATGGTAAGCATCACAGGTCATACCATAACCAATCATTTCTCCATAAATACGAGCGCCGCGTTTCAGAGCGTGTTCTAATTCTTCAAGAATTAAAATTCCTGAACCTTCTCCCATGACAAAGCCATCACGATCTTTGTCAAATGGACGACAAGCCTTTTTAGGGTCATTCCGAGTGGAAAGCGCCCTGGCAGCAGCAAAGCCCGCTACCGACAATGGTGTAACGGCTGCTTCTGATCCCCCACAAATCATGGCTTGGGCATAGCCATTTTGAATCAAACGAAAAGCATCACCTATGGCGTTTGAACCAGCCGCGCAAGCTGTTACTGAGCAGGAATTAGGACCTTTAGCTCCGGTGTGGATTGCGGTTAATCCTGCTGCCATGTTGGCAATCATCATGGGTATCATGAATGGACTACAACGGTCTGGACCCCGATTGAGGTAGACTGTTTGCTGATCTTCTAATACTTTAATGCCACCAACACCTGAACCGATCATGACACCTATCTGTTCAGCATTGAGGTCATTGATAATTAATTGTGCGTCTGATATAGCCTGTTTAGCAGTTGCGATCGCAAATTGGGCAAACCGATCAGTGCGCTTGGCTTCTTTACGCTCCATATATTCATGAGGATCAAAGTTTTTCACTTCCCCCGCAATCCGACAGTCGTGTTTAGACGCATCAAAAGCTGTAATATAGTCTATACCATTGCGTCCACTTAACAATCCTTCCCAATACTCAGATGGTGTATTACCAATAGGTGTAATCGCGCCAACACCCGTTACAACAACGCGTTTACGTTTATAGTCTGTCATGATTCAGTTAAAGGTGGCGAAAAAGCAGCAGGTAGAACAATGCAGAACAGTATAGAGACGGGGAACAGTGAACAGTGAATATTGAACAGCGACCAGTAAATGGTGGTAACCGATAACTGACTCATCTCCCCAGTCCCCTGTTCCTACTCCCCAGTCCCTGAGAACTTCTAGGCAGATGCAGCAATGTGAGAGTTGATGTAGTCTACTACCTCTTGTACTGTTAAAATCTTCTCGGCATCTTCATCAGGAATTTCGATCTCAAATTCTTCTTCCAAAGCCATTACCAATTCCACTATATCTAGAGAATCAGCCGCTAAATCATCTGTAAATGAGGCGCTTGATACGACCTTGTCAGGGTCAACATCTAGCTGTTCAACGACGATTTTCTTTACTCTGTCAAAAATATCAGGTTGGCTCATAGATAAAAGTCCTTAACAAGTTGCTATGATCTGCTCTTTATGGGAGATGATTTTTTGAGCATATACATCTTATCGGAAAGCGTGATCCTCAGTACAGTTATTAGTAACTAGTGGAAAAAGATAGGAAGTAGGAGGCAGAAAAGCTCGTTTTATAAGCTATTGTTTTTAGATAAACATGGAAATATAAGCTCTAAAACAAATATAAGAATATAATCTTATGCTATCACAAACGCTAAAATACGCTTACTACCCCGGTTGTGTCGCTCAAGGAGCCTGTCGGGAGCTTTATTTATCTACTCAGTCCTTGACTCAAGCATTGGGTATTGAACTAATTGAACTCAAAAAAGCTGCTTGCTGTGGTTCAGGTACATTTAAAGAAGATTCCCAATTCCTGGAAGATACTGTTAACGCCAGGAATATTACCTTAGCAGAAGAATTAAATCTACCACTTTTGACAAATTGTAGCACTTGCCAGGGTGTTATTGGTCATGTTGATCAACGTTTAAAAGAATCACAATCAACCAACCCCGATTATTTGAATCAAGTTAATGGACTGTTAGTAAAAGAAGGTTGTTCACCTTATCGGGGAAGCACAGAAGTTAAACATCTGCTTTATGCCTTGGTAACAGATTATGGCTTAGACAAAATTAGCCAGCGAGTTACTCGTAAGTTAAGTGGAATCAAATGTGCAGCGTTTTATGGCTGTTATCTCCTCCGCGCTCAAAAATCCATGGACTATGATGATCCATTCCAACCAGAAGCTATGGAAAATGTCTTTCGGGCAGTAGGTGCAACACCTATTTATTATCGTGGACGCACTCAATGTTGTGGTTGGCCTCTATCTAGCTATGCCACTACAGAATCTTTCAAAATGGCAGGGATGCACATTCAAGAAGCATTAGCTGCTGGTGCTGATTGTATTGTCACACCTTGTCCTTTATGCCACTTAAACTTAGATTCTCGTCAGCCAGAAGTAGGAAAAGTAATTGAGAAAAGGTTGGGTTTACCAGTATTACATTTACCTCAATTAATTGCTTTGGCACTGGGAGTTAGTCCGAAACAACTGGGTTTAGAACGTCATATTGTTTCCACACAACCATGTTTAGAAAAATTGGGATTTTAGTTTAGCAGTGACCAATGTTCGGTTCATTACTTAATAGGTTCGCTTTAACCCTTCATGATTGAAAATCTGCTTTAATCTCAGCCTATTTCGCCTCAGAAACGCATAAACTAACGGTTGGTTCAGAATTAAACTGAAAAGTCTGAACCTTTAAACACAATATAAACGAAGGACAAAGCAGAAATGACAAAATTTCTGGATACCGCTATTGAAGCTATTGTTGCCCGCGAAATTCTTGATTCACGGGGAAGACCGACTGTTGAGGCTGAAGTACATTTGGCTAATGGTACAGTAGGACTAGCGCAAGTTCCTAGCGGTGCTTCGACAGGTACTTTTGAGGCTCATGAACTGCGAGATGGTGATAAAAGCCGTTATGGTGGCAAAGGGGTACTCAAGGCAGTGCAGAATGTGAAAGAGGTATTAGCACCCCAATTGTTAGGCTTGGATGCCCTAGACCAAGAATCATTAGATAAAATGATGATCTCTTTGGATGGTTCACCCAATAAAGCTAATTTGGGCGCAAATGCAATTTTGTCGGTTTCACTAGCAGCTGCTAAAGCTGCTGCTGAGTCTTTGGGAATTCCTTTGTATCGCTATGTGGGTGGGCCTTTGGCAAATTTGCTACCTGTACCTTTGATGAATGTGATCAATGGTGGAGCGCACGCAGCCAATAATGTCGATTTTCAGGAGTTTATGATTGTACCCGTCAGTGCGCCTTCCTTCCAGGAAGCTTTGCGTTGGGGTGCGGAAGTTTTTGCAACTCTCAGCAAGGTCTTAGATGATAAGGGTTTGCTGACTGGTGTTGGTGATGAAGGTGGTTTTGCACCTAACCTGGAATCTAACCAAGTAGCTTTAGAATTATTGCTAGCTGCTATTAAACAAGCTGGTTATAAGCCTGGGGAAGAAGTTGCTTTAGCCTTGGATGTGGCAGCGAGTGAGTTTTACAAAAATGGGCAGTATGTTTATGATGGTAAACCCCATAGCCCAGTTGAGTTTATTGATTATTTAGGCCAGTTAGTTGACCAATATCCGATTGTTTCCATTGAAGATGGTTTACATGAGGAAGATTGGGAAAGTTGGCAATTACTGACTCAGAAGTTGGGTTCACGAGTACAGTTGGTGGGTGATGATTTATTTGTTACTAACGCTACTCGGTTACAAAAAGGGATTGAGCAAAAAGCAGGTAACTCGATTTTGATTAAGTTGAATCAAATTGGTTCACTGACTGAAACTTTGGAAACTATTGATTTAGCTACTCGCAACGGTTTCCGCTCAGTCATTAGCCATCGTTCTGGTGAAACTGAGGATACAACTATTGCTGATTTGGCTGTAGCCACTCGTGCAGGTCAAATTAAAACTGGTTCTCTTTGTCGTAGTGAACGGGTAGCAAAATACAATCGTTTACTCAGAATTGAAGATGAACTAGGCGATCGCGCTGTTTATGCCGGTACTGTTGGTTTAGGACCTAAGTAGGAAATAGGAGTTCAGGAGTATGGCTTATGCCACGCTCCGCTATCAGGAGTTCAGGAAGAAGAATTTATTTTTCTTCTTTGCTTCCCCTGTTCCCTATTCCCTATTCCCTCTTAAGGATAAAATCCAACTTTGGGCAACCCCAAGGTTTCATCCCAGCCTAGCATGACGTTCATACACTGAATTGCTTGTCCAGCTTGACCTTTAATCAGGTTGTCAATGGCTGACATGACGATGACGCGGCCTGTCCGTGGGTCTACTTCTATGCCTATATAGCAAGCATTACTGCCACAGGCCCATTTGGTTTGGGGGTAAGTACCACTATGACAGATCTTTACCCATGGGGAATTACGGTAAAAAGCGGTGTAGATCGTGATTAAGTCATCACGAACTAAACCGGGGTCTCGCAGTGTAGCGTAGACGGTCGCTAATATTCCCCGCACCATTGGGATGAGGTGGGGTGTAAATTGGATTGTTACTTCGTGTCCTGCTAAATCGCTACAAATTTGCTCGATTTCTGGGGTATGGCGATGACGGGCAACGTTATAAGCCCCTAGAGAGTTGTCTGCTTCGGCTAATAAGAGGTTAATTTTGCCTTGTCTACCACCACCAGATGTGCCAGATTTAGCGTCAATTATCGCTGTTTCTGGAACGATCAAACCTTGTTTGAGGAGTGGTGAAAGTGCGAGTAGGCTAGCTGTGGGATAGCAACCAGGACAGCCAATGAGTTGAGATTCGGCAATGCGATCGCGGTACAGTTCTGGTAATCCATAAACTGCTGTAGCTGCAATGCTGCGATCACTTCTTTGTGTACCATACCAAATTATATAAGTTGCTAAGTCACTGAATCTGTAATCTGCACTCAGATCCAGCACCTTAGATCCTTTTTCTATAAGTTGGGGAGTGATTTGACAGGCTAAACCGTTGGGTAAAGACAGAAACACTACTTCACATCGACTAGCAATAATTTCTGGATCTACCGCTTCAATTTTTAGGTCAACTATATTACCCAGATGGGGGTAAAGATCAGCAAAGGTTTTTCCGGCGCTGCTTTCACCACCCAAATAAACCAATTCAACTTCAGGATGATCCATCAAGAGTCGAACTAGTTGCACTCCGCCATAACCTGACGCGCCAACAATTCCAACTGGTACGCGCCTTAAATTACCCATGATCTGAAATCCTTATCCGCTTTTGGTTAATTCATTATCAACTATCAACAATCGAGCTATTAGCTCATTGGTGATCACCTATTTATTATTGAACTTTCGCTGCATTGTATAGCAAATAGCTGCTTTTAGCGTACTTATGAATTGATCTTTACCAAAAAATCACACTTATAGTGTGTAGAAATTAAATACCAGGAAATATTATGTTCTTTATGTGACACAATATTCTCAACTTCAAAAATTTGGCAAAAACGTTCGCAAGGTCAGGAAAGCTAAGGGTCTTTCCCAAGAACAGTTAGCAGAACTAGCAGGACTATATCGTAACTACATAGGTGGTTTTGAACGTGGCGGAAAGAAATGTTACCTTCTTGAACATCATCCTGATTGGTCGTGCTTTGGGAATGTCACCCGGTGAATTATTGCAAGGCTTAGATTAAATGGTATCTCCTTATTTGGGTATTGATAAAAATCATTGGACAGAAACAACAAAGCAATTGATCAAAGAACATCCTTGAGAAGTTGATGTTATGAGGGATGTTGCTTTGGTTAGTCGGATCTTCTATGGCAAACTAAAATAGGAGAGCGAGATATATCTTTGAGTCTGGCGGAAATCGATCCTCCAGCTATTGTAGTTGGAGCCTTTTTTGAGAAATTCTGTGTAAAAGAACTACAAAGACGACATCAAGAAGAATGGAGAGGAACACAAAACAAAGATGATAAAGAAGTTGTTTGTCTCGTAGCTGATAAATATTAGACATCTTGCAGGATTAATGCTATCTAACTCTAACTTTTGGCTTTGTTTTAGCCAAAAGTTAGAGTTACATGATTATGTTTGAATTAGCGAGCCCAAAGAACACCAGAAATATCTAAGATCTAAGACTCTCTATCAGACCACAGAAACAATTTTCCAAGACTCCTACATTATCACGCTGCGCTATCCCTCTAGTTACCGCAATTTTAATAAAGATTATTACCTGAAGCATATCCCAAAATATTGCCAAGGTGAGTTTCCTCAGTTACTAAGTTATCAAAGATCTATCGAATTAATATCAAATACTTTAATGCCTTTGATTTACTATCTGAATAGTCTGAAAGGAGTCAACACAGATATCAGTAAAATTGATAGTACCTCTATTGCCATTTCTCATCCTAAAAGAGCGAAGACAAATCAGGTATTTAAAGGTTTAGCAGGTTGGCGTAAAAGTTCAGTTTGTTCGTATTTTGGCTTTACACTTAATTTCATTATTAATGACCAAGGATAATTACTTGCGTTTCAAATCACTCCTAGTAATGTAGATAACTGAGTTACTGCTCCTACTTTAAATAAGAAAATATCTGGAAAATTATTTGGAAATAAAGGATATATTCCTCAAAAACTTCGGCAGGAACTTTGGTCTAATGGACTCAAGTTCATCACTCCTTTTAAGGAGAATATGAGAAATAAGTTCTTCTCAATTGAAGAAAAATCAATGTTCTGAGAACGTTCTTTAATTGAAAGCGTTAATGAGCAACTCAAATATATATATTTCACAACTTGCTCATTCTCCACATCGTAGTGTTATTAGTTTTATGGTTAATGTGATTGCTGCTTTAATTGCTTATACTTGGCAACCAAAGAAACCTTCTTTAGGATTCACCGATAATAAAGTTGAAACCCTAGCTGTTTATTTAGCTTAATTAGTAATTTAAGATCAACATTAATTAACAGTACCACCTGAAATATTGACAGAGATTTGGAATATAGAAAGTTGTCAGCGCTACTGGTTAATCGAAGATTATAGACTTTTTAAGTCTAAGAATCAAGGACTAGCAGTAGCAAATATTACTCCATATGGAAGAAAAGTTGCAGTAGTTCGGAAAGATATTAATCAAGTACATATTTATTATATTGATCAAAATGTCATCATTCAAATATTGGATGATGGTCCCAAGGAAGGACTTTGGGCAAGTTTCAGTCCAGACTTATCCTATTTTGCTGCACTCAGTATCTATGCACAATGTTTCCTATGGAATTTAGAAATAGGAGAAAGGTACTTAGCTGACAGATTTATCCCAGAGTATAGTGCATACTAGTTAGTTTGTTTTCATCCCAACAATGAATATATGGTATCAGGTTCATTAGTAGGCTCTATTGTAATTGTTAGACTTAATGATGGTGAGCGAGTAGTGATGCAAAAAGTACATGAAGGAAGAGTTTCGCATTTAGCTTTTACACGAGATGGCAAGAAGTTAATTCCAGGAGGGGAAGATAGACTTTTGTCAATTTTAGAATTCAACGACATACTATATCATGAAGGATGATAACTGCGTAGCGCAGCTAGAAGATTACACCGGCTCAATTTGTTGAGAACCTAGTTCCAAGGAGAAGATTTAATTTCTACTCCCATTAAGAAACCCAAAAACCGAGAATTAACGATTGAACAGAAATAGGAAAACCAAAAATTCTCAGGCAAACGGGTATTTACTGAACACCGCATTCGTTCTGTAAAAATATTTCGAGTTGTTCAAGAAAGATTCAGGTTAAATCCCCATAAGTATGAACAAGTAATTTTGACAATTTGTGGATTACCGTGACTTAAACAAAAATGAAGCCCAAACGTAGCCCAAACTGGCTTGATAAGAAGTAAACACGTCCGGATTCCAGTTGAACCAATCAATAAATAGAA
>ERZ1034427.56-NODE-56-length-24712-cov-32.123657_pt1 | contig 24712 bp, 31 predicted proteins | sample MGYA00520607_ERZ1034427 | MGnify/ENA primary metagenome ERZ1034427 (study PRJEB33736, sample SAMEA104288489) | Azolla caroliniana | place: Brazil | collected 1987 | study: EMG produced TPA metagenomics assembly of the PRJEB19522 data set (Is there foul play in the... | reverse complement strand
TTAAATATTATTTATTGATGGGGACACTCTTCTGTGTTCATAGTGTGGCTTTTCTATTTTAACGGGGCTTTTAATTCTCGTAACTCAAACGCGAACTCTTTTCTCCTGATCTTACCTCCTCTTCTTCCTTAACCGAGCAGTATTGGAACAACTGGGACTAAACGATTTTATTGGTGCAGCTTTTGTATTATCTGCAATAGTTATCAGTCAACAAAAACCTCAAAATTCCAAAGAGGATACAGCAGTTGATATCAGCAAAGCAACATTACTTGTTTTGGTTATCTCCGAGGAAAACCATAAAAAATTAACTAGCTTGGGATTGTTAGATGATATAAGTTAACCCAAGTTGCTATCTTTTAGGGTGTGTTATGAGTAAATAAACCTTAATTTTCTACTATCAGAACTCGGTTGATTTTTGATGTTGTTAATATAAATAATTGTCATCTAATAAGCTGTTACGCACCTAAATTTAATATTTAGTGGCCTAGAGTCATTGTAGCAAGCCTTTTGGGCAAAAAAAGTAAGTGCGTAACAGGTTAAAACTTGCTTTCTTCCTTTCGGCCTTCTGTCTCCTTAAATTTATGAAAATCACCAAAAATATTACTAATCGGCTAGAAATCCACGCTTCATCTCCTAGTTATGGCGCTTGGGTATTAGCTGGCGTGGCTATTTGTTATTTAGGCGCTGCTATCAATACAATGGCTGGCTGGTTATATGTAATTAGTGGAGTCTGTCTTGCTCTTTTGGGTCTATCGGTCTTTTTAGCACCGCGCCCGCTCAAAAGTCTAGTCGTCAAACGCGCTCCCATCCCACCAGTCACAGTTGGAGACGAACTCACCATTGAAATAGAAATCTATAAATCCCACCCAAAAACCTGTAACCTTATTACAAGTTGCCGATATCCTGCCTTTTATTTTAGGTAAACCAATCAATAATCCCATTGATACCATTGAAGGAAAAAATAGTTACCGCTGGCAATACTACCACCACACCTAGCATCGGGGACTATACAGATGGCAAACAGTAGAATTAGCTACAGGTGCGCCTTGGGGATTATTTTGGTGTCGTCGTCAGCGAGAATGTAAAGCTATAGCCATAGTCTATCCCACAGTCTTACCCCTCACCGCTTACCCATTAGTAGATGAAATCGGCCAAGATGACAGTCAAAGAAACGATCCGCGAGGTAAACCGCTACAATTAGCAACATCAGGAATAGTGCGATCGCTCCGTCCTTATCGCATAAGTGCTCCCACCCGTGTCATTCATTGGCGTACAAGTGCCCCATACGGAGAATTACGAGTTCCCGAATTAGAAATTATTACAGGTGGACAAGAAGTAATAACTGCCCTTGATAGTGCTGCCAATTGGCAAGAAGAACAATTTGAATAAGCAGTAACCGCAGCACCATCATTGTATTTTTACGCACGAAGAAAACAACTACAAGTTCAACTTTGGACAGCAGCCACAGATTTAGTCAAAGGTGACATTACCATTCTCGAAACATTAGCAGCAACCAACCCCCTGGAAGAAGCGAATACACCGCCAGAAAGTTATCCTTGAATTTGGCTCACCCAAAACCCCATCACCTTATCTGCCTTACCAGTGGGAAGTCGCTGGGTTTTATGGGAGAATGGAAATTCATCCTTAGAACAAGTCGTAATCAACCGAGATTACCCCGGTATCATTCTGCAAAGTGAACAAGAACTGCAACTTCAACTGCAAAAACCATTAACTTCATTCTAGGGAACAGAAATCAATTCAAAAATCAAAAATCAAAAACTTCTACCTCCTGACTCCTGACTCCTGCCTGTTGTACAATGCAAAAAAATATTTAAATTATCAACGCCGATCCCATGATAAATTCAGAAGTTAACACAAAATCCAGTGATAAAAGCCTAGAGGCAATGCGGCATTTTTCCGAACAATACGCCAAACGGACTGGAACGTACTTCTGTTCTGAACCTTCCGTCACAGCAGTTGTAATTGAAGGTTTAGCCAAACATAAAGACGACCTCGGTGCGCCTTTATGTCCCTGCCGTCACTATGAAGATAAAGAAGCGGAAGTCAGCGCAGCCTATTGGAACTGTCCTTGCGTACCCATGCGAGAACGCAAAGAATGTCACTGTATGCTGTTTCTAACCAATGACAACGAATTTGCTGGCGAAAGACAAGACATCTCTCTTGAAACCATAAAAGAAGTGCGGGACAGCATGGGATGAGTGAACACCTGCCCCAAGAGTTTTGGCAAGGAGTAGAACAGTTCAACTCTGGACAGTTCTACGCTTGTCATGACACCCTAGAAGCTCTGTGGATTGAAGCAACTGAGCCAGAAAAAAGTTTGTATCAGGGCATTCTGCAAATTGCTGTAGCCTTATATCACCTGAGTAATCGCAACCTACGAGGAGCAATGATTTTATTGGGAGAAGGTAGTAATCGTCTGCGTCGTTACCCAGGTAATGATTACGGTATAAACGTAGAAGAATTACTACTTGAGAGTGTGAAATTTTTCAAAGCACTCCAACAAACAGACCCAGAGAAAATTGCCAGTGGTGATTGGCATGAAACCGCAGCCTTGCCTTTACCAAGAATTTCCATGATTGAAAAGTTGAAGTAAGATTACGTCCGGTTAATGATTGTCGATATCTGTAGGGATAGGGCATTAGGCATTGGGCCTGGGAGTCAATTACCAATCACCAATCACCAATTACCAATCACCAGCCCAAACAGATATGATTATTATTCAACCGGAGTTGATATAACGAAACCTTGAGGTGCAAGAAACCGTCAAGCCTCCAAATCAGAATATAAAGCAACTGCCAAGGTGGTTCAGACATTAACAGATGATAAAACTTAGACACGAACAGGCTTTTAACTCTGTCAGCTGATATAACCTGAAATCTTCTATCACCAAATTTCTATGATACCTCTTTATCACTTGCCAAAATTACAAATGCACCGTCTAGCATTATCTTTAATGCTGCCTGTAGCACTCTTGGGTGTGGTTTCCCTTACCAGCCAAGTACCAACCGCTACAGCCCAATCAGCCGGGGGGAATCGCCCGCTAACTATTCGCTCTGATGTGCAGGAATATGATGCTAAAACTCAAGTAATCACCGCTCGCGGTAATGTGCAGATGTTGTATCCTACTCGTCAGTTACAAGCAAGCGCAGCCCAAGCACAATACTTTAGCAAAGAAAGACGGATTGATTTCAGCGGCAATGTTTATATTGTGCAACAAGGTAATAATAGTATTAGGGCAGAGAAAGTCACTTATTTGATTGATGAAGGTCGATTTATTGCCTTACCCCAGTCCAATCGTCAGGTAGAATCTGTATATATGGTGGATGACTCCAATGTCAATGGACAAATGGCTAAACCTGCCCCCAAAACACCAGCCCTCAAGCGATCTAATTAGCATCTCACACCACAAAAACGCGAATAGTGAAAATTGTTTTAGAAAATATTCACAAATCTTATGGTAAGCGAGTAATTGTCAATCGCGTTAACCTTTCTGTGGCTCAAGGTGAGATTGTCGGATTACTCGGCCCCAATGGGGCTGGTAAAACCACCACATTTTATATTGCCACAGGCTTAGAAAAACCTAATCAGGGTAGGGTGTGGTTGGATAATTTAGATATTACAGGAATGCCAATGCACAGAAGAGCTAGATTGGGTATTGGCTATCTAGCACAGGAAGCAAGTGTTTTTCGTCAACTCTCAGTTATAGATAATATTGTCTTGGTACTGGAACAAACTAATGTCCCACGCAGGGAGTGGTCGACACGGTTACATGATTTAATAGGAGAGTTTCGCTTAGAAAAAGTTGCCAATAGCAAAGGTATTCAACTTTCTGGAGGTGAAAGACGACGGACAGAATTAGCCAGGGCTTTAGCAGCAGGAAGAGAAGGTCCAAAATTTCTGTTTTTGGATGAACCGTTTGCGGGAGTTGATCCCATAGCAGTTGCGGAAATTCAAGATATTGTGGGACAGTTGAGCGATCGCGGTATGGGAATTTTAATCACAGATCACAATGTCCGCGAAACACTAGCGATTACTGATCGTGGCTACATCATGCGCGAAGGGCAAATCCTCGCTTTTGGCATTGCTGAAGAACTTTACAATAACCCCCTTGTACGACAATATTATTTAGGGGATAACTTTAACGCTTAAATCAACTCAGAGAAAAAGAAAAAGGCAACAGAAAAATTTTTATAAATCATTTAGCACTGCTATGTTATTAACAACATAATATCTTCTTTAATATCTTATTTTCTCAACTATCTATAATCTATAAATATAAATATGTTCTAAATTTTCGTCATTAGCGACTTCTTTCAGGATAATAAATCATAAATACATTCTCCAACATGTATTGCATCAGATTTTTTGACGATATCTAACTTTTAAAGTTATTATACCAGTTTGAAAAAAGAATGCTACAGATTGAAACCTGGAAACCCAGTTTGAATCAGCATATTTTTGAATGTGTATCCCTGACATAAAAACTAGACCTCTTGCAGAATTAATTTTATGTTATAACAGGGGATTGTCTTTGTTTTAGTCAAAAGTTAGAGTTACACGGTTATGTTTGAATTAGCGATCACAAAGAACACTAAAAATACATAAAATCTAACACTCTCTATTATACTACAGAAACAATTTTGCAAGAGGTCTATTAGGCGTAAGTAGGAAGGCACAAAAAAACGGTAGACGCGCAGCGGCTTGTCGGAGAGAAGTATGTAACGAAAAGTAAAATTGACCAAAACCTCTTCCCTATTGCATGAGTGCCCTTCGGGTTCTCCAGTCGCACCCTGGGGGAAGGCGAAGCGCCTACATGGGGGAAACCCGTCCACTGCAGTGGCTTCCCAAGACCACGCTGGTTCACCTCTTACCTTGTCATAACGAAAATTTTTAACACCTACCTACTTATCTTGAATTTGGCATTTTGAATTTGTATTATGACATATAAGCAGATTAAATCCTTCTACACACTCGGTTCACTGCTGCCTTTTTCCATCATGGATCGTTATTTGGCTATGCAGTTACTCCCACTTTTTTTGTTCGGAGTTGGGGCGTTTACTTCTGTAGTATTAGCCATTGATAGCTTATTTGAATTATTGCGAAAAGTAGTAGAATCTGGACTACCAATAAATATTGCATTAAAAGTTTTTATCTTAAAATTACCCTATGTGATGGTTTATTCCTTCCCTATGTCCACTTTATTAGCTACTTTGATGACTTACAGTAGGTTGTCTAGTGAAAGTGAACTAATTGCTTTACGGGGATGCGGAGTAAGTGTTTATCGCATGGTACTAACTGCCGTCTTATTAAGTAGTTTAGTCACAGCCATGACTTATATATTTAATGAACAAATTGCCCCAGCAGCCAATTATGAAGCAACTCGTACTCTAGAACAGGCACTTAAATCAGACAAACCATCATTTAAACAACACAATATTTATTATCCTGAGTACCGAGAAGTTAAAGAAAAAGATGGTAGCACAACTAAAATACTTTCACGCTTGTTTTATGCTGACCAATTTGATGGCAAGCAAATGCAAGGTTTAACAATTATCGACCGGTCTAGAGAAGGACTAAATCAGATTTTAGTTTCAGAATCTGCCCAGTGGAATGCTTCCCAAAAAGTTTGGAATTTTTACAACGGTACAATTTATTTAGTCGCTCCTGACCGTTCATATCGTAATATTTTGCGGTTTGAACATCAACAATTACAACTGCCACGCACGCCTTTAAACTTAGCAGAAAATAGCCGAGATTATGGGGAAATGAATATCTCCCAAGCCTTGCAACAACTAGAAGTAGAACGTCTAGCTGGAAATCGCCAAAAAATTAGAAAATTAGAAGTGCGAATTCAACAAAAGATCGCCTTTCCCTTTGTTTGTATTATTTTTGGATTAGTTGGTTCAGCAATGGGAACCATACCTCAACGTACTGGAAGAGGAACGAGTTTTGGAATTAGTGTCATAGTTATTTTCAGTTACTACTTATTATTATCAGTTTCTGGAGCTTTGGCACAGGCTGATATTCTCTCTCCCTTAATAGGTGCTTGGTTACCTAATTCATTCGGTTTAGTAACAGGTCTATTTCTCTTGATGCGAGTTGCACAAAGGTAATACCAATTAAAAGTGTAAGAATTCAGGAGTCAGGAATAGGTATTTTTGGCGTTAGCCTGAAAAAGCTGACTGCTGATAGCTATTAATTGGTATTAGTGTAGATATTATTCTTTATTAAGGATTTCTAGATTCTGGTGCAGCTGGATTTTCTCGACAATATTCTTCAAAAGGAATTTTAGCTGATACCATAGTTTCTGATTTTTGATGAGCAGCTTCTGCTTGCAGTTCTTCCACTTCATCCCAAGCAGAAGCACAGGCTTTAGAATAAGCACCTTGCTCAGTACAAATACCACGAGCTTCTGCAATTGCTTTTTCGATTCTCTCTTCTAACACCAGCATTCTTGGTGTTTCCACAAAATCACTCTTAGTGAGAATATCAGTAATGGAAATAATTCCTCACAGTTTGCCTTGAATCACAGGCGCTCTGCGAATACCAGCATTAGCAAATAATCGTGCTACATATTCCACGCTTAAGTCAGGATCAACAATAATACAAGGCTTACTCATAATTTCATAAACCCGTAATTGTTTGGGGTCTTTGCCGTAAGCTGCCACCTTATAAACAATATCTGTTTCTGTGACAATGCCATAGGCATCATTGTCATAACGACGATTCACAACCAGCACACGCAATCCTTTTTCTTTCATTAGTCCGACTGCTTCTGCTACGGTTGCCGAACCACGAATAGTAACTACGTCCTTAGTCATGATATCTTCCGCTTTCATCATTACTTCTCCTAAATGGTACGGTGGTGCAGAGTTTAGTAGCAACTAAAGAGCCAAAAGTTGAACTAAGTAGGTAGACACAAATAAACATAACCATGTAACAAAATATAAATTACTTGAAACCATTGGGATTGCTTGATTCGGCTTTGCTGCATTCGCCATGACATAGTTATAAATTTTTTTGCCCACCTACTTATTATCCAGCTATACCAATAAAATTAATCCAGGTTTCAACTCCAGATGATATCCAAAGTGACGAATAGTTAAACCCAAACCATAAATTGTCGAAAAATTATGAAAATTTTTGTTAAAAACACCAAAATTTCATCCTACTCCCTTCCCATTAAAAGAATAAGGTCATAGTAATAGGGTAGAGGGATAATGCTTCTGCGTAAGGTGGAATCCCACACCCCTAATTTCATACTGGGAAGGGAGTAGCTTTACGTTTTTAAGTAAAAATACTTGATATTTTAGCTTTTTGATTACTTCAGCCTCATAGAACCTGTATAAACATAAATTCTTGACTAATTTAACTGTATGTTCAATGTCTAATGATTGTTTAAAGGCTACAACTATATTTAGTATACTTATGGTATGGGTAAACGTACAGTCAAACTAGCACTAGTGCAACATAGTGAAAATAACTATCCAGTAAGAACAGTTTAAAAAACTGATGCAACAGATTGCCTTTTCCCCTCCTACCTCCTACCATTGGTTTTGCCAATTTATTACCCATTAAATTGGACAAAATTATGCGAGAACACAACTATCCCCCTGCTTACTTCCGCTACCTTAAAGCCAGATTATCCAATTTCCTGCGACCTAGTTTTTGGGGGACTGGATTTTTTTTAGTGGCTCTAGGACTGGCATTTAGGGGATATTGGTTGAATCCAGGCATTTTTACTGTACAGCCAAATCAAGAACCTAATAAAGAAGCTGTTGAGAAAGAGACTACTGATCTTTCTGAGGAAGATAAAGCGATCGCAGCAGATATTGATAATATGCCTACATTGTTCAGTGATTTTTCCCAATCAACTTTATCTACAACCACAATCAATGCTGAAAACAAGACTGAGAAAAATAAAAGTCCAATATTTGTGAAAGATGAAATTAATCAATAAACTGTTGCTGCAAATGAAGTCAAATCTAACTCTAGTTTAATAACAGTTAGTAATGTTTCTTCACCAATAGCAAAAAGTCCATTCGTGGTACAAGCATAAAATTTATTAACATCTGATATAAGTTATGTAGATAATGAGTTTTTAGGTATTAATAATATAACTACATTGCCAGGCAAAATAGCCCCAAAAACTGCTGATAATTTAGCAAGTGGTCTAATTAATCAAAATACTATTATAGTGAATCCTTTGGAAACAGCCATTAAACAATCACTTAATACAAATCAAACTAATCCTCTGGATAACAATAGAGGAATAAGGTAAACTTCACCTAATAACAGCTTACCTAATCAGGCTTTACCAGCTAGTTCTAATATGGGTTACATTCAACCCACTGAAACAAATCAGCCACAAAACTCTTACACTAATTTTAATAACCTTCAAGTAGCACCAAATAAAGATCTAACAACAACTGTAGTCAATCCTGTACCTAATAATCCTTATCTTGTTCAGCCTCCAATTAAAGGCATTGTTAACTCAACAACTTCAATAGTATCTGGAAATTATGGCAATAATACTGTAAAACAGCCCGGACAATTACCGCAGTCTCATTTATCTTATCCTGGACAGATACAACAGGTAAACAATGGTAATCAGAGATAGTATTTCCAAGGCGATGACTATTCATTAATCTCACAGCTATATTATTAGCTCACTGGCAACACACATTGCAACCCTTTCGTGTTGAGCCAAATAATGGCAAATAAAGCATTTCCTCAACTAGTGGCAATTTATTCTACCCCTAGTCGCTATTATCTTATCATACTCTACAACATATTCACTATGTCCTTAGCACAATAGATGTGTTGCAAATCTATATCCAAGATTTACCTTCTGTACAACTTGCCGCCTGGTTTCAGGATATCGTATATGATACTCATCTTCGAGATAACGAAGAAAAAAGTGCTGACTATGCTGTTGATATGCTGAACACTTTAGCAATTCCAGCTAACACTTTTACTAAAGTTAAAAATCTGATTATGGCTACTAAAAATCACCAAGCACACGATATAGATAGTCAAGTATTACTTGATACAGATTTAGCAATCTTAGCTGCTGAATCGGTTGAGTATCAAAAATATGCTCAAGCCATTCGTCAAGAATACGCTTGGGTTTGAGAAGTTCAATATATCACAGGTAGGACACAAGTGTTAGGGAGGTTTTCACAGCGTCAATGTATCTACTTTACACCTTTAATGTTAGAATCTGCTGAAGAACTAGCCCGGTTGAATATCAAAACATAAATTAACAATAATCTAAGGATTCAGGAGTCAGAATGGTTGAGAGATTTGTTAATTATCAAACAGGTATTTTTGGTGTTAGGCTGAAAAAGCTGACTCCTGATGCCTGTTCGCGTAGCGTGCCGTTAGGCATTAGCTGAATGTTTACACAAGAATTTTCTCTTAAATTGAAGATTTAAGATTAATTTCGATAAAAAACGTAGACTTTCGGCTTTGTTAAAATCAAAATGCTTTCAATGTGTTGAAATGCTGAATCTACAACAGATATTCAGCCTTCACAGGAATCTTAATCACAAATTCTGACCTCTTCCCTGGAACATAAACACAGCTAATTTGTCCACCATACTTTTCGAGTATAATCTGAGAACTGATCGCTAGACTTAAACCCGTGCCTGTACCCACTGGTTTATCAGATTTATGCCGTGAGTTCCATTCTGGAAGTTGCCCAACCGTTGACAATAACGTTAAGCATTTGATGGTTGTAGAGACATTCCAAAGAATGTCTCCACAAATAAGAATTATTTCACAACAGCTAATTCTTTTTTGAAGAAAGCCTGCAAAACAGTTTCTACAATTTGACGACTACTCAAACCTAACACTGCAAAAGATTCATCAGGAGTAGCATGATCTACCAAAATATCTGGTACACCAATTCGCTTCACTGGAACTAAAACATTAGCATCCATTAAAGCTTCAGCCACCGCAGAACCAAAGCCACCCATTAAACAGCCTTCTTCTAAAGAAACAACCCGGCCGATTTGTTTAGCCAAAGGTACAATCAAATCTGTGTCTAAAGGCTTAACGAAACGGGCATTAACCACTGTTGCTTCAATGCCATGTTCGCTGAGTATTTCTGCTGCTTGCATACTTGGATAAACCATTGTGCCATAGCCAAGAATTAACACATCATCACCTTGACGGAGAATTTCTCCTTTACCAATTTCCAAAGGTTCCCAACCTTCTTCCATTAAAGGTACACCGTGACCATTACCACGGGGGAAGCGCATAGAAATGGGGCTAGTGGTATGGTTAATACCTGTCACTACCATGCGTTGTAGTTCAGCTTCATCCTTGGGAGCCATTACTACCATGTTAGGAATACATCGCATATAAGCAATATCATACATACCTTGGTGAGTTGGCCCATCAGCACCAACTATACCGGACCTGTCTAAACAGAAGAACACAGGTAGGTTTTGGATGCAGACATCATGAATAATTTGGTCGTAGGCACGTTGTAAGAAGGTGGAATAAATAGCCGCAACGGGACGCATACCTTCAGCGGCTAATCCCGCAGCGAGAGTAACAGCGTGTTGTTCTGCAATACCCACATCAATATATTGATTTGGAAGTTTGGCTTGTAGTTTATCTAAACCTGTACCTGTGGCCATTGCTGCCGTAATACCAACAATTTTCGGGTTTTGTTCGGCTAGTTTGACTAAGGTGTGAGAAAAGACTTTTGCGTAAGCAGGTGGTTTGGGCTTGCTAGAAGGTATAGCTTTACCAGTGGCTAAATTAAATGGGTTTTGAGCATGGTAGCCTACTTGATCCTTTTCAGCTAGTTCATACCCTTTACCTTTAGTTGTAACTACGTGAACTAAAACAGGACCAGTAATTTTATGTGCCTGTTGGAATGTAGCAATTAACTCCTCTAAATTATGCCCATCCATTGGTCCCATGTAGGTAAAGCCCAGTTCTTCAAAAACTGCACCCACTTTGGGAACTGCTAACCGCTTCATTCCTTCTTTAATGCGTTCCAGTTCTGGGGAAATAGATTCACCAACGAAAGGAATATGTTTTAGCTGTTCCTCAATGCCATCTGAAAGAAACTGCACCGGCGGACTCAGACGCATTTTATTAAGATAACGAGGAATCGCTCCAACGTTGGGAGAAATTGACATTTCGTTGTCATTGAGAACCACGAGCAGGTTAGTTTTTGGTAAGTGTCCTGCATGGTTGATAGCTTCTAGCGCCATACCACCAGTTAAAGCGCCATCTCCAATGACTGCAACGGATTTAAATTTTTCCCCTTTTAAGTCACGGGCTAAAGCCATGCCTAAAGCGGCTGAGATACTGGTTGAAGCGTGTCCTGCGCCAAAGTGGTCAAACTTGTTTTCGCAGCGTTTGAGATAACCGGCTACTCCGTCTTTTTGTCTGAGAGTGTGGAAGTTACTGTAACGTCCGGTGATTAATTTGTGGGGATAAGCTTGATGTCCCACATCCCAAATAACTTTGTCCCGATCTAAGTCTAATGTCTGGTAAAGCCCTAGAGTTAATTCTACAACTCCCAAACCTGGCCCCAAATGCCCTCCAGTCGCTGCTACGGTTTGTAGGTGCTTATCTCGGATTTGACGGGCAATTTGTTGCAATTGCCGAATAGACAAACCATGTAACTGGTTAGGATGGGTTATTTCACTCAGATGCATACTATAGGGTTTTCCTCTCTAACTCTACTTTTGGCATTATTTAATTTTTACACGCTTAGGTGGCTACAAGTATCTGACTGTCATTAATGTTGTTGTAGCAGTATAACTTTGGTTAGCGGTCAGTAGCTATGTTTATCCTTGTCTTCATCAAAATTGCAGGTTGGTGGGAACTACTGGTGTTTCTGCTTGTGGTTTTTGTCGTTGCAAATATTTACTTAATAGATAAGCCATGTATGTCACGACGGGTCATGGGGAGTAATGGTTGAATATTGCCTTATTAATGAATCCTTAAGTGATCACTGTGGCGATCGCTTTTCTAGCCCAATTAGGTATAATTGCTGCATCTGGGTAGGGTATCAAAATTTAGTTGATGGTTTGATCAGGAAATTCAAAGACTCCGTAAGCTTGGGCAACAATTGCTAACCATTCAGCCCTCGTTACTTTTTGATTTGGGAAAAACATATTCCCCCGATAGCCTTTCATAATATCGGTTTTTAGCACTGTCTGCATATCTATACTGATATGCCCAATGATAATTAGGCACATCTGGCTGGGACAATTATGGCTTTTTCTTGTTTGGCTATTTCTCGTTTATCTAAATAAAAGGCTTTAACTAAAATTGATGCTAATTCTGCCCGACTAATTAATTTTTCTGGATAAAATCCACCATGGGGTAACTTATCCATTAATTTGGATTGGATAACTTTTTGGATATAACAATGTCAAAATCTGTTGATAGTAACTAATTTATAGGACTGACGCACCCTATAGGAGAGGTGACTGTGTCTATATTATAGCAGGAAAAAGGCTTTAAAGCTTTTTGGTGTAAGGATTTTTTGGTAGTATAGACCTCTTGCAAAATTGTTTCTGTGGTATGGCAGAGAGTTTTAGATTTTATGTATTTTTGGTGTTCTTTGGGCTCCCTAATTCAAACATAACCGTGTAACTCTAACTTTTGGCTAAAACAAAGACAATCCCCTTTTATAACATAAAATTAATTCTCCAAGAGGTCTATTGTTTCCCTCATTCAAGTGTATACGGCTATAGGACTCAAGTAGATCAGAATTCTCAGACTAATTGGAACTTATAGCACGCTTAATATTTATACATTAGGCTTAATTTTAGTCATTAAGAATTTTAATTATTTTAAACAAGCTAATTATAGAATTACTACTTTTAAATTTGATTTTGAAGACAACTTGTATGTGATACGGTCATTACCTAAGTGATATTGCTATCATAATACGTAGATATGCGAATAGTAGGAATTTAAGATCGAGAAATATTACTGGCAGTATCGTACTATAAAAAAATAATTTGGGTATTATAATATTTCTTAGGTAGTATTTAGGTAATAAATAACTAGTGTGGGTAAAGAAATTTCCAGTAATGATTTCAACTCAGTTATAGATGGAGAACGTAATATATCAGTAGAATCTTTAGCGCAGCAATGGGCTAAAAACTATTTACAAAACCTCCATATTGCTAACAAAAATCAAGACAGTTCTCATCTGTATGCTTCATCTGAGATAACTTCAGCAGAAGGATGAGAGAAAACAGTTCAGGAAATCAGGGAATCTTTACGAAGTGTTAGCGCCAAAGCCTCGAATAAAACAGAGATGCTAATGATAGTAGCATCTAAAATCAAACAGCATTGTATACACTTCAGTCTGATTAATCCGTGGGAGATTGCGGCAGATTCTTTTAATATCTATGAAAAAGTTCTCAATGTATACACCCAGTCAATATCAATTGCATGGAAACAATCTCAACTTAATTTGTAACGAAAATTATTGAAGAATTCGTGTGATCAACAGATACTATTAGACTATACCAAGCAAGTGGCTCCTAGGCACGTTTCTACGTTAATTGCTGCAGAGATAAGCGTAAGTAGATGAAAATATACGAGTGATGACCCTAATTTATTGGTTTTGTCAGTACGCAGTTTCATTAAACTAGCCAAATGCTCATTCAATTACTAGAACCTATTGAGTAATTATTGATTACTTCATACTTTAAAGTCACTGATGATTATTTATATATGCCACTACAACGTGCCTATGAGGCAGCAGCTAAACATAACTATAATTCTCCGTTTTTATCCGCAGTGCAAAACCTCTTACCAGTTACCGGGACGTAAACAAAAATGAAGCCCAAATGTAGCCCAAACTGGCTTGATAAGAACGTGAAAGCTACACCGAAATCCCATTATACTCCTTTTTACTCTGAACTTTTGTTTAAGTCCCGTTAGTACACAAATTGCCAAAAATATTTGTCAAGGGGTGACTGAATTATTCCCAGCTTACAGTTCCATGTCTGGGATGTTGAGTGACCCAGTGGTGAAAACTGCTAGTATCCGGGATGTGGAGATCTTCCAAGTATACCTGTGGGTATGTGCTTTAGAAGGAAGCATTGTTGCTATTCAAGAAGAATTATTCCCTCTGTATGTGATGCTTGGCCCCACATTAAAAGTGCAGTGGGAAATGGTTCAACAAATGATGTATTTGCTAAGATATGAAATAAGTGCTCGCTTGACTCCTCAAGAAATTAACACCTTAATGCCTTATTTTCAGGCATTGTCGCAAATGTTCTCTTCAGAGATTCTGCACTAGTCATTTTGAAAAAACTAACAAAAGTGCAACATAATTTATATTCATTTATCTGCAGCTTCGTATTTTCAATTGCTGCGAATATAGTATAGTCGGCTGTGAGAGTTTGTTGAATTTCCAGGAGTTTTGGAATGTCCGTAGCAGCAGATCCGGTCAAATTGATGAAGCAAGAAGTTGGCAAAGCCGCCGCTGAAATGGTCAAATCAGGTTCAATTGTAGGATTGGGAACAGGTTCAACTACAGCTTACACCATTCAGTATTTGGGTGAGCGCCTCAAATCTGGTGAACTTAAAGATATTGTTGGTGTCCCCACATCATTTCAGTCAGAAGTTTTAGCCAAACAGTACGGCGTTCCTCTCACCACTTTAGACGCTATTGATCATATTGATATTGCCATAGATGGTGCTGACGAAGTTGACCCCCACAAAAACTTGATTAAAGGCGGTGGTGCAGCACATACCCGCGAAAAAGTGGTAGATTATCTCGCAGCTCAATTTATTGTTGTAGTTGATAGTAGCAAACTAGTGGACAGATTGGGTTCTAGTTTTGCTGTACCTGTGGAAGTGATCCCAATGGCACTTACCCCTGTCACTAATGCGATTAAAGAACTAGGTGGTATACCAGAGTTACGAATGGGTGTCAAAAAAGCAGGGCCTGTGATTACTGACCAAGGCAACATGGTCATAGATGTCAGATTTGATAATATAAGTGACCCTGTAAATTTGGAAAAAACCCTGAACAATATTCCTGGTGTTTTGGACAATGGCATTTTCGTCAACTGTGCTGATGTGGTTTTAATTGGTGAAGTGATTGACGGTAAACCTGTTGTACGGAGAATGTAGTTAGAATTAGTAGGGTGGGCAATGCCCACCTGAAAAATTAAAAATTAGAATCTTAAATATGATGTTGTATAGGAGATTTGGACGCACAGAATTACAAATGCCCGTATTTTCTTGCGGGGGAATGCGATATCAATTTAAATGGCAAGATGTGAGACCAGAGAAAATTCCTCAAGATAATCAAGAAAACCTAGAAGCAGTGATTCGTCGTGCATTAGAAATAGGAATTACTCATATTGAAACTGCAAGAGGTTATGGAACTTCAGAAATGCAGTTGGGAAAAATCCTCCCTCAGTTTCCCCGTGAAAAGTTAATTGTCCAAACTAAAGTTTCTCCTGTTGCAGCTCCCCAAAAATTTCGCCAGACCTTTGAAAAATCTTTGGCTTATCTCCAGTTAGATTATGTTGATTTATTTAGTTTGCATGGAATTAATAATAATGCTGAAATTTGGGATCTATGGTATTCGCGTAGGTAGTTGTTTAGAAGTAGTAGAAGAGTTCCAACCTGAAGGAAAGATTAGATCTTTTATTGGTTTGTCTACTGATGGTCCTACAGATTTAATTATACAGGGAATTAATACCAATCAATTCGATTATGTGAATTTACACTGGTGCTACATTAATTAATGGAATTTGTCTGCTATTGAAGCTGCTAAAAAATTAGATATGGGCGTATTTATTATTAGCCCGTCTAATAAAGGTGGATTCTTATATCAACTATCGGAAAAATTATTTAATTTGTGTAGTCCATTGAGTCCGATGGTATTTAATGATTTATTTTGTTTAAGTCATCCCCAGGTGCATACTTTGAGTATTGGGGCAGCAAAACCAAGTGATTTTGATGAACACTTAAAAACATTGAACTTGTTAGATAAAAGTGAAGAAATTCTACAGCCAATTCTTCAAAGTTTAGAAAATGTAGCCATAGAAATTCTAGGAGAACATTGGCTCAAAACCTGGGAACAGAAGTTACCAACTTGCGAAAAAACACCAGGACAAATAAATATTTGCGTAATTTTGTGGTTGTTAGATTTAGCTTTAGCCTATGACATGATGGAGTATGGGAAAATGCGCTATTACCTCTTAGGTAATGGTAATTCCTGGTTTCCTGGCAATAAAGCTGATAAACTCAATGAATTCGATTTGCCAGAATGTCTTGTTAATAGTCCCCACTCTGAAAAAATACCGCAGATGTTGGTGAAAGCCCAGGATATATTAGGGGGTGCAGAGGTGAAGCGATTGTCGCAGACTTAAGGACTAGAAACGTAGTATATATATACGATGATAGGATATGGGTAAAAAACATATTCAGGAGAAAATTATTATGGGATATCACAGTAATTTGCTTATTAACTTGGATGAGGCTAAATCTGCCAATAGTGCGCTACTAGACAAGCTAAAAAAAGGATGGGAGCAGATAGCAAGCTAGAAGCAGAATGGGAAAAGCTTATTTTTACCGCCACGTTGTACAATAGAGCAGTAACTATACTGACAGTGTAAAAAGAGGATTTCCACACGATGAAAACAGTATAGAGCGAGAAGAGATGATTCAATTTGCGGCCAAAGCTGTCAACATAGCCATGGATTTAGGGACTGCCAAATAAAAAAATACAACAACATATTGGCTGTTTCAAATCAGCCTCAAATTTTATATCATTGAGGACTCTAACAAGCAAAGATAATCGAAAGATAATCGGTAAAATAACTAAAAATAATCTTTCACCGATTACCAATTACCAATTACCAATTACCAATTACCAATCACCTATTACCTATTATTAGCTACTCTTGGCATAATTAATACCTTATCTACCCGGTTGCCATCCATGTCCATAACTTCAAAACGTATACCATCCCATTCAAAATGATCTGCGGCTGCGGGAATACGCCCTAAATGGGTGATAATAAAACCGCCTAATGTTTGATAATTTCCTCTTTCTTCATTTTCCAGTTCTTCGAGACCAAAAAGTTCCAAGAACTCTTCTACAGGTAACATTCCATCCACTAACCAAGAACCATCTTCCCGTTGTACAGCTTGTGGTTCTTCCTGTCCGGGTCCGGCGGGAACATCACCGACGATTTCACTCATGATGTCATTTAAAGTTACTAAGCCTTGAATTACGCCGTATTCATCGACTACTAAGGCCATGTGAGTTACTGTTTGCTTGAATAACTCCAAAACTTTTAAACCACGAGTGCTTTCCGGTACAAATACAGGCTGACGTAATTCTAGGGTTAAGTCTAAGGGTTCATTGCGTAAACTTCTGGCTAATAAGTCCGTAACAGGGATGATTCCCAGGACGTTATCTAGTCCTGCTTGACAAACTGGATATCGAGAATAGGCGCTGTCGGCCATTTTTTGGCGGTTTTCTTCTGCGGGATCTTCTAAGTCTAAGCAAACTATATCCGGTCTGGGTGTCATGAAAGCAGTTACAGGGCGATCGCCTAACCGAAATACCCTTTCCACCATATCCTGTTCTGCTTCCTCAAAAGTTCCCGCTTCCGTCCCTTGTTCTATTAAAATTTTTATTTCTTCTTCCGTAACTTGCGGTTCATCTGAAGGTGTAATTCCCAAAATTCGCAACACCGTTTCTGTAGAAGCACTTAATAAAAACACCACTGGGGAAGCTAAAGCAGCCAAAGCCCGCATGGGAACAGCAACAGTTGCTGCAATTCGTTCAGGGTTGTTTAATGCTAACCGCTTAGGTACGAGTTCACCGACAATTAGGGAAAAATAGGTGATTAGTAATACAACTAAACTAAAAGCTATGGGTTGGCTATAACCAGCTAAGAATGGAACTAGCTTCACATAGCCTTCTAGCCTTTGGGCAATGGTAGCACCACCAAATACACCATTGAGAATATTGATCAGTGTAATTCCAACCTGGACAATGGACAGAAAATGATTGGGAGATTCGGCTAGTTCTAATGCAGCCCTGGCATTGAGGTTGCCTTGATTAGCTAATTGCTGTAATCTCACCTTCCGTGCGGAGACTATCGCCATCTCGGACATCGAAAATACACCGTTGGCAAAGATTAGCACCAAGATAATGAGAATTTCAACACTGATGGAAGACATTTTTAAAATTGCCGCTATAAAAAGCGAAGGTAGCTTGATTCTTAGTATCTAATGTAAAGGGAACAGAGAATAAGTAGGAGTTCAGGAGTAAGAAATCAGGAGTCAGGAGGTAATACATTGTTCTCCCCACCACTCTCATCTCCCCCATATCCCTCATCTGGCTTCTAAAATGGTTATATAACATCTAAAATTTTTGCACTTCTCAAGACTTGTAATTCTAGTATTAACTTATGGCCTTTTCTTCTATTGTGCGTGCCTTGGCGCGATCACCTCTCACCGCCGAACTAATTACCAAACTCAAAAAGTACCAAGAATTGCGGTTAAATGGCATTTCCCGTTTACCCAAGGGTTTGGTAGCTTCAGCTTTAGCCAACAATGAGGGTAGGGATTTGTGCGTGGTCTGTGCCACTCTCGAAGAAGCCGGACGGGTTTATGCCCAAATGGAAGCGATGGGATGGAAAACTGTGCATTTTTACCCTGCCGCAGAAGCTTCTCCCTATGAACCTTTTGACCCGGAAACTGAGTTAAGTTGGGGACAAATGCAGGTTTTAGCCGATTTGGTCAATGGTCAATGGTCAGTCGTCAGTAGTCAGTTACCTAATAGGAATACGGCCATTATTGCTACTGTAGGCGCATTACAACCGCATTTACCACCTCTAGAGGTATTTAAATCTTTTTGTCTGTCCTTAAAAAAGGGTCTGGAATACGATTTAGATGAGTTCAGTGAAAAAATCACCAGTTTGGGCTATGAACGGGTGCCGTTGGTGGAAACGGAAGGACAATGGAGTAGACGGGGAGATATTGTGGATATGTTTCCTGTTTCCTCGGAGTTACCAGTGCGGTTGGAATGGTTTGGGGATCAAATCAAACAAATTCGGGAATTTGATCCCGCCACTCAACGTTCTGCTTTAGATAAAGTTGAACAAATATTTCTTACCCCAACAAGTTTTTCAGCGATTGTTTTGGCAGCACTGAAACAGAGTTCTGAGTTTCGTGTGTTGAGTGCTGAGTTAAATTCTGATGTAGATGATTTGGAAAATTCAGGACTGGAGGGAAGCAGGCGTTTTCTAGGGTTAGCTTTTGCCAAACCCGCTTCACTTTTAGATTATTTATCAGCAAATACCCTTATTGCCATTGATGAGGTAGAACAGTGTCATGCCCATAGCGCTCGCTGGGTGGAAAATGCGGATAGTCAGTGGAGACTTGGGACTGGGGAAGAATCTCAGCAAGTTCCCAAAATTCATCGGACTTTTAATGAGTGTTTAGATGAAGCTGGAAATTTTCAAAAGTTATATTTATCAGAATTAGCGGAAGAAAACAGCGGTACTAATTTAGCTAGTAGACCTTTACCTGTAACACCTCACCAGTTTGCCAAGTTAGCTGAGAAAATTAGACAGGAACGCGATCGCAAGTTTGCAGTTTGGCTAATTTCTGCTCAACCTTCCCGTTCTGTTTCTCTACTCCAAGAACATGATTGTCCTGCCCAGTTTATCCCTAATCCCCGTGATTATCAAGCGATTGGTAAACTACAAATAAATCATACACCTATCGCACTCAAATATTCTGGTTTAGCAGAATTAGAAGGTTTCATTTTACCTTCTTTCCGTCTTGTTATTGTTACCGATCGCGAATTTTATGGACAACATTCCTTAGCGGATTTTGGTTATGTCCGCAAATGTCGCAAAGCTATATCTAAACAAGTTGATACCAGTAAATTACGACCAGGAGATTTTGTTGTTCATCGTAGTCACGGCATTGGTAAATTTCTCGAACTAGAAAGTTTAACAATTAATAATGAAACCCGTGATTATTTAGTTATTCAATATGCCGATGGTTTGTTGAAAGTTGCTGCTGATAAAGTTGGTTCTCTATCTCGGTTTAGAACCAGTGGAGATCAAACACCCGCACTACATAAAATGACGGGTAAAGCTTGGGATAATACCAAGAATAAAGTCCGTAAGGCGATTAAGAAATTAGCAGTAGATTTGTTAAAGTTGTATGCTGCGCGATCACAACAACAAGGGTTTGCTTATCCCGCAGATATGCCTTGGCAGGAAGAAATGGAAGATTCTTTTCCATACCAACCTACCACCGATCAGCTAAAAGCGGTGCAAGATGTGAAACGGGATATGGAAAGTGAAAGACCGATGGATCGGTTAGTTTGTGGTGATGTGGGTTTTGGTAAAACTGAAGTTGCAATTCGGGCTATTTTCAAAGCTGTCACCGCAGGTAAACAAGTCGCAGTTTTAGCACCAACAACTATTTTAACCCAACAACATTATCACACAATCAAAGAACGTTTTTCACCTTATCCTGTAAATGTGGGTTTACTTAATCGTTTTCGTAGTGGGGAAGAAAGGCGCAATATTCAAAAGCGTCTGGCTACTGGAGAATTAGATATTGTTGTAGGGACACATCAATTATTAGGTAAAGGTGTACAATTTCGAGATTTGGGACTGTTGGTAATTGATGAGGAACAAAGATTTGGTGTGAATCAAAAGGAAAAAATCAAAAGCCTGAAAACTCAAGTTGATGTTTTAACTCTTTCTGCGACTCCCATTCCCAGAACTTTGTATATGTCTTTATCTGGCATTCGGGAAATGAGTTTAATTACCACACCACCTCCCACCAGAAGACCAATTCAAACCCATCTTGCACCTTTAAACCCGGAAATTGTCAGAAGTGCAATTCGGCAAGAATTAGATAGAGGAGGGCAGGTTTTTTATGTAGTTCCGCGAGTGGAGGGAATTGAAGAAACAACTGCAAATTTGCGAGAAATGATACCGGGGGGAAGATTTGCAATCGCACACGGTCAAATGGAAGAAAGCGAGTTAGAATCAACCATGCTCACCTTCGGAAATAATGACGCTGATATCCTAGTTTGCACAACAATCATTGAATCCGGTTTAGATATTCCGCGAGTTAACACAATTTTAATTGAAGATGCTCACCGTTTTGGTTTAGCTCAATTATATCAATTACGTGGTCGTGTGGGACGTGCAGGAATACAAGCTCACGCATGGTTATTTTATCATAAACAGCGTGAATTATCCGATGCAGCCAGACTAAGATTAAGAGCAATTCAAGAATTTACCCAACTCGGTTCTGGATATCAATTAGCAATGCGAGATATGGAAATTCGTGGTGTGGGTAACTTGTTAGGTGCAGAACAATCAGGTCAAATGGATGCAATCGGATTTGACTTGTACATGGAAATGTTAGAGGAAGCAATTCGAGAAATTAGAGGTCAAGAAATACCCAAAGTTGATGATACCCAAATTGACCTTAATCTCACCGCGTTTATTCCTTCCACTTACATTACTGATATTGACCAAAAAATGAGTGCATATCGTGCAGTAGCAACTGCAAAATCCAAAGAAGAATTAAAATCCATTGCCGCCGAATGGACTGATAGATATGGAACTATACCAGTTCCAGCAAATCAACTTTTGCGAGTTATGGAATTAAAACAATTAGCGAGAAATATAGGATTTAGCCGCATTAAACCTGAGAACAAACAGCATATTGTGTTAGAAACACCAATGGAAGAACCAGCTTGGAATTTGTTAGCAGAAAATTTGACTGAAACTATGCGAAATCGCTTTATTTATTCCAGTGGAAAGGTGACAGCAAGAGGTTTAGGTGTGTTTAAAGCCGAACAACAATTGCAAACTTTAATAGATGCTTTCGGAAAAATGCAAGGTGCTATTCCTGAAGCAGTTTTAGTTTGATTAATGGATTGATTTATCTCACACAGAGAACGCAAAGTAGGATGGGCAATGCCCATCTTAAAACAACTGCTTACTGTTAACAGCAGGTGCAACCAGTGGCAGCAGTATTATCACCGGAGTGTTGCAAGTCATCTTGAATATTTTGGAATCGAAAATGGATGTTGATGCCACCGTATCTCTCCCATGCATACATCACCAGTGGCTACCCGATGAGTTGCGTGCAAATGGATGGGGTTTAGATGCGTTAACCTTGCAAGACTTACACCTTCAGGGACATAAAATCAAAGAAACTGCACCCTTGGGGTAATATTAATGGGAATTGCTGTTACAGAAAATGGTAATTTAGAAGGAGCAGCAGATCCCCGTGGTGATGGCTATTGGAGAAGTTATTAATTCTGCACGGTTGACTCTGCCAAATTACTGCTAAACTCATTTGCGTGTGGGCTAGGAACTAAACTCCAGAATGTTTTCAAGAGTTTTTGATAAGTTGCCCAGCCCTCAGAACCACCTGGTATTTGATAATCTGCGACTGAAAATTGAGGAAACGCCGTGTAAGGCCGCCAAGGTTGACCGGGTGCAGTTTGCAAATGCAAAATTTTATCTCCATCGCCACTGGACTTAGATAACCAGCACATTTGTTGATGCATAGTAAACTCCTTTGCGTTTAGCCTATATTGGATAATGACAGGCTTTCGTTAATACCTGCCTCAATCTTGTGGGGTAACTTATAGCCTAAAAGATCAAACCAGGGGAATTTTAGATTATTAAACTCAGGTAAATTTCTGAAGAAGATAGACTCCTATATACGGTTTTCCGCAAGATAAGAAGATAAACACAGAACACAAAAGGTTGTTCTCAAAATGCTTTCTTCCAGAAGAATACTTTTTTAGTGTTATCTATACTTTCTATAATTGTATGTAGCCATAACTACGATTTTGGAAAATAACTGCAAATTAAGCTATTAGTTTTTCTAGTCAGATATATAAGCCAATGAATATCTGTTAATTAGGGCTGGCTGAAAAAATTTTTTGTGCTGGAGTAACCTGTAAAATTTATCACTCCCATTAGTTTAATACCGTAGATTTCCTGAAAAATTGCATTAGTAATCGCACCATTTAGAGGATGTTTGAAAAGTCCTTAGTGATGTATCAAAAACTTTTAGATCCCCCTAAGTCCCCCTTAACAAAGGGGGACTTTGATTCCAGTTCCCTATCTGTGGGACATATTTCTGCTTATTTACAAGAGGTATGCTACTGACTGTCCTAAAAAATAGGTGAAAGTTTTATCAGTCAATTTTCTGTTGCTGATTGTTTTCAAATTGCTATTTCCTGTATTGACAAAATTCTCAAAAATTAAAATTTTAATCCCGAATACAGCACAAATCTAAAAAGCTATGCGAGATATGCTTTTGAGCTTTGTCTCATAGATTCACTCCGTCAGATAGAGGGAAGCAGGTATCTGCACAGATTGGGCGTTGCTACATAAAATCACTCGTAGGCGATTGGTAAATTCTTTGGAAAATGCAGGTTTTAGCAGTCAAATAATCAATAATTATGTGTTGGCTTGGGAATTTTTTAAGGAACTCTATACCAGTAACAGCACAACCATCCGTCAGTTGGGAAAAACTAATATGACGATGTGGCAAACAATTACTGAACTTTATAATAATCCACAAAGTTTGAGCCAACTGACTCCAGAAAAGATAGAATACTCGCTGAGTAATTGCGCTCAAGCTGTGCGTGTTTTTTTATATCCCAAGTCTATTTCTGTGGATGCTCCTATTGATGGACAAGAATCAGATAATTTATTGGATAAGTTACCAGCAGATTTAGCATCATCTTTACGTGTTTCCCCGCTTAGATATTCCTTTTCCCTTTTGGGGAGCATTAATAGCTCATGGCGGTTTCAGACAATGCTTATATGAGTTGTGCCAAGGAATTGCACAATCAGTATCTACAGGGATATCGCTTCAGGAAAATGTATCGAATTTTTCTCAACAAGTAGGCTGGGAACTACGACAATTTACAGCTTTGCTTTCGGGGATGAGAAGTCAAAAAAGCCAAGCGTCTATTCGAGGCTTATCCCGGCAAATTATAGTAGCAGCTAATACTTATGAGTTAAAAACTTTACCTCAAGCCAATCTGGAAGAACAAAAAGCCAATCTGGAAGAACAAATTTGATGCTTTGAATTACGCCAGCACTAATCCAAGAAGGATGATTCCTGTTGGGTTTCAACTCAGATTGTTGAAGTAAGATTTACAACCATTTCCTAACAATGAAGATATAGCAACAACACCTGTAGAAGAATTGTCTGTGGAGGAGATGTTGGAATCGGGTGAAGGCTGGGTTTGGGAAGTGATGCCTTTTCCAGACGAATATGAGCGCGAAATTTTGCGTTTTTAGCCTGATTTTACAGGTTTAATGGCAGCTATTGAGATGATTGCACTACTTCCTAAAGTGAGCGCCGCAGGTATGAAGGCAATCCAACAACTGTATAATATTAATATTATCAGGCAAATCCCGTATACACTCAGCAATGCTGCCCCAACGGCCAAGCCTAAATAAGTGGGTTGTCGGAAATAAGCAGCAAGTAAACCCCCTGTTATCGCCCAACTCCAAATCCAAATCACTTCACCCCAGACATTCCAAGTCCATAACAGAGGCAGTCCATCTAAACCTGCACTCAACAACTGACTAAGAGGCTATTGATAAAGTAAATGTAAAGGGGAGTAGAAAAGGAATGTTGGAAG
>ERZ1034427.55-NODE-55-length-24872-cov-2.952774_pt1 | contig 24872 bp, 23 predicted proteins | sample MGYA00520607_ERZ1034427 | MGnify/ENA primary metagenome ERZ1034427 (study PRJEB33736, sample SAMEA104288489) | Azolla caroliniana | place: Brazil | collected 1987 | study: EMG produced TPA metagenomics assembly of the PRJEB19522 data set (Is there foul play in the... | reverse complement strand
TCCAATGGCGTGATCCATGTGATCGATCGGGTCCTGCTGCCGAAAGCCTGACCCTGCACACGAGGCAGCGGGCCTGAGGGTCGGTCACCTGCAAGCGACCGGCTTTCACAGCGTCGTCCGGACTGGCGGTCCGGGCGGCGTTTGTATTTTTAGATCGCTTCAGCTTCAAATGGAAGCGATCTAGAGGTTGAGGACTCGGACGATTTCTGTGCGCATCTCGTCGATACCCTGGGCTTTTTCCGAGGACGTGGCGAGAATTTCGGGATAGGCGGCCGGATTCTTGGCGAGCTTGGCCAGGGTTTCGCCCATCAGCTTTTCGAGCTCGGCCGGCTTGATCTTGTCGGCCTTGGTCAGCACGATCTGGTAGGACACGGCCGCCTTGTCGAGCAGCTTGAACACATCCTCGTCATTCTTCTTGATGCCATGACGGCTGTCGATCAGCACATAGACGCGCTTGAGCGTGGAGCGGCCTCGCAGGTAGTCGAACACCAGACGGGTCCAGGCATCGACCTGTTCCTTGGGCGCCTGCGCATAGCCGTATCCGGGCATGTCGACCAGCGCGCAGGGCGGCAGGTCACCCTCGCCGCCGGAATAGCCATCCGGAACGAAATAGTTGAGCTCCTGGGTGCGGCCCGGCGTGTTGGAGGTGCGGGCAAGACCGTTCTGGCCGGTCAGCGCATTGATCAGCGAGGACTTGCCGACATTGGAGCGGCCGGCAAAGGCGATCTCCAGGCTCCCCATCGGCGGCAGGCTCTCGATCGAGGGCGAGGCATGGGTGAAGCGCCATGACTGCGCAAACAGCTTGCGGCCTTTTTCGATCAGGCGCTCGTCGGTGTCGGCGCTGGTGGTCATGGAGTCTTGCCTCGTCATTGCGAGCCACCCGGTCCGCGCGAAGCGCAGCCGGATGACAGGCTCCTCGAAGCAATCCAGGGCCGAGAAGGAAGCCTGGATTGCTTCGTCGCTGTGCTCCTCGCAATAACGACTGTTATTGTCCGCAGTCATTCCGGGGCACGCGAAGCGTGAACCCGGAATCTCAAGATTCCGGGTTCGATGCTCCGCATCGCCCCGGAATGACATCGCTTATCTCACGCCGCTTTTTTCTTGAACGTGCCGCGGATGTTGTCGAACAGCTCCACCTTGACGCCGTTGCGGCGCATGATGAAGCCCTGCTGCAGCACCGACAGCGTGTTGTTCCAGGCCCAGTAGATCACGAGACCGGCCGGGAAGCCCGCGAGCATGAAGGTGAAGATCAGCGGCATCCAGTTGAAGATCATCGCCTGCGTCGGATCCGGCGGCGTCGGGTTCAGCTTCATCTGGAACCACATCGTGATGCCCATGATGATCGGCCAGACGCCCAGCATCAGCGCCTGCGGCGGCGTCCACGGGATGAGGCCGAACAGGTTGAACAGCGTCGTCGGATCCGGCGCCGACAGGTCCTGGATCCAGCCGAAGAACGGCGCGTGGCGCATTTCGATGGTGACGGTCAGCACCTTGTACAGGGCGTAGAAGACCGGGATCTGGATCAGCATCGGAAGGCAGCCCATCATCGGGTTGATCTTCTCCTTCTGATACAGCGCCATCATCTCCTGCTGCTGCTTGGCCGGATCGTCCTTGTGCTTGGCCTTCAGCTTTTCGACCTCGGGCGCGATCTTCTTCATCTTGGCCATGGACTCGTAGCTCTTGTCCGCCATCGGATAGAGGATGAGCTTGAGCAGGACGGTCAGCGCCAGGATGGCCAGGCCGAAGTTGCCGACCATTTTGTAGAAGATCTCCAACACGTTGAAGATCGGGCGGGTGAACATGGAGAACATGCCCCAGTCCACGGCCCAGTCGAAGCGCGGGATCTCGGCCTTGGCGTTGCTCCAGAACTCCCACCACGCCGGCGGCTTGGCGCCGCCGTACTGGTACTTGCGCAGCAGCGGCACGGTCTTGGCGCCGGCGAACAGGCGGGTGTTCTGGGTCAGGGTCGCGCCCGGGTTCAGGGCCTGGGTCGGGCCGACGAAGTTGACGTCATAGACGTCGACGCCGGCCACGTTGGTCACGCGGTACTGGGCCTTGATGGCCTCGGTCTGGCCGGGGATCAGGGCCGCCAGCCAGTACTTGTCGGTGATCCCGGCCCAGCCGCCGACCGAGTCGAAGGTCGTGAGCGGCTTGTCCTTCTTCCACTTCTGGTACTTGGCCAGTTCCAGCTTCTGGTCCTTGCCCGAGCCCAGGACGCCGATGGCGCCCTCGTGGACGATCTGGGTCTTGCCCAGGTGGTCGGTGATGCCCTGGCGCTGGACCGTGGCGTAGGGGGCCAGCTGGAAGGCGGCGGTCCCGTTGTTCTTGACGCTGTCGGTGACGGTGAACATCGCCTGGTCGTCGACCGCGATCACGCGGGTGAAGGTCAGGCCCATGCCGTTGTCATAGGTCAGGGTCACCGGCGAATTGGGACGCAGCACCTGGCCCGGCGCGGCGGTCCAGACGGTGCGGCTGTCGGGCAGGCCCGGCAGGTTGGCGCCGGCCCAGCCGAAATCGGCGAACCAGGCGTGCTCGGCGCCCTCGGGGCGGAACAGCTCGACCGGCGGCGAGTTCTTGGCGGTCGTCTCGGCGTACTTGCGCAGGAAGAGGTCGTCGATGCGGCCGCCCTTCAGCGCGATCGAGCCCGACAGCGCGGGGGTGTCGACGACGATGCGCGGGCTCTGGGCCTTGGCTTGATCGCGCGACAGGCGCAGGGGCGCGGGATTGCCGTTGGCGTCCAGCGGCACGCCGGCCTGGGCGGCGACCTGGCTCTGCGCGGCCTTCTTGGCGCGCATCTCGGCCTCGGCCTTCTTCTGCTGCGGACCCAGGATGAAGAACTGGTACCCGATCAGGATCACGAACGCGCTGACGATGAACATCAGCGTGTTTTTGTTGTCGTTCTGCATGGAGCGCTTAACCGGAAACTGTGGGATCGGGTTGTTGGGAAGAGACGGCTTTGGACGATGCGCCGGACGATGACCGCGAGACCTTCGCCCCATCGTGCTCGGCGGCGAGGCTTATCAGCGCGCTTTTGACATCGTCAAGCAAACGTCCCCATTCGCGCGAGCCCGTACCGCCGCGCGCGATGAAGACATAGTCATGAGAAGGGCGCGCATGAAGGGGCAGGACCAGCCTGGCGGCCTCGCGAAGGCGGCGCTTGGCGCGGTTGCGCTCGACGGCGCCGCCGATCTTCTTGGTGGCGGTGAAGCCGACGCGGACCACCGGATCCTCGTCGTCGCGCTTGCGCATCTGGATGAAAACCGCGCCGCGCGACAGGGCCGGGGCCTTGGCCGCCAGCAGAAAGTCGGGGCGCTTGCGAAGCCGCTCGAAGCGGAGAGGGGCTCCGGACATGGCGTCAGGCATGAAAAAAGCCGCCTTTCCGGCGAGAACCTGAAATCAGGTCTGTGGAAAAGGCGGCTTTGATCATGATCTCGCCTCCCGAAGGAGGAAGAGCAATTAGGCGGTCAGGCGCTTGCGGCCCTTGGCGCGGCGACGCGCGACGACCTTTTGGCCATTCTTGGTGGCCATACGCGCGCGGTAGCCGTGACGGCGGGCACGCACGAGCTTCGACGGCTGGAAGGTGCGCTTCACGACGTGGCTCCGAAATGCAAAACGTTGGACGCGAAGCCTGGGGCCCCGCGAGTGAGGGGCGGTGGATAAAAGAACGGGCGCGGGATGTCAACCTGAGTCGACCGTAGAGACTGTCATCCCGGCCGTAGCGTAGCGGAGAGCCGGGACCGTCACACGCGCGGCGCTTCCGGCGGTCCCGGCTCGGCGCGCTTCGCGCTTGGCCGGGATGACAGCCTTTACGGCGTAATCACCGCCTTGCCCACCACCTTGCGCCCGCTCAGTAGCTCGAACGCCTCGCGCCAGCGATCCAGCGGCAGCTCCGTGTGCACGTGCGGCCGAATCCGGCCCTCGTCCGCCATCGCCCACACCGCCTGGCTGTTCTCACGCCCCTTGTCGGGAAACTGCCGCCCGTATTCGCCGGCTCGCACGCCCATCACCGAGAAGCCCTTGATCAGCGGCATATTGACCGAGACCGTCGGGATCCGCCCCGAGGTGAAGCCGATGACCAGAAGCCGGCCGTCGAAGGCGACGCAGCGGACGCTCTCGTCGAAGACGTCGCCGCCGACGGGATCGTAGATGACGTCCGCGCCGTGGCCGCCGGTGATCGCTTTCACCTGGTCGCGGAAGCCGCCGGTCACGTTGACCACGGCGTCGGGCGCGTAGAGCGCCTGGACCTTCGCCAGCTTGTCGTCGGAGGCCGAGGTGGCGATCACCCGCGCGCCGAGCGCCTTGGCCAGGTCGACCGCCGCCAGACCCACCCCGCCAGCCGCGCCGTGGACCAGCACCCACTCGCCGGGCTCCAGCCGCGCGCGGCGGACCAGGGCGACATAGGCGGTGAGATAGGCCGCGCCATAGGCGGCGGCCTCGGCGAAGGACAGGCGCGCGGGTTTGGGCTTGAGGGCTTCGGCGGCCAGTACGGCGTATTCCGCGAAGCCGCCCAGCCGCGCCCCGCCGACGACGGCGTCGCCGATCGCGAAGCCCGTGACGCCCTCGCCCAGCGCGGCGACCTCGCCGGAGAGGTCGAGGCCCGGCGTGAAGGGCAGGGGCGGCTTGAACTGATACTCGCCGCGCGTCATCAAAAGGTCGGGGAAGTTCACGCTGGCCGCGCGGACACGGACCAGCGCTTCGCCGGGGCCTGGCGTCGGGGTTGCGACCTCACGGACCGCGCAGCCGCCGAAGTCGGGCGCCAGGGCCTCGACGACGAGGGCCCGCATGGTGGGGGGGATGCTCATTCTTCAGGCCCAACAAAATCTCGTCATCCCGGCCGCAGCGAAGCGGAGAGCCGGGACCCAGGGGCAACCACGCTGCCGCTCGCCCTGGGTCCCGGATGGCCTCTCCGAGGCCTCCGGGATGACGATGGGTTAGTAGCGGAGACTAGAGCGTTAGTTGCCCGCCTCGAACGTCTCGCGCACCAGGCCGGCGATCTCGCGACACGCAGCATCCGCCGCCGGAATAGCTCCCGTGAAGGCGGTGAAGGCGTGGGCCAGGCTGTCGTAGCGGCGGTAGCGCACCCGCACGCCGGCCGCTTGCAGCCGCTTGGCGTAGGCCTCGCCCTGGTCGGTCAGCGGGTCGAAGCCGGCGGTGGCGATCACGGCGGGCGCCAGGCCCGAGAGGTCCTCGGTGCGGTCGGGCGACAGGCGCGGGTCGGCCGGGTCGGCGTCGGGGCCCATGTAGTGAGCCATGAACCAGTCCATGGTCTCGCGGGTCAGCGGATAGGCGTCGCCGAAGGTGGTCATGGACGGCGTCTCGCTGGCCACGTCCACGGCCGGATAGATCAGGATCTGCGCCGAGGGTTGAGGCTCGCCCGTCCGCTTCATCTCCTGGGCGACGATGGCCGAGAAGTTGCCGCCCATGCTGTCGCCGCCGATGGCCGGCGGGGTCGGCGCGGCGCCGAAGCGGGCGGTGTTGTCGCGCGCCCAGCGATAGGCGGCCAGCACGTCCTCGAGGCCCGCCGGAAACTTGTGGTCGGGGGCCAGGCGGTAGTCGACCGAGATCACCGCCGTGCGGACGATCCTGGCCAGGATCGAGCAGAAGGCGTGGCAGGTCTCCAGGTCCCCGATCACCCCGCCGCCCATGTGGGCGTAGACAATCAGCGGAGCGTGGATGTCCTGGTTCTCGGGACGATAGGCGCGGCAGGGGATCGGGCCGCCCGGGCCCTCGACCGACAGGCTCTCGACGCGCACGCCGGGCTCCAGGGGGCCCTGGACGGCGGCCAGGCCCTTGGCGCTGCCCGCCACGGCATCGGCCGGCGACAGGCTGGACATCGGCGGCAGTTTCTTGGCGGCGTGGGCGAAGAACTGGAAGCGCGGGTCCAGGGTCCGCCCACCCTTGTAGACGACGCCCCCGCCCGACAGGGCCCGCAGGATCGGGCTAGGCAGGGACAGGATCAGCTTCAGTATGGCTTTCTGGGTCGCGTCCGAGGCCATGTTTCCCCTCCTTCTTTTCGTTATTGGTCGTGGCGGCGAATTCTGACTGTCATCCCGGGCGAAGCGTAGCGAAGACCCGGGACCGCCAGAAACGCCGAACTTTCCGCGGTCCCGGATCGGCGCGCTACGCGCTTGTCCGGGATGACAGGGAGGCGGGACATCCCACTCCCCTACAACTTCGGCAGGGCGGGCACGCCGCCCAGGATCAGCTTGACGGCGAAGTCCGCGGCGGCCGCCGTATCGACGGGGCGGCGCTCCAGCATCTTGTCGCCCAGCTCGCGGGCGATCGCGATGCAAGCCGAGGTCAGGTAGTCCAGGTCGACCGGCGGGGCGTTGTCGTGCGCGAGCACGCGGGCGAAGGCCTCGCGCACCTCGTCGAAAACGGCGGCCAGCTCGGGCGTCGAGCGCGCGTGCGGGATGGCCTCGCCGGCCGGCCGGTCCATGCGCCAGCTCTCCTGCTCCTTGGCCAGGAAGTCGAAATAGGCCAGCACCGCGCCGCGCAGGAACGACGGGAAGTCGGTGGCCTTCTCGGACTCGGCGCGCAGCAACGGGCGGAAGCGGCGCGCGCCGTCGTCGGCCAGTGCGTCGAACACCTCCTCCTTGGACTTGTAGTAGTTGTAGAAGGTGCCGGAGGCCAAACCCGTGCGGCGGATGATGTCGCGCACCGTGGCGGCGTCGTAGCCCAACTCGCCGAACACCTCGCGCGCCGCGTCCAGGATGGCCTGGCGGTTGGCGGTCTTGGTCCGCTCGCGCTTGCCCGGCCGCTGGTCGATGTGGGGCTTGGGGAAGTAGGCGATGTTCGACATGGGGCCCGACTCGGAGATGGCGCGATCATGACGCGCCGTCAGGATGACAGCCTTAGTCCGGGGTAGGATGCAAGCGTTTGGCGAGTCCGCTGACACATCTGACCGCCTCGGCGAACGCCAGCCTGACATTGTCATCCCGGCCGGACCCCGGCCTTGAGCCGGGGGCAGAGCCGGGACCCAGGGGCGGCCACGTTGCGCTTCACCCCTGGGTCCCGGATAGCCTCTCCGAGGCTTCCGGGATGACACGGGGGGAGAGCCTGCCGAAAGGCGCTAGAACCGTCCAAAACACCGGTTTTGCGGCGCTGTGGACGCTTTCCAAGAAAGCCTTACGCCACAAGCGTTTGTGGCCGAAACCACCACAAGCCGCCCTCGCCTCACGAAAACGGCGCCTCCCCGAGTACGGAAAGGCGCCGCTTGGCGCGTCACAGAGGCGATTTTAGAAGGGCCTTTTGGGGCCGAAAACCGCTCATCCGCACGCTTTTAAGTGCGCCTGAACGGATCGGAGATCAGACCCCGCGCGTCAGCCGATTGCACAGATCGTCGAGCTGCTCGAGCGTCGCGTAGCTGATGGTCAGCGAGCCGGCGCCGCCGCGATGGTCGATGGTCACGTCCAGGCCCAGCACAGACGACAGGTCGGCTTCCAGCGCCTGGGTGTCGGTGTCCTTCACCTTGGGCGGACGGCCGCCCTTGTTCTTGGCCGAGGGGGCGGTCGGCGTCTTGCGGGCCAGGGCCTCGGTCTCGCGGACCGACAGGCCGCCGTCGATGATCTGCTTAGCCAGGGCCACCGGGTCGGCGGCGGCGGCGATGGCGCGGGCATGACCGGCCGACAGCTCGCCACTGACCAGGTATGACTGGACCTCTTCCGGTAGGGCCAGAAGACGCAGGGTGTTGGCCACATGGCTGCGGCTCTTGCCGATCGTCTGGGCGATGGCGTCCTGCGTGCGTTCGAACTTCTCCATAAGCACTTTGTACGAAAGCGCTTCTTCGAGAATGTTCAGGTCGGCGCGCTGGACGTTTTCGATGATGCCGATTTCCAGCACTGCCAGGTCGTCCAGCTCGCGCACCATGATCGGCACGCTGCGCAGGCCGGCCCGTTGAGCCGCGCGCCAGCGACGCTCGCCAGCCACGATCTGGAATTCGCCGGGAACACCGGGGAATGGCCGCACGAGGATCGGCTGCAGCACGCCCTTCTCGCGGATCGAGTTGGACAGGTCCTCGAGGTCCTCCTCGCGGAAGGTCCGGCGCGGCTGATCGGGATTGCGTTTCAGCAGCTCGATCGGCGCTTCGCGCGACCCAGCGGCCTGATCCCCCGGCGCCTGGGCGGGCGCGGCCTCGACCTCGCCCAACAAGGCGGACAGACCGCGTCCCAGTCCCCGACGACCCTCGGCCATACCCGGCTCTCCCACCACGGCGGACTCCATCACTATCTCAGTCAAGCTTCGGTTCTAGATTTAGAGGTCTCAGGCGGCCTTGGCCTGGCGGTCGCGCTCGCGGCTGATCACCTCGCGGGCCAGCTTCAGATAGGCCTGGCTGCCGGCGCACTTCAGGTCATACAGCAGCACGGGCTTGCCGAACGACGGCGCCTCCGAGACCCGGACGTTACGCGGGATCACCGCGTCATAGACCTTGTCGCCGAAGTGAGCGCGGACGTCGTGCGCCACTTGTTCGGACAGGCTGTTGCGGCGGTCGTACATGGTAAGGACCACGCCCTGGATCTCCAGGTGCGGGTTCAAGCTGCCGCGCACGCGCTCGATCGTGCGCATCAGTTGGGTCAGGCCTTCCAGGGCGAAAAACTCGCACTGAAGGGGCACGAACACCGCGTCGGCGGCGGTCATGGCGTTGACCGTCAGCACGTTCAGCGACGGCGGGCAGTCGATCAGCACATAGGTGTAGGGACCGTTGGCGCGGATGACTTCGAGAGCGTCCCGCAGCCGGTATGACCGACGCGCGGTCTGACCCAGCTCGATTTCAATACCGGATAGGTCCGCGTCGGCCGGTATGACGTCAAGGCCCGGTAGTTCCGTCTTCACGGCGGCGTCGACCACCGGCGACTCGCCCATCAGCACGTCATAGAGGGTGGTCCGGCGCTGGGTGCGACCGATGCCCAGACCCGTCGAGCAGTTGCCCTGCGGGTCGGCGTCGATCAGCAGCACCTTCTCGCCGCAGGCGGCCAGGGCGGTGCCGAGATTGATCGCGGTCGTGGTCTTGCCCACGCCGCCTTTCTGGTTCGCGATCGCCAGGACGCGCAGAGGATTAGCGGACACGTGACAGCCCCTTCACTTGAACGATCCGACCGCGAGGGTCGCTTTGGCTAGGTCGCAGCTCGGCGTCGAACTTCCAAGCCTTGGCGGCCTCGGAAAGCTCGGTCGCGACATCCTGCCCTTTCAGGAACAGGCCGGTCGCGCCGCCGCGCAAATAGGGTTCGGCGAAGCCGAGCAGCTTGGTCATCGGGGCGCAGGCGCGCGCCGTCACGATATCGACCTTCAGCTTCAGGTCCTCGGCCCGGGCGTTGTGGATCTGGACGGGCAGGTCGAGATCCTTCGCCACCACGTCCAGGAAGCGGCAGCGCTTGGCCATCGACTCCACCAGGTGAACCTTCGCCCCGGCCCTACCCTTCAGCAGTATGGCCAGCACGACCCCGGGCAGACCGGCGCCGGCGCCGAGATCCGCCCACATGGACGCGTCCGGCGCCAGGTCGAGCAGCTGCGAGCTGTCCAGGGCATGGCGCGTCCAGTAGGTGGCGATGGTCAGCGGCCCCACGAGGTTCATGACCTCGTTCCATTCGGCCAGCAGCTCCTGGAAGCGGGCCAGATCGGCCATCTGGGCGTCGCTGAAGCCGGTCAGGCCTTGATAGCCCGCCGCGTCGAGGACCGGAGGTTCGGCGAGAGCGATCTCAGGCTGCACGGGTGCGCCGCACGTGGGCCAGCAGCGCGGTCAGCGCTCCCGGCGTCACGCCCTCGATACGAGCCGCTTGGCCCAGGGTCAGCGGCCGAACGCGGGCCAGCTTCTCGCGGACCTCGTTCGACAGGCTGCCGATATCGGCATAGTCCAGATCGGCCGGCAGGCGCAGGTCTTCGTCCTTGCGCAGGGATTCCGCGTCGGCGCGCTGACGATCCAGATAGCCGGCATAGGCAGCCTCGATCTCGATCTGCTCGCGTACGTCGGTGTTCCACGTGAAAACCTCGGGCCAGACGCGGCCCAGGTCGTCCAGGGTCACATCCGGATAGGCCAGCATGGCGAAGACGTCGCGGCGGACACCGTCGCTGTTGACCTTGAAACCAGCCTTCACCGCCTCGTTCGGGGTCAAGCTGACCGACCGGGCGAAGCTCCGCGCCGCGTCCAGCCGCGCCTTCTTCTCGGCCCAGGCCTGGGCGCGGCGTTCACCGACGACGCCCAGGGCGATCCCTCGATCGGTCAGGCGCTGGTCGGCGTTGTCGGCGCGCAGGGTCAGGCGGAACTCGGCCCGGCTGGTGAACATCCGATAGGGCTCGGTGACGCCACGGGTAACGAGGTCGTCGATCATCACGCCGATATAGGCCTCGTCGCGCGCGAAGACGGCGGGCTCCCTGCCCTGCTCGGCCAGAGCCGCGTTCAGGCCGGCGACCAAGCCCTGGGCGCCAGCCTCTTCATAGCCCGTGGTGCCATTGATCTGGCCGGCCAGATAGAGGCCCGGCAGCCGCTTGGTCTCCAGCGTGGCGTAGAGCTCGCGCGGATCGACATAGTCGTATTCGATCGCATAGCCGTAGCGCAGCACCTCCACGGCCTCGAGCCCCGGGATGGTGCGCAGGAACAGGAGCTGGGTCTCCTCGGAGACCGACGTGGAAATGCCGTTCGGATAGACCGTCGGGTCATCCAGGCCCTCGGGCTCCAGGAAGATCTGGTGGCTGGTCTTGTCGGCGAAGCGGACGACCTTGTCTTCGATCGACGGGCAATAGCGAGGGCCGACACCCGTGGCGCGGCCGCTATAGACCAGGGACTCGCCGATCCGCTCGGCGATGATCCGGTGGGTCTCCTCGGTCGTGAAGGTCACGCCGCAGGCGATCTGCGGCACGTCGATCTTGTCGTTCAGATACGAGAATGGGACCGGCTCGTCGTCGGCCGCCTGGCTGTCCAGGCGGTCCCAGGCGATCGTGCGGCCGTCAAGGCGCGCGGGCGTGCCGGTCTTCAGGCGGCCCATCTGGAAGCCCAGGCCGTACAGACGGTCGGACAAGCCGATGGCCGGCTGGTCGCCCACGCGGCCGGCGGGGATCCGCTCTTCGCCGCGGTGGATGACGCCCTTCAGGAAGGTGCCAGTGGTCAGGATCACACGGGGCGCGCGATAGACCCGCCCTTCCCCATCAATCGCGCCCGCGACCTTACCGTCCTCGACGATCAGGTCCTCGGCGGCGGCGGCGATGATGTCGAGGTTTCCCGTGGAAAACAGCTCGGCCTGCATCGCCTCGCGATAGAGCTTGCGGTCGATCTGCGAACGCGGGCCGCGTACGGCGGGACCCTTGGAGCGGTTCAGCATCCGGAACTGGATGCCGGCCTTGTCGGCCATGCGGCCCATGACGCCGTCCAGGGCGTCGATCTCGCGGACCAGATGCCCCTTGCCCAGGCCGCCGATGGCCGGGTTGCACGACATCTCGCCGATGGTTTCCAGCTTGTGGGTCAGTAGTAGCGTGCGCGCGCCCGTGCGCGCGGAGGCGGCCGCCGCTTCACAGCCAGCGTGGCCGCCGCCGATGACAATGACATCCCAGGACTTGGACAAGACGCTCGCCTCAATGCGAACGCCCCCGGGACAAGCGGGGGCGCTGGACTCGACATATACGCCAATCAGCCGGGAGGGTCGATCCGAGTCAGCGGCGTTTCACGTGAAACACCCCCTCAGCAGCTGTGAGCGCGCTGTGGACAATATGGGGAGGGTTTCACGTGAAACATCACTTGCCGATACAGAAGGTCGAAAAGACGCGGCCAAGCACATCCTCCGGATCGACGCGACCCGTGATCTTCTCGAGGGCGCGCGCGGCGAGGCGGACATCCTCGGCGGCCAGCTCCACCTCAAGGCCAATATCCGAGAGCGCTCGGGCCAGATAGCTCCGCGCCTCCGTCAGCCGCTCCGCGTGGCGCAGTCGGGTCGCGGCGGGGAACTCGGCGCCAGACAGGGCTTCGCTCACGTGATCAGAGAGGCTGGCGCGCAGAGTCGACACCGCGCCCTCGGACCGCGCCGACAACTGGTGGACAGTGAGCCCCTCCCCGGCCCAACGGTCGGCCGAGCTCGTAAGAGCGGCCTCATCAGCGATGTCGGCCTTGTTCAGCACCAGCCAGTCGCCGGGCCGAACCGCCGCCTCCAGAGCGTCGACCTGTTTCACGTGAAAACCATCGACGACCCAGAGGCGCAAATCGGCTTCCTCCGCCCACCGGCGAGCCCGACGAACGCCCTCCGCCTCGATCGCGTCCTCGGCTTCGCGAAGGCCGGCCGTGTCCGCGATCAGCACGCGGTAGCCGCCCAGCACCAAGGGGACCTCGATGACGTCGCGCGTGGTGCCTGGCGTGTCCGTGACGATCGCCGCGTCGCGTTCGACCAGGCCATTCAGCAGCGTGCTCTTGCCGGCGTTCGGCGCGCCGACGAGAGCGATGCGATAGCCGTCGCGGACCCGTCGGCCACGGGAGACATCGGCCAAAGCGGCGTCCAGTTCCTCGGCCAGGACGCGCAGCCCGGGCCGGGCGCGCTCGGCCACTTCCTCGGGAAGGTCCTCATCCGGGAAGTCGACGGCCGCTTCCAGCATGGCCAGAGACTGCACCAGCAGATCGCGCCAGCGGTCATAGCGCTGGCTGAGCGCTCCTCCGACCTGCCCCAGCGCCTGACGACGCTGGGCTTCGGTCTCGGCGTCGATCAGGTCGGCGACCCCCTCGGCCTGGGCCAGGTCCAGCTTTCCGTTCTCGAAGGCGCGGCGCGTGAACTCGCCCGGCTCGGCCAAGCGCAGACCGAGGTCGTTCAGGGCTGAGAGTAGCGCCTCGACGACAGCCCGGCCGCCGTGCACGTGGAACTCGGCGCTGTCTTCGCCGGTATAGCTGGCCGGGCCTTCGAACCGTAGGACCAAGGCCTCGTCCAGCTCTACCCCGTCATGCCGCAGCTTGCGCAGCGCGGCCATACGCGGGGCGGGCGCCCTGCCCGCCAAGGCCTCGACCGTCCGCGAGGTGTCTGGTCCGGAAATACGCACGACGGCCACCGCCGCCCGCCCGGCCGCCGTGGCCAGGGCGAAGATCGTATCGGCCATGATCAGTCCGGCTTGCCGACAGCGGCGTTGGCGGCGGCGGTCATCAGCTTGCGGAAGCTCTCCTGGGCGCCGGTCCCAAACGCCATCCAGTTCTTCAGCAACTCCTCGGGCGCCAGCATCGCCATGTTGGCGTCCATCCGGGCCTGCATCTCCTTGACCAGATGCTCGTTCAAACCACTGACATCAGGCAGGCCTAGAAAGGCCCGCGCTTCGACCGGCGTGCAGTCGATCTCTATCGTCATCTTCATCGGAAAAGTTCCCTTCGGTCAGGGCACGATATTGTTATGGGCCTCGCCCGTCGGCGCAGGTTAGAGCGCTTTGGTCGAAAGTCACATTCGTCCCGCGAGGGACCTGCACGACGGAGAGCCCCGATGAGCGAGACCCTCACCATCACCACGCCGGACGGCGCGTTCAGCGCCTATGTGGCGCGCCCGAAGGCGGCCTCGGCGCCGGCCATCGTCGTCATCCAGGAAATCTTCGGCGTCAACAAGGTCATGCGCGACATCTGCGATGGCCTGGCCAGCCAAGGCTATGTCGCCATCTGCCCCGATCTGTTCTGGCGGATCGAGCCGGGCATCGACATCACCGACCAGTCCGAGGCCGAATGGAAGAAGGCGTTCGAGCTGTTCAACGCCTTCGACGTCGACGCTGGCGTCAACGACATCGCCGCGACCATTACCGCAGCCCGGGAACTCCCCGGCGTCAACGGCAAGGTCGGCGCGGTCGGCTATTGCCTGGGCGGCCTGCTGGCCTTCCTGACGGCGACCCGCACCGACGTCGACGCGTCGGTCTCGTATTACGGCGTCGGTCTGGAGAAGCACGTCGGCGAGGCCGAGAAGCTGGCCCACCCGCTGCTGATGCACATCGCCGAGAAGGACCAGTTCGTGCCGCCCGAAGCCCAGCAGGTCATCCTGCAGGCGCTGAAGGATCACCCGCAGATCGAACTGCACACCTATGCCGGCCGCGACCACGCCTTCGCCCGGGAAGGCGGCGCGCACTATGACGCCGCCGACGCGGCCAAGGCCAACGGCCGCAGCCTGACCTTCTTCCAGAAGGCGCTGACCTAATGCTGGCGATCCAGCTCTCACGCACCGGGGGACCGGAGGTGCTGGAGGCGGTCGAGGTGGAAGTCCCCTCGCCCGCCGCTGGCCAGATCCTGGTCCGCCACGCGGCCGTCGGCCTGAACTACATCGACACCTATCACCGCTCGGGCCTCTACCCGCTGAAGCTGCCCAGCGGCATCGGCCTGGAAGCGGCGGGCAGGGTCGAGGCGGTTGGCGAAGGCGTCGCCCGTTTCAAGGTCGGGGACCGCGTCGCCTACAATGGCACGATGGGCGCCTATGCCGAGGCGGCCGTGGTCCCGGCCGACCGGGCCGTGAAAGTCCCAGACGGCGTCAGCTTGGAGACGGCGGCGGCCGCACTGCTCAAGGGCATGACCGCCGAGTTCCTGGTCCGGCGATGTTTCCACGTGAAACACGGCGACACGGTCTTGATCCACGCGGCCGCCGGCGGCGTCGGACAAATCCTGGTCCAGTGGTGCAAGAGCCTCGGCGCAACCGTGATCGCCACCGTGGGCTCCGAGGCCAAGGCCGTCATCGCCCGCGACCTCGGCGCGGATCAAGTGATCGACTACGGGCGCGAGGACGTGGCCGCCAAGGTCGCCGAGCTCACAGCCGGCAAGGGCGTCGCGGTCGTCTATGACGGCGTCGGCAAGGACACCTGGGCGGCCAGCCTGAAGAGCCTGGCGCGGCGCGGCGTCATGGTCACGTTCGGCAATGCCTCGGGTCCGGTCCCGCCGTTCGCGCCGCTGGAGCTGGGGGCCAAGTCGCTGTTCGTCACCCGCCCTCGCCTGTTCGACTACATCGCCACGACGGAGGAACTGGACGAGAGCGCGGAGGCTCTGTTCGCGGTCCTCGGTTCCGGCGCGGTGAAGATCGACATCGGCCAGACCTTCCCGCTCGCCGATGCGCGGGCGGCGCACGAGGCGCTGGAAGGTCGGCGGACGACCGGGGCGACGTTGCTGGTTCCGTAGTCGCCAAGATGCTCCCCTCCGCGATGCGGGGGAGCTGTCACGAAGCGACTGAGGGGGCTAAAGCGGCCGATTTCCGGCCGGCCTCCTCCGGCCCTCTGGGCCACCTCCCCCGCATCGCGGGGGAGGATCTGAAACCACAAAAAAGGCCCCGGATCGCTCCGGGGCCTTTCTCGTATCCGATTGAGTCCAGCTGGACTCAGGTGTTCATCGACTGGAAGAAGTCGCCGTTGGTCTTCGACTGGCGCAGCTTGTCGAGCAGGAACTCGATCGCGTCCGAGGCGCCCATCGGGTTGAGGATGCGGCGCAGGACGTAGGTCTTCTGCAGCTGGTCGCGCGGGGTGATGAGCTCTTCCTTGCGGGTGCCCGACTTGAGCACGTCGATGGCCGGGAAGATGCGCTTGTCGGCGACCTTGCGGTCCAGGACGATTTCCGAGTTACCGGTGCCCTTGAACTCTTCGAAGATGACTTCGTCCATCCGGCTGCCGGTGTCGATCAGGGCCGTGGCGATGATCGACAGCGAGCCGCCCTCCTCGACGTTCCGCGCGGCGCCGAAGAAGCGCTTCGGGCGCTGCAGGGCGTTGGCGTCGACACCGCCGGTCAGCACCTTGCCCGACGACGGGACGGTGGTGTTGTAGGCGCGGCCCAGACGGGTGACCGAGTCCAGCAGGATGACGACGTCGCGCTTGTGCTCGACCAGGCGCTTGGCCTTTTCGATGACCATCTCGGCCACCTGGACGTGGCGGGTCGCCGGCTCGTCGAAAGTCGAGGCGATGACCTCGCCCTTCACCGTGCGCTGCATGTCGGTGACTTCTTCCGGGCGCTCGTCGATCAAGAGGACGATCAGGTAGCACTCGGGGTGGTTGGTCTCGATCGACTTGGCGATGTTCTGCAGCATCACCGTCTTACCGACGCGCGGCGGGGCGACGATCAGGCAGCGCTGGCCCTTGCCCAGCGGAGCGACGATGTCGATGACGCGGCCCGAGCGATCCTTCACGGTCGGATCGGGGAGCTCCATGTTCAGGCGCTCTTCGGGATAGAGCGGCGTCAAGTTGTCGAAGTGCACCTTGTGGCGCACGTTCTCGGGGCTCTCGAAATTGATCTTGGTGACGCTGGTCAGGGCGAAGTAGCGCTCGCCCTCGCGCGGCGAGCGGATCGCGCCCTCGACGCTGTCGCCGGTGCGCAGGCCGTACTTCCGGATCTGCGACGGCGAGACGTAGATGTCGTCCGGGCCCGGAAGATAGTTGGCTTCCGGCGAGCGCAGGAAGCCAAAGCCGTCCTGCAGCACTTCCATGGTGCCCGAGCCCGAGATCTCCACGCCTTCCTCGGCGAGGGTCTTCAGGATCGCGAACATCATGTCCTGCTTGCGCATGGAGTTGGCGTTCTCGACCTCGAAGGTCTCGGCGAACGCCAGCAGGTCGGCCGGGGATTTCTCCTTCAGCTCCTGCAGGGACATGGACTTCAGGCCCAAGGCCGCGACGGCCTCGGCGATGCCGTTGCCTTCGTCGTCGCCCTCGCCTTCTGCTTCGGCTTCGACCGAGGCTTCGGTGGCGACGTCGGCGGTATCAGCGATGGTGTCTTCAATGGTCGCCTCTTCGGCGGCCCCATCTTCCGAGGACGGGATTTCGTTTTCGGTTTCTTCGGTCATGACAAGACTCAAGGGTGGGCGCGGTCTCCAGGACGGAGTCCGGCCGGTAGAACTTCATGGGTCACGCCCGGTAGGACCGGGACATGCGCGTCGATTGACGATGACGCGGATCGTTCGGGGGACGGACCTTGGAGCGGATCGCTCGCGGGGCGCGCCAGGACGGGCGCCGGTCCGTGGAAGGAAAAGGTCCGGCGAGGCCGAACCGATCGCCGATGCAAATCACGCGGCGGGCGGCGGGTCAAGCGCCGCGACCGGTCTAGTGGTTCAGGAACTTGGTCGTCACCGAGATGACGATCACGATCGCCAGCACGAACGGGATCTCGTTGACCATCCGCCAGAACTTCTCCGAGCGGGGATATTCGCCCTTCTCGAACTTCTTGCGCGACGCCGACAGGAAGCCGTGGAAGCCATAGAGGCCAACCAGCGCGACCAGCTTGGTGGCCATCCACGGCTCGAGGAGGAAACTCCAGCCGCGGACCTGGACGTCGGCCAGGATCAGGCCCAGGCCGAACAGCGCCGTGGCGATCGAGGCGGGATTGATAATCCCGCGCAGCAACCGCCGCTCCATGACCACGAAGGTCTCGGCCATCTCCGAGCCGGGCGCCGCCTTGCTGTGATAGACGAACAGCCGGGGCAGGTAGAGCATGCCGGCCATGAAGGCGATGACCGACAGGATGTGAAGCCCGCGCACCAGGTTGAAGTGCGCCACCAGGAAATCCATCACGCGGCGGCTCCTTCTCGACGCGGGCACTTGGACCATTCGGCCCCACAGCGCCACCCACAGGCCGGTGCGACCGAGCCGGCGCGTTCGCTCAAGGCGTTACGGACCGCCGCGGCCAGGCCGTCGATGAACTCGGGCGCGCCGCCCAGGGCCGGAACCCGGATGTAGGGCGCGGCGCCGACGGTCTGCGCCAGTTCGGCGTATTCGTGATCGAGCTCGACCAGGGTCTCGACGTGCTCGGAGACGAAGGCGATCGGGGTGATCATCACGCCCTTGCCCTCGGCGCCGGCGCGGCGGATTTCCTCGTCGGTCGAGGGACCGATCCACTTCAGCGGCCCGACCCGGCTCTGGTAGCAGACGGTCCAGTCGATCCCGGCCGGCAGCTTGGCGGCGACGGCGGCGGCCGTGGCCTCGATCTGCTTCTGGTAGGGATCGCCAGCCAGAATGATCTTCTCCGGAAGGCCGTGGGCCGAAAACAGCAGGCGGATATTGGTCGGCGAACCGGCCTTCTCCCAGGTCTCGCGGATCATCCGGGCGTGGGCGTCGACAAGGCCGCCGTCCGTCGGATAGCAGCAGACCGTCGTTTCGGCGCCCGAGCCCTTGTAGGCCTTGCGCCAGGCCTTCAGGGACGAGCCGCTCGTGGTCGTGGAGAACTGCGGATAGAGCGGCAGCAGCACCACCTCGTCCGGCGCGAAGGCGGCAACCTGGCGCGCGGTCTCGCCGGTCAGCGGATGCCAGTAGCGCATGGCGATGAAGCACTTGGCCTCGACGCCCGGCAGAGCCGCCGTCAGGGCGGTCTCCAGCGCGTCGGCCTGCTTCTTGGTTTCCGGTAGCAGGGGCGAGCCGCCGCCCATGATCGCGTAGTTGGCCTTGGCCATCTTCTCGCGGGTCGTCGAGATCAGCGCCGCCAGCGGATAGCGGATCAGGGCGGGCGCGCCGATGATCGCCGGATCGCGGAACAGGTTGAACAGAAACGGCCGCACCGCGCGCGGACCATCGGGTCCGCCGAGATTGAACAGGACGACGGCGAGCTTCTTGGTCACTTGACCACCTTCTGTCCGGTCACCCGTTCCAGCACGGCCTCGACGTGGGCGATCGGCGTGTCCGGCAAGATGCCGTGGCCCAGGTTGAAGATATAGGGGCCCTGGTTCCACTGTTCGAGCAGCTCGTCCACGCGCTTGAGCAGCGCGTCGCCGCCGGCCCGCAGCAGCAGCGGATCGAGCGCGCCCTGGATGGTCTTCGATTTCTGGATCATCTGGCCGAGCTTGGCGCTGGCCTGGGTGTCGAGCGCCACGCCCTGCACCGGAACCTCGGCGGCGTAACCCTCGACCAGGGCGCCGGCCCCGCGAGGGAAGCCGATGATCGGGACGGTGACGCCCCGGGCCCGCAGGCCCTCGACGATCTTCTTGTGCGGCTTGGTGACCAGGCGATCGAACAGCGGCTCGGACAGGCCCTCGGCCCAGCTCTCGAAAAGCTTCACGGCTTGCGCGCCGGCGTCGACCTGCATGGCCAGGTAGTCGATCGTCGAGTCGACCAGCACCTGGATCAGGGCGTCGGTGGTCTCGGGGTTCTGGTAGGCGAAGGTCCGCGCGCCGCTACGGTCGCTGGAGCCCTTCTCGATCATATAGGTCGCCACGGTCCAGGGCGCGCCGGCGAAGCCGATCAGGGCCTTTGCCGGATCCAGCGCCGAGCGAACCCGCGTCAGCGTCTCCCCGACGAGCGATAGGGCCTTGCCCGCCTCGCCGGCCTTTTCGGCCATGGACTCGACCGATGGCATGTCGCCGAGCTTGGGACCCTCGCCGGCCTCGAACCAGACCTTCTGGCCCAGCGCGCCGGGGATCAGCAGGATGTCGGCGAAGACGATGGCCGCATCGAACGGGAAGCGCCGCATCGGCTGCAGCGTGACCTCGGCGGCCTTTTCAGGATCGAAGCAGAAGCTGATGAAGTCGGGCGCCGTGGCGCGCACCGCCCGGTACTCCGGCAGATACCGCCCAGCCTGACGCATGAACCAGATCGGCGGATGGGCGTGCGTCTCGCCGGAAAGCGCGGCGAGAAACTTCGGAATCTGGTGGGGGGTCTGGGAAGGCGACGTCATGGCTCGGGTTAAAGCCCGGCGCGGGCTTCGGCTCAAGCCCTCAGGCCCCTTAAGCTCTTTCTAACATATCTTAATAAGAAATTAGGTTTTGGAAGAGGGAGCAGGAGGGCAACTGCAAACCGTGGACAACCCGCTCGGCGCGGCCGACTCCCACACGCCATGGGCCTTTTCCCACAAGGCCCCGCACATGTGGTTAACCCTCTGTTAATACTGTGGAGGGCTTTCCAGGCCGTTGAAGGTCTTAATGAAAACTTAATTAACGGCGGTGCGCGAAAGACCCCTCGCGAGACTCTTCCCCGCGATTTGGACAACCGGGATTCAGACTTCGGGGATGCGGGTCGAGCCTGGGGATGGTACGCGAGCAATGCGACCGTTGATCACAGCGGCGCCATGTCACGACGCCTCTCGGGCCATTCGGCGCCCAGGCGTCCCCAGAGGCAGGGCTAGTGGTTAAACAACCGTTAACGGATGATCCACAGGAGAGTCAGGGCGCTGGCGGCGAAGGCGAACGGCTGCCCCCGCGTTTCGCGACCTACTTCCACATCCATCTGGTGTCGGACTCCACGGGCGAAACCCTGAACGCCATGGCGCGCGCCGTCTGCGCCCGGTTCACCGACATCCTGCCGATCGAGCACATCTACGCCCTGGTGCGTTCCACCCGGCAGCTCGACAGGGCGCTGGAGGAGATCGCCGGCGCGCCGGGCGTGGTCATGCACACCATCGTCGATCCGGGCCTGCGCGCGGCGCTCGAGGAGGGCTGCCGCAAGCTGGAGATGCCGTGCATCGCCGCGTTGGATCCCGTGGTCAGCGCGATGTCGCGTTATCTCGGCGCGCGGATCTCGACCCGGGTCGGCGCCCAGCACGCCCTGACCAATGACTATTTCGACCGGATCGAGGCGCTCGACTACGCCATCGCCCACGACGATGGCCAGGGCGGCCAGGACCTGACCCAGGCCGACGTGATCCTGGTGGGGGTGTCGCGCACCTCCAAGACCCCGACCTGCATCTACTTGGCCCACCGGGGCGTGCGCGCCGCCAATGTGCCGCTGGTGCCGGGCCGTCCGCCGCCCCAGGATCTGTTCGAGCTGAAGAACACCCTGATCGTCGGTTTGATCACCTCGCCCGACCGGCTGATCCAGATCCGCCGCAACCGCCTGCTCTCCCTGAAGGAGAACCGCGAGAGCGACTATGTGGACGCCGACGCGGTGCGCCAGGAGATCATCGCCGCCCGCCGCCTCTTCGAGCGCCAGGGTTGGCCGGTCATCGACATCACCCGCCGCTCGGTCGAGGAAACGGCGGCGGCGGTCATCAACCTGCTGTCGGGCGGCCGCGGCAAGGTCGAGGTCCTGGGAGCCTGACACCTTTGACGCTGACTCCCGTAACCCTGGCGTCCAAGAGCTCGGCCCGCCAGATGATCCTGAAGAACGCCGGCGTCGCCTTCGAGGCGGTCGGCTCGGGCGTCGACGAGGACGCCGCCAAGGCCGGCTTGCTGGCCGAGGAGGTCACCCCGCGCGACATCGCCGACGCGCTGGCCGAGATGAAGGCGGTCAAGGTCTCGACGAAGCGCCCGGGTCTCGTGATCGGCGCGGACCAGACGCTCGACCTGCGCGGCCAGCTGATCGACAAGGTCGACACGTTGGACGAGGCCCGCGCCCGGCTGCTGGAGCTGCGCGGGCAGGTTCACAAGCTGCATTCGGCCGTGGTCGTGGCGCGCGACGGCCAGCCGATCTGGCGGATCGTCGAGACCGCCAAGCTTTCGGTCCGGCCGTTCAGCCAGGCCTGGCTCGACCAGTATATAGAGCGTCGCGGCGAGGCCCTGCTGTGGTCGGTCGGCTGCTACGAACTGGAGAGCGAGGGCGTGCAGCTATTCGACCAGGTCGACGGGGACTACTTCGCCATACTGGGTCTGCCCCTGGTCGGACTTCTGGACTTCCTGCGTCTTCACGGAGCCTTGGTCGCATGACGTCGACGATTTCGGGGACGATTTCGGGCGCGGCGATCGTCGGCGGCGTCTGCGGCCAGCCGATCAAGCACTCAATGAGCCCGGTGATCCACAACGCCTGGATCCAGGCGGCGGGCCTCGACGCCGCCTATGTGCCCTTCGCCCCGACGGCGGAGCGGTTCGAGACCTTCGTCGACGGCCTGCGCGGCGGCGCGGTGCGCGGGGTCAATGTCACCATTCCGTTCAAGGAGCGGGCGCTGGCGATCGCCGACACCGCCAGCGACCTGGCGAAGATGGCCGGGGCGGCTAATCTTCTGCTGTTCGCGGCCGATGGCTCGGTCCATGCCGACAACACCGACGGTCCCGGCCTGCTCGGCGCGGTCGAGGCTCAAGCGCCGGGCTTCGACGCCAAGGCCGCGCCGGTGGTCATCCTCGGGGCGGGCGGCGCGGCGCGGGGAGCGGTCGCCGCCTTGCTGCTGGCCGGCGCGCCGGAGATCCGCGTCGTCAACCGCACCCTGGCCCGCGCCCAGGACCTGGCCGACGCCTTCGGGGCCAGGGTCGTCGCGGCGGAGGAGGCTTCCCTCCCGGACCTGCTGGCCGACGCCGGGCTCGTGATCAACGCCACCTCGCTGGGCCTGGGCGGCGGTGAGGGTCCGGCGGCCGACCTTACCCTGACGCCGAAGACCGCCGTGGTGATGGACATGGTCTATAAGCCCCTGCGCACCGAGTTCCTGCGCCGCGCCGAGGCCGCCGACCGCCGCACGGTGGATGGCCTGGAGATGCTGCTGCGCCAGGCCATACCGACCTTCGAGGCGATCTATGGCGTGGCCCCCTCCCCCGCCGTCGACGCGCGGGGCCTGGCCCTGAAGCTCCTGGGTGAACCATGCTGATCCTCGGCCTGACCGGATCGATCGGCATGGGCAAGTCGACGACCGCGGCCATGTTCGAGGCCGAGGGCGTTCCGGTTTACGATTCCGACGCCGCCGTTCACGCGCTCTACGCCCCCGGCGGCGCGGCCGTCGCCCCGGTCGAGGCGGCTTTCCCGGGCGTGGTGGTCGACGGCGCCATCGACCGGGCCAAGCTCAGCGCCCGCGTCGTCGGCGATCCCGAGGCCCTGGCCAAGCTGGAGGCGATCGTTCACCCGCTGGTTGGCGCCCACCGCGTCGGCTTCTTCGAGAAGGCCCAGGCCGAGGGCCGGGATGTCGTCGTCCTCGATATCCCGCTGCTGTTCGAGACCGGCGGCCAGAAGAGCGTCGACAAGGTCGTCGTCGTCTCGGCCCCGCCCGAGGTCCAGCGCGCCCGCGTCCTGGCCCGCCCCGAAATGACGCCGGAGAAGTTCGAGGCGATCCTGGCGCGCCAAACGCCGGACGCCGAGAAGCGCGTCCGCGCCGATTTCGTCATCGACACCGGCCAGGGCGTCGAGCAGGCACGAGCCCAGGTGCGCGACCTTCTGACTCTGTTGAGAACTTCCCGTCACGCTTGATGCGGAAGTCGAACGGTCGCAAAGAAGGGCCATGGCCCGCGAGATCATCCTCGACACCGAAACGACCGGCTTCGATCCCAAGACGGGCGACCGCCTGGTTGAAATCGGCTGCATCGAGGTGGTCGACTTCATGCCGACCGGCCGCTCGTTCCACGAATATTGCGACCCGCTGCGCGACATGCCGGCCGAGGCCGAGAAGGTCCACGGCCTGTCCAGCGCCTTCCTGACCGGCAAGCCCAAGTTCCACGAGATCGCCGACCGCTTCGTCGAGTTCGTCGGCGACAGCGTGGTCGTGGCCCACAACGCCGCCTTCGACCGTCAGTTCGTCAATTTCGAGCTGCAGAAATGCGGCCGCGCCCCGATCCACGAGGATCGTTGGGTCGACACCCTGGCCATGGCCAAAAAGCGCTTCCCGGGCATGTACAACTCGCTCGACGCGCTGTGCAAACGCTTCAAGATCAGCCTGGAAAGCCGCGACAAGCACGGCGCCCTGATCGACGCCCACCTGCTGGCCGAGGTCTATCTCGAACTGCAGGGCGGCAAGGAACGGGCCCTGGAACTGACCCACGCGGTCGAGACGCTAGCCGTGTCCGCCGCCATCCAGGGATCGTACGGAGCTCGACCCCGACCGCTCGCGCCCCGCTCGACCGACGGCGAGCGCGAGGTCCACGCCGCCTGGGTTCGCAAGAACCTCAAGGACCAGGCGCTCTGGATCAAGTTCGGCGTGGTCGCCGCCGAGGGCTGAGCTTGGCCGCGCCGGGAGATCCCCGCGCCCATCTCCGAGTCATTGCCCGACGACCGAAAGGTTGACGAGCCTCGTGCTCGCAACTCGAAGATTATCTTTTATATAACCGCGATATTCAGAATTCATATCAAGGACCGAGGCTCTATTCGGTTCTTAGCTAGGTCATATTGTCGCGGGTCACCATGTATTAATCACGAATTCACCCGACGAGCCGATCAACTTCGCCCAACAATTCTGGTTGTATCAGAAAATAAGGCGATCTCTCGTGCGCAAACTATTCTCGGTAACTCTGCTGGCCGCCACCATGTTGGCCAGCGCCGCCGCCGCTCAAGAGGCGCCCAAGACCGACGCCGCCTCGCTCGAGGAGCTGAAGGCGCAGATCAAGGTGATGCAGGACCAGCTCAAGGCGCTGGAAACCAAGGCCGCCGCGCCCGTCGCCAAGCCCGCCGCAGCGCCCGCGCCCGCCACCCAGATCAAGTGGGAAGGCTCCCCGCGCTTCACCGACGCCAGCGGCGCCACCTTCAAGCTCCGCGGCCGCGTGCTGGTCGACGGCGTCAATGTCGACGTCAACCGTGACACCGGCCCGTCCTACAAGTCACGCCAGTTGCGCGCCCGTCAGGTGTTCCTGGGCGCCGAGGGCTCGTTCGGCGCTTGGGCCTATCGCATCGAGGGCGGCGCGGCCAACGGCGGCGCCTGGGGCTGGGACGACGCGGTCATCGAATACAAGACCAAGAGCGGCATGCTGCTCGCCGTCGGCAACCAGAAGGTCGGCGGTCTCGAGAACCTCACCTCGATCAAGAACATCACCTTCATGGAGCGTGGCCCGTTCGGCGATCTGACCGACAACGGCTTCGTGCTCTCCGCCCAGGCCACCAAGGTCGGCAAGAACTGGTCGGTGCGCGGCGCCCTGCAAGGCGACTCGATCAACAAGGCCGACGTCTCCGCTGGCGGCTACGACGTCAACAACGCCAAGGAACGCTCGGGCTTCATGGTTCGCGGCACCTACGCGCCGGTCATGACGCCGACCGACACGGTCCACATGGGCGCCTCGCTGCGCTACCGCGACACCGGCGGCGAAACCGGCTTCACCTATTCGGCGGCGGCCAACACCGCCTATCGTCCGCAGAACTCGGCGGGCGGCGTCCTG